>Ga0164243_10000605_pt1 | contig 64407 bp, 63 predicted proteins | sample OricompcompostOP_FD_108781 | JGI IMG/M metagenome (GOLD analysis project Ga0164243, IMG submission 108781) | Organic Plus compost microbial communities from Emeryville, California, USA - Original compost - Organic plus compost (OP) | ecosystem: Engineered > Solid waste > Mixed feedstock >... | reverse complement strand
TTTTGCCATTTTTAAGACAAAGAAAAAGTTTTATGAAACACGTTTCATAAAACTTTTACCCAGCCCTTTATTCATAAGACTTACAAAGGTTTTTACCAACTATTTTTCAGTATTATGCCAAAATCTTACATAATTTTCAAGTTACTGTAAATAAAAAACTTAATAATAAAACTCAAGTCAGGATTTTTTATTGTTAGTTTTTTAAGTTCTTTTTTCTTTTACGAAGATAATAAAACACTAAAGAGGCAATTAACAATAAAGGCCAAATATAAAGCAAGCCTAAAAAGAAACCGGGTATCCAGCTTACACCGCCTTTAATGGAATTCCACATTTTTGAGCCATACGATACCGTTACGCCTGTTTCGGTTGTATGTTTGTAAAAAGTTATTTCAAGTGTACTCATAGACACTCGGTTTTGTAGGTAATTAAGTTGTCCCTGTTTTGATTCTATTTCTTCTCTTATGGCAACTAATTCTTTTTCAATTTCTAATATTTCGGAAATCTTGTTTGCTTTTTTTAATAAATCAAGGTAACGATTTTCTAATTCTTTTTTTGCTTTTAACCTAGCTTCAAGGTCTATAAATTGTTCTGTAACATCTTCAGAAGAAATTTCTTTTTGATCGAAATAAGAAATACCGGAACTTATATCATTTAATATATTTTCGAAATTTTCATTTGAAACCCTAATAACAATATTGCGCGTAATTGAATTGTAATCTTTTCCCTCGTTATCTGATTGAATTTGAGCTTTGTATTTCTTTACTGCAGTGTAAATTTTATCTGCAGTTTTTTCAAAATCGGCAGTTTCAAACCTAAGTTTACCATTTTTAATTATTTTTTGCTCAGAGTTTTGAGAAACATCATGATTGTTAGCAGGCTGTGGTTCGGGAGACTGCATTTCAACTACAGAGACTTCTTCTTTTGAAAAAGAAGCATCTTTTTTACAAGAAGTTAGTGTAAATGCTAAACATGCAATTAAAATGTATTTTTTCATAAGTAAAGTTTTAGATTTTAAATATATTATTTTTCTTAATTATGAACACTTAAAATTTCGTTTATCTTTGAAATTAAAAAAATCATGTATAAAATCATATTTGCTATTTGTGTATTGTTTTCAACAGTATCATGCAATAAAACAAAGCAAGAAGCAGTACTAACCACAAATAATACACAGGGAGATATAAAAGTTTACGGACAAACTGTTGATGACCAAACGCGTTGCACACATTATCATTCACAAGTAGATATTATTGCGATAAAGTTTAAGTGCTGTAAAAAATATTATCCTTGTTATAAATGTCATCAGGCAGCCGAAATACATACACCACAGGTTTGGAGTGTCACCGAACAAGACCAGAAAGCAATTCTTTGTGGAGTTTGCAAACACGAATTAACGATTGCAGAGTATTTAAATAGCGGTAATAAATGTACTTCTTGTTCATCTGATTTTAATCCGGGGTGTAGGTTGCATTATCATTTGTATTTTGAGAAAGAATAAAATCACAATCTACTTAGATTGATTTTTTTTATATTTACTTTAAAACTTTAATCAATGAAAAATACTTATCCTGCAAGTACTTTTTTTGATTTTGTAGGTATAACATATTTGAAAACAATATAATACAAATCACGAAATAAAAAAAGTGTGTTAATCTACTGACTAACACACTTTTTTAGGTTTTATATCTACAAGAAAGTATAGCCAAGGGTCAGCGAAAAGTAGTTTCTTTTCCAGTTGTTGTCAGGATGTTTGGCAATATTTTTAAGTCCAAGGTTGTACTTGGCACTCAGTTCTAATCTTTCTGCAAAGATTAATCCACCCCCGGCGTACACACTGTAAGTTAAGAATTCTATGTCATAACTCGTATTGTTATAAGACAACCAATCTTTAACTAAATTGCCTTCTATGTTTATTCCGCCAAAAAATTGATAATCTCTTTGTTTTAGATAATGTACCCCTACATTACCTATTATTGTGTTGATGGTTAAGTCGTCTACGCCCTCTTGGTCAATACCAACCTTAAATTGACTAAATGATGGTCCAAATTTAAGATAAATACGCTCGTTGATTTCTTTATAACTACTCACAGCAACAGAAAAACCAACCTTGGGTTTAACATTGTCCATACCAGAAAACATGGGCAAATTGGCACCCACTTCGATGTTTGAGTAACAGTCAAGGCACAGAAATCCCCTGCCGTAATACATTTGTGCGTTAGAGTGGTTAGACCATCCGATAAGGATAAGTAGCGATAGTAATGTTTTTTTCATTTGATTGATATTTGATATTAATTTAAACATTCTTTATAAGCATCGATGATGGGCATAAGGGCTCTTTCTTTCATGCTTTTATAATCAATTCGGTCGATGATGTCTGGGCATTCGGGGAAAAGTTCTTTTTGGTAGTTTGATATGGTTTTTTCGTAATATTTTTTGATACCTATTCCTATTCCGCCAGGAAACACATACATAGTGTAAAAAGTTTCTTGGTTTATTTTACTAAAAGAATAGTTGCGGTAGGCTTCTATGTACGTAAAGACAATAATCTCTTTGTCAGAGCGTTTATCTTTAGCTATATCGAAAGACAAACCAAGATTTCCAACAACAATTCCGGTATCAGTTATTTCTTCAACTAGGGTAAATACTTTTGGCTTCTTTTTATTTTTTTTTGAAAATTCTCTACCCCCAAGAAACAAATAGTCACTTTCGCCGTCGTTGAGTTTTAAGGTGAAAAATTTGATGAGATCTTTGTCGATGTTAGCGCGTTCACCACCTCTTTTTACTCTTAAATTGGGGTTGTCGTTGGCAAATGGAAATTGCACCTCTAAAGTTTCTTTACTGCCATCTTCATAAGTAATTTCACAAGGGCGGTAGTCAACCGCCCAACAAGTGAAGGTAGCTAGAAATGTGAATACAAGTAATAGTTTTTTCATGTTAAAATAAATGTTGAAAAATCGAATATATATCTAAAATAAATAATATCCAAAATTTCATTTATTTTTTTAACAACACCTTATTTTGTTGCTTAATTTTCTAACTAGAAATTGGTTTTGGATTGATTTTACTTTAAATACGGTTTATACTTGAAATGCTAACAAAGGTAGATGGAGGCTTTTTGATGTTAGGAAAGGTTGGGTTTCTTAATAATTAATGTAAAGTGCAGTAGTATTACAATGAGTTATTTATAGGTAGATTTATTTCAATGTTTGGCATACAACCGAAACCTGTTAAAAATAAATGTAGTATTAACCAACACTTCTATTTCGGCAAGTGAAGCTTAGCTTTTTTTAGCAATGTATTGTCTATAGGAACGTTGATTAAACCTTCAAACTTGTTTCAAACGGTACACGGTGAATCAAACTGCGTCCTAACGTAACTTCATCGGCATATTGCAGTTCGTCGCCAACCGCAATTCCGCGTGCAATGGTCGATGTAATGATTTCGTAATCTTTAATCTGTTTGTAAATATAAAAGTTGGTGGTATCGCCTTCCATGGTAGAACTCAACGCAAAAATAATTTCATTAACGCCTCCGTTTTTAACTTTTTCTATTAACGGTTGAATGTTTAACTGACTGGGACCAATACCGTCAATGGGAGAAATTTTTCCGCCTAAAACATGATAAATTCCCTTGTAAAGCTGGGTGTTTTCTAATGCCATTACATCACGCACATCTTCCACCACACAAATTATAGAATGATCGCGCGACGGTTTTTCACAAATTTCACACAAATGCGTATCCGATAGGGCGTAACAACTTCTACAATACTTAATTTCGGTACGCAACAAATCTAAAGCAGTTGTTAAGCTTGTTGTTTGTTCAATGGGTTGGCGCAATAAGTGTAAAACCAACCGTAATGCGGTACGTTTGCCAATGCCCGGCAGTTGAGCCATTTCGTTTACTGCGTTTTCTAATAGTTTTGAAGGAAAATCCATTCGACAAATTTAATCAAAATCTATTCAAAAAACACAAATGGTTTCTAAACTACTCCGATAAAATGGTTACTTTTGAGAAAATTTAAAGAAATGACTCCCACTGTAATTTTAACTATTTTAATTATTTATTTCGGTGTTCTTATTGGTATTTCTCATCTTGTAAGTCGGAAAGACAGTAGCAATGCCGCTTTTTTCTCTGCCAATAAAAATGCAAAATGGTATCTGGTTGCTTTTGGTATGATTGGTACGGCACTTTCAGGTGTAACATTCATTTCAGTTCCGGGCGAAGTTGGATCTCCGGGTGGTGAACAGTTTAAATATTTTCAGTTTGTTTTGGGCAATGCTGTTGGGTTCATTGTTACCGCAACCGTTCTTTTACCTTTGTATTACCGATTGAATTTGGTTTCGATTTACGAATATTTCGAAAAACGATTGGGGTTTTACAGCTACAAAACCGCTGCCGCCATATTTTTAGTCAGTAGAACCATTGGTTCGGCCTTTCGATTGTATCTGGTCGTTATTGTTTTTCAACGCTTTGTGTTCGATGCGTTTGGTATCCCGTTTGCTGTAACCGGCCTGATTTCACTGGCATTGATCTACGCTTACACGTATAAATCGGGATTAAAAGCAATCATTATTACAGACACATTACAAACTTTTTTCCTGGTTAGCTCTGTTATCTTAACCATTGTTTTTATTTGTCACAGTTTAGATTTAAATGCCATAGAAGCTTTTGAAACCGTTAAAAACAGCAGTTACAGCAAGATTTTCTTTTGGGAAGATTTCGTGGGAAACCGTTTCCATTTCATGAAGCAGTTTTTAGGCGGAATGTTTGTAACCATTGCAATGACAGGGTTAGATCAGGATTTAATGCAGAAAAACCTGAGTTGTTCCAATATTAAAGATGCACAAAAAAACATGTTCACTTTTACCGGAATTTTTGTGTTGATTAACATTTTTTTCTTGGGCGTTGGCGCTTTGCTTTATATTTATGCCGATGCGAAGGGCGTGGGAGTGCCTTTGGATTTTGTTACAGGAAACCCCCGGACCGATTTATTATTCCCTGAAATTGCTTTTCATCATTTAGCGTTGTTTCCGGCAGTTGTGTTTTTATTGGGATTGATTGCTGCTACTTTTGCAACCACCGATTCTGCCTTAACGGCGCTAACAACATCTTTTTGTATTGATTTTTTAGGAATGGATAAGCCCGAAAATGCAAAAAACCCGAAAAATGTAACAACCCGAAAAATAATCCATTTAATTTTCTGTTTTATTATGTTTGGAGTCATCGTGGTGTTTAATGCCATGAACGATGCGTCTGTGGTAAGCATGATTTTTAAAATTGCATCGTACACCTACGGCCCCTTATTAGGTTTATTTACCTTTGGAATGTTCTTTAAAAACAGAAAAGTACATGATAAATGGGTGCCGTTGATCTGTTTGGCATCTCCCTTTATCACGCTTTATTTAAGCAATCAGTCGGCAGCTTTATTCAATGGATACGTTTTTGATAACGAATTAATTATCATCAACGGATTCATTACGCTGGTATTGTTGCTGGTGATTAGTTTTAAAACAAAAAACACATAAGGGAACAGACAAATCCATAATCCCGGTAGTCTTGATAGCTATCGGGATCGGGACGTAAGAAAAGCGAATGGACGCATTAGCGAATCTGCAAATAAACAGGTAAATAACAAAAAATAACGAATGAAAAAAATAGTGATCACTGGCGGAGCTGGTTTTATAGGTTCTAATTTAACAGAGTATTTTTTGAGCAAAGGTTATTTTGTCCGTTGTTTGGATAATTTTTCTACCGGATACAGACATAACATAGAAAGTTTTTTAACTAATAGCAATTTTGAATTAGTAGAAGGTGATATTCGTAATTTGGAAACGTGCCAAAAAGCAGTTAAGGGAATGCATTATGTACTGCATCAGGCAGCGTTAGGTTCCATTCCCCGTTCCATTAACGATCCTATCACTACGAATCAGGTAAATGTATCTGGGTTTTTAAACCTGTTGGTAGCTGTTCGCGATGAAGGTATTAAACGTTTGGTTTATGCTGCCAGTTCATCAACTTACGGCGATTCAGAAGATTTGCCAAAAGTAGAAGAGCATATTGGTAAACCGCTGTCTCCTTATGCTGTAAGCAAATATGTAAATGAATTATATGCTGATGTTTTTGCCAAAACATACGGTATGGAAATCATTGGCTTGCGTTATTTTAATGTGTTTGGTCGCCGTCAAGATACGCAAAGTGCTTATGCAGCTGCTATTCCGTTGTTTACCAAACAGCTTATTCAACATCAAACCCCGGTGATTAACGGTACCGGAGAAAATTCACGCGATTTTACCTATATCGATAATGTGATCCAAATGAACGAACGTGCATTGTTGACAGAAAACCCTGAAGCTTTAAACCAGGTATATAATACAGCGGTGGGCGACCGTACCAGCCTAAACCAGTTGATAACCCTTTTAAAAGAACTTTTGACAACGTATGACCCTGAAATCCGGAATATCGACGTCAAATACGGACCTGATAGGTTAGGAGACATTCCACATTCGTTGGCGTCTGTTGACAAAGCCAAACGATTACTAGGTTATTGTCCGTCGCACACACTTAAAGACGGTTTAAAAGAAGCCGTAAAATGGTATTGGCAGTATCAAGACCAATTGTAATAAGAATTCAAGGTGTTCGTTAACTGATACATCTGCAATAAAGGGCAAAGCTAACTGAACAAGGGTATTTGTTAAATAACGTACAAAGTTATTTATTACTGGTTGTTGCTATGTTCTCTATACGCGGGCGTCCATCCGTTTAAATGGCATTTCCATTGCGTTGCCATCTCGTACATGCTTTTTAAATAGCTGCTAAGTTTTCCGGCTGTAGCGGGTAAAGTAGGTGAGGTACAGCCGATTTCATAAATGCCGGATGCATTTTTGTATTGTGTAAGGGCAAATGCAGTTTTTTCTAATTTCTCCGCAAATTTCTGTGCTGTTTTATAGGTTTCAGCATAAAAAAACAGATTAATTACCATTTGTTCTGCATTGTTTTTACTTTCGGCATATTGCTGTAAAGTCTTCGGAACTTCTGTAAGTAACGCATTAAGAGAAACAGTTGTAAGGTTGATTTTCTTTTTTTTACGTTTCCTGAAATTAAATAGCTGCATTTTAAAATCGTTATTAAACTCTCTAAGGTAGGTAAAATGTCATGATTTTCTTATCTTCTAAATAAAATAATGAACTAATAAAACCTTGTTGAATATGTTCTATATGGTTGTATGTTTTTCACTATTAAATATATTTACCCTATATCAATACATTTGATAAATCCTTAATTATTTTTTAACTATAGCAAAAAACGCACCATAGCCCCATAGGTAACTTCAAAAACTGCAATTAATTAAAGGTTGTTAAAAGGCGGTGCTTGTGTGTTACAGTGGAACGTATCATTTGTGTGCATCTTTAGTTCATTTGCAGCAAATAACAACAGACAGTGGGTCTGATTAAAAAATAGATGGTGGGCAAATCGTGATAGTTTATTTTATTTTTATCTACCTTTTTAAATGTAGAAAAAATACACACTGATACATTATGCCACAGATTCAGTCCTTAAAAAAACATAGCTCCTACGCACAACAAACATTATGAATTAAGACCTTCAGTCCATTAAACTTTTTAAACCAGAGACCTATTATGGTAATCAGTTTTATGTTATGATTTTATGGCTTCTTCTGTATAGTCGTGGCAAGAAGATTGATTGGTTACGCAAGTGTTCAATAAAGAATAGTATTTTTTATGGTTAAATAGATGAATCTGTGGCAAAAAGCAGCTATAACGTAGGTTAGTTACTTGTAAGTTCTCGATGCGAATCTTTCAGGTTTTTACTTGAACTGACGGTTGATCGATTTACAGTTTATCTGGGCATCTGTGGTAGTGTAGCGTTTTGTTTGTTTTGCTGTAGGCATCTTTTAGATTTTGTGAGTTTAAGGTATTCTTTTGTCTTGATAAGGTATTCATGAGAACAAAAGCAAAATAGATATGCTTGAATAAACAGTATTTTTTTTACGGAATATTCGCATAGTTGACGCTCGCAGAAAAGCTAATGTCGTTAGTTCTGTGTTACCATAGTAAATGGTGTATCTGTGCATCTGTGGCAAAAACATAGGTTTTCTATGAAATAATGTGCTTTATTGCTTTTTCTCCATCTTCATTCAATTAACAAATTGTAAATTTTCTGCTCTTTGTTTGCATTTATATCAAAAATGAGTACATTTACTGCTCATATTAGAAACACACTAAAATGTTAGATTCATTAATCACCTCAAAAACACGTATCAAACTATTGGTAAAGTTTTTTACAACCTCTGCCAATTCAGGACATTTACGTGGTTTGGCGAATGAGTTTAATGAATCGACGAATGCCATTCGCAAAGAACTAAACCATTTGTCAGAAGCAGGCTATCTTGAAAAAAAAGAAGTAAGCAACAAAATAGCCTACCGTGCCAACACACGGCATCCCATGTTTTCTTTGTTGCAGCAGGTGGTGCACAAGTATTTGGGGCTGGATTTGATCGTTACACAGGTATTGGATCGTATGGGAACCGTAGAAAAAATGGAATTGTTAGGCGATTATGCAAAAGGTATTGATAGCGGCACGATTGAAATCAATATAACAGGAAAAAACATCAATACGGAATATACACAAAGTATCATTCCTAAAATTGAAGATGTTATCAAACGCAAAGTAATTTTTTATTACAACGAAAAAGACAAAAACGGCATCGTGTTGTTTGGGGAATGAGCCAATTAGCGAATGGGCAAATAAGCCTTTGTCAGATGTTGGGTGCAGGATGTTTGGTGCTCCCCCGTCAGTTCGAGTAACGTAGTGTATCGAGAACAGCACCCGAGACGAGGTCGAACGGAGCGAAGCTAAATTCGCGATCCAGATGGCTTCGGGACGTAAAAAATAAGCGTCAGTTCGAGCTGCGTCGAGAACAGCAAATCTGCGAATAGGCAAATCCGCACCCGAGACGAAGTCGAACGGAACGAAGTTAAATAAGCAATACGCAATAAAAAACCTAAATTAAGATACAATGAAAAAACAAATCATCGCAGCATTTGTAGCGGTAGTAGGAATGACGACAACACAAGCGCAAGAAGGCTCTTTTTTAGACAAAGTAAGTTTAGAAGCAGCTTATGGTTATAACCTGGCATTAAGCCCTGATAATATTGAAACGGCCGATGTAAGCGGTTTCAATACACTACAATTAGGTGCTGTTTATCAAATCAACGAAATATGGGGGGTACGCGGAACTTATTCAAATACTACTTTTAAGCACAAAGATTTCAGTGATGCGGGGATCACTTACAATAAGTTAACTGCAGAAGCTACTTTTAATATATTAGAAGCAATCAATCCGTCTGCTATGCCCGCTACAGCAAAAGCCTTTCAGTTAGGTGCACATGCTGGTTTTGGTTTAAACTTTGGCAAAAGTAAAGCAACCGATGAAACAGATAGTATGGGTAATTTTCAAGTTGGTGTACGACCACAATACAACGTTTCACAACGCGTCGGTATTTTCTTAGATGGCACTTATATCATGAATTTTAAACAAAATTACGGTTATAATGGTTTAAGTATTCCTGGTGAAGAAGAAACCACAGGTAGTTACCTGACGGGTTTAATAGGTGTCTCGGTTAAATTGGGGAAATAGGTTAATGAGATAATTAGTCAATAGAGCGAATCCGCGAATAAGCAGATACGCACCCGAGGCGGAGCCGAACGGAGCGAAGCTAAATCCACAAAAAAGCAACAATGAAACAAACAAAAAGAATACTTGTAACGGGAGGGTTAGGATACATCGGTTCGCACACTGTAGTGGCTTTGCAGCAGGCAGGCTACGAAGTGGTGATTATAGATGATTTGTCCAATACCCAAATTTCGGTATTAGAGAACATTACAAAAATCACGAATGTAAAGCCTGAATTTTATTCTATTGATTTAAAAAATACTAAAGCTGTTGATCAATTTTTTAATGATAATAAAATAGATGGAATTATTCATTTTGCTGCGTACAAATCAGTGGGCGAATCGGTAAAAAAACCGTTGGTGTATTACCGCAATAATCTGTCAGGGTTGATCAATGTATTAGAAGCTATGGAAAAATATGGTGGCGATCATTTTATTTTTTCTTCTTCGTGTACCGTGTATGGTCAGGCAGATCAGATGCCGATTCATGAAAACACCCCGCTAAAACGTGCGGAGTCACCTTATGGTAAAACCAAAGCCATGGGAGAGGAAATTATCTCTGATTTTGTTTCAGCCGCTCAAAAAAATGCCATTGCCTTACGGTATTTCAATCCGGTGGGGGCTCATTCGTCTGCATTAATTGGTGAATTGGCGAACGGTATCCCTAATTATTTAATTCCGTATATCACCCAAACAGCTGCAGGTATCCGTGAAAGCCTGGGGGTCTTTGGAAACGATTATGAAACCCGTGACGGTACAGCCATTCGCGATTATATTGATGTAAATGATCTGGCGAATGCGCATGTAAAAGCGTTAAACCGTTTGTTGACTAAAGAAAACAAAAATGCCTTAGAGTTTTTTAATTTGGGTTCCGGTACAGGTTCCACGGTTTTAGAAATGATACAGGCTTTTGAAAGAGCCAACCATTTAAAAATTCCTTATGAGATGAAAGACCGTAGGGCAGGAGATATACAGGAAGCGTATGCCGATTATTCATTGGCAAAAAAAGAATTGAATTGGGAACCCAATACACCGTTAGAAACATCCATGAAAACCGCCTGGGCGTTTGAATGTAAAATAAATGAGACAATTGGTTAATGTGAAAATGAGTCAATTTGATAATTAGCGAATAAGTCTTTGTCAGATGTTGGGTGAAGGATGTTTGGTGCTCTCCCGTCAGTTCGGGTAGTGAAGCCTTTCGGCAAGCTCAAGACAGGCTATCGAGAACAGCACCCGAGGCAAAGCCGAACGGAGCGAAGCTAAATAGGCAAATTCGCCTTTGTCAGATGTTGGGTGAAGGATGTTTGGTGCTCCCCCGTCAGTTCGGGTAGTGAAGCCTTTCGGCAAGCTCAAGACAGGCTATCGAGAACAGCACCCGAGGTAAAGTCGAACGGAGCGAAGCTAAATAGGCAAATAGGCAGATACGCGAATATGCAAATTCGCAAATAAGCAGATCCGCAAATACGCAGATATGTAAATAAGCCTTTGTCAGATGTTGGGTGAAGGATGTTTGGTGCTCTCCCGTCAGTTCGGGCTTGTCGAGAACAATGAATATGCAAATAAACAAATAAGCGCATCCACAAATAAACAAACAAATAGTAATAAAAAGCAACTAATGAAAAAAATAGCAGTAATAGGACAAGGATATGTGGGATTGCCTTTAGCTATCGCGTTTTCTCAGTATTTCCCGGTATTGGGTTTTGACATTAATAAAAAACGGGTACAAGAATTAAATGCAGGGCAAGACCGAACATTAGAAGCTGATTTACAAAAATTAAACGAAGGGATAGCCACTGCAAAAGCAACCAATTTTACAAAAGGTTATAAAGCATCCTGTGATATAGAAGACTTAACCCAGGCTCGAATATACATTGTAACGGTGCCCACACCTATTGACCGTTTCAACGCTCCTAATCTAACCCCCTTGTTAAAGGCATCGGAAATGCTGGGTAACGTATTAAAAAAAGGCGACATCGTTATTTATGAATCAACAGTATATCCCGGTTGTACGGAAGAAGATTGTGTGCCGGTACTCGAAAAACATTCCGGATTAACATTAAATACCGATTTTTATGTGGGGTATTCTCCCGAGCGCATCAACCCGGGCGATAAAGTAAATACCTTAACCACCATTAAAAAAGTAACCTCGGGTTCTACACCTGAAATTGCAGAAGAAATCGACCAATTATATAAAACCATTATTACTGCCGGTACGCATAAAGCACCAAATATCAAAGTAGCAGAAGCTTCAAAAGCCATTGAAAATGCACAACGCGACGTAAATATTTCGTTTGTGAATGAACTGGCGTTGATTTTTGACCGTGTAGGTATTGATACCAACGACGTGTTAGAAGCCGCTGGTACCAAATTCAATTTCTTAAAATACAAACCAGGATTGGTAGGTGGACACTGTATCTCGGTTGATCCCTATTATTTGGCACATAAAGCCACGCAGTTGGGGTATTATCCTGATGTAATTTTATCTGGTCGTAGGGTAAATGATTCGGTAGCGGCATTTATTGCTTCAAAAGTGATCAAATTAATGATTAAAAAAGGAACGGTTGTACAAGGAGCTAAAACCTTGATTTTAGGAGTCACTTTTAAAGAAAATTGCCCCGATGTACGCAACACCAAAGTGGTTGATGTGTATAGAGAATTAAAGGAATATGGTGTAAATGTAGATATTTATGACCCTTGGGCAAATAGTGATGAAGTGCATCGTGAGTATAATTTACAATCAGAATCAGACATAGAGCAAATTCGCAAATTCGCAAATTTGCATAATGGATACGATGCCATCATAGTAGCCGTAGCACATAACGAGTTTTTAACCTTAGATATTAACAAACTTAAGAACGATCAAGCAGTTGTATTTGATATCAAAGCGTGTTTAGATCGTAATTTGGTTGATGCTAGATTGTAGATTTTACAGAAAATATAGTGTACGCTAACAAAGCTTTAGTATTTTTGACAAAAATTAAAAATAGATATTAAACAAAAAAAGTGAAAACAGAATTTTTAGATTTTTATCAACAATTAGAAAAAGATCAAAGATTTGAAGTGATCGAGTTTCGCTTGCGTTTTCAAAAAACAATGAATAAGTACAGCATATCTGGATGTTGTTCTATAGAAGAAGAATTAATAAAAATGAAAAAAAACTACTTAGAAAATTTGAAAAGCTAGAAAATGAAAATAGGAATAACCTTCAGTGCCTTTGATTTGTTACACGCCGGGCACATTAAAATGCTTGAAGAAGCCAAACGGCAGTGCGATTATTTGATTTGCGGTTTGCAAACCGATCCTACCATAGACCGACCAGAAAAAAACCAACCGGTTCAGAGCGTGGTAGAGCGTTACATACAACTCAAAGCTTGTAAAGTAGTCGATGAAGTAGTGCCGTATGCTACCGAACAGGATTTAGAAGATATTCTGCGTTCGTTTAAGATTGATGTACGCATTTTGGGCGATGAATACAAAGACAAAAACTTTACGGGTAGAGCTTATTGTGAAGAAAAAGGCATTGAATTGTATTACAATACCCGAGACCACCGTTTTTCAAGTTCCGGTTTGCGCAAAGAAGTCGCCGAGAAAGAAAACGGAAAAAACGAAACTATTATAGGTTTAAAGATTGAAAAAATATAAATTTGCCGTTAGGTCATTGCAAATACGTAAATAGGCAAATACGCAGATACGCGAATACGCAAAAAAAACATACAAACAATGAAAGGCTATTATTTTGAAAGACTGGATGTTTGGCAAGGATCAAGAAAATTTGTAAAAGAGATTTATATAATTACAAAAAGGTTTCCTGAAGAAGAAAAATTTGGTGTCATCAATCAGATAAGGAGAGCTTCATTAAGCATTTGTGCCAATATTGCCGAAGGAACTTCAAGGCAGTCAGAAAAAGACAAAGCCAGATTTATTAATCAAGCCTTTAGTTCAGCTATTGAAGTAATAAATTTTCTGATTTTAAGTTATGATTTAGATTTTATAGGAGAGCCAGAATATGTTAAATTGAGAGAAGATTTAGAAAAAATTACCAATCAATTAAATAGTTTGTATAATAAGTACAATAGATAATCTGTAAATAGGCAAATAGGCAAATTCGCAGATAGGCAAATTCGCAGATAAGCAGATAAGCAAATACGCGAATATGCAAATACGCGAATAAGCAAATCCGCAAAATAAAAAGATAAAAGATAAAAAAAGAATGAAACCAATCAAAAATATTACCTGTATTGGTGCCGGTTACGTAGGTGGTCCTACCATGTCGGTCATTGCACAGAAAAACCCGGAGATTAATGTTACCGTTGTCGATTTAAACACGGAAAGAATTGCCGCCTGGAACGACAGTGATTTGTCTAAATTACCGGTTTATGAACCGGGATTAGACGAAGTGGTGGCTGAAGCCCGTGGCAGAAACTTGTTTTTCTCTACCGATGTGGAACAGGCGATCGATCAGGCAGATATGATTTTTATTTCGGTAAATACACCTACTAAAACTTATGGAAAAGGAAAAGGTCAGGCAGCTGATTTAAAATTTATTGAATTATGTGCCCGTCAGATTGCCGCGGTAGCCACAAACGATAAGATTGTGGTAGAAAAATCTACGTTGCCTGTACGTACGGCAGAAGCCTTGAAAAGCATTTTGCACAACACCGGTAACGGAGTCAATTTTCATATATTATCAAACCCCGAGTTTTTAGCGGAAGGAACGGCGGTTCAGGATCTACAAAATCCGGACAGGGTGTTGATTGGTGGTGAGCATCAAGAAGCCATTCAGGCATTGGTGGATATTTACGCTGCCTGGATACCGCAAGAAAACATCATTACCACCAATTTGTGGTCTTCGGAATTATCTAAATTGGTCGCCAACGCATTTCTGGCACAAAGGGTATCAAGCATCAATGCCATTTCTGAATTGTGTGAAGTAACAGGTGCCGATGTGAACGAAGTGGCGTATGCGATTGGAAAGGACAGCCGTATTGGCCCAAAATTCTTAAAAGCATCGGTTGGTTTTGGCGGTTCGTGTTTTCAAAAAGATATTTTAAACCTGGTGTATATTGCCCGTACCTATAATCTGCACAAAGTAGCCGATTATTGGGAACAGGTGATCATTATGAACGACCACCAAAAAGAACGTTTTTCTGATAATATTATTAAAACGTTGTACAATACCGTAAACGGAAAAAACATTGCTTTTTTAGGTTGGGCATTTAAAAAAGATACCAATGATACCCGTGAATCAGCCGCTATTTACGTAGCCGATCATTTGCTGGACGAAGAAGCGTTTATTACGGTATATGACCCCAAAGTAACCGCCGAGCAGATTTACAGAGATTTGGATTATTTAGGCACACGCAGCCCCGAAGAAAACCGTCGTTTGGTCAAAGTGGTCAACGATCCTTATAAGGCTTGTAATCAAGCACACGCTGTGGCTGTTTTAACCGAATGGGACGAATTTAAAACCTACGATTGGCAAAAAATTTATAACGATATGTACAAACCCGCTTTTGTATTTGATGGTAGAAACATATTAAACAAAAAAGAATTAACCGCAAAAGGTTTGGTGGTTTACAGTATAGGGGAATAGTTAATTCCCCCTTTTAAGGGGGCTAGGGGGATATAAAAAACGACCTGCAAGGTTATTCAGCAGTACAAAGAGTAACCTTGTAGATATGAACAAAGAGAATAAAGTAACAATGTCATTCTGAGCTTGCCGAAGACTCAAGAGTTTTGTCATTCCGACGGATGGAGGAATCTCGTAGATATTTCGATTCTACGTTGTTCCGCTCAATATGACAAAGAGTTTTGTCATTCCGACGAATGGAGGAATCTCGTAGATATTTCGACTCTACGTTGTTCTGCTCAATATGACAAAGAGTTTTGTCATTCCGACGAATGGAGGAATCTCGTAGATATTTCGATTCTACGTTGTTCCGCTCAATATGACAAAGAGTTTTGTCATTCCGACGAAGGAGGAATCTCATAGATGTTTCGATTCTACGTTGTTCCGCCCAACATGACAAAGAGTTTTGTCATTCCAATGAATGGAGGAATCTCCAATTCTAACGGTATAAAAGAAAACATAAAAACCAAATAAAATAAAAAAGCAAACCACAGAAGTTAAATGAAAAAAATCGCAGTAATAGGACAAGGTTACGTAGGATTGCCCTTAGCTATAGCATTCTCGAAACATTTTTTTGTTGTAGGCTATGATATTAATGAAAGGCGGATAGAAGAATTACAACAAGGAAAAGATTCTACAAAAGAAGTAACAGAGGAAATTCTAAAATCGGTTTTGATTAACTCTTCTTTTGTTACTTCAAACGGAGTTGAGAAGCCTCAAACGGGTCTTTACTGTTCCTCCAATATAAACGATATCAAAGATGCCAATATTTATATTATAACTGTTCCTACTCCGATTGATGAATTCAATGCTCCGGATTTAAAACCCTTAAAAGAAGCTTCAAAAACGATAGCTTCTGTTATTAAAAAAGGTGATATTGTTATTTATGAATCAACGGTGTATCCCGGCTGTACAGAAGATGACTGTGTGCCGGTACTCGAAAAACATTCCGGTTTAACGTTAAATACCGATTTTTACGTGGGTTATTCACCTGAACGTATTAATCCGGGCGATAAAGTAAATACCTTAACCACCATTGTAAAAGTGACTTCAGGTTCAACACCGGAAATCGCGGAGGAAATTGACCAACTGTATAAAACCATTATTACTGCCGGTACGCATAAAGCACCAAATATCAAAGTAGCTGAAGCATCAAAAGTTATTGAAAATGCTCAGCGGGATGTCAATATTTCTTTTGTCAATGAGCTGGCACTGATTTTTGACCGGATCGGTATTGATACCAATGAAGTTTTGGAAGCCGCAGGTACAAAGTTTAACTTTCTAAAGTTCAAACCGGGATTAGTAGGCGGACACTGTATCTCGGTTGATCCTTATTACTTAGCTCATAAAGCGATTCAGTTAGGATATTATCCTGATGTTATATTGTCTGGTAGAAGGGTAAATGACGAAATCCCTTTATTTGTTGCAAATAAGGTTGTTAAACTGATGATTCAAAAAGGAATTAATGTTAGCAATGCAAAAGTTTTGTTGTTAGGATTTGCATTTAAAGAAAACTGCCCCGATACAAGAAACACCAAAGTAGCAAAGATATACCAAGAATTAAGTTCGTATGATATTGAGGTACAAGTGTATGACCCTTGGGTAGATGCTGTGGAAGTTAAAAAGGAATACGACATACAGCTGATAAACAAAGAAGAACTAATACAAACGCAGTATCAGGCGGTAATATTAACCACGGCACATACAGATTTTAATCAGCTACCAGTTGAGAATTTAGTATCTTCGCCAGCAGTTATATATGATGCCAAAGCAGTTTTAGATAGAAGAATAATAGATAGTCGGTTGTAATTTTAATTATATCAAATAAATAATGAAAAAACACTTAATCATTTTTGGTACACGTCCTGAAGCTATTAAAATGGCTCCGTTGGTAAAGGAATTTCAAAAGCATTCCGAATTTGAAACAAAGGTATGTGTCACTGCACAGCACCGCGAAATGCTGGATCAGGTTTTGAACTTTTTTGACATTCAGCCAGATTATGATTTGGATTTGATGAAACCCAATCAAAATCTTAATACCCTAACCGCAGATATCATCACGGGTTTGAAACCTGTTTTAGATGAGTTCCAACCGGATTTTGTCTATGTACATGGTGATACGTTGACCTCTATGGTTGCTGGTTTGGCTGCTTTTTATGCAGGTGCTAAAGTATGCCATGTAGAGGCTGGTTTACGTACGCATAACAAATGGTCACCATTTCCTGAGGAAATGAACCGACAATTAACAGGACGCTTAACAGATTTTCATTTTGCGCCTACCCAACAATCGTATGACAATTTAATTAAGGAGAACATCAATCCCGACACCATTGTAATTACGGGTAATACAGTGATTGATGCCTTATTAGACAGTTCGCAACGCGTACAGGAAATCGAAAATGAAGAAATTGATTATTTGAAAACCATCGTTGATACGGATAAAAGGTTGATTTTAGTTACAGGACATCGCAGAGAAAATCACGGACAAGGATTTATCAATATTTGTGAAGCGCTGAAAGAGATAGCTACAACCACTAAAGACGTACAGATTATCTACCCGGTGCATTTAAACCCAAATGTTCAAAAACCCGTACACGAAATTTTATCGGGAATTGATAACATCAAATTAATTGATCCATTGGCATATCCTGCATTTGTTTGGTTGATGAGCCAATCGTATATGATTATTACCGACTCAGGTGGGGTGCAAGAAGAAGCACCAAGTTTAGGGAAACCAGTATTGGTTATGCGTGATACAACGGAGCGTCCAGAAGCTGTAGAAGCAGGAACGGTGATTTTGGTAGGCACGGATAAGAACAAAATTATTGCAGAAGCACAGAGTTTATTAACAGATACCAACCGCTATAAGCAAATGAGTGGCTTACACAACCCGTATGGCGATGGTAAAGCGTGCCAACGAATTGCGGAATTTATTAAAAAATGTTAATACGTAAATAAGCAATCCCGATAGTCCCGATAGTTATCGGGATCGGGACGCAGATTCGCAAATACGCATATCCGCAAATTTGCAAAATAAGAGAATAAGAAAAAACAAGATACATGCAAACAAAAGTCGTTACCATAGGATTAGGATACATTGGATTACCTACTTCCGCATTGATTGCAAACAATAATATACCTGTACATGGCGTAGACATTTCACAACACGTAGTAGATACCATTAATGCAGGTAAAATTCATATTGTAGAGCCCGATTTAGACAAAGCCGTTGCTGATGCCGTTGCAGCAGGTTATTTAAAAGCAGGAACTAAGGCAGTTACTGCCAACACTTATTTAATTGTTGTACCTACGCCTTTTAAAGGAGATCACCAACCAGATATTTCGTATGTACAGGCAGCTACTGAAGGAATTATCCCATTATTAAAAGAAGGCGATTTATATATCATTGAATCTACTTCACCAGTGGGTACTACCGAAAAAATGATGGAATTGATTTTCTCTAAACGTCCAGAATTGGAAGGAAAAATTTCTTTAGCTTATTGCCCTGAACGTGTATTGCCAGGTAATGTGATGTATGAATTGGTACATAACGACCGCGTAATTGGTGGAGTTAACGAAGCTTCTACGCAAAAAGCAATAGCGTTTTACAGTCAGTTTGTAAAAGGAGAATTACATCCAACCAATGCCCGCACAGCAGAAATGTGTAAATTAACAGAAAACTCATCACGTGACGTACAAATAGCTTTTGCGAATGAGTTGTCTTTAATTTGTGACAAAGCAGGCATCAATGTATGGGAATTAATCAATTTAGCGAATAAACACCCACGTGTAAACATCTTACAACCAGGCTGTGGAGTAGGAGGACATTGTATTGCTGTTGACCCTTATTTCATCACAGCAGAATTTCCTATGGAGTCTCGTATGATTGCACAAGCACGCATGACTAATAACTACAAACCGTTTTGGTGTGCCGAAAAAGTAAAAACAGCTCGTTTAGAATTTGAACTAAAACATGGTCGCCAACCATCTATTGCTTTAATGGGCTTAGCATTCAAACCAAATATCGATGATTTACGTGAATCACCAGCTATTCATATCGTAGAACGTGTGTTACAAGATTCTGGCGATAGCGACATGTATATTGTGGAACCGAACGTACAGGAACACAAAGTATTTAAATTAACTGATTATAAAGTAGCTGCTGAAAAAGCAGATATTGTGGTATTATTGGTAGCTCATAATGAGTTTAAAACATTGGCTATACCAGAAGGTAAAGTAGTTTTAGATTTTTGTGGGATAATTAGAAAATAGTGAACTCTTGATCAAAAAAATATTATCTTATGGTTTTATAGAGGGAATGTCAAAAGGGTTGAATAAACTCACTTTTTTGATTTTACCGTTTATTCTGGCTGATATTGATAGTTTCGGTTTTATAGGGCTTATAGTTTCCATAGAATTAATCTTACCTTATTTTACTTTATTGGGACTGGAAAGAGCAATTCTTAGGTTTTATTCGGAAAAACAGCAAATTAATGCCTTTGAACAAACTATTTTTAAAATGGTTAACTTGGCACATATAGCGGCAACCCTCTGTATTTTACTTTTAAACCAATTCTATGGCACTATATTTGGTATTGATATATATCCATATATTTATTTAGTTGTTGTATTGGTGTATTTACAAGGGATAAATCTTCTGCATTTAAATATTTATAGGGCAAGTAATCAGCATAAAATTTACTTTGGTAATAGGTTAGTTTTACAGATACTTAAATTTGCTCTTGTAATATTGTTTGTTTATTTCCTAAACGGACCTATGGGTTACTTAGTTGGGGCTATACTGGCCGCACTTATTACTAATATAGTATATAGAAAGAAAAAGTTATCTTTAACAGGAGAAGGGTATATGAAGTTCCCAAAAGAGACAATGAGAACTCTTTTGCTGTTTTCGTGGCCGTTTATTTTTCACAGTTTGGCAAGTAATTTACTTGGAAATGCAGATAAGTTTATACTCGAAAGATACCTAGATATGGAGCAGGTAGGACTTTATACTTTTGCCTATTCATTCGGAACTTCAGTAGTATTCGCTTTTTTGGGAATAACTGTATACATAGAACCCTTGATATACAAAGAGAATGAGGAGGGAAAACGAAAAATACTGCTTAACAAATTTCTGTTAATGGCTTTAGCAATGGGGATTTTAGCTACATTGGCAATTTATCTGATCTCCATTTTTGTTCTTCCAGAATTATATAAGACATCTTATCAAAGTGTAATTTATTTAATTCCGTTGATAGCAATAAGCTATATCTTACAGCCATTTTATTTTAAAGCAAATTATCAGTTAATCTATGCTAAAAAATCGTTTAATATAGCATTCGTATCCATTGTTTCATGTATTTTGAATATCATTTTGAATATCGTTTTAATTCCAAAGTTTGGAATTATTGCGGCTGTATATACAACATTTATTTCTAATGCTCTGCAATACATGATGTTCGTGTTAATGGCGAATAAATTTAAGATTGACAGCGATTTTATTGAATTAACTATTTTAAGTATCGGTATTTCCTTCTTTATTTATTATGAAATCAGTATATTATACATATTTTTATATTTAATTATGTATTTATGTTATTTTTATTATTTTAAAATGAGAAAAACAATAAAAATTAAATCATCAGAGATATAATGGAGTTAATTTTAAGATTTTAAATTATAAAAAGTTCTGTATAGTGAGTGAAAATCAATTATCAAAATTTGTAGGTTTAAAGATTTTACTGGTATGGATATATATTACTTCGTTAATCTATTCAGTTTATAGCTTGTCTTTTGATTGGGGATACCAGGGAATCCATTTTTATCAGCAATCTGCATCTGTATATTTATTTATCTATTTATTTTCTATAATACCGATTCCCTTTTTTAATAGAAGCCTGTATTTACCGAGTGATTATATATGTATTTATATATATATATTTACTTTTATTCCCGCTGTATGTGTGCCGTTTTTTTTGTATGAGGCTTCGGATTTTGATTTTGAATATATATATTATCTTCTATTCCTGCTGGTTTCATTATTGATATTAATGAGAACCAAAGGTTCCAGTACTGTTTTAACAACGATAATAAAACCTCTGCACCCGAGACTGTTGAAGATTGCAGTTGTTATTATTTATGTATTGGCTACTTTGGTATTGGTAGGAACCTTCGGTTTAAAGTTTTCTATTCCGTCATTTTCTGAAATATATGACGTTAGAATGCAATATAGAGAAATTACAAGTGGAAACATTCTGTCAAGATATCTGGTTTTCTGGATGGGATATGTAATTAACATTTTCTTGTTTGTTATCGGACTTACCTATAAAAAAAGAGGATTGATAGTTTTTGCTGTTATTTACCAATTCTACATATTTTCCCTTATGGCACTCAAAAGCCATTTGGCTACTATGGTTCTTGCCGTTATATTGTTTCTGTTTTTTAGAAAGTATAAAGTTATGAGTACCAAAAATTTTATACTTTTTTCTGCTTTACTTGTTTTCTGTCTTGCGTTTATAGACTATATAATTGGCCAGGATTTTTTTCAAACATTAGTCACCCGCAGAATTTTGGTGGCTCCTAGTCAATTGGGCTATTACCATTTTGAGTATTTTTCCGATAAACCCAAAACCTTATGGGGCTATTCCATTTTTAAAGGTATATTCGATTACCCGTATTCTATGCCGCCTCCTAACATAATAGGGGATGTGTATTTCGGATTGCCCCAAATGACGGCAGTTGTTAATCTCTTCATAGAAGGTTTCACCGCTTTTGGTTATGTTGGTATAATTATTGTAACTTTTATTCTTAGATTTATTTTACAAGTTATTAATAACATCTTTGTGAGCCGGAGTAACGGGAATGTAATTCTTATAATTACTTTTTTAGGTATATGCAATATCTTAAACAGTTCCTCTATTTTTATCATTTTAATGACACAGGGATTGCTCGTTCATTTGTTAGTATATTTATCATTCCCATGGAAAGTTCTAGAAAAAAAATAAAATTAAGTAGGTCAATTACAATTGCAATAGCAGGTTGTTTAATCGTGTTTAACAGTTGTTATGCTGACAACAAATCAAAATCACCGTCACAATCACAATATACTGTGGAGAAGGATGAATTATTGTTGCAGTCTTACCCATTTTTTAAAAACAAGGGAATTAAAGTAGATGATATTTTAGCCCGTCTGAAGGCAATTAGAAATGTATTGGCAACAAAACCCATTACAGAATCTACGAAGACCCTACCTTATACATTTGTTCACCAGTTGTATGTACCGTTATTATATGCCTATGATACAAATAATAAGGAATTAAAAGATGAGTTTAGTAACACCGTTACGATTGAAATCTTCAATAAAGTAAAATCATCTCAAATATTGTCCTCGTTAGATAAAAAAATATATTTTTTCTTTGTAAGCGAATATCTGCGAAAGTCTGGTATAAATGGTGATAAAAAGAAAATAGAGCTTTATAATAATATTTATAAAGAGACAGTAGGTTATTGGAACAAGAGAGATGCTAAAGTATGGAAGGGAGAGCCTAACAACTATATAGGGGTCAAACAGCGCATTCAGTCCATTTTAGATGGAAAATCGCACGGAAAGTTCAGTTATTATGATGCAGTTACAGATAATGAATTATTTGTAATGGCTACGGCTTCAAGTCTGAGCCTTGTTGAAAAAGAATATAAAGGAGAACCAACTAAGGAAATGTTGGAGATTTCGCAAATGTTCCTTAAAGTACTTCACAAACTTGTCGTATTTGAAAAAAGTGGAATCTGGCAATTGCAGCCCAATGTATGGAAAGATCATCCCGATTATAAAGATGTAGTATTGTCAAAGGGAGAGAGCATTACATGGGATGCAGCACATTTTGCTAGATTCCCGGCTTATCTTTCATTGCTTGATGAAGTTTTCAGAAACAATAGAGAAGAAATGGGTTATATAGAGAAATTACGGACAGGGCTTGTCCAATCATTTGCCACAAATGTGATAAGCTATTCTTCTTCTAAAAAAATGAAGTTTAACAACTATATGAGTGGCAATAACAGTAAATATAGAGTAGGATATAAGACACGAGTTGAAGGGTTGGGACCCGGAGAAAACTATATTCATATTTTTTACGGTTGGTGGAAACTTTTAGATGATAAAAAGGTAGAAGATGTATACACCCGTTTGCAGCAGGATTTTGATACCTACCGTAAAGAAAATTCATTGGTCGCTTCACATGATAAATTTTACAGACAGGTTATCCGACTTAACTGATATAAATATAAAATGAAATTACTACATATCTGCAATGATTTTGCATATTCAAAAGTACATGTAAATCTTCATAAGGTTCTGGATAAACAAGGAGTACAACAAATAATATTCCATCCCTTACGTACGGTTTCTAACAAAGGAAAAAATATTCCAGATTTTAAAACTTTGGGATCAGAGGTTATTTATTCCCAACAGTTGAAAAAAAGTCACCGTATTTTTTTTAGAAATAAAATTCGGTTTCTCCAGAGAAGCCTTAAAGATCAGGTAGAGTTAAACACATTTTCTATGCAGTTTGCTACTACCTTGTTTAGTGATGGGGCATTGGCATATAAAAATTTTAAAGAATATAAAATTCCCTATACTGTTGCGGTTAGGAGTACTGATGTTGAAATTTTCATAAAGTTAAGACCAGATTTGTATTTTCTCGGTGAAAGAATTCTTATGAACGCTTCCCAAATTATTTTTATTACCCCTTCATTGAAGGAAAAATTATTGAGTCATTTTTATTTCAAAAAATTCAAAAAGTTACTGGAAGAAAAAATACACATTTTACCGAATGCAGTAGATAACTACTGGATACACAATAGCTTTTTTAGGAATGTCCCGTCAACAAGCCGAAACATTCTTTATGTTGGAAGGTTTTCGAAATATAAGAATATACTTTCCCTTATAAATGCCGTAGAGTTATGTCGTAAGAAAGATAAAGAAATTGTATTGAATCTTGTAGGAGGTGATGGGGATCTGAATGATGAAGTAATCAGTCTTTGTAATAAACATGATTGGATTAATTATCACGGAATGGTATCAGATAAAGAAGAACTTAAAAAAATTTACCGGGAAAATGATTTCTATGTAATGCCTTCTTTTGAAACCTTTGGTTTGTCTTTTATAGAAGCACTAACACAGGGATTACCTATCTTATATTCAAAGGGATATGGAATTGACGGAATTTTAAAAGAAGATATTGGGATTGCAACAAATCCCAGCAGCATTAATGAAATTAGTCGGGATCTTAGTGCTCTTATTGAAAATAGAGAGTTTTATAGTTCAAATATAAAACTGATAAATTTTGAAGAGTTTAGCTGGAACGAAATTGGGAAAAAATTTATAAATATAATTGAAAAATGAAAATACTTTTACTGCACCAATATTTTTTAGAAGAAGATGATCCGGGCGGTTCTCGTTGGAACGAAATGACTAAAACGTGGGCAGCTCAAGGTCATGAAGTAACGGTAATTGCCGGAATGATGCATGCTAATGGCTCAGAAAAAAAAGCAGAGTATAAAGGAAAATATTTTGTTAAAAAAAAGCAAGGAGCTGTAAGTGTTTACCGCACACATGTTTCTGAATCTTATAACAATGGTTTTTTAGGGCGTTTATGGGGTTATTTCTCTTTTATGTTTTCATCACTTTGGGCAGGCCTGTTTAAAGTAAAAGAAAAGTATGATGTAGTTATTGTAACATCACCGCCGTTGTTCGTTGGAATTTCAGGATATTTAATATCATTATTCAAAAGAATACCTATGGTATTCGAAATTAGAGATTTGTGGCCTGAATCAGCGATTGATACAGGCGTTTTAACCAATAAATGGGTCATTAAAATGGCTTATGCTGTTGAAAAGTTTATTTATAAAAAAGCAAAATTAATCAATGTGTTAACACCTGCTTTTTACAATACCCTACGAGATAAAAAGCACATTAGTGAATCAAAATTAATCATGATTCCGAATGCCGCCGATTTTAGTTTATCAGAGGCGATTTTAACTGATTTTGATAGAGAACAATTTAGAAAAAATCACCAACTTAATGATCATTTTGTTATTACTTACGTGGGCGCTCATGGTGTTGCCAATCATTTAGACCAAATCTTAGACGCTGGAAAAGCCTTAGAAGATACCAATGTATTATTTCTGTTAATTGGTCAGGGGATGGAAAAGGCACGTTTAATAGAGAAAGCCAAACAGATGAACGTCAAAAACGTACGGTTTTTAGATGCTGTGCCCAAGAAAGAAGTGTTTAAATATATTATTGCTTCAGAAATGGGTGCTTCGGTGCTGAAAAAGGTTGATACGTTTAAAACCGTGTATTCTAATAAGTCTTTTGATTATTTTTCTTGTAAAAAACCAATTTTGATGGCTATTGACGGAGTTTCTCGTGAGTTGGTAGAAAAAGCAAAAGCAGGAACGTATGTTGAACCTGAAAATATAAGTGAATACAACCGTGTTATTCGTGAGTATTTAGAGAATCCTATTCGTTTAAAAGAAGAAGGAGAAAATGGTTATTTATATGCTAAACAAAATTTTGACAGAGAAGTTTTGGCAAATAAATATTTAAGTGCCATTAGTAAAATAAAGAAATAACATGTACAAAAACTACTTTAAACGCCTGTTTGATTTTTTAGCTGCTTTTTTTGGCTTAATCTTGTTAAGTCCAATATTTATCGTGGTGATGATTGGTTTGTATTTCGCCAATCAAGGCAAACCGTTTTTCTTTCAGGCACGTCCGGGTAAAGGCGAACGTATTTTTAAAATTGTGAAGTTTAAAACCATGAACGATAAAAAAGATGTACATGGTAATTTACTACCCGATGCCGATCGTTTAACACCTATAGGTGCTTTTGTACGCAAAACCTCGTTAGACGAGATACCTCAATTGATTAATGTATTGAAAGGTGATATGAGTTTAATTGGTCCGCGCCCATTGTTACCGCAATATTTACCTTTGTATAATGCAGAACAAAAACGCAGACACGAAGTACGTCCGGGTATTACCGGTTGGGCACAGGTAAACGGCAGGAACGCTATTTCATGGGAAAGAAAATTTAAATTAGACGTAGAGTATGTGGATAATTTAAGTTTAGTAATGGATTTAAAGGTTTTTTTTACGACCTTTAAAAAAGTTTTTAAAAGCGAAGGAATATCACAGGAAGGACAGGCAACTGCAGAACCTTTTAAAGGTGATAACTAAATGAAGTACATTTTGTAACCTTATAGGAACTTATAAATAAATATGAAGACGGTAGATATAAAAAAAGAAGGATTGGACTATCTACAACAGAAAGCAGTAGAAAATGCTATACGTGAAAATAAAGCATTGGGTTTACCCTACATAATCGTTGAAAACGGAGAATTGCTTAAAGTTCATACAGATGGAACAAAAATAAAAATAGGAAAACCTAAATACGGTACTGTCAAAGTACAAAAGAGAATCTTTAAACTAAAGAAGTAATATGAAATGTTTTCAAATGTTTGCTGGTCTCAATGGTTCTGAAAAATTACCCTTTATAAATAGAAACGAAGCATTAGTTAGGATAAATAAAACGTTAAACGGTACTAATTAAAAAAACATATAATGAAAGATATAACAATTTTTGGTGCAGGAGGTTTTGGTCGGGAAGTTAAAACCATTATTGATGCAATTAATAAATCAGAGCCTACTTATAATTTTGTAGGTTTTTATGATGATGGTATCCAAAAAGGAACGATTGTAAACGGTTACCCTGTATTAGGAGGTATTCAGGAATTAAACGAAGTTACATCTGAATTATCCTTAATTATTTCAATAGGTGATCCGCGGATAAAAAAAAACATTCTCAATAAAATAGAAAATTCATTTATTAAATTTCCCGCAATTATTCATCCAAATGCTTCTATTTCATCAGATGATGTTCAAATTGGTAAGGGAACAATTATTTGTGAAGGAACAATAATTACATGTAATATCAAAATTGGAGATTTTGTTATTTTTAATTTAATGTGTACAGTAGGGCATGACACAATAATTGACGATTATTGCGCTTTTATGCCAAGTGTGAATATATCAGGAGAAGTTCATCTACACCACAGCGTATATGTGGGTACTGGTGCTAAAATTATAAATTTATTAGAAATTGGGGAAGAAACTATTGTAGGTGCTGGTGCTGTTGTTTCAAAATCCTTGCCTGCTAAATGTACAGCTGTGGGTATTCCTGCGAAACCAATTAAATTTCATGAATAAACAACCATGAAAAACTTTTTCTTTCTTTTCGTTGTTAGTCTTTGGGTATCTTTTTCAGGTTTTGCACCCGTTGCCGAAAGCCAACTACTAGAAACGGTTACGGTCAAAGAACAAGTAGTGTACATCACCAAAACAGGTAAGAAGTACCACAAAGGGAGTTGTCATCACTTAAGGAAAAGCAAAATAGAAATGAAAAAATCGAAAGCAAAAGAATTAGGATACACCGCTTGTGCAGTTTGTAAGCCATAATTAGTTTAAACATTTGTAAGATGAAATCCGATACGTATTCGATTAATATATAAATTTGCAATAAAACAAACACCATGAACGATAAAATATGGCTTTCGTCCCCACACATGGGCGGCACCGAATTAAAATACATACACGAGGCATTCGATGCCAATTGGGTAGCCCCTTTAGGACCAAACGTAAACGGTTTTGAAGACGACATCAGAACCTATTTAAAACAAGATGCGTACATAGCTGCTTTATCAGCTGGAACTGCCGCTTTGCACTTAGCATTAATCGAATGCGGTGTAACTCATGGCGATGAGGTGATTTGCCAATCGTTGACCTTTTCTGCATCGGCAAATCCTATTGCGTATCAAGGTGCAACGCCGGTTTTTGTAGATTCAGAACCCGATACCTGGAACATTTGTCCTGTTGCATTAGAAGAAGCTATTAAAGACCGTATCGCGAAAGGTAAAACACCCAAAGCCATCATCGCAGTACATTTATATGGTATGCCCTACAAAGTAAAGGAAGTACATGCTGTAGCTGATAAATATAATATACCTGTTATTGAAGACGCTGCAGAAGCTTTAGGATCGACTTACAAAGGTCAAGCGGCGGGCACATTTGGAAGGTTTGCTGCCTTGTCGTTCAACGGAAACAAGATCATTACTACGTCGGGTGGAGGCGCTTTGGTGTGCCAATCGCAAGAAGACAAAGACAAAGCCGTGTTTTTAGCGACACAAGCACGTGACAACGCACCACATTACCAACACTCATATATTGGTTACAATTACCGTATGAGTAATATTACCGCAGGAATTGGTCGTGGACAAATGGAAGTTTTAGCCGATAGAGTAGAAGCTCGCAGAAAGATGAATGTTTTTTATCAGCAACTATTTAAAGATATTGACGGAGTAACGGTTTTTACAGAACCTAATTCAGATTATTATTCAAACCATTGGTTATCAGCTATTATTGTTGATCCGAAAGTTACTGGAAAAACCCGGGAAGATTTACGATTGACTTTGTTAGAAGATAACATAGAATCCCGTCCGTTGTGGAAACCAATGCACTTACAACCGGTATTCTCTAATTCGCCTTATTATGGAGGCAGCGTTTCAGAAGAATTGTTTGAGAATGGTTTGTGTTTACCATCGGGATCTAACCTAACCGATGAAGACAGAGAACGTATTGCTAAGAAAGCACGAGAGGTTTTCGGAAAATAATATATAAAACGACTGGAGTGATTCAGTCGTTTTTTATTAAAAAAACAATACAATAATCAATCCTGGTAATTTTGATGTTTCTCCAAGACTAATCTCTTTACTGTTTCCCCCAACCCTAAAGGGAGCAGCAAAGGGATTGGGATTTTCCTTAATCTACCCTTTAGAATCTCTTTGCTGTTTTCCTCAGCCCTAAAGGGAGCAGCAAAAAGTCGTTAAATTTCCTAAACTGATTTTCGCCCTTTAGAATTTCTTTGCTGTTTCCCCAACCCTAAAGGGAGCAGCAAAGAGATAGAAACTGATTTTCCTTAATCCACCCTTTAGGGTTGGGGTAAAGATTAAGGAAAATTGGTGTTTTGTGAACATTAAAAAATAAAATTGCTATGTCGAACAAAAAATTCAATCCTTATTATCAAACTGGTATGTTCAAAGGAGCACCACCTGGATCATTTGCCAAAGCAAAAGAATTGCGATCTAATCTAACGGCGGCTGAAAAAGTTGTATGGGAATTATTGAATAAAGAGCAGTTTAAACAATATAAATTTAGAAGGCAACATCCTGTGTATTTATATATTGTTGATTTTTATAGTCATAGATTGAGTCTGGTTATTGAAATAGATGGCGAATATCATAATTTAAAAGAGCAAATTAAAAAAGACGAACAGAGAACTAAAGACTTGAATTTTCAAGGATTAAAATTAATCCGATTTACAAACAAAGAAGTCTTTGAAGAAATAGAAAAGGTTGAGAATGAAATATTAAGAACGATTACAGAGATACTTGATTCTAATAACTAGTTTTTAATCATTCAGAATTTCTTTGCTGTTTCCCCAACCCTAAAGGGAACAGCAAAGAGGTGATAAACTGATTTTCCTTAATCCACCCTTTAGGGTCAGGGGTAAAAGATTAAGGGAAAATCATAGGGTCGGGGCAGAAAAGTCAGTTGCATTTTGCTTTAGACTCCGAAAATACCAACTCCGATAGACATCGAGACTATAGAGATTGTAAATAAGTAAATTGGCTATAATTTATTTAGATTTGAATTTCTAATCAATTAATTTTGTAATTTTGGTATAAATAGTCTTGGCTAAAAAAAGAAAAACATGAATATTCAAGCAGAAAAAATAGCGTTGGTTAAAATGCTTTTGGAAACAGAGAATCCCCAAATCATTGCGTCTATAAGAAAAATATTCAGCAAAGAAAAGACGTATGATTTTTGGAATGATTTATCTACTGAACAAAAAGAAGAAATAAAAAAAGCTTCTTTGGAAATAAATAACGATGAAGTCATCGACTACGATTTATTTATGCAAAATTACCGCTAAATGGAACGTAAAGTTGTTCTTTCTAAAACAGCCGAAAAGAAATTGTAAAAACTTTTTGACTTTCTAACAGAAGAATGGTCTGAAAAAGTAAAAAATGAATTTATAAAAAAGTTGGACTTTTCAATCAATAGCATTAAGAACCAACCTGAGAGTTTTCCTGAATCTAAAATACAAAAAGGACTAAGAAAATGTGTGGTGACAAAACAAACAACACTTTACTACAGTTTTAACATTAAACAAATAAGTATTCTTACCGTATTTGACACAAGACAACATCCTCAAAAATTAAATAAAGAACTTAAAAATGAACGATAAAATATGGTTATCGTCCCTGCAATATGTGTGACATCGAATTAAAGTACATAAATAAGGTATTTGATCCCAACTCGGTAGCCTTGGATATGCGAATTAGGCACGAGGGAATTAGTTATTAGTGAATTAGCCAAAAGCCACAAGTTTATTAATTTCTCTAAAGGGAACAGCAAAGAGGTGATAAACTGATTTTCCTTAATCCACCCTTTAGGGTCAGGGGTAAAAGATTAAGGGAAAATCATAGGGTTGGGGGCAGAAAAATTAGTTTCATTTTGCTATAGATCCCGTATTTATCGGGAGGAAAAAGTTAAGGAATTGAAAAAACAATTACTTTTATCGGCTGAGGGGCTGAGAAAAACTATTGAAAGTTTTTGTGCTTTTAACTATAAAAAGTTGAAATAAAATATTATTTTTGTGTTTATAAACCTAAAAAATGATTTTACGCTCACGTTATATCGAAGCAATTAAGCCTTTTATCAATAAATCACAGATAAAAATTCTTACAGGGATCAGACGTTCTGGCAAATCAACCGTATTAAATTTGTTGAAAGCAGCGTTAGTAGAAAGTGGTGTTAAACCCGAACAAATCATTACTATTAATTTTGAAAGTTTTGCTTATTCTGAACTATTGCTGGCTAAAACGTTATATCAACACGTAAAAAACGAAATAAAATCTGCTGATAAACACTATTTGCTTTTAGACGAAATTCAAGAAGTGCAAGATTGGGAAAAAGCAGTGAATTCATTTTTAGTAGATTTTAATGTAGATATTTACCTTACAGGTTCTAATTCACATTTATTATCATCTGAATTAGCTACATATTTGGCAGGGCGGTATATAGAAATTCCTGTTTTTACACTGTCTTATAAAGAATTTTTGGATTTCCGAAATCATTATTTTTCTAAAGACCAAAATGAAATAAATCTTTTTTTACATTATTTAAGAAAAGGAGGTTTCCCTGTCATTCACACAGCGGATTATACGGAAGAATCGGCTTATAAGATTGTCTATGATATTTATTCGTCGGTTATCTTACGCGATACGGTGCAGCGTTATAAAATTCGTGATGTAGAATTATTAGAACGAGTCATAAAGTATGCGTTTGACAATATAGGGAATACTTTTTCCGGGAAAAATGTAGCCGATTATTTCAAAAGTCAGCAACGAAAAGTAGATGTAAATACGGTTTACAATTATCTGAATGCTTTGGAAGGAGCATTTATATTGTACCGTGTTCCCCGTTACGACATTAAAGGAAAAGAAATCCTGAAAACCCAGGAAAAATTCTATGTGAGCGACATTTCCATAATTTATGCCACCTTGGGAAATCGTGACCGAATGATTGCTGGTATTTTAGAAAATATCGTTTTTTTAGAATTGAAAAGAAGAGGGTATAAGGTGTATGTAGGAAAGTTTGGTACGAGTGAAATTGATTTTGTTGCTGAAAAACAAGGAAATAAAGTTTACGTACAAGTTGCTTATAAATTAGAAAATGAACAAACAATACAACGTGAATTTGGCAACTTATTGGCTATTGACGACCAATTTCCAAAATACGTGATAACAATGGATGATTTTTGGAAAGACTCCATAGAAGGTGTGAAACATATGTATATCACAGATTTTTTAGAAACAAAAAAAATATAACATTACAATTTACTACAAATATGATCAGATTATTCGATTTCCTGTTTTCATTCTTCGGAATATTGTTTTTATTACCTATTATGTTGGTGTTATACATTATAGGTTTATTCGATACTGGTTCGCCTATATTCAAACAGGAACGTGTTGGAAAAGACAGAAAACCTTTTACCTTGTATAAATTCCGTACCATGAATGTGAAAGCCAAATCGGTAGCAACCCATTTAGCAGATGGTTCACAAATTACCAAATTTGGTGGTTTTTAAGAAAGTCTAAATTAGATGAATTACCTCAATTGTTTAATGTGCTTTTTGGAGATATGAGCTTGGTAGGACCGCGACCAAACCTGTTTAACCAAACCGAATTAATCGAAGAACGCGATAGAAGAGGAGTATATAATGTGGTTCCGGGTATTACAGGATTGGCTCAAATCAATGAAATTGATATGTCCACTCCCAGAGAACTGGCTGAAAAGGATGCCGAAATGCTTCAAAGCTTAACGATTACCGATTACTTTAAATACATTTTTGCAACCGTTGGCGGTAAAGGACAAGGAGATCGCGTGGTCAAATAGCTTCAAATCGTCACTTCGAGTGAAATTTCTGTAACGAAGTGAAAGGAATTTTGTATCGAGAAGTTTTTAATTTTACCCAATGGGTAAGAAATATTTTCGAAATAAGACAAACGACCGATAAATTTCGGTCGTTTTTTGATTCATATTTTTGTTACTTTCTAATATCTCGAAATCAAATGTATTGATTAATAATGCGTACAGATTTTTTCAATCATTTTAAAAAGATTTATCTTTTAAACAAAATCGTTTTTTGTTAAAAAATTTAATCTAAACTTAAAAATTTTGTATGATGTACGGAGTGCAATTAGAACAATTCGAAAGTCTCAGTGCCCGAATGTGTGATTGTTTTTAATTTATTATTATCTTTAACTGTTTTTTTACTTCATAAATGAGTGTTTTTATCTTTTTTTAGGTTACGTATTTTCTGTCTAAATTTAAAAATTTAGAATAAACGGCTATACTTTACTGTCTTTAACGAAAAAGCAGTTTATGCTCTATAGTAGCCTTTGCCATACTGTATGTACGTAGTATCCTTGCTATTGGTATTCCGAAAATTTTTCGGTTTGTATTTTTTATAATTTACACCTACTCTTTCCTGTATAAGTACTACTTTTTTGAGTTAAAGGAGATGATCCATTCTATACCAAATTGATCTCTGAACATTCCAAAACAGGCGTCTTCTGAATTTTCTTGCAAAGGCACCTCTATTTGTCCACCCATAGAAAGTCTTTTAAACAGCGTGTCGACTTCTTCTTTGCTTTCCGTGTTTATGTAAATTTTACTTCGGGTTTCCTTTTCACTATGTCTGCCCATCTGCTCCGGTGTATCGCTTCCCATTAATTCGCTGTATTTGCCAATTGGTAAAATAATGTGCATAATTTTTTCTGCTTCCTTTTCCATTCCGTGAGTGTTTTCAATATTCAGGTCTTTAAAACGAACTAGTGTTGTAAAGTCGCCGCCGAAAACCGATTTGTAAAATGTAAATGCTTCTTCCGCATTTCCATTAAAATGAATGTAGGGATTGACCGATGCCATATCTTTTAAATTTATGAATTTGTTTTACAAATGTACCCAATGTGCAGGTTAGCAGACTTGCCATGTGACAATAAATTATTTAAGGTTAATCAAAGTCAAAAAATTCTTTAAGACTTATCCCAACCATCTTACAGAATTTATTTATTGTATAAATAGTAATTCCTCTTTTATTATTAATACTTTCCCATCTGTTTAATATTTGTCTGTCAATATCATATTTTTCAGCAAAGTCGGATTGCGATAGCCCAGTTTTAATTCGAAAAAATTTAATTCTTTCAGCAATTTTATTTTTTAGTGCGATATCTTCTTTTGAATGTGTAGTCATATCGCAATTTTAGAATATTTTAAATTTTTTATGTAATCCGTTTGGTTTACAAATTATTTATTATTATGTTTGCTTTAGGTTTACATGTAAAAATGTAATTTTGCAATACTTATATAGAAAAATATTAAAGCTATTGCTTAGAATCTCGACTTGAAAACTGGTAATTTTTGCAACGAGGTGATAAGTACCTTAGCTCACGCCCATGGCGTGAGCTCACTTATCTGTTGCACGGTATACCAGTACCCCAAGTCGGATTTGTTGAGTTTCACGCCTTTTTTATGCTTTTTACTCAACTTTTTGCTGGTTATAGTACTGCGTACAGGTACTAATATTTAAATAACATTATTTTTTGTAGTTGTTTAAGCGAAACAATATTTTGAGGGTGCCTGTACACCCGCAGGGTGAGGTTCATTGTAAACACTCACTAAATGATGCGTAAAGCATATACAATGCGTGAGCTTACTTATCTTTAAAACCTCCTTGTCAATCGTGGACATTTTTAAATAACACATCAGTTAAGCAAATCCGTAAATAAGTACATCAAACAACTAAATAAATTGTATTATGCCACAAAAAAACTTTGAACTACTAAAAAAAAGCGACCCTGCTGCTTTAGAGAATATTCACGCCCAATACAGTAGAAGAATATTTTGGATAGGCAGAAGGATAATCCACGACGACTACATTGTAGAGAACCTGGTACAGGATACTTTTTTAAAATTATGGGAATGCCGTGATAAGATTGAAGACCCGCTACATATCCTTTTTTTCTTGCAATTTGTTATGAAAAGATCATGTTATTCGCACTATTCAAAACCTAGGAACAAGTTTTTTAGAACAGTGGGTTCTTTGCAAAGCTATGAAAATTTTCAGGAATATCTGGCGGATTATGATCCTGCTGATCCTGCTGAAAACTTGATGGATCAGGAATCGCAGCAAAAATTGTTTGATTTGATAACCAATGTCTTGCCACTCATAAAGCCGGAAAGAAGGCACTTGATCAGCCTTTGTCTGAAATACGGTTTTAGGTACAAGCAGATTGCACAAGTGATGGGTAAGGGAACGAGGCAAACAGTAAACGAGGTAAATCGTGCGATTGAAGATATAAAAAAAATAGTTGATGTAAGAAAAAGCAGCGAAAAGAAACTAAAGCCTGAACCTGAGGATAAAGCAGTGAGCGAAAGGCAGTCGCTGGTTTTAAAGCTGCGCTGTGAAAAGAACTTTTCATTTGCAGCTATCGCCCAGCAACTCAACATTTCCCAAAAGGAGGTGCACGAAGAATTTATGGCAGCATACAAGTTTGCACAGCAGTATCAAATACAATCACTATAAATCAGTTACCATGAGTAAAGCAACAATGAAACTAACCCGGAAAATACAGATTAACATTGATCTGCCAACCGTAGAGCAACGTAAAGAGGTGCGCGATAAACTATACCAGTGGCAGGACAGATGTTATCGTGCAGCAAACCTTATTATGACCCACCTGTTTATGCAGGTAATGATTAAAGATTTCTTTTATCTGTCCGAAGGTATAAAGTACAAGCTTGTGGATGAAGAAAAAGACATTGACGGTATATTGCAGGGCTCGCATAGCAATAGTACATACAGAATGCTTAGCAAACGTTTTAAGGGAGAGATACCTTGTAACATACTTAACTACCTTAATCATGAACTGATTAGCAAGTTTAAAAAGAACTATATGGATTATGTAAACGGTGACCGTTCTTTGGATAACTATAAACCAAATAGGGGTTTTCTTTTTGGAACCGAAGGTTTTAAACAGCTGTATTATAATAAAGAACGAAAGATGTTTTGTTTCCGGTTGTTTCAGATTCCTTTCAAAGCTTATTTGGGAAGAGATTTTACCGACAAACACGCACTGTTACAACAGGTTATAGATGGGGAAGTGAAACTTTGTACGTCGAGGATGAAGCTTGAAAAAGGGAAAATCTTCTGGCTGCCGGTTTTTGAAGTTCCTATAGGAGAGGACTGCCTAAAACCAGAAATTGTAGCAGAAGCTTCGTTGTCGTTAGAACACCCCATTTCTGTGAGGATTGGTAAGAACAGTTTGCAAATTGGTAACAAAGAAGAGTTTTTACACCGCAGGCTGGCTATACAGGCTGCACATAGCCGAACCAAAGCAGCCGTAACCTATTGCAGGGGTGGCAACGGAAAGGAACGAAAATTAAAAGCATTGGAGCGTTTTAAGAAGATGGAGCAAAATTATATAGCCAACCGATTACACGAGTACAGCAAAAGGCTGATTGATTTTTGCGTGAAGCATCAGGCAGCTACACTTGTGTTACTGGATATGCAGGAAAAGACGGAAATAGCAAAAGAAGAACAGTTTGTATTGCGCAATTGGAGTTATTACCAGCTGATGACTAAGATAAAATACAAAGCCGAAAAAGCAGGTATTGAACTTATTACTACATAGTAAAACAATATTTTGAGGGTGCTTGTACACCCGTAAGGTGAGGTTATTGTCAACACTCACTGAATGCTTAAGGCATATACAACTTTAAAACCCGGAATTTTTTTCACTATAAGGTATAAAAGCTGTTTGTTGGGTATTAAGCGTATTACCATTCCATATATAGCAAAATTATTAAAGCGTGTTTTTAAAAATTTGTCGGGTTCTTTTTACCGGTAAGTTGCCAAATCAATCAGGAATTGCTGAACTGATGTTGCTCAGGAAAATATTTTGAGAATACCTGTACAATGTCTTGCCCTAAAATAGGTTTACACAAAAGTGTAACCTATAAAATAAGAACACATAAGTAAACGGACACTATTTTTTTGCTATCGGTATTCTACATGATGTAATCGTTCGGGAGTGGAGAATTGTTTGAAAACGGCTTGTGTTTACCATCTGGCTCAAATCTAGCAGATGACGAACGCGAGCGTATTGTTAAGAAAATGAAAGAAGTATTTGTAACGTCCTGGAAAAATGATACAGGATTAGTGAAATAAAACTTTTTATTAAACAGGACAGATCTTCGTAGTTGTACTGTTTTTCTTTTTGTAAGATTTTGGTATTAATTCTTGTTGTTGGTGCATTTGCATCGGTGTTAAATAATGGTTTTACAAATACGGTCTGAACTCATTATAAACTTCTACGGTTTGTTTGACCAAAATTTTTCTTGTATTTAAATCTACATTAAATTTATAAATATCATATTCTTGTTTTAAAATTCATTAATTTTTCGGCTATAGCATTCTCATAAGGATCTGATTCTTGTGCGATACTACAACGTATTTTTATGCCTTTTCAATAGTTTTTGATAATCATTGCAGCAATACTGTAATCCGCTGTCTGAATGATGAATAAGCTTTTTAGTATTCTCTTTTTTCAGTGCATTTAGACAAGATTCCGTAGCCAGAGAATCTGACACGTCAAAGCCTACAATTTTCTTAGAATAGGCTATTTGCTTTTGCTGTATTAAGAAGGGAAATCTATTTTAGAAAACTGTATTATTGCCAATACAGATAAAGAAGGTAATCGAACCGAAATCGCAAAACTTCTTATAACAATACATAATGCTTGGATTTTAAAGTTTAAAAATATTTCAGAATTCAAATACAACGAAACCCAAAAAGATATGGTAAGAAAGATAAAAAGCTAAAAAAGCCTGCTATGAAAACAGGCTTTACAATAACAATTAAAATATTTATGCGTAAAATACTACTATTCAAATATAATAAAAAATTAATATGAGAACAATAAAAAACATTGTGATGAATTGCACTGCTACAAAACAGCATACGATCGTAAAATCAATATTGAATTGGAAAACCGGTTTAGGATAGAAAAATCCGGTTATCATTTAATTGTGTTACCCAACGGCAAATTAATTGCAGCATCATTTTCTTTTGGGTATCGGTACGGTTGTCTTTTGCCTTTCCGCCGTTTTCATCAATTCCGCCTATATAACTAACGTGTATAGATTCTGAATGGTGACCTTTAAGGTCGTTGCAAATAGTTTCAGCAGTTGCCAATCGCTCATGATCGCCGATTGAAGCGAAAGATCCTAATGTCAGAATTTTAGGGCATCGTGATTTTCCTAATGTTGCAAAAGACTGTCCGAGTTTTGCTGCAATTGAAGAATACAAACATTTATAAAAAAGAGTTTGTAGAATTTTAAGATAAAACAAAAAAACTTTAAAATCTTAATTGGAAAAGAGGTAGCGCAAAAGTGCTACCTCGAAACCCTTAAAATAAACTTATTAAAAAACATTCGCTCAAATATAATAAAATTTTAATAGGAAAAACAAAAAAATTTGTACTGAATTGGTATTGGTTTTTAGTTTTAGGACTGTTTTTAAAAATAAAACAAGCTTTTTTAATTAATCTATGATTTCTTCAAACTGTTCTTTTAGCCATTTCAAAGCGATTGTATTTTTATTTACCACAGTTTTTTAGTATCTTGATCAAAAAAATATGTTTTTCACTGGACCCCGACTGTTTTATGACCGCTATCATTTAAATGCACCGAAAGGGAATTTTCAATTAAAACTGGCTCCCGAACAGATAATTTATCAGTTTGCGGATGCTATTGCAAAGGTTTTTCCTATTTTTAACCAGCTTCCTCATAAGTTTAAGCTTAATTTTAGCAATCGGATTTTAAATTTTCTAAAACAGTATGCGTTTGTAGCCAAAGAAAATGTCTCCTTGACCAATGCGCATAAAGTGACTATTGCAGCAAGTTATGTAAAGCTTACCTTGGGCTATAAGCATTATTTAATCAACACTTTTGATAAAATTCTGGTGTACCCCACCGCACAGTATTTTCCGCATTTAGATGAAACCCATACCGGACATTTTAATCCAGGAATGAAAGCTGTTATGCTGGCGTTAGATGAATTTGAACACGATATTTATTATAACCAGGATGGAAAAGATCTGGCGTTGCATGAATTTACCCATGCTTTGAGTTTTGAAATGTTGCAGACTTATGCCAGACATCCTGATGCTGGTCGTTTTAGAAAAGGACTCCGTTTGATTCTTGAATGGATGCAGGTTCCCCAGCATAAAGCAAAGGTCCGTCAGATGGATTTTTTACGTGCTTATGCGTTCACCGACCGGTTGGAGTTGGTTTCGGTTTTAATGGAATTGTTTTTTGAAAAAGAAGCCGTTTTTAAAGAACACTTTCCTGATTTGTTCGTGTATGTAGGCGGTATGATTAAACATCCAAAAGTTAGATCACTTGCCGGATAGGTAACTAAAAAACTAATTGTTAATTAAGAAAGGTATCCAATGAGAAAATTACTGTATTGTATAGGGATAAGCGTGTTTTTTGCAGCATGTGTTAAGAAAGCAGAAAATAAAGAAGCAGAAATATCTGCTGTTACCCATTCTGGTAAAACTTCACATTCAGGCATGTACATTTATGAACAAAATGGTGATACGGTAACGCTGAATCTTACTGTAAATGACGGTAAGGCAAACGGGGAACTACTGTATGCTTTAAAAGAGAAAGATAGAAATTCTGGAACGTTTACCGGCGAAATCAAAGACGATGTTTTATTGGCAGACTATATGTTCAGGTCAGAAGGGGTTTTGTCGGAAAGACAGGTAGCTTTTAAACTAACCGATACCACTGCTATGGAAGGCTACGGTGAGGTACAGGAAACCAATGGGAAAATGGAATTCCAAGATTCCGGGAAACTTGAGTACGATACGGGGTTGGTATTGAAAAAGAAATAGAGTCAATAACGAAAACGGATCCTGCTACTGAATTAAATCAGCTATGTATCAGGATATAAATCATATTCATATTTAATGAATTCACAGAAAGATAATTAATGAAATGTAATTAGTTACTCGTAGTGCATTATCTAATAAAAACTAATGCTTTTATATTCAGTATTTTACTTTTTTTGCCACAGATGAACGGATAAAATTTCATAGATTTAAGTGACTAATAATTTAATTTTTACAGATTTTGAATGCACTGCATTCAATAATTTGAATAATTTTTATGCTTTGTTTTGAGTAATGAAAGAAATCTGTGCATCTGTGGACATTCTATAATGTACTACGGGGTAATTAGTTAATTAAATCTAATGAAACTTCTGGTAGGTTTATAAAAAAAATATATATTTGCATAGAACTTTAGGGGTGTCTGTTCACAAAACAGGCTGAGATTTTACCCTTTGAACCTGATTTCTAGATCATACTAGCGTAGGGAAAAGTGAAATGACTTTGCTGTACATTCTATTTGTACAATTATGGGCATTCCTAAAGTGTATTTAAAAATTTTAGGAATGGAGCTCACAATCAACCACACACTCAGAACTTTTGATGTACTTCCCGAAACACTGGAAGCATTACTTGCTATTGAAATACCCCACAAACGCAAGGGTATTGCCATGGCACTCAACAATCGCATTATTCCGCAGTCTTTCTGGGCGGAAACATTTCTCAGCAACAAAGATTCAATCTTAATCATTACTGCCACACAAGGCGGTTAATTTTCATAAAAAAACAATCATTATATGGCTCAAAACATCACACGTTCGCCGTTTCCGAACTCAAAAAAAATCTATGTTGAAGGGAAAATTCACCCGATCAATGTGGCTATGCGGGAAATACATTTAAGTCCCACAAAACTCACCAACGGAAAAATTGAAGACAATCCGCCTGTTACAGTGTACGACACATCAGGACCTTATACCGATGAAAATTCTGAAATTAATATCGAAAAAGGGCTGCCAAGAATCAGAGAACAATGGATTTTAGATAGAAACGATGTGGAAATTCTTGACGGAATAACCTCAGAATACGGAAAAGCCCGTCTTGCCGATTCAAAACTGGATGAATTGCGTTTTTCTTACAATCACAAACCAAAAGTGGCAAAAGAAGGACAGGAAGTTACCCAATTGTATTACGCAAAGCAGGGAATCATCACGCCTGAAATGGAATATATTGCCATCAGGGAAAACCAAAAAATCGAGCAATTGAGTTCTGTTTCAAAGGATATGGCTTTTCAACATCAGGGAAACAGTTTCGGAGCAAGAACTCCGAAAAACAAAATCACCCCCGAATTTGTAAGGGACGAAATTGCAGCAGGAAGAGCAATCATTCCGAACAACATAAATCACCCTGAAAGTGAACCTATGATTATCGGGCGGAATTTCCTGGTTAAAATTAATGCCAACATCGGAAACAGTGCCGTTTCATCGAGCATTGAAGAAGAAGTGGAAAAAGCAGTCTGGGCTTGCAGATGGGGTGCGGATACGATCATGGATTTATCAACCGGAAAAAATATCCACGAAACCAGAGAATGGATCATCAGAAACAGTCCGGTTCCCATTGGTACCGTTCCCATTTATCAGGCGTTGGAAAAAGTAAAGGGAGTTGCAGAAGATCTTACCTGGGAAATTTTTAAAGATACGTTGATTGAACAGGCAGAACAGGGCGTTTCGTATTTTACGATCCACGCCGGAGTTTTGTTGAGATACATTCATTTGACGGCAAAACGTGTGACGGGAATTGTTTCCAGAGGTGGTTCTATCATGGCAAAATGGTGCCTGTACCATCATAAAGAAAACTTTTTGTACACGCATTTTGAGGAAATCTGCGAAATCATGAAAAAATATGACGTTGCTTTTTCTTTAGGAGATGGGCTTCGTCCGGGTTCAATTGCAGATGCGAATGACGAAGCACAGTTTGCAGAGCTGGAAACTTTAGGTGAACTGACAAAAATTGCCTGGAAACACAACGTTCAGGTAATGGTTGAAGGTCCCGGTCACGTGCCAATGCACATGATTAAAGAGAACATGGACAAGCAGCTGGAAGAATGCCATGAAGCACCTTTCTATACCTTGGGACCTTTAACAACGGATATTGCACCGGGTTATGACCATATTACTTCTGGAATTGGTGCCGCAATGATTGGCTGGTTCGGTTGTGCCATGTTGTGTTATGTAACGCCGAAAGAACATTTAGGACTTCCAAATAAAGAAGATGTAAAAGTGGGTGTTATTACCTACAAACTGGCTGCTCATGCGGCAGACTTGGCAAAAGGACATCCCGGAGCGCAATACAGAGATAACGCTTTAAGTAAGGCAAGATTCGAGTTTAGATGGGAAGATCAGTTCAATCTTTCATTGGATCCCGATACGGCAAGATCTTATCACGATGAAACGCTTCCGGCAGACGGAGCAAAAATTGCGCATTTCTGTTCGATGTGCGGACCAAAATTCTGTTCTATGAAAATCACACAGGAAATCCGTGAATCCGCAGAAAAAGGAATGTTCGACAAATCGCAGGAATTCATTGAAAAAGGCAAAGAAATTTATATATGACCATCGTAATCACTCCGGAAGAAATCGTTCCTAACGAAACTGAAATTATCAATGAACTATTTCAGGAAGGATTGGATTTGCTCCATATCAGAAAACCATTTATTAATTCAGAAGAATTGGCAAATTTTATTCAAAAAATAGATTCTGAATTTCATCACCGATTGGCTTTACACAGTCATTACGATTTGGCTAAAGATTTCGACATCTCAAGATTTCATTTCAGGGAAACTGACAGACAAAATAATTTGTTTAAATCTTTTACAGATCAAATAATTTCTACCTCTGTTCATGATATTGAAACTTTCAATGAATTGAATGAAGATTGGGAATATGCTTTTATCAGTCCGGTTTTTCCGAGTATTTCTAAAAAAGGATACGGAGAAAACTCAACGGTGTTAACTGATATAAAAAAACGAAACAATTCAAATATAAAACTGATTGCTTTGGGAGGAATTAATGAAAACAATATTCAAGAATTATCACACCATAATATTGATGGGATAGCTCTATTAGGAGCAATTTGGAAAAGTGACGAACCTTTAAACGTTTTCAAAAAATGCAGACAGAACGTCCTTTCGCAATAAGCATTGCCGGCTATGATCCCAGCGGAGGAGCAGGTTTGTTGGCAGATATTAAAACTATGGAGCAATTAAAGGTTCATGGTTTAGGAGTTTGTACGGCAATGACTTTGCAAACAGAATCTCACTGTTTGAGCTTGAATTGGCAACCTTTGGAAGAAATTTTAAGGTCGATTCATGTTTTAATGGAAAAATATCTGGTCCCGATCATAAAAATTGGCGTGGTTAAAAACGCAGCATTTTTAACCGAAATTGTAAAAACGATTAAATCTATTAATCCTGAAGCAAAAATAATTTGGGATCCGGTATTAAAAAGTACTTCTGAGTTTTCTTTTTTTGATCTGAACACAATTTCTGAGTTGAAAAATGTTTTAAAACAAGTTGATTTAATCACTCCAAACTACAATGAGTACAAGATTTTGCAAGAAGCTCAGCTTTTTGAAAAATCAGAAAACTCTTGTTCGGTTTTAATAAAAGGAGGACATCGGGAAGACAAAATCGGAACAGATATTTTAATTGAAAAAGGAAGAGAAATCTCAATTCAGCCAAATAATACTGCTTCTGATTTTTATCCGAAACATGGCTCAGGATGTGTGCTTTCCTCTGCGATTGCAAGTTATTTAGCGAAAGGTGAAAATGTAGAAAATGCCTGCCGGAATGGAAAATTATACATCGAAAAATTTTTAACAAGTAATCCTGCTTTACTGGGGTTTCATTCAGATTAAATAATGGAAAAATTACAATACATATCTCAGGGATTTACCATAGAAGATCAGGAGTTGAATATCCGAAAAGCCCTTGAGAACGGGATAAAATGGATTCAGGTTCGCTGGAAAAATGCTCCTGAAAATGAATTCATCAAACTTTGCGAAATTTCAAAAAAATTATGTGCAGACAATCAAACGGTTTGTATCATTAACGATCATGTTCATATTGCTAAAGATATCGATGCCGATGGCGTTCACTTAGGATTAAAAGATACTTCTATTGAAACTGCACGAAATATTTTAGGCGAAAATAAAATTATTGGTGGCACGGCGAACACCATTTCGGATGTTCTCCAACGAATGAATGAGCCTTGTGATTATATCGGTTTGGGTCCATTACGGTTTACTTCGACCAAAGAACAATTAAGTCCGATTTTAGGTTTTGAAGGATATAAAAAAATCATTCAAAATTTAAAAGAAAAATCATTAGAAATTCCAAAAATATTCGCCATTGGCGGAGTGGTTGTGAATGATATCAAGTTATTACAGCAAATCGGAATTTACGGAGTGGCAGTTTCAGGACAAATTACGAATCAGCCTTCCATTATCAACGAATTTAAAACAGCAATGCAATGAGAAATCAACCATTAATAATAGCGGACAGAACTTTCGAATCGAGATTGTTTTTAGGAACAGGAAAATTCGGAAATCTTTTAGAAATGACCGATTCCATTATTGCTTCGGGAAGTGAAATGGTGACGATGGCGTTAAAAAGAATCGATTCTCAATCTTCAGAAGATGATTTATTGAATGCTTTAAAACCCACAAAATCTCACCTTTTACCGAACACTTCAGGAGCACGAACAGCCAAAGAAGCCGTTTTAGCGGCACAATTGGCAAGAGAAGCTTTGGAAACCAATTGGGTAAAACTGGAAATTCACCCCGACCCGAAATATTTGCTGCCCGACCCTATTGAAACGCTTTACGCCACAGAAGAACTGGCAAAATTAGGATTTATCGTAATGCCATATATTCATGCCGATCCGGTTTTGTGCAAACGTCTGGAAGATGCTGGAACAGCAGTGGTAATGCCTTTGGGAGCACCGATTGGAACAAATAAAGGATTAAGAACTGTTGATTTTTTAGAAATAATTATCAGCCAGAGTAACGTTCCGGTTGTGGTTGATGCAGGAATCGGGGCTCCTTCCGATGCTGCAAAAGCAATGGAAATGGGCGCTGATGCAGTTTTGGTAAATACAGCGATTGCGGTTGCAAGAAATCCTGTTGAAATGGCACTGGCTTTTAAAGAAGGGGTAATTGCCGGCAGAAGAGCTTTTGAAGCAGGTTTGGGAGCAATTGGAAATCATGCGAAGGCATCAAGTCCGCTGACTTCTTTCTTATTTGATTAAGCTTATTTTATGAAATCGCCATTGACGCATTTTGCAAACAAAGACTAATTGTAGATTAAGGCGATTCCATATAACGTTTAAAAACAATAAATATTCACACATGAAAGGCTTTAAAGATTTTTTTGAAAAATATCAATGGGATGAGATAAAGGCAAAACTTGAAAAAGTTACTTTATCTGATGTAGAAAATAGTCTTCAGAAAAAGAATAAAACAATAGAAGATTTTCTGAATTTTCTTTCGCCCGTTGCTGCTCAGAAATTAGAATTAATGGCGAAAATGACCCAACAGCTTACCCAAAAACGTTTCGGAAAAACCATTCAGCTGTATGCGCCGTTGTATTTGAGCAATGAATGTCAGAACATTTGTACCTATTGTGGTTTTAGCTTAGATAATTCCATTAGAAGAAAAACGCTGACTGATACAGAATTGATGATTGAAGCTTCGGTTTTGAAATCAATGGGAGTCAATCACGTTTTGCTGGTAAGTGGTGAAGCGAATAAAACGGTCGGAATTGATTATTTTTTGAATGCCGTTACCTTATTAAAACCTCATTTTGCCAATATCTCAATTGAAGTCCAGCCTTTATCAGAAGAAGAATATCAACAGTTGCATAACGCGGGTGTAAATGCTGTTTTGGTGTATCAGGAAACCTACCATCAGGAAGTATATAAAGAATATCATCCGAAAGGGAAAAAATCAAATTTTAATTTTCGTTTGGAAACTCCCGACAGAATAGGAAAAGCCGGAATTCATAAAATGGGTTTGGGTGTTTTACTGGGTTTGGAGGACTGGCGAGTGGATAGTTTTTTCAACGCACTCCATATTGATTATCTTCAGAAAATGTATTGGAAATCAAAGTTTTCCGTTTCATTTCCAAGGCTTCGCCCCGCGGAAGGTATCATTGAACCGAATTTTATCATGTCTGACAGAGATTTACTTCAATTAATCTGTGCTTACAGAATCTGGAATGAAGATCTGGAAATTTCTATTTCAACCCGGGAAAATGAAAAATTCCGAAACAATATTATTTCATTGGGTGCAACGGCAATGAGTGCCGCTTCTAAAACAAATCCGGGCGGTTATGCAGTAGACAAAGAATCTTTAGAACAATTTGAAACCAGCGACGAAAGAAGCATGGAAGAAATTAAAAATATTATTAAAAAAGCGGGTTACGACCCAGTTATGAAAGATTGGGATGCTATATATAGCGGCTCTTAAATTACGACTCATGAATAACGACGACATATTTAAAAGATACAGCCGGCAGATTTTTATTGAAGAAATCGGTTTGGCAGGTCAGCGAAAAATCATGAATGCCAAAGTACTGGTTATCGGCGCAGGAGGTTTGGGAAGCCCGGTAATTCAGTATTTAGCAGCAGCCGGAGTAGGAACTTTAGGCGTTGCAGATTTTGATGAAGTTGAACTGCATAATTTGAACAGACAGACCATTCATAACGAAAATTCGGTTGGGATTTCTAAAGTAAAAAGTGCAGAAGAATTTGTGAAAAACCTGAATCATCAGGTTCAATTCATTTCCATTGAACAAAAAATAGATGAGTTGAATGCCAAAGAACTAATTTCTCAATTTGATATCATTGTGGATGGCTCAGATAATTTTAAGACAAGGTATTTAGTTAATGATGTTTGTGTAAAACTCCATAAACCTTTAGTATACGGTAGCATTCTTGGTTTTTCCGGGCAGGTTGCGATTTTCAATTACAACCAAAGCAAGAATTTGAGAGATATTTTCCCAGAACCTCCTTTTGATGAAAACCTTCCCGATTGCGACAGCTTGGGAGTTCTGGGAGTACTACCGGGAATTGTGGGAAGTATGATGGCAAATTTAGTTTTGAAAATCATTACAGACTTGCCAATGCAATTAAACCAGCTGACTTTGATCGATACGTGGAACTGGAAATTTCAGACAATTGATTTCTGAATATGTAACGATAATCTTTCTTTTGTTATAAGACTAACTGTTTTATAAACTGGATGCGATAAAAGGGTAGCGGACGACTGGTTAAATTCTATGGTAGTTGCATAAAACTTGCACCAATTATTTTTAATGTGTCGTCCAATCGTTTCCAAACTCTAAAATAACGAAACGTTCCTTCTAACGGTGTGCCCGTCATTTTTCCTTTCGCTGTCATTGTTACAACTGAAAGTGCTGTGTTGCCTGTTATTTTAATGTCGTTAATTTCTATCGAAGCTTCTTCAATAATCAATGTTTTTGCCCTGTGAGAATCCAGGTCCATTTCTTTAGTTATAATTTGTCCCGTTGGTGCAACTGCAATTAAATCATCATGCAGTAGTTGATCAAGGATATCCACATTGCTTACAAGTTGAGCCGAAAAAAGTTTGTTTTCCGCTTCAACAACGTCTTCTTGGGTAATTTTTGCTGTGTCCATTTTGTTCATAATTAATAGTATTTATCTTACGTCAGTTTAGTTTACACGCTCATATTATCCTTTCACAAACGTGTCCTAATTTGACCATATAGTTGATTATTTCTTCTGATTCAACCTTTTGCTTACTGGTTTCGAATCTTAGAATGTTTTCACAATCTTCAAGGTCAAAGTTAATCTTATAATTGGGGTAGATGGCTAAAAAGAAAGTTATGATTTTTTCAGCATTGCTACCATCGTTTACATCTGTTCTAAATATTTCAACAGTTTTCATCTTTATTCCAATTTCATTTTACGTGTTTATCCCCTTTTTAATTACTGATGTAAAGCTATTTTTCGAAATATGCCGGATTATTGTTTCCATTTAGACTTTCCGTTTTCGTCAAACATTTCAATCGTGGGGTTACCTAAACTATCGACTTTTAAAACAATTCTGGGCACTTCATTGTGGTCTTTCATAACCAAGGAAGCGTTTCCGTTTTCTGTAATCAGATTGATTCGGTTGATGTTATGTCCGGGTTTGCCTGAAAGATCTTTGTCATTTATGACTAAACCGGCTCTGAAATAGTTATCGTGTTTATTGTCTTGTGCCAAAATTCCGATGGCATCAGCATTTTGATAATCAAATGCCAATGCGTTCAAATTAGTTTCCTCATTATCTGTTATCGCCAAACCGCCTCTTTCATCACCATTTTTGTCATAGAAAATAAGACCGGCAGGTGTGTAAGCTCTCTCAAAGGTCTTCCCTCCAATAATAGGGTCAGGAATTCGGTTGGCATTAGAAATTACAATTCTGTTATTTCCCGTATTGTCCTTGATGTCTATTCTTTCGGTAGCTAAAAGGTCTTTGTTGTTTTTAAAAACAGTATAAGAAACAAATGATAAAAGTATAATGTTCAATAATATAAGAATAATTAATAAAGATTTGATTGATGTGGATAATTCTTTCATAACGATAAATTTTAAACTATTTATATGGTTTTTCTTGATTGCAGATTAAATACTATGCCTGTCGGATCCTGAATCCAATGCATATTTTCCGGGAGTTCTTTGTTGTGGCAGGTACCAATTATTTATCATCTTCTTTTTTAATACCTTTAAAAAGTGCATAAATTGCCATTGCGTGCCCGTGTCCGAGTTCAAATTCATCTTTAAGCCAATTGGTGATTTGGGTGGCTTTTATGGTTTTTATTAACATTCCATTTTTTAAAAAACCTTTTTCTTCTGCAAGTTTCCTGAAATCCTGAGTACTTTTGCCTGTCTTGGTTTTAATGTTGTCTATGTATGCTTGAAAGGACATGGTAATTTATTTTTTGTTAGAATTTAATTTGTGATAGTAAATGTATGAAACTGCTAAGATTCCGAATACAACCAAAGGGAAAAATGTTTGTCCGTTTATTCCGTCAACTGCCCCGTGGCTGATTGTTGCAAAAATAAAGTCAAATGCAAAACCTGCATAAGCCCATTCTTTTACTCGTTTTGGAATTTTCGGAATAACTAAAGCCAAAACACCTAATACTTTGAAGATGACCAATGCGTTCCCAAAATATTCGGGGTATCCCAAATGTCTAATTCCTTCTTTTGCTAATTCTGTTTGTGAGGTTAATGCAGGCATTACTCCTTCAAATAGAGCGATGATTGTTGTCGCTGTCCAATAAATAATTTTGTCTTTTTTCATTTGTTTTTTGTTTTAGTTTTTTGCCGGTATGCTAACCCGATACCAACGCCCGCTAATTGTATTATTTTTTTGTTCAATCGGGAAACTGAACGTCGAATGCTGGTGAATACAATTTTTATGATCAGTTTATTTCTTATGCATAAATTCAAACTAACCGGCTGGATCGGTACCTTTTATCTAATTTAATTTTTTCGTAAAGTTATATATTCGTACAAGAACGTAACTTGTCATAAGGCAACAAATTGTTAAACCTTGACGCTGTTTTTTAGTTTTGATTGAAAATAATGGGTCAAAAGTTAATCCGTTCTTGTGTTCAGTCCGTTTTCATTAATTTTTTATCTTATCGGCTAATATTCAAGTTTATAGCTAATTTATCAAAAAATAATGTAACTTATTTAAGTCAAGTTTTATTTAATTGTAGTCTGAACACAAACAAAGTCGATCATTAAATATTACAATGTGTATTTTTCAGGAGGAACGCCTTGTCCAATGATTAATTAAACAGAATGCCTTGTTTTTACGATTTACAAACTATCTTTGAAAAAATATAAGAGAGTTTAAAAATGAAATCAATAGCGTATATCAACACATCTATTCAACCATTAAAAAATGAGCTAATAAACCACTCCTTGTATCAAAAAATTCAAACGGTAAACGATCTTAAACTATTTATGCAGGGTCATGTGTACGCGGTGTGGGATTTTATGTCATTATTAAAAGCTTTACAAACGCAGCTTACCTGTACAACAAGTCCGTGGTTTGCATCGCCCAACCCAAATGTAAGGTATTTGATTAATGAAATTGTTTTGGCAGAAGAGTCAGATATTGCTATGGATGGCACAAGGTTAAGTCATTTTGAAATGTATCTGAAAGCTATGGCAAAAAGCGGAACAAGTACCAAATTAATAGAGGATTTTATCGCATCGGTAGTAGAAACAGATGTGTTTACCGCTATAGAAAACAGTGCGTTACATCAAAACATAAAAGACTTTTTGCGTTTTACTTTTCAGGTCATTGAAAATGGTAAAGCACATGAAATTGCGGCAGCGTTTACCTTTGGTAGAGAAGATCTTATTCCGGCAATGTTTACCGAAATATTAAAAGGTTTGAACGAGAAATTTCCCGATATAGATTTATCTGAACTGGTTTATTATTTTGAAAGACACATTGAATTAGATGCCGATGAACACGGACCAATGGCATTTGAAATGATTTCTTATTTATGTGATGACGATCCTTTAAAATGGGATGAGGTTTTATTGGTTGCCCAAAATGCATTAAAGCAGCGGGTTAAATTGTGGAATGCCATAGAAGCGTTAATCGATCAAGAAAAGATACAGAAGCATAAGGAAATTACAAATTGTTTGGCTTTAAAATTGGTAAATAGAAATATCACTCAATAACTCATAAGGCGCTGTATATGATGATAATGTTATTTGCTGTTTTATGATAGTAATCAGTCCGGATTAATATATTTGATGATACTACTTTAATTGTAAAAAGGTTTTTTACAACATAGAACCTGTACTATTTATATTTAAGGGATAGAATTAATTTTTATACTTTGATAAAGAAATACTTAAAAAAAATATTTAAAACTTGGTTAATGATGTTTTTTTGTTTAACTTTAATAAAAAATTATGTTAAAAATAATTCGTTATGTTACAATTTAGATATAGGTAAGAAATTTGAAGGTATATTATATTAATATTATCTTCATTCATTAACCAGAAATCGATCTTTTATTGTTTAAATAGAAGTAATAACATTGACAGTGTTTAGGAAATATTTAAAACTATTGAGAGGTTGTTCCTGGCTTAATCTTAATTGAAAACATTAATCACTTTAATTAAATAAAAAAATTAGTATGAAAAAGTTATTTTTTAGTGTCGTTTTATTAGCAGGTGTTTCAACTGCAAACGCACAAATTCAGGAAGGAAACTGGATGGTAGGGGGGAACCTTTTTGGAGCCGAGTTCGGTCTTAATGAAGGTGCCGGTTATAATTTTCAAATTCAGCCTAAAGCAGCTTATTTTATTAAAGATAATATAGCTGTCGGAGGTTATGTTAATCTGGGATTTAGTGGTGCTGATGGTGCACCAACTACCTTTATTTATAATGTGGGGGCTTTGGGTAGGTATTACCTTTCTCCGGGTGAAAAAGGAGTAGATAATTTACTAAAACATGGAAGGTGGTTTTTAGAGGCAAACGCAGGAATTGGAGGAACTTCAATCTCAAAAGGAGGAGCTTCATCCAATGGTTTGAATTTTGGATTTGCTCCTGGTTATGCATATTTCTTGGCGCAGAATGTTGCGTTAGAAGGTTTGGTTAAATATGATGCTAATGCCGGTTTTGGGAACATAGGCTATACACATAGGATTAGTTTGGGCTTAGGTTTTCAAATTTATTTTCCAAGTTCTAAAGCAAAAGAAAGGGTTGAAGAAGAAAAACGCTAATCATTAAATTTTAAAGAGCTGTCTGTTAATTTTTGTTTTTACAGATAGCTTTTTTTATCTGGATGAAATCTATTTGGTATGAATTTAAAAACAATTAAAAGATTATTGCAATGTTCCAAAGTTAATAACAACTAAAAATAAAATTTAAACAAAGAAAGCTCTGCAAATGCGGAGTTTTTTTATAATCTCTACAGGCTAATTGTGTTTTAAATAGTTCGGCAACAAACATTTTCAATATCTTAATAATTAGTCATAAAACACTTTTAAATCCCATTAATTATCAATATTTTTGTTAGTAAAGAGAAAAAAAATAAAATTGAAAAAGAAAATCCTGAAAGTAATTAAATACCTTTTAATTACTATAGCTTGTTTGTTAATTATAGTTCTGGCAGCAATTTTTTCGTTGCGGTTTCCTGCTGTTCAAAACTTTGTCAAAGACAAGCTAATTACTTACTTACAAAACAAAATAAAAACAAACATTTCTCTTGAGCGTGTTTACGTGCATTTTCCTAATAAAATTGAAATAGAAAAGCTTTATTTACAAGGGCAGGATGTAGATACGCTGTTGTATGTCAATAACCTGAATGTGGGTTTAAACTTGCCTAAATTATTGGATAACACCGCACAGTTTACGTCGATTGATTTAGAAGGTTTAACCGCCAACGTAGCAAAACGTACCGACAGTACTTTTAATTTCAATTACATCATTGATGCTTTTGCGACCGATGAAGAGGATACCGATGAATCAAAGCCTTTTGTGATTGATTTGGATAAAATCCGCTTGCAAAATCTAAATGTTACCTACAAAGACGCCACCAGCAAAAATGATATTGCTTTAAAACTAACCGATTTAAAAACCATTGTTAAAACATTTGATTTAGAAACCAATAATTATGCAGTAGATTATATTGATGCTAAAGGATTTAAATTGATTTTTAATCAGGGTTTGTTAGAAGAAGTCGCTGAAAATGTAGAAGAAACGGTAGATTTACTTTCACAGAACAATCCATTGCAAATAGCGATTAATAGCTTAGATCTGCAGGATTTTGATGTATTGTATGATGATGAAAATTCGGCTACCCGTGCCAAAGTGGTATTTGACGAACTTACTGCCAAAGTAAAAAAGATTAATTTACCCGATTCGGACTTTGATATTAAGAAACTAATCTTTAAAAATGCATTTGTAGATGTGTTGTTAATGCCCGATTCAAAAGCGGCACAAGCTGTTAATACCGCAGAAACCGATAGCCTGTCAACTAATGAAAATCCGTTGAAAGTGTTGTTGCAAACCGCCGATTTACAAAATGTAAATGTTGTTTTTAATAACGGTGCGGGTACCAATACTACAAAAGGTTTTAATGCCAATCATTTAAACATTCAACAACTTTCAGGCACATTCAATGATTTAGCGGTAAAAGGCAGCGAGATTTCAGGTGAAGTCAAAAAAGCGATGTTTACTGAAACCAGCGGATTTGTATTGGAAGAACTATCTGCCAAATTCAAATACGGCGAAACCGAAACCCTGCTTCAAGATTTGTATTTAAAAACTCCTAACACGTTGTTACAACGTGATTTAAAGTTGCAGTATACAAGTATTGACGAATTGTCGGCAAACTTAGGCAATGTAGCAGTTGAAGCAAATTTACCTGATACCAAAATAGGTTTTAAAGATATTTTATGGTTAACTCCCGATTTAAAAAATACCATTCCGTTTAATAAATATCCTAATGCGGTTTTAAGTTTATCTGCCAATGTTAAAGGTAAGGTAAACGATTTGCTGGTGCAGGAATTTAAACTTTCGGGCATTGGCAACTTAAAGGTAAATGCTGCCGGAACCATTAAAAATGCTTTGGATACCGATCATTTATGGTTAAATTTAAAAATAAACGATTTAACTGCTAACAAACAGCTTATTACCGGTTTAGCACCTAAAAATACCATCCCTGAAACTATTGAAGTGCCGCAAAATTTATCCTTGTCAGGAAAGATTAAGGGAGGATTACAGGATATTTATGTCGATTTAGGCTTACAATCCACCTTTGGAAATGCAAGATTAGCAGGAACGTTCAATCAAAAAGTTAAAAATGCCGAGCGTTATGATTTAAAAGCAACATTAGCAGCTTTTAATGTGGGCAAGCTTATTAAGAATGAGCAAATAGGTACTGTAACAGCCAATGCTAAAGTAAAAGGTACCGGGTTTAATTTCGAAAAAAATAATGCAACCGTAGATGCTTTTGTTACTCAGGCGGTGTATAATAATTATACGTACACCGGCATTGCTTTAAAAGGAGATTTAAATAACGGCAATTATAGTGTAACTTTAAATTCTGACGACGAAAATGCCAAACTCAATATCGTAGCAAGTGGAGTGTACAATGCCGAAAATCCTACTGTTAAAACCGAAGGCACCATTTTTAAGGTAGATTTAAACAAACTGGGCTTTTATGAAACACCAATGGCACTGGCAGGTAAGCTAAATGCAGACTTTTCTTCTGTAAATCCCGATGCGTTAAACGGCGAATTACTATTGCAAGATTTTGTGTTGTCTGATGGCGAAGAAATTTATCCGGTAAGCGAAATAAGCTTAAATGCCGTGAGCAATGACACCATTAACAGCATCAATTTAAATTCACAAATAGTCGATGCGTCTATTACCGGAAAGTACAAGCTCACAGAAATTAGTACGTCGTTGCTAAATACCATCAACCAATATTATCATTTTCAGAAAGAAACGGTAGAAGCAGACATTAGTCCGTCGCAATATTTTGATTTCAGAGGGAAAATTAAAAACGATGATCTGATACGTAAATTTGTACCCGAATTGAAATCGTTTCAAACCATTAACCTGTACGGAGCGTACAATGCCGATACCCGAAAAATTACGGTTTATGGTAGCCTGCCGCAGTTAGAATATGCCGCGTATCAACTAAATAACATCAGACTTTCGGTGGGTAATGATGAAGAACAACTGAATTATTCGTTAACTTTAAATCAGTTAGACAGCGAGCAATTTCGTTTGGCGAATATTGTTTTAGAAGGATTCATTGCAAATGATGTTATTGATTACAACTTACTGGTTAAAAACGAACAGGATGAAGCACAGTATAAAATTGCCGGAAACGTTGCCACAGCTAATGGTTTAATTGATTTAACGTTGAAACAAGATGGTTTGGTGCTTAATTATGACGAATGGACGGTAGCGCCTGATAATAATCTAATTATTCATCCAACGGGTATTGTGGCTCAAAATTTACAGTTAAGCAATAACAACAGTTCAATTCTTGTAAATTCAGAAAACGATACGCCGTCCTCCCCCTTAAACATTGCGTTTAAAGATTTTGAAATAGCGTCATTAACCGAAATCATTCGTAAAGATTCACTTCTTGCCGAAGGAACCATTAATGGCGAAGCACAGCTAAAAGATTTAACAACCGATTTGCTTTTAACAGCCAATTTAAACATCAAGGACTTAAAGGTATTTGGCAGCGAAATTGGAACCATAGACGCCAGGGTGGCTAATGAAACAGCCGGTTTATACGATGCCGATGTTAAACTAAGCGGTTTTAACAACAACCTTTCTTTGTTGGGAAGTTACAATACTGCCCAAAGTAGTTTTAATGCAGATATTGATATAAATGCCTTACAAATGACCAGTATTCAAGGTTTTTCTATGGGGCAGTTAGAAGAAGCAAAAGGATACATTTCAGGAAAATTAAAAATATCCGGAACCACCGATGCACCTTCCATTTTAGGAAATCTTAAATTTAACAATGCCGGTTTTGGTGTTACACAGTTAAACAGCACCTTTACAGATATAAATGATGAAATAAACTTTACCCAACGCGGTATCGAATTCAATCGTTTTAAAATCAATGATACCGATGGAAACGCATTAACGCTGAACGGGGCGGTGCTTACAAAAACATATCAGGATTTTGATTTTGATATGAATATTTCTGCACGCAATTTCAAAGTAGTTAATTCTACCAAAACCGAAAATCAGATAATGTATGGAACCATGGCAATTAATGCCGCCATTGGCATTAAAGGAAATTTAGATTTGCCAAAAATTGACGGATCCATAACCGTAACCGATAAAACCGATTTTACATTTGTGCTGCCGCAGTCAAGTCCGGCATTGCAGGAGCGTGAAGGAATCATTGAGTTTGTTGACCAGGATCAATTGGCATTAGAAGATACGTTGAAAGATCCCTCACAAGAATTAGAAGAAACCATAAAAGGTTTAGATGCCAATCTGAATATTGAAATAGACAAAGACGCTAAACTTTCGATAATTATCGATAAAACAAATGGCGATTTCATCAAACTTCAGGGCGAAGCAGAGCTAACCGGTGGTATTGATCCATCAGGAAAAACCACGCTGGTAGGTAGATACGAAGTAAATCAGGGAGCTTATGAAATGTCGGTAAGTTTACTGAAAAGGAAATTTGAAATTCAGGAAGGCAGCACCATTACCTGGACGGGTGAGCCAATGACTGCCGATGTAGATATTACCGCTATCTATAAAACCAAAGCCGCACCGCTTGATCTGGTTCAGCAACAGGTAGAAGGAGACGAAGACATGAACCTTTACAAACAGCGCATACCGTTTAACACCTTATTAAAGATGTCGGGCGAACTGTTAAAACCAATCATTACGTTTGATATTGAAATTGATGGAAACAATCCGGGAGTTTCATCAGAGGTTACTTCAATGATCGATTCAAAATTAACGCAGTTGCGTACCGAGCCTTCTGAGATGAACAAACAGGTTTTTGCTTTGTTGTTGCTGAATCGTTTTATTGGAGAAAATCCATTTGAAAGCAGTACCGGAATGACCGCAGAAAGTGTAGCTCGCCAAAGTGTAAGTCGTATGTTGTCAGAACAGTTGAACAATCTGGCTGCCGATTTAATTGAGGGGGTTGAACTGAATTTTGATTTAGAATCAACTGACGATTATTCAACCGGAACCCGTGAGAACCGAACAGATTTAAATGTGCAAGTATCTAAAACACTTCTAAATGATCGGCTAAAAATCACCGTCGGCAGTAATTTTGGCTTGGAAGGAACCGAGCGTGAAAATGAAAAAACGACCAATATTGCCGGAAATTTTGAAGCAGAATATATGTTATCTCGCGATGGCAGATATGTTTTAAGAGCCTATCGGAAAGATGAATACCAACTGGCGTTACAAGGTCAAATTATTGAAACCGGTGTTGGTTTTGTAATTACCCTTGATTATAATGAATTTAAAGAATTATGGCGACGCAGAAAACGTAACCGCGAATTTAGAAGAACACAAAGAAATATACAAAATGAGCAAACTACCACAACAACTAAATAAAGCATTTTTTGCCGTTGCAGCACTGTTTTTGGTAAGTTGCAGCAATACAAAATTTGTTCCCCAAGGAGGTTATTTATACACGGGTGCATCGGTTAAAATTATGGATGACTCTTTATCAAAAACTCAAAGAAACACCCTTAAAAAAGAATTAGAAGAAACGCTGACGCCCAAACCAAATGCAACTTTTTTGGGATTGCGCCCCAAATTGTATATTTATAATATAACCAGCGAACCTAAAAAAGAAAAAGGGTTTAAGTACTGGTTAAAATATAAAGTGGGCGAAAAACCGGTGTATTTATCCGATGTGGATATTCCGTTTAATTTAGATCTTATTGAAAATACGGGAGAAAACAGAGGATATTTTAATATAAGTGCCAGTTTTGATACCCTTCCAAAAAACAAAAAGGTAAAAATAGATTACAATGTTTCGCCTCGAACGCAATACGTGATCAATCAGGTTACTTTTCCGGTCGATTCTTCTGTTTTGGCAAAAGAGATCAATAAAATTACCAATAAAACATTGTTAAAAGCAAACGCACCATTTAATTTAGATGTCATTAAGAAAGAACGGGAACGTATTGATGTTACGTTAAAAGAAAACGGTTTTTATTATTTTGATCCTAATAATCTGATTATTCAGGTTGACAGTACCGAAATAAAACACAAAGTAAACCTGAATGTAAAAGTAAAAGAAAACACACCCGAGCTGGCACGCCATCAGTTTACCATTGATAAAGTCTATATTTTTTCTGATTACAACCTGCGTAATTCGCGCCGAAGCAGAAGTCTGATCCGGTCAGGCAACGATACCATTTTGTGGAAAGACAATGTATACATCATCGATCCCAAAGAAAAATTCAGACCACAGATTTACGATCGGGCATTGTATTTCAAATCGGGCGATTTATACAACAGAACCAACCACAATTTAACGTTAAGCAGATTGGTTAATTTAGGAACGTTTAAATTTGTAAAAAATCAGTTTGTTTTAACCGATTCTACTGCCAATAAATTTGATGTATATTATTTTTTAACACCACACGATTTTAAATCATTGCGTTTGGAAACATTAGGTAAATCAAATTCGGCAAGTTATGTAGGCGGAGAAGTGAATTTAAACTGGCGTCATCGCAATTTTTTAAAAGGTGCAGAACTTTTTGCGGCAACGCTTTACACCGCAATTGATTTTCAGATTGGCGGTAGCAAAGATGCAAACAATATTTATCGTGTGGGTAGCAAGGTCAGTTTAACATGGCCAAGAATCATTGCACCTTTCAGGTTTCATTCATCAAGTGCTTTTGTTCCTAAAACCAAAGTAGAACTGGGATACGAGTATCAAAAGCGCACACAGTTATACACCTTGCATAACTTCAATGCATCATTTGGGTATTTATGGAAAGAAAACGCATTGAGGGAACACGATTTAAAAATTTTGGAAGTCACTTATGTAACCCCCGAGACCATCAGTGATAAGTATAAAGCCGACATGAATGATCCAAACAATAAAAGTGCCGAAGCTTTGCGTAGAGTTGTTGAAAAACAACTAATCTTCGGGCCGGTTTACTCGTATGTTTACACAACCACTATGCTGCCTAAAAAACACACGTTTTATTACAAAGGTTTGCTTGATTTGTCGGCAAATATTACAGGCTTGATTTCAGGTGCAGATGCGGAAAGAGGCAAAGAAAAAACAATATTGGGCGTTCCGTACAGTCAGTACCTAAAAACTGAACACGATTTTAGATATTACCTAAAACTGGACGATAAATCAGAGCTTGCCACCCGTTTTATAGGCGGCGTTGCGTATCCTTACGGAAATTCAATCCACATGCCTTTTTCTAAACAATTTTTTGTTGGCGGAAGCAACAGTATCCGTGCATTCAGAGCAAGAACTTTAGGACCTGGAAGCTATGACCCGCGGGCAGAAGAAAATACCAGTTATTTTTACGATCAGGCTGGCGATATCAAGTTAGAAGCAAATATTGAATACCGTAGAAAATTAGTAAGTTTTTTAAATTTAGGCCTATTTGTTGATGCCGGAAATGTTTGGCTTTTCAATAAAGAAGAAAGCAGACCCGGAGGAAAGCTGGATAAAGAGTTTCTGTCAGAAATAGCAGTAGGGGCGGGAATCGGATTCCGGTTTGATTTTAGTATTCTTATCTTGCGTACCGATCTGGCAATTCCGTTACGTATCCCTTATTATGAAAAAGGGGAACGATGGGGTTTCAATGAAATCGACTTTTCAAGCAAACAGTGGCGAAAAGACAATTTAATGTTAAACATTGCCATAGGTTATCCGTTTTAATTAAAGGCTGTTTATTTAGCATATAAAAATAAAATAAGGTATTTGGTAATTAAATATTTTGTAACTTTCCAATTCCTTAAAAACATTATAATACAGAAGCAAGTAAAATGAAGAAAATATTAATAATAGAAGACGATGTTTCTTTCTGCTTGATGATAAAAACATTTCTTACTAAAAAAGGGTTTGAAGTGTATAAAGCGTTTTCGTTTAAAGAAGCTGCAGCTATTTTAAATGAAGAAAAAATTGACCTTGTTTTAACCGATGTACGTTTACCTGATAGTGACGGAATCGAGATTTTGAAATTTATTAAAGATATAAACCCTGCCATACAAGTTATTTTAATGACAGGCTATACTGATATAAAAACCGCTGTAAATGTTATGAAAATGGGAGCGTTTGATTATGTGGCAAAACCCATTAATTCAGACGAAATAGTGCATACCATCAATAAAGCGTTAGCAGAAGGCAGTAAAACATCAACGGTTGTCAATTATAAAAAAGCGACTGAGAAAAAAGAAGCATTATCTGAAATCAACGAGGCTTCCGAAGAGGAGTTCATTACGGGAAAAAGTGAGAAATCTAAAGAACTGAATAACTTTATAAGTGTTGTTGCCCCAACCAATATTTCCGTTTTAATTATAGGTGATAGCGGAACCGGTAAGGAAAACATTGCTTATTCCATTCATAAATTAAGCAAGCGTGCAAACATGCCTTATATAGCTGTTGATTGTGGTGCCATTCCTAAAGATTTGGCTGCCAGTGAATTTTTTGGTCACGTAAAAGGATCGTTTACAGGTGCAACAACTGATAAAATTGGACATTTTGAAGCTGCAAACGGAGGTACTATTTTTTTAGATGAGGTAGGAAATTTAACGTACGATGTACAGGTACAATTATTACGTGCCTTACAGGAACGCAAAGTAAAACCCGTGGGAAGCAGTAAAGAAATAGATGTTGATATACGTATTATTGCTGCTACAAACGAAGATCTTCAAAAAGCAGTACGAGAAGGCGAGTTCAGAGAAGATCTGTATCATAGACTGAACGAATTTTCTATTCAGGCACCTCGCTTAAACGAAAGAGGAAAAGACATATTGGAATTTGCCCGTTTTTTTATTGCCCAATCAAACCAAGAATTAGAGCGAAATGTACAAGGATTGTCTGATGAAGTTACCGAAGTGTTCTTAAGTTATGAATGGCCGGGAAACTTGCGTGAGATGCGTAATATAATTAAACGTGCCGTATTGCTAACTCAAACAGATCTTATAGAAAAGAATGTGTTGCCTGCAGAGATTTTTCAGCAAAACGTTTTAAAGAATAATGATACAGTGAACAGCTCTCAAAATGCATTTTCAAACGATGTTTTTCAACCGGAAGATTTAAAATTATATTCTTCAAAAAACGAAGAACAATTAATTCGTATTGCTCTTGAAAAAGCTAAATACAACAAAACAAAAGCAGCACAAATATTAGGAATAGACAGAAAAACACTGTATAACAAATTGAAAAATTACGATATAGAGCTGTAAAACGAATTAAGAATAAAGCAAAAAATCCCGAAATAATTTATTTCGGGATTTTTTAGATTGTTATTTTATATTCTCAAAACTGCGTTTTACAAAAGCTGTTAACTCTTCGCCTTTTAATAGCCCTTGAGAAAGTTTTGCTAAATCTAAAGCTTGTTTAATTAAACTGCTTTTTGTTTCGTCATTGCTTTCATTTAAAATTTTTGAAACAACCTCAGAATTGGTGTTAACAATTAAATTATAGCTGTCGGGAAAACTTCCAAACATCGTATTTCCGCCCATTGCCTGCATTTCTTTCATACGACGCATAAATTCGGGCTGCGTAATAATAAAAGGTTCAGCTGCGCTGTCTAAAGCTTCGGTTTGAATGGTATAGCTGTTATTGGCAATTGTTTTTTCAATTACTTCTTTTAATTGCGTGGTTTCTGTCTCGCTTAATTTTGATACAATATTTTCGTCTTTCTTGATTAAGTTATCAATTGAATCTGCATCAACACGAGAAAAAGTTACCTCTTGATTATCCATTTCTAACTTTTGAATCAAGTGTGATACTATAGGTGAATCTAACAACAAAACTTCGTATCCTTTTGCTTTGGCATTTGCAATATAACTATGCTGTGCATCTTTGTTTGAAGCGTACAGTAAAACAATTTTTCCGTCTTTATCGGTTTGGTTTAACTTTGTTTTCCCTTTTAGTTCTTCAAACGTGTAAAAAGTATTGTCAACTGTTGGATATAGTGCAAAATCTTTGGCTTTTTCGTAGAATTTATCCTCACTTAACATCCCGTATTCCAATACAATTTTAATATCGTTCCACTTTTCTTCAAACGCCACACGGTCTTCGTTGAATAACGATTTCAGTTTATCGGCTATTTTTCGGGTAATGTAATTTGAAATCTTTTTCACATTTCCATCAGCCTGAAGGTATGAACGGGAAACGTTTAACGGAATGTCGGGCGAATCAATTACACCTTTCAGCATTGTTAAAAATTCAGGAACGATACCTTCTACGTTATCGGTTACAAAAACCTGATTCTGATATAGTTGGATTTTATCTTTCTGAATATTTAAATCGCCTGTTAATTTTGGGAAATATAAAATTCCTGTTAAATTAAACGGGTGGTCAACATTTAAATGAATGTGGAACAACGGATCTTCGAACTGCATGGGATACAATTCTCGGTAAAATTTTTTGTAATCGTCGTTGTTTAAATCACTTGGCTTTTTAGTCCATGCCGGATTTGGGTTATTTACAATGTTGTCAACTTCAATTTCGTTTTCGCCTTCTTTTTCTTTTTTTGTCCCAAATTTAATGGGAACAGGCATAAACTTGTTGTATTTTGTCAACAACTCGCTGATTTTATAATCTTCTAAAAATTCTGTAGAATCATCGGCTATGTGCAAAATAATCTCCGTGCCACGATCTGATTTGTGGGCAGGTTCTAATGTAAATTCCGGAGATCCGTCACAAGTCCAGTGCACAGCCGGCTCGTCTTTATAAGATTTTGTAATGATTTCAACTTTATTGGCAACCATAAAGGCAGAATAAAATCCTAAACCAAAATGACCAATAATTCCGGAATCTTTTGCAGAATCTTTATATTTTTCTAAAAACTCTTCAGCACCCGAAAAAGCCACCTGATTAATATATTTTTCAACTTCTTCACCGGTCATACCTATACCTTGGTCTGTAATGTGAAGCGTTTTCTTTTCTTTATCGATCTTAACTTCAATTTTGGGATTTCCGTATTCAACCGAAGCTTCACCAATAGATGTCAAGTGTTTTAATTTTAATGTTGCATCGGTAGCATTACTGATTAATTCACGTAAAAAGATCTCGTGATCGCTGTACAAAAACTTTTTAATAAGTGGAAAAATGTTTTCTACTGTAACATTTATTTTACCTGATGTCATATTTTTGTAATTTTAGTTTAAATTATTTTCGTCTTTAAAATAGTCAAAATAAATACCACAGCTAAAAAATATGACAAAAAGACATAAAAAAAAGGTTGAAAAATTATGTTAAGGCATAAAATTTGTTAATTTTGAATTTATAAAATGTATTAATTATGAAAAAGGTCTTAGCAATAGGGATTTTATCGGTAGCTATGTTTTCGTGTAAAACAGCTACTAACACTAAAAATGATGTGCCCGCTCAAATTAAATTAAAAGGAGAATGGACATTAACCGATGTGAAATATCCATCGGGATATAAAGTAACTTCGTTTCATGTTGCAGATGCAAAATGTTTTGAAGGCAGCCAATGGAAATTTGTTTCAAACAATAATTCAGGAACAATTACTTTAAATAACGGTAGTGGCGATTGCCCACAATATAATTCTAAAATCATTTGGAATATTAAACAAGACGGAGCTTTCAATTTAAAATTAATTGGTGATGACAAGGCAAAACATGTAACAACAGGTTATAATTTAACCGCTGCAAACATTACCGATGAAACCTTTGAATTGATTGATAATTCAACAGAAGCTACCATTGTGTATTCTTTTGTAAAAAATCATAAATAATAATAGGAAATAATTTAAGTTATGAAAAAATTAAATGTATATGTATTAACAACTGCTATGTTGGCAGGGACTTTTTTAACAGGATGTTCTTCTGTTAAAAATGCAAACAATACTCAAAAAGGAGCTGTGGTTGGAGCTACGGCAGGAGCAGTTTTGGGCGGTGTTTTAGGAAATAATGTCGGTAACAAAAACAACAGTGCATTAGGTGCTGTGTTAGGTGGGGTTATTGGAGGAACTGCCGGTGCTGTCATTGGAAAAAATATGGATAAACAAGCCCAAGAAATTGAAACGGCTTTACCGGGAGCTCAGGTTGAAAGAGTAGGAGAAGGTATTAAAGTGATTTTAAACGAAAATACGGTAAACTTTAATTTCGATTCTGCCGAATTAACTTCAACTGCAAAAGCAAACTTAGACAAAATTGCAAAAGTCTTTATTGATAACCCAAAAACCTTAATTACTTTATACGGTTATACCGACAGTGTGGGTAAAGATGAATACAACATGAAATTGTCTCGCACCCGTGCAAACGCCGTAAGATCTTATTTAGGTTCTAAAGGTATTGGAGTGAAACGAATCACGGCTCAGGGAATGGGAGAGGCAGATCCAATTGCTTCTAATGATACAGATGCAGGAAGAGCTAAAAATCGTCGTGTAGAATTTGGAATAATTGCCAATCAGGATATGATTGAAGATGCAAGAAAAGAAGCTGCACGTTACTAAGACAGCAAGCAAATAATATAAAAAAAGCAATGATTAATCATTGCTTTTTTTATATTGAATTTATCTTGACTTTTTTTCTGCTAAAAGAAAAGGGTTGTAGAACTTTGTGTTGCAAAACATAAAACCACAACCCCGTGTACCAAGTACTGAGCAAAGATATGATAGAATTAGAAATAGT
>Ga0164243_10000604_pt1 | contig 64418 bp, 53 predicted proteins | sample OricompcompostOP_FD_108781 | JGI IMG/M metagenome (GOLD analysis project Ga0164243, IMG submission 108781) | Organic Plus compost microbial communities from Emeryville, California, USA - Original compost - Organic plus compost (OP) | ecosystem: Engineered > Solid waste > Mixed feedstock >... | reverse complement strand
CTCAAGAGACGGACATCCTTACCGGTCTCGACCCGGCGAGCGAGAAGAACGCCCGCACTTTCGAGCGGATTTTGCGTCGCCGCCGCGATTTCATCCGCGATAGGGCCGGGGATTACAAGCGTCGTAGTCATGCAGCACGCGCCATCGCGGCCGCATCGAGTTCCTTACGCACCAGCGCAAGATAGCTCTCGATCGAGTCGATGCCCGACCGCCACTGTCCAGGCTGAAGATGGCGCGACCAGCGCTGCCAAGTGCGACCGAGATACGCCTCTTGAGATTCAGTCGCCGCGATGGTTTGCCCATCTACTCGCCTGACTGCGGGCTCGAACCACCACATGTCGGGCGGCACGTCCGGATAGCCCGCTGACAGCCGCAGCAGCAGATCGGCCACGCCAAGTGTGAACCCGGCCGGCAGCGGAAAGGAAGGGATAACGATGTTGATCATGCCGCCGTCAAGCGACACCACGTGGCCCGGCGCTCTCGCTTGCAAGTAGTCACGGTCGTCTGGCGGCAACATTGTTTTCCCCCTCAGTAAGCGCCCGGGTTGATCTGCGCCGGCGCGGTGAAGAAGCGCAGACCATTGCGCATCTCGACCTTCGTGTCGGCTTCGATCTTAAGGTCGGAGCCTCCCGGCACCACTTCGAAAAGGTCGCGCTCTGGACCGATGTCGGGCTCAGGCAAGCGCCGCAAATCCGCGCCGGTCAGCACCGGCTCAGACACCTTGTAGTTCGTCCGGTCGATCTTGATCTCGAACTTTTCCGGCCGATCGGGATGTTCATGCTGCTTGTCGCTGTTGTCGGGACTCATTGCCACCTCCATGATGTGATACCGTGATACCACATCACCAATGAGATTGACAAGCGGCAAGATTTGGTGCAAAACAGCACCATGAAACAGGCTAAGGCAATGACGGTCCGCCTTTCCGAGGAGCAGGCGCTCGCTTTGGAAACCGTAGCGAGCGTGGAAAACCGTCCCGTCTCCGACATCATCCGGGCTGCGATCTCGACCCACATCGAGACTTTGCGGCGTGATCCGAGCTTCCAGGCCGGGCTCAAGGACCGGATTTCTCAGGCGCGTAAACTGCTCGACCGCTAGAGCGCGGGTCTCGCATGGCCGGAACAGTTGGATACATATGAAAAAGATCGACAAGGGATTGAAGGCAAGCGGCTCCGGCGTTGTACTTGGCCAGCGAACCTTCGCCGCGATCACGGCGGTCGAGGGGATTGGACTGAGTGCGGCAAGCCGCAAGCGACTCTCCGATTTGAAGAAACGTAAGCTCTCCGCAGACGATCAGCGCTCCGAGGTGATACGAGCCTATCAGGACGCCAATACGCGCAAGTGATGTCGGTAGGCTACGACGCCTTCGACGACCCTTACGCTTATAAGGGCAGTTCCACTCTCAAGAATAAGCTCGGGTTGCGCGATCCGGCGCTACTCGAGGCGTTCGAGCTCGAAATGACAACGCTGCGGGCTCGCGAGCCGCTGCCGCTCGGGCGCTATGATCCCAACCACTATCGTCGGGTTCATCACCATCTATTCCAAGACGTCTACAGCTGGGCTGGCAAGTACCGCACCGTTCGGACGGCAAAAGGCGGCAATCCCTTCTGCTTTCCGGAATATATTGACGGGGAGATGAAACGACTTTTCGCCACGCTTCCGTCCGCCATGGCAGCAGCGAATGCGGAGGTCTTTGTCACCGAGACGGCGCGGTTTCTTGGCGAGCTGAACGCGATCCATCCGTTCCGTGAAGGCAATGGGCGTTCCCAACTCTCGTTCGCGGCGATGCTCGGCGAGCGGGCTGGATATCCGTTGGATTTCTCGCGCGTCAAACGAGATACATTTCTACCCGCGATGGTTGCGAGCTACGATGGCGATCTTGAACCGCTGGTTGCCGAGTTCAGAATCTTGCTCCGATGAGCGTGTCGAACGACAACCCCTCGGACCGACTGCGCAATCCGACCGCTCTGGCCACGGCGCTGCGAATCGGCGGCGCAGAGTCAGCGATTTGCAGCCTTTGGGACTCGAACCTTCTTAGCAAAAAAGTGCGAGGGTATCGGCGAGGGTATCGCTTTGTAACGTTTCCCCAAAAACGGCAGTATTCTGCGCCTTTGCGGACCGTTTCGAGTCCTCTTCTGGCACCATTTTTCAGTCCGAGGACGTCCGTGCGCGTCCGCCAAGAGACTGGAAAATAAGCGCTTTTTCTGGTATCTCATCCAGCGTGGTTCGGGCCTGTCCGTCCACAGATAACCCCGGTTTGGGGTTATATTGGTGGTCGTGATCTGCCCGGTTTCGGATGGAGATACCCCCATGTCCCTGACTGCGATCGCGATCAAGAATGCCCGCCCGAACCGTCGACCTCGACGCTGAGTCTGGACGTAATCTCCTGATGCCCGCTCACGAGGAGATTGTGACGGGTCATGCCGGGAAACAGAGTCAGACCCGGCGAGCGGGTTGCGGCATAGGAGCGTTTCCTGCACCAGATCGGTCACATCTTCACGGTTGCGGACCTTCTGCCCGAAATATCTTGCGAGGCGGTGCCGTTCGCTGCGGAACAGATCCTCGATCGTATCGGCGGTGTCGGCGTGAGCCAGTGCGTCGCGGCTTTGCCATTCCGTCATGGGACGAGGCCTGCGGCCGAAGACGCTTCAAGAAGGCAGTTCTGCCGGGGATGATGTCGGAGCACAGCGAGGCGATCCACGCGCGCCGGCGGACGTCAGAACGCTCCCTCCGGGGAGGCTATGATGCTCTCAAGGATCGCCGGCGTTCAGACACAGCAGGCTGCGTCCTTTGATCCGCTTCGGCCACCCGACCGTCTGGTCCGGTGTAAATGATGCTTGGCAGGTTTCTGCAGAAGCGATTGCCAGCATTGCCGCTTCTGTCCAATCAATGGCAGTTGAAGGGCGTTCTTTCAAGACTGCGCGGAGGGCGCAGTCCCGGAGACTTCGAGAAGTTGCTCACCGCCTTGGAGCCAGTGCGTCACCTCATCGGCCACATCGTCAATATTTTTCGACTTCATGGCGCATTCCCAGACGATTGCCGTTCGCCAGCCCATCGTGCGAAGAAGATCGAGGTTGCGATGATCGCGCGCCACGTTTGCCGAGAATTTATCCGACCAGAACTCTGGTCTCGTCGCTGGAGTGGTCGCGAATCTGCAGCCAGCATGACGATGCCAGAAGCAGCCATGCACGAAGACAACCGCCTTGTGCTTGGGCAACACCAGATCGGGCTTTCCCGACAGTGCTGCGCCATGGAGACGATATCTGAAACCTCTGGCATGAAGAGCGCGGCGCAACAAAAGTTCCGGTTTTGTGTCCCGGCCGCGGATCCCTGCCATCATTCTGGACCGCGTCGCGCTGTCGACGACATCGACCATTTAATCTCCTGGCTGTTTGCGATGGTCCTGGTATGGCGTCGCCAATGAAAGGAATGTCTGGCACATGAGCACGAGTTTCAAGGTGGTGGACCTCTTTGCCGGCCCAGGCGGCCTTGCGGAAGGCATGTCGGCCGTCCGGGACGAGAACGGGAATCGCGTCTTCAATATTTCCCTGTCGGTCGAAAAAGAGGCTTCTGCATTTGCGACACTGCGCCTTCGAAGCTTCGTGCGACAGTTCGCCGAACTGCCCGATGATTACTATGACTATCTCGCTGGAAAGATCACGAAGGAGCAGCTGGCCTCTCGCCATGAGACAGAATGGGCGGCGGCCGTTCGGGAAACGAGCATGCTGGAACTTGGGACAACGGAGGCCAGCGCCGAGATCGATCCCTTACTGGATGAGCTGCGCGAAACGAAGGATTGCGAAACGATCCTCGTAGGCGGCCCTCCTTGCCAAGCCTATTCCTTGGTCGGGTGAGCACGCAACCGTGGCATCAAGGATTACAAGGCCTCCGAGGATCCTCGGCATTTCCTATACAAGGAATACATCCGGATCATCGAACGGCTGCGGCCGGTGGCTTTCGTCATGGAAAACGTGAAGGGCATCCTCTCGTCGAAAGTCGATGGCCAGGATAAACTCGCCGTCGGTTTCTCGGTGGGTGCAAGCCGAATGGACAGCCCGGATGCAGTTGGGTTCTTGGTACGGCAGGGAATACGATTGCATGAATTTTTAATGAGAATCGTTGCAAAATGTGCTCCGCTTGCCTATCTGGAGCACCGGAGGTTTTCATGTCTGCCCTCAATGATCTCAAGCGCCACCTGCGCCCCGGGCAGGTTTATCGTCGCAAGGACCTCGCCCGCTGGTCGAACGCGGTCGATCGCCATGTGCGGCAACTTGTGGACGAGGGCCGGCTCGAAAAGGTCTCTCCCGGCGTCTACATGGCGCCCCGTAAGACCAGGTTCGGTACGGTGCCCGCCAAGCCTGAAAAGCTCGTTGAGATCTTCCTCGGCGATGACCGCTTCCTGATGGTTTCGCCGAATGCCTTCAACGGCCTCGGTGTCGGCACAACGCAGCTTTATAACGAGCCGGTCGTCTACAACCGCAAGCGGCATGGGAAATTTAAGCTCGATGGGCGCGTCTATGATTTCCGGATGCGGGCGTCAGTGCCGAAGCAACTGTCGAAGGAAGTGCTGCTGGTCGACCTCCTGCACAATCTCGATCGTCTCCCCGAGGACAAGTCGGCGGTGCTTCCGCGCGCCCTTGAGCGGGCGAAGGCAATGGACCGTTCACGTCTCGCTCGGGCGGTCCAGGATTTCGGCTCCGCGCGAGCCGAGCGACTACTCGCGCCCGTTCTCGAGCGAGCCTGAGGGGCACCAAGGGCATGTTGCTACACGATCGCGAGGATTTTGATGATCTCCTCGCGGTCGTGTCCCGCGAGCAGGCGATCGATCCGGGGCTGGTTGAGAAAGACTATTGGATCATGCACGCCCTCTGGGGTTTGCAGCAGCTCGGCTTCACCTTCGAACTCAAGGGCGGAACATCCCTTTCGAAGGGATACCGGCTCATCCATCGCTTCTCTGAAGATATCGACATCCTGATTCATCCGGATGTTGAGGATTTGCCGATCGGCAAGAACCAGAACAAGGCCGGCCACATCGAAGCTCGTCGTGCCTTCTACGATGGCCTGCCTGCCAAGCTCATCATTGCCGGCTTCGGCGAGGTTGAGCGCGACGAGGCATTCGACGACCAGCGCATGCGTAGCGCTGGGATCCGGCTGCGATACACGTCGCGCAACCCGCTTCCGGAGGGCGTCAAGGAGGGGATTCTTCTCGAAGCGGGATTCGGCCAGGTGGCGCCCAACCGACCGTGCCTGATCAGTTCATGGGCCTATGAAAAGGCAGCGGCGAGCGAGCTTCCCGACCTGACCGACAATCGAGCACTCGACGTGCTCTGCTACGAACCTGGTTACACGCTGGTCGAGAAACTCCAGACGATCTCGACGAAGTTCCGCCGCCACCTTGAGGACGGCAGCATGCCGCAGAATTTCCTTCGTCACTACTATGACGTCTATTGCCTCCTCGATGACCCCAGCGTTCAGGCCTTCATCGGCACCGAAGCCTATGTCGCCCACAAGAATGCGCGTTTCCCGACCGCCGACAACAAGGTGATCGCTGAAAACGCGGCTTTCAGCTTGCCCGACGACACGATGCGTGAGCGCTTTGCGCGCGCTTATGCCGCCACGGCGGCACTCTACTACTGCGGACAACCAAGCCTCGCTGCCATCCTGGGCAGGATCCGCGAGTTTGCTGATCGCCTGTAAGCAACTGCTCCACCCGTCCGCGCTTCTGAATGCAGACCCTGCAGGTCCATCCCTAAAACGGCTTCATGCGTACAAGAGATCATTTGCTGACCGTCGCGCTTGAGCACATTGAATCGTGTGCCCGGGATATATCATGAGTATGGCTACGGCGCGCATTTCGAAGCACTGTCCCCTTTGCGAGTGCGCTTCCTGCACGCTTTGCTGTGCCGGGTCATTCGATCCTGCAAGCAAACGCCAGCAAACAATGCCGGATGTGAGTGGACATTCAAGATGAAATTGTCTACATAGAAACCTGTCGAACGAAGTCGCAGAATAAGAAGATCAGGAACTCGAACCGCGTCAAATCTACTTCACAGGTATTTTTGATGGTACAATTTCAAACTCGAATTTGCATTAATTTTATTGTCAATTTCTTGTTTGAAATTGTCGAGTTCTCTTCTACACTATTTGTTTTCCTGGAAACATCCAGGGAAATCCAGCAAGCCGCTGGTTTTTCACCATATTCCGGGTGAGAATCACCGGCAACCGTCCGGGGCGATCCAGCCCGATACCAGCACAATTGTTGGTGCTGGATCAACCCGGCAAAGCTGGGACCAACACGATGCTGACTCATATCCAGATCGCTTCCGCCAAGCCCTCGGCGAAGCCCTTCAACCTCACCGATCCCAACGCTTGTTTCTAACCGTCAAGCCCAACGGCTCGAAACTGTGGCGCCTGAGCTATCGCTATCTTGGTCGACAAAAGACCCTGCACTTCGGACCGTGGCCCGATGTAAGTTTGGCGGATGCCCGTGTAGGCCGCGATGAGGCACGCAAGCAGATCGCGGCCGCTCGATCGCGTTATCGATCAGGCTTTTGTCCTTGAGCCGGTAACATCATAGCCATAAGCGGGAAATCTCGAGACGATCAGGATCACCAGCAAGATCGTGATCTCGAACGCGACGAGCGCGATGCCATATCGCCCCGAAAGATCGAAGGACAAGCCCATCAGATAGGGCCCGAGCCCGGTCCCGAGCGCGGCGATCGCATAAAGGCCGCCATACAGAAAGCCGAATGAGCGCACGCCGAAGAAACGCGTAATGAAATAGGGCAGGATGCCATATTCGCTGCCAGCGCCCGCTCCGATCAACGCCGCCCCGAGAAACAGCCCGACGGGCCCGCTGGAAAGATGGAGAAGTGCCACGCCGGCCAGGACGACGGTGAAGACGGGGATGGCTATCCGGGGTGTGTTCGTGCGATCGAGCAGAATACCGATGCCGAACTGTCCCGCCATCATCATCATGGCGTAGATGGAGAGCGCTGTGGCCGCTAGCGCATGCGTCATGCCATGATCCGTCATGATCGCGGCCATATGGGCACCGATCCCGTTGATCACCATGCAGGTCAGGAAGGTGGTTGCTAGCAGAAGAAGGAAGGCGAGGTGGCGCAAGGCGGATCGGCTATCCATGCCCAAGCCGGGTTCGGGCGCGACTGCCTGACCGACCCTGGCATCCTGCTGTGCGGGGCTACGATCCGGAGCATTCCCCGGCAATAGCAAAGCGGCGGGCAGTCCCACCAGAACAGCTACAAGCCCGATGCCAAGATAGGTGCTTCGCCAGCCCCAGCTTTCCAGAAGAAAGGCTCCGAGAAGAGGCAGCAACGCCATGCCTAGTCCGCCACCGGCGCCAAGACACAAGCCCAGCACAGTGCCCCGCCTGCCGGTGAAGTAACGCGAGATGATGTTTCCGAAGGCCACGCCTGTGGGTAGGGTGCCACATAATGAGCTTATCGTCTTCAGGATGAGCAGCTGCGTCACCGAACCATTGAGTTGGGTGAGCAGCATGTAGGACAAGCCGCAGAGAATAAAGCCGGGGATCAGGATACGCCGCGCGCCAAACCTGTCCAGCAGCCGCCCCACGAACAGATAGCTTATGGCCGCAAGGGGCGCGGCGACCATATAGGCCAAGGATATGGTCGCCCGCCCCCAGCCGAATTCCCGCGCGGTGGGTTCAAGCAGCAGAGGCACCGAGGAGGCCAGCGCCGGCGCTGAAACCGTCATACCGATGAAGGCGCCGAAGCACACGCGCATCTGCTTCGCGTCCATGGTCACGACTGCCTCCCATGTTCCATCACGATGACCTGAGCATGGAGCATGGGCCATCGCACATCAGCTAACGCCCGCTCTTCCGGGACGGCACACCTTCCATATGGTCGGTTTCGCCATCCAGCTTGCCGAGCGCCTCCCGGGTAAAACCCACGATGTCGTCAAACCGGCGCTCCCGCACCTTACGGACCCAGTCGGGGTCGGCGATCTGCCCGCGACCGACGGCGACGAGGTCGAAGTCGCCGCGCGCAATCCCTTCTTCCAGCAGGGCCAGACTGGTCTCCACCTGATTTTCCGGCTCGATGCCCTGCACCGTCTCCATCACATCGGTGCTGATACCGACGCTGCCCACCGCGATGACCGGCAAGCCGCTCAATTCCTTCACCCACGCGGTGAGTGTCTTGTCGGATTGCGGCCAGGCCGGCTCCCAGAAGCGCCGCGTTGAAGCGTGGAGGATGTCGACGCCCGCCTTCCGAAGGATCGTGACGAAGGCATGAAGGTCCTCGGGCGTTTCGGCGATACGGGCCTTGAGGTCGATCTCCTTCCATTGCGAGAAGCGGAAGGAGATCACGAAATCATCCCCGCAGGCCGCGCGGACCTGTCGGGCGATCTCCGCCGGATAACGCACCCGCTCCGCGAGCGTCGCGCCCCCATAGCGGTCATCGCGCAAATTGGTCTTTGCCCAGAGAAACTGATCGAGAAAATATCCGTGCGCGCCATGCAACTCGACGCCATCGGCGCCCGCCTCCTTCGCGAGCAACGCCGAGCGGACGAAGGCCTCCTGTATCTCCGCAAGCTCCTCCAGTGTCGCAGCGCGTCCCCGTGGCCGATCGCGCGCCATCAGGCCCGACGGGCTGACCGTCGGGATGATCGCCCTGCCCTCGCCGGGCTGCTCCTCCTTGCGAATGGCGCCTTCGTGCCACAACTGGAACAACAGGTGCCCATTCGCCTCGCGCACGGTCTGCACGCATCGCCGCCAGGCATCGAATGTCGCGTCGTTCAGCCGGCTGAATACGGGCGAGAGCGTTGCCGTGGGATGATCGACCGCGACCGATTCGGTGATAATGAGTCCTGTACCGCCCCGCACCCGGCGTACATAATATTCGGTCAACTGGTCCGTCGGCGCACCTGCGATCGACCACCCCCTTTGCATGCCCGGAAGAACGAAGCGGTTCTCCAGCTCCAAGGACTTGATTCTGAACGGTTCGAACAGACGAGAGTGACGTGCGGTCATGGATGATCCCTGGCTGGAGAAGGACGGATGCGACCTGCCTCAGTAACGCCATCTGAGCGTCGCACCGACCGTGCGCGGCGGGTTGAGGAGGACAATGTCGCCGTTCGCAGTCGGTTGGAACGCGCCGATCTGCGCTCCGTTCTCGATATTCTTGATGAAGACCGAAAGCTGCCAGTTGCGCTTTGCCGTCTCGAACGAAAGGCTGGCATTGGTGCGGGTATAGTCGTCCTGGTAGGAACCAGGCGCATTGCTGTTGGCCATGTAATGACCGGTCACATATTTGCTGTCGATACTGAAGGTCAGCCGTGCGCCGCTCGAGAAGTCGAAACGATGCTCATAGACGCCGCCCAGCGTGAAGTCCGGCGCGGCCTGGATCTGATTGCCCGACAGGTTCGTCGCACCGATGATATAGGTGTCGAAGCGCGCATGGAGCCACGAAGCGGCAAGGGACAGTCGATCGGCGCGCGTGATGGCCAGCTCGGCCTCCAACTCCCCGCCGTACATGGATGATTTCTGCGAATTTGTCGTCTGGATGAAGAATCCCGGAAGGACCGTGTCACGGATGACCTGCAGGGCCTGAAAATTCTTGTAGTTATAGTAGAACAGTTCGCCGTTGAGTTGCAGCCTGTCATCGAGGAGGCGGTTCTTCGACCCCAGCTGATAGGCCGTCACCGTTTCCGGCTGATAGGAACCGGTAAAGCCGGGAACATCGGGAACCTGATTGATGCCGCCTGACTTGAAGCCGGTACTCACCGTCCCATAGATGCGCGACGTATCGGAAACATCGAGTTCCGCGCCGGCTTTCCAGGTCCATCGCTTCATGTGGAAGACCTGGTCGATCGGCAGGTCCGTCGTGGTTTCGCCAATCGTGTGAACGAGGCCGGTCACGGTCTTCTTCTCATCCGTGTAGCGCAGGCCGCCCATGAGGCGCAGTATCGACCCGACGGGCACCGTCACGTCGGCGAACAGAGCCTTGGATGTCGAGGTGAGATAAGGGTCACTGCCGAAATAGGGGATGCCGTTGGTGTAGAAGGTCTGGGTCGCTGGACCCGTTTCGCGTGCCAGGAACGCGCCCGCGATCCATTGGAAAGGCGCATCCTGCGGCGAGGAAAGCCGGAATTCCTGCGTGAAGAGCCGACTCTCGACGCCTTGAATGAAGCTCGATGACGTTATGCCCAGTTCCTGCGTCTGCCGCGCCAGAAAGTCGCTGTCGCGATAGCTGGTGAGCGACGTCAGCGTCGCCCAGTCCAGCGAGACGTCCAGCTCATTGTAGACCGCCCAGGTGTTTGTCCGGTTGAAGTCCGCGGGATTGCGGCCGTCGAGGCCGGTGAATGGCCGGAAGGACTTGCCGACACATGCCGCGCTCGTGGTGTGGGGCGGGCAATAGTCCCAGCCGGCGCCGTCATTGCTCACAAGATAGCGATCGAAGCTGGTGATCATCCTGATCCGGTCCGTCGGCTCGATCAGCAGGCGCAGGCGCGCGACGGAATCATTGGCGTCGCTATAGCCATCCGGATAGAAGCCATCGTGCATGTTCGAGCCCCAGGCGGCGCGGATCGCGACCTTGTCGCCCACAGGGATATTCAGCACAGCCTCGGAACCGAATGTGTCGTAGTTGCCACCGGTAAGCGCGACCGTGGCATCGAACTGCCCCAGCACCGGCGCGTTCGTGACGAAATTGATCGCGCCGCCGTTCGAATTCCGGCCATATAACGTGCCCTGCGGACCGCGGACCGATTCCACCCGCGCGATGTCGACGAACACCGGCGGATAGGATTGCGGGTGCGCCAGGAAGATGCCGTCGACCGTATAGGCGACGGCTGAATCGACGCCGGCCTGCGTGCTGAAGGTGCCCACGCCACGGATCGTGATGATGGGTGTGCTGGTGGCAACCTGAAACTCCACTGCGGGCAGGCGACTCTGCAATTCCGTCAGGCCGGTCATGCCGGCGCGCTCGAGTACGCCGCCGCCCACGGCCGTGACCGCGACCGGCGCGTTCTGCAGCGTCTCGCTCGTTCGCCGCGCCGTCACCACGATATCCTCGATCGTGGCCGATGGTTCGTCTGCCGTGGACGGCTGCTGCGCCATCGCGGCGCCGGTCGTCAGCCCGGCGAACACGCAGACACCCGACAGCGCCAAGAAACCCTTCCGCATATCCTCGCCTTTCCGTTCTTTTCTTCCGGCAAGCTATCCACGGGGGGCACTTGCTGTCTTGCGCTCTTCGGCACTGAATTTCGGGAATTTGGAACTGCCGGTCGGAAACCGCAGATGCTTCAGCAGCGGTGCATTCGGCGATAAGCGCGCGGAGAGACGCCCGAAAAGGCCTTGAACGTCGCACTGAACTGACTGCTGCTATTGAAACCGCAGGCAAAGGCGATGTCGGTGATCGACCGGCCTTGCCAGGCCGGCGCCTTCATCAACGCCGCCGCCTGGCTGAGACGGAACTGGCGGATCAGCTTGGCAGGCGATCCGAATTCGCTGCACAGGACATGCAGGTAACGCAGCGATATGTTCAGGCTCCGCGCGATCGCGGCGGCCGAGAAGTCGGGGTCCGCGAAATTCTCCGCGATGATCTGGTTCATCCGGGATAGCCGGGGATCCCGGACACAGGGGAGCGGTAGAGGCATGGGAGAGATGCTGGCGACCGCGAGCGTGTCCAGCAGACCATGGGCCAGGCTCCCGCTGACCGACGAGAACTGGGCAATGCCGATGGACGATCGCAAGGCCTGCATGATGTCGCGCGCGACGTTCATGTTCCGGGCCGGCATGTTCGGCGGCTCGCAAAGGCAATCCGGGAGGATCATGCGTTCCGCGACAAAGCGATGCGGAAGAATGAGCGTCAGATGCCGTGTATTTTCAGGGCTGATTGTCCGCACCGGGTCGGTGGAACTGATCACGCCAATATTGTTTGCGGGGATTTCGCGGACCGCATCATTGGGCCGGCTTATCCAGGTCGTCCGGTCGGCAAGGTAGAAGCAGAATTTTGCCGCTGCGTCGGACCGGCCGCCCTGGCTGACGACCTCCACGCGATCGGGCACGATCCAGTCGACCAGTTGAATGCCGTCCGCCAGACTGGCATCGGCCGCGACGACATGCGGCCGCCGCGGCGCGCCCACAATCGTCGATGCGTGATAGAATGGGAACCGGCTGTTCCATCCTCCTCCAGCCTGCGAAGCCGGGACATCCTCAACTCCCATATCATTTGACCATTTCGAAGAGCCAAACTTGATGGGCAAGGCTAAAGTTCAGGTCATTGAGCGTCAAGCCAACGTGATCATGACAGCGCGACACCCTCGATCTTCCGCCGCCGCGTAGAATGCGCCCAAAGCCGGATCATCGAGAATGTAGAGGCGGTCCTCGATCATGCCCTGTGCACTCCCTCACCGCACCGGACGCGGCATCCGCATGATCCGGGAGCGCGAGGTGATGGACAATCCGCCCGCCCCAAGGTCAAGGGCGTCGCCGAAACCATCGCCGCACGCGACACGATCTGCGCTCCCCCTACGGTCCTGATCTCAACCCTGTTGAGAGATGTTCGCCAAGCGCAAGGCGTTGCAGCACAAGGCTGCCGTTCGATCCGTCGACAAGCTCCGGGACACCATGGCCCCGCCGTCAATTAGATAGATATATATCTATCTTCATGATTGTCATTTCCGGCGTTCGCGTGCACCTACCGTGCCATGGCAAAAAGGTGCGCAGAAGAAGCAGCACAGGGCATGAGGGAACTCGGGGATATTTTCCCCGAGGGAACGCCGGGCAATCTGGCGGTGACGACAAGCCGACGGATGATGCTCGTTGCCCGGCGCTATCGAAAGGCGCTGGACCAGGCCCTGCGCGATGTGGGCCACAGTCAGGCCCGCTGGGAAATCCTGTTTTCCCTCTCCATGGACGAGGAAGCGTCCACCCTCATGCAGATTGCCGCGCGTATCGGCCTCGAGGGCCCGAGCATCGTGGCGACGATGGAGAAGCTCGAAGAAGGCTGCTTCATCGAGAGACGCAAGGATGCCAATGACCGACGCTCGCGTCTCATCCGTCTGACCGACAAGGGACGGGACGCCGTCCGAACCATGGCGGAAGCCGCCAACAGGCAGCGCGCGACGCTGCTGGAGGGAGTCGCCACGGCGGACCTTGAAGCGATGCTGCGCGCGCTCACACAGATGCGGGACAATCTCTGGAAGCGCGGGATCAGGTGGGGCTGATAACGCGTACCGAATAGGCAATTGCCCAGATCCGCAAGCGATGCCGGCAACCTTGGCCCGCCGCGCGGCCGCAGTACCCTTGCGCCCTGTGCTCCTGCCTGCGCAGGAGCACAAGTTGGGTTTGTCTGAAACGAACAGGCCCTGAGTTCCGCTTCCTTGCGCACTCTTGCATGTTGCCGACTGACCGGCGTGCATGAGCGATGGGCAGCTTCCCGTTAGGAACTGGCCGCGGAACCTCTTGAAATGGTCAGCGCCGTCCATGCGGCTCTCCTTCCCTTCTACGCCTGTAGCCTGTCGGCAAGGAAATCGACAAAGGCCCGCACCCGCGCCGGCATATTCTGTCCACCGACGAACACGGCGCTGATCTGCTCGACATCGCCGGGATTATAATCCTCCAGCAAGGGCATGAGCCGCCCCAACGCAATGTCATGAGCGACGCTGAAGGCGCCGACCCGGGCGATCCCGACACCGCTCGCGGCGAGTTGTCCCAGCGTCTCGCCATTGTTCGCTTCGATGCTGCCCCGGACGCTCAGCGTGAAATCCCGGCCGTCTCGCCGGAACGGCCAGATCGGCTCCGCGCGCCGGAAGTTGAAGTTGAGACATTGGTGGTCGAGCAGATCCTCGGGCACCAGCGGGGTCCCATTCCGCTCGAGATAGCCCGGTGACGCGACGACCACGCGACGCGTCTCGCCGAGCTTGCGCACAGTGAGGCTGCTGTCGGCGAGCGGCCCGAAGCGCACGGCCACGTCCGCTTCGCCCGCCGCGATATCGACCAGCGCGTCGGTCAGCGCGATGTCGATCAGGATGTGCGGGTAGAGCGCCGCGAAGTCGCCAAGCAGCGGCACGACGCAGAGCCGCCCGTGCGAGAGCGCCGCGCTGATCCGCAGGCGCCCACGGGGGGCGCCCTGATCCGCGATCTGCTGTTCCGCTTCATCGAGGTCGGTAAGGATGCGGCGTGCCGCCTGAAGATAGGCCTGCCCTTCGGCGGTGGGCGACAGTGCGCGCGTCGAACGCAGCAGCAGCCGCACGCCCAGCCGTTCTTCGATCCGGTCGACCGCGCGGCTGACCGCCGATGGGCTGAGACCCAGGACGCGCCCGGCGGCGGAGAAGCTGCCCTGATCCACCACGGTCGCGAACAGGGCGAGCGCGCGGGCACGATCCGCGCCAATCGGCTTTGCGTTCAAAGCAACAATCCTTCGCGTCCAGACCGGCTACTCGCTCTGCGGCCCTTCCACCATCTGTGCATCCGAATAGCAAGCATCGAAGATGAAACCCCGCAAGGATGCGCCCATGAACAAATTCAATCCCGGAATAGTCGCGCTTTCGATCGGTGCTTTCGGCATCGGCGTGACGGAGTTCGCCCCCATGGGCCTGCTGCCGGTCATCGCCGCCGATCTCGGCGTGTCGATCCCGAGCGCCGGCCTGCTGATCAGCGCCTATGCCCTGGGAGTGATGATCGGCGCGCCCCTGATGACGCTGACGACCGGACGGATCCCGCGCCGGACGCTGCTGATCGGTCTTGCCGCCATCTTCACGCTCGGCAACCTGCTGGCGGCGATCTCGGGCAGTTACGGCATGCTGCTTGCCGCCCGCGTACTCACCTCCTTCAACCACGGCGCCTTCTTCGGCGTCGGCTCGATCGTCGCGGCGAGCCTCGTGCCTGCGGGCCGGCAGGCAGGCGCCGTCGCGGCGATGTTCATGGGGCTGACCATCGCCAACATCGTGGGCGTGCCGCTCGCGACATGGGCGGGGGAACATGCCGGATGGCGCGCCTCCTTCTGGGGCATCGCGGGGCTGGGGGTCGTGACGATGGCCGCGCTGCGCTTCACGCTGCCCGCCCTGCCGGTGCGGGAAAGCGGCAATGCCCTGGCCGAACTGCGGGTGCTGGTCCGCCCCGTCGTGCTCGGGGCGCTGGCGCTGACGGTGATCGGAGCGAGCGCGATGTTCACCGTGTTCACCTATATCGCGCCGATCCTGCGCGACGTGACCCACGCCTCACTCGGCTTCGTGACGGCCATGCTCGTCACTTATGGCATCGGCCTCACCGTCGGCAACTGGCTCGGCGGCCGCTTCGCCGATCGCTCCGTGGACCTGACACTGGCCGTGACACTGGCGGGGCTGACCGTCATCCTGCTCCTCTTCGCCATGCTGATGCCCTATGCAGCGCCGAGCGCGGTGCTGATCTTCCTCTGGGGCGTGGCCAGTTTCGCGCTGGTCCCGCCGCTTCAGGTGCGGGCCATGTCCGCCGCGGCCGACGCGCCGAACCTCGCCTCGGCGGTCAACGTCGGCGCGTTCAATCTAGGCAATGCGTTCGGCGCGGCGCTGGGCGGCGGTGTCATCGCTGGCGGATTCGGATTCCCCGCAGTCGCGATCGCAGGCGCGGCGACCTCCGCCATCGGACTGGTCGCCGTCCTTCTCGCGATCAGGAACAGGCGAAAGAGCAACTGCGGCTTTGCGCCAGCCTGCACTCAACCCTGAATGGCGGCTGTGGCGCAGCGTCCGACCAGGGCTGGGCTGTCGCTCTGGAAGTCACCAATTTCACGAACAAGGTCCATTACACCTCGAATGCGGACCTGAGCTTCATCCGCGTCCGGACGGTCCGGTCGGGTCCGATCGGGTCGGGTCGAAGGATGCCCGCTTCGAGGTGTTGGCCAGCAAGCTTTTGCGTGCTTCTCGAAGGTTCGGGAGCGGACTGGGCAGTTGCTCGTCACTGAACTGGTATCCAGTCAGGCGAGCGTGCAAGCTTATCACCACGCCGGACCCTGCACAGGTTTGCCGGTCTGCAGCAATGTCTCGCTGCGCCGAACTGAACAGGAACCCGGCCCGCATCGCTACATCTTGTAACGAAGCCCGATCCGGAAGCTTCGCCCGATGGGGTCGAAATATTGCGCCACATAGGGGAAGCCGAAATTCTGCGGTGCGATGGGCGGGTCGCGATCCGTGAGGTTGTTCACCACGCCGAACAGTTCAACGCGTTCGAACGGCCGCGCCGTCAGCGAGAGGTTGAAATAGGTGCGCCCCGGAATGCTGTTGTCGTTGATCTGCACGCCCTCCGTGTAGAGATTGTTGTACTTGCCGCTCGACACGGTCCGCATCTGCAGAACGGCGGTGATGACCCGGCTGTCATAGGTGATCGAACTCGTCGTCAGCCAGCGCGGTGATCCGGCCGCGGAGGTTTCTCCGGCCCGCTCGATGTAACCGGCATTGTTGATGTTGTCCCGGTAATGCTCCACATAATTGCCGGAGAAACGGAGGGACAGCGAACCGTTCCAGCCCGCATCGAAGCGCGACAGGGGCAGGCGATAGGACGCCTCGAAATCCCATCCGGCGCGCTGGGTCTCGTTGAGATTCAGGAACGGCGTATCGACTGTGTAGATCGATGCCGCACCGGGATCGCTGAGCGAGATGAAATCGCAATAATAGGCGCGCTGCTCGGCGCTCGTGGGGGTCGCGCCGGTGCAATAGTTGATGATGACATTGGGATCGAGCGAGGCGATCGCGCCCTTCACGGTGATCGTGTAATAGTCGACCGAGAACTGGAAGCCCGGCACGAAAGGCGGTGAATAGGAGAAGCCGGCCGTCCGCGTATCCGCCTTTTCCGGTTTGAGATCGGGATTGCCGCCGACGAGATTGGCGGTCGCCACCTGCCCCGCCGGGCCGCCCAGCACGCCGGTCGTGAACAGGCGGTTGAGCACGGTCGTCACCGGCGGCGTGTTCAGTTCGAACAGGTTGGGCGCCCGGATATCGCGGGACATGGTTCCGCGGATCAGCAGGCCCTCGATGGGCGACCAGGTGCTGCCGAGCTTCCAGGTCGTCACGGAACCGCTGGTCGAATAGTCCGTGAAGCGCACTGCACCCTGGAGATCCAATGACCGCGCGAACGCCCAATCCTTCGCGAGCGGGATCACCGTCTCGAGATAGGCTTCCTTGACGTTGAAGCTGCCGCGCAGCGACCGGGCATTGGAGCTTTCATAGCCCGCGATCTCGGCGATCGGGTCGACCTCGGTCACCTGCTTTTCATGGCGATATTCGAAGCCGGCGGCCAGGGAGACGGGTCCGGCCCAAGTGCTGAACGGCTCACCCGACAAATTGAGGTTGGTCGCGAATTGCTCATAGGCGGTCCGGGTATAGGTGGTGCCGGTGACATAGTCGCGCGCGGCATCGCTCACCGATCCCTCGCCGAACACGTTCAACGGCACGCAATCCGCCGCGGCGGCGACGCCGGCGAGCGTCGCCCGGCAGACGGGCTCTCCATCCGGGCCGGTCACGACATCCACGGCATAGCCGAAGTTCGAGCGGATGCGATTATGCGCGACATGCTGGGTGTAGATGTTCTTGCCATAGATCATGGCCGCGTCGACCGCCCAGTCGCCCAGCCTGCCGCTGAGACCGCCGACGCCCCGCCAGGTCTCGGTGACGACCGTCGAATATTGATTGCCCAGTTCCCGCCAGTTGCGGCCGACATTGAAGCTGGTGATCTGGTTGTCGGCATTTTGCGGCAAAGCGTTGAGCGCATCGATGTGGGCGCGCAGCGCATCGGGAATGAACGGATTATCCAGGCGGATCACGATCGGCGAGGATTGCTCGTTGCGCGCCGGCAAGGTCGTGTTGTGCCCGGTGGAGCGGGCATAGGAGCCTTCTGCATAGATCTCGAAATCGTCGCCCACATCATAGCCGAAGCGGCCATAGCCGAGATAGCGCGTCACCGCCGGCACCAGCGAGACATCGGTGTTGAAGTTCAGGTCCTTGTTGCTGTCGCCGCCCTGCATGAACTGGGCGCCGACATAATCGCCATATTGGAACTGTCCGAGCGCGCCGTTGGGGCCGAAGGTGATGCCGCGCAACTGGGCGGCGGGGCCGCTCGCGCTGTTGATCATGCCGCCATCGGTCGCCGTGGAATAGCGCGCGTCCGGCAGGATCAGCGTCTGGGCGAGGCCATTGCCGCCGGTCGGGCAGTTCGCCGAGACGGGCGCCGCGAGCGGACAGGGATTGGCCAGCAGGCCATAAGCTTGCCGCCCCCAGTCGCGCGTGAAGACGTCCTCCACACCGTCATTGCGGACGAAGTCGAACGCCGCCTCGACATGCGCGCGATCGCCGAGCCGCATGCCGGCTAGGATACCGATCCGATATTCGCGATTATCATCCTGCTGCGAGGTGCCATATTGCGCTTCGGCCTGGATGCCCTCGAAATCCTTTTTGAGGATGAGGTTCACCACACCCGCGACGGCATCCGAACCCCATTGCGCGGACGCGCCGCCGGTCACGACCTCGGCCCGCTCGACCATCAGCGAAGGGATCTGGTTGAGGTCGACCTGATAGCCGGACAGGCCCGTCACCACCTGCGGCACGAACCGGTTGCCGTTCACCAGCACGAGCGTGCGTGTCGATCCCAGACCGCGCAGGTCGGCATAGTAGGAACCGGGGAAGATGGCGCGCACGCCGTTGGTCGCGGGCGTCGTCGAAGCCTTGAAGGCGGGAATCTCATTGAGCACGGTGGACACATTGGTCGCCGCGCGCTGCTCCAGCGCCTCGGCGCCCACAATCGTAGTGGGCGTGGGCGCATTGAAGCCGGATCGCTGGACGCGCGTCGCCGTCACCACGATCTCGCTCGTGTCACTCTCGGCGGAGTCCGCCTGCGGCGGGGACGGGTCCTGCGCGAGACCGGGCGCCGCGCCGCATATCGAGGAGGCGGCCAGGCATGCCGATCCCAGCAAGGCGCGACGACGGAATGATGAAAATTTCATATGAGCCTCCCCTGTGTCCCCTCGGTCCATGCGCACGCGCCGTCCGATCCTGTCGGACTAGGATTGTCCGATCTTGTCTGCTTCAATGCCGGTGCACCGGAATTTGCTCACCAGCGAACCGTCCTTCACCCCGTCTCCAGCAGGGCCATGAGCGGTCCGATACTGCGCGCCTCATCCAGCGACCATATCGCCTGCGCCAGACGCGCGGCCTGATCGGCTGGCAGCCGCGTCGATGCGCAATCCAGGAACTTGCGCTGGAGGGCGTCGTCGCCCAGCCGCAGCTCCGGCACGGCACCGGCGCCGCTCGCGGCCCAGGCCTCATGGGCATAGCGCGCCCCGCCGGCGAAGATGTCCGCGCTGGCGATGAACGAGCGCGGGTCCGCCCGCTTGGTTTCGGTCGTGCGGGGATGCGTGCCCCATTCGATCTTCGCCATCATGGCGCGGACGCGAGGATCGTTCAGCAGCTCGGGCCGCTGGCAGCGCGCATCGATCGGGATGTCCATGGCCGCAAGCGCCAGCATGTAGGGGATGCTGAACTGCGCATCCTCGGCGGTGCGGACATCATGCTGGTTCGGATTGGCGACGAAGGGCGGCCCCAGCGAGACGATGCGCTCGATCCGGCTGGGCTCGATCCCATGCTCGCGCACGAGCGCGACGACGCAATCGAGCCGGCTGTGGATGTATCGGCAGGCGGCATAGGGCTTGAAATCCGGATTGAGGATGCGCCACTCGCGGCCCAGCCCCTCGACGGCGCGCGCGGCTTGCCATTTGGGCCAGCCATAGAATTTCGGGAAGCCCGCCGGCCCGTCCAGAACGATGGGATTGGCAGTGAAGCCCGTTCCCGCCAGCATCGCGGCAGTGACGGCGCCTTGCGCGACCCAGCCCACGGGCGTGTATTTGACGTTGGACTTGGGACTGCCCGTCTCCCAGTCATGGCTCGATTGTGGTGGGCAATAATAGCCGGCCAGCCCCAGCGCATGGGCCGTCATTCCGGCGTGGCGGCCCTGCATGGCGCAGATGCCCATGGCGGACGCCATGATCGCCTCGTCATTGATACCGAAGATCTCGGGCGTGGTGTTGGTCTCCAGCAGCGCCGCTTGCATCTGGCTGCTGGCCCGGCTCAGTCGCGCGCCGATCTCATAGGCGATCACGAGACCGAGGATGAGCTGGCGGCCGCTTAGCCCCTCGGCCTCCGCGACCGCCAGCACTGCGGGGATGGTGACCGGCGGGAGATGCGGGATGGCGTCGAAATCGAGCGCATTCATCAGTTCGGCATTGGCGAAAGCGGCATTGGTCGCGCTCACGCGCCGCCGGGTGCCGATGACCAGCGCCTTCGGCTCGCCGCCGAGCTGCTGCATGAGCCCGGCCGCGAGGCGCCCCTTGGGCAGTTCCCAGCCAGCCAGAGCGCAGCCCAGGCTGTCCAGCAGCAGGCGCTTGGCAGCATGGACGACGTCCGCCGGGATCGCCTCGTAGCACAGGTCCGTGGCAAAGCGGACCAACCGCTCCGACGCCGGCGGCCCCGCAGGATCGGAAGGTTGCGCGGTGTCCGCCGGCTGCGCCTGCAACGTACCCGGCAGCGTCGTCAGGGCAGGCAGCGCCCCTGCCGCGGCCAATATGGATCGACGATCGACATCCATGGCAATCCCTCCCCGTTTGCCGGCCATTCTAGGAAGAGACGCGCCTGCGGCTTCCCCGCGCGCGCACGGCGGCTTGAACATGGATGCACGGGAGCGGGAATCGGGAATGGCCGCACGCGCGGCGTGCGGCCATCGTCCGGCTTCGGAACTGCGCGTCAGTTCGCGGCGCGGGGGTCTCGCTCGCCCAGCTCGGGATAATAGGCCGCCCGATTGTGCAGCGATTCATTGAAGACCGTGCGCTTGGCGAACAGCCACTTGCCGTCCTCCTTCACATAATCCTCGACCACATGGCCGAAATAGAGAAGCTGCACGTCATGCTGCGGCGTGCGGTTGGTGAGCGCCATCCAGTAGCAGATGCCCTGCCCGGTCTTCCCGTCGGGATTGATCGTGACGACCTGGTTGAGGATGAAATGGCGCGTGCGCGGCCGGTTGGTCGCATCGGTTGGCGGCGCGGCAATCGAGGCCCGCCACTGGGCGATCGCGTCGCGGATCTGCTCGCGGCCATGCTCGACGCCATTCACCCAGTCGAGCACGCCGTTGGTGGCGAAGCTGTCCGCATAGGTCTCCGCATCCTGCGCATCCGAGGCGATCATCAGCCGGTTGGAGAGATTGACGATCTCCGCGCGCGCCACCGCATATTGCTCGGCGCTGAGGCCGGCCTGCTCCTGCGCCATCGCCCCGCCCGGCACCGCCAGCATCAACGCCGCCGCGAACCACACCGGCCCTTTCAACATCCTCGCCATCCTTGCCTCCCATTCCTGCGGCGCCGCCCGTGCGGCCCGCTCAGCTATCCACCATCTCGACCTTAGGAAACGGCGCCAGTTCATCATGCCGGACCCAGATGCCATGGACCTGCGGCCCCGCCCGGAAGGGCATGATGACACGGGCGATGTCGCCCTCGCCCATTCGCTGCGCATCGACGATGACCAGTTCCGAGCGCATCTCCGCATAGTTGGAGGCGATACCGATCAGATAGCCGTCCCCTTCCGGCGCATCGGCGCTGCGCGGAATGAAACAGCATTCCTGCAGGCTGTGCGTATCGCCGGCGAAATAGCGGTCCATCCTGTTCGCCTGAAGATCGAACCGCGCATAGCTGTTCGTCACGCGCCCGCGCAGATTGCCGCCGCGCGCTTCGTCGAACGGCTGGGTGGGATCGCTGAAGCCCGTATAGCAATAGCGGTTGTTCCGCGTCAGATAGCGCGGATCGATGCGGCCCAGGTCGCCGATGGGCGTGGGGAACAGGATTTCCTCCTCCCAGGTGTCGCGCCGCGAATTGAGATCGAAGGTCAGGCGCCGGACATAGGCCTTGGCCCGGCTCGGATCCCAGGGAGAACCATCCACGTTCGGAAAGAAGGGAAAGAAGTTGGACTCGTAGAAGGGTGCGTAGAGCACCACCTTGTTGCCGACCGTCTGGGCATTGAAGGTGTGCATCATGCACCGCTCCGGCCCGCGGAACCACCTGATGTCCCGGCCGTCTCCGTCGCGCGGCATGATGCCGATGTAGCTCTCCTTCGTGCGGTCCCAGCCCCAGTGGATCTTGCCCTCTCGCAACCGCTCCATGCTGGTGACGTAACCGGCGAAAGGGAAGATGATGTGCTTCTCGGTCAGCGCGATGTCGTGCATGACCGAGACATAGGGCACCTGGAAACGCGCCTCCCGCGTAACCTGCCCGGACCTGTCGACCGCATAGACGAAGACATCCTTCGAGGCCGGCCCGGTCGCCTCGTTGCCATAGCAGATCATCTCCCCCGTGGCGGGGTCGATCTTGGGGTGCGCGGTGAAGGTCTTGCTGCGATATTTGCCGTGGAAGTCCCAGGGCCCGATCGTGTCCAGCGTGAAGGGATCGATCTCGTGCGGCAGCGAATCCTCCTTCAGCGCGAACAGCTTGCCGGCATGGACGAGCGGCGTCGTGTTGGAGACCGTGCCGTCGATGCCCTGGACGCTGGGATCGTCGGTGAAGCGATTGCGATAATAGCCGAAAAGCTGCCGGCCCGCCTTCAGATTGGCCTTGAAGCGCGGCGTGCGGACATATTTGCCCTTGAAGGACACGCGCCCGTCCCTGAAGCGGAAGGTGCTGATGAAGCCATCCGCGTGCAGGATGGCGTCGTCCGGCCGGCTGGGCGGATAGAACCACTCGCCGCCCAGGCGCACGAATGTCCCTTGCAGGTCCGCCGGCAGGGTGCCCTCCACCTCGCAGTCGAGGAGCTCGGCATCGTAACGCTGCGGCGAAAAGAAGCCGCGCCTTGCCGCATCCGATGAAAAATCAACCACTTGAAATCTCCGGTGGTGAGCAGCAGCGCAAGCGATGCCGACCGTTAAAGATAGCAATCGAGCCGACGAAGCTGCTCGTCGCTCAGACCGAAGGGAACGCGCCCGCCCCGATATCCGTCGGGCGGTATCCATGGATGCGCGATTCCCGTCGCGTCGAACCATGGCTCGTCGCGATGGAAGGACAGGACGGAGCCGGCGCGATGCGGCAAGCGCAACGGCATTGCCGCGACGCCGCTCGTCGCGGCGAACAGCGCGCCCAGCGACGCGCCGAAGAACACTTGCCTTCGCGTTGCCGCGAAGCGCCGGCCGATGGCATCGACAACGCTGCCGGCCGCTCCCGCTTTCTCCCTGGACACCCGATCCTCCTGTATCTCGACATGAAGCATAGGGAGGATGTCAGGGCGGGCGCTTTACTGGCGGCGCATCCCATTTTGCATTGCCGGGAACCGCGCATGGCTTGAAAATTCGCCCTCCGCGAATTTCCAAACAGGGCTCTCAGTCAAAGCGCGCGAGAATGTCGCAAAGCTGGACGATCCGTTCCCTGCCCAGCCGTTCATGGAAATGCGCTTCATATGCCGCGTGGCGGCCCGCCAGGTCGCGCAGCACGTTCATCCCCTCGTCCGTAAGGCGGAGCAGACGCGCGCGCCGGTCCTTTCCGTCGATGCATCGGGAAATCAGGCCGCGCGCGACAAGGTCGTCGAGCAGCCGGGTCATGTTGTTCGAGGTGATGCCCATGATCTCGGACAGATCGCCCGGCGTGCAGCCCGGATTGCCGTCGATCAGGAGCAGGACGGAATAGGCTTGCGGCGTGATGTCCGTGCCGTCGAAATATTCGCTGAACATCCTGAGAGTCTCGCGCCAGGCGGCGTGCATCAGAAAGCCGAACGTCGCTTCCAGACTGTTCAGATTATAGCCTTGGCCCTTCAGTCGATCGATACGCCCCACCTGATGACTCTCCTCGCCATGCAAGGCGCGATGTGGCCTCAATCGGTTGCAAAAGTCGACCCGGATCATTGGGGCCGAACCGCCGTTCGCCCCGAGGCGAATGCAAGTGCGCTTCTGGTCAATAGCTGTCCGCCTCCGACCCATAGAATGGTGCGGGATGAGAGGATGTCGACATGCCATGCCCGACCGATCTTGACCGGCGCGCCGCGCTGGGCGCCTTCGCGGGCGCCGCCTCGATGAGCATCTTCCTGCCGAAAGCCCTTGCCATGCCGCCACTGGAGCCGATTGCCGAAACCCGCCACGGCCGCCTGCGCGGCACGGTGAAGGACGGGGTGATGATGTTTCGCGGCATCCGCTACGCGCGGGCGGACCGCTTCCTTCCCCCTCGCCCGCCCGAGCCATGGGCGGGTATCACGGACGCGCTGGCGCTCGGGGCGAGCGCGCCGCAGTCCAATCCCAACCCGCCGCCGGGCCCGCCTTATGTCATCCTGACGCAACTGCCGCGTCCGGCCGATGCCCCGCCCCCGCCCCGCATCCCCGAGTCCGAGGATTGCCTGTTCCTCAACCTGTGGACAACGGGCCTCAGGGACGGCCGCAAGCGCCCCGTGATGGTCTCCCTGCACGGCGGCTTCTTCTATGGCGGCTCAGGCTCCGGCACGGACGGGAGCAGGCTCGCCGCGCGCGGCGACGTGGTGGTCGTGAGCGTCAATCACCGGCTCAACGCCTTCGGCTACACGCATCTGGCCGATCTCGGCGACGACGAATTCGCCCGGTCCGGCAATGCGGGCATGCAGGATCTCATCGCGGCGCTGGAGTGGGTCCGCGACAATATCGAGAATTTCGGGGGCGATCCCGATCGGGTGATGGTTTTCGGCACGTCCGGCGGCGGAATGAAGACCACCTTCCTGATGGCCAGCCCGCACGCCGACGGCCTGCTGCATCGCGCGGGCGTGCAGAGCGGCCCGGCCCTGCGGTTCATGGAACGGGACGCGGCCGCGCTCATCACCGAGAGGCTGCTGCACGAGCTGGAGATTCCACGCGGCGAATGGCGCCGGCTGCGCACCCTGCCGGTCGAACGGCTGCTTGCCGGCTATCATTCGGTCGCCGCCAAGCTCAAGCCGCGCAACTTCGCCGATCTTCCCTGCTTTGCGCCGGTGCTGGACCCGGAGCTGCTGCCGCAGCATCCCTTCTCCCCCGGCGCCGCGCCCACGACGCGCGCCATCCCCATGCTGATCGGCTCCAACGGGCAGGAGATGAGCTTCTTCTGGGGCAATGATCCCGACGCCTTCACCCTCGATGACGAGGGGCTGCACCGGCGCGCGCAATCGTTTCTCGAGGACCGGACCGACGCCGTGCTCGCGCGCTATCGCGCGGCCTATCCCGGGGCAACGCCGAGCCGCCTCTACCTCCAGCTCTTCACCGACTATTCGATCCAGACGCCGATCGTCACGCAGGCGGAGCGCAAGGACGGCGCGCCGGCCTGGCTCTATCGCCTCGATTTCGAGAGCCCGGCATTGGGCGGCAAGCTCGGCGCGCTTCACACGCTGGAAACACCGTTCATCCTTGATGACGCGCAAGGCGCGCGCGCGCTGGTGGGCGAAGGCGACGACCCGATCGTCCTCGCGCGACGGATGAGCAATGCGTGGGTCAGCTTCGCCGCGACCGGCGATCCCAACGACCCTTCCGGCGACCTGCCTTTCTGGCCGGCCTACGAGCGCAAGAAGCGCGCGACGATGCTGTTCCATCGCGAATGCCATGTGGCGCATGACCCGGCCCGGCTCGCACGCGAAACGCTGGGAGATCTGGTCGAGGGCTGAAGGCGCTCCGGGCCGGGTCTGGAGAGTTTCCGACCAAGATTGATGCAGTGCTCCTGCGAAAGCAGGAGCCCAGGGCAGTAGCGGGCTGCCCATGCGCTCTAGGCTCCTGCTTTCGCAGGAGCAGTTGGATTAGGCCGGAAAGCCTCCAGTGCGGACTCAGATCGCCTGATAATAGCTATAGGTGGTTCGCGCGTCCGCCTCCTCCACCGAGACGATCATCACCGCGTCGTTCAGCCAGGCATAGGGTCCGCCCGCATCCGCATCGAACGACGCCTGGAGGCGGTGATAGCCGTCCGTCCGACGGTAGCCGACATGGCTGACATAGAGCCATTCCCCGTTGGCGGCGCGGAGCATGAAGCGCTCGTGCACATCCTCGACGCCATCCTCGCGGATCAGCCCATAATCGCCGCCGCTCCCGGCATAGGCCGTCCCCTGAAGGAGCGGGCCCTCGATCCGTCCGCCGCGCAGCTGCCGGAACACCCGGCCGCCCCGGGATGTCCGGGAGACATGCCGCTCGGAGAACTCCGCGACGAGCTGGAAGCTGTAGTTGAGGTCCACCGGCCCCGGCAGGTTCCGCGTCGCCTCTGGGGTACGGAAATCGGCCATCACAGCACCTCATAATAGTTGAAGATGGTGTGGTCGGGCTTCATGTAGCGCTGGCCGTGCCCCACGAAGACCGTGCGGTTCATCCAGTCATGGGGCCCGATCGGCGCATCGAACACCGGCGCCAGCCGCATGCGCAGCGGCACCTGTGAATCCGGCGGCGCCACGAAGCTCTGGTCCGGCACTTGCCCCCGTGCGCGGGGCGGCGCGGGCGTGCGTGGCGCAATGCTGCCATCCATGCGCTTCATGAAGCCATGGTTGTTGATGTAGATCAGCGCGCCATCGCGCGCCTCGATCACATAGGAGGCATCCAGACCGTGCGCCCCGGCATAATCTGCGCCGCTATAGGGCAGTACCCGCCCCTGCAGGCGCTCGCCCCATACCTCGCCGCCGGCGGCCGGCACGAAGACGCGGCCCCCGAGCGATTGGATGCGCACACGTTCCCTGAAGACGATGCTGACGCTGAAGGCGTGCCGCAGGCCGAGCTGCGGCACGCCCGGAGGCGGCGGCGTCACGCGCGTCGCGCCGATCCGGTCGAGATCGCTTCCGGGGGCATCCTGCGCCCCGGCCGCGCCCGAGAGCCAGGCTGTGGCGCCCAGCGCAGCCGCGCCGCCCAGAATGTCGCGCCGGCCGATCACTTCTCGTTCCCCGGCCCCCAGGGCGATGTCGCATTATAGGGCGCGCCAATGAAGGTGGCTTCCACGCCTGTGATCATGCCGTCCTGGATCTTGAAGGATTCGAGCAGGGCCCAGCTATGCGGCTCCCTGAAGATGGATCGCTTCCAGCTACCGTCCGTCAGCTGATAGTCGGCCATCACCCCCTTGTGGTCGATGAAGCCGCGGAACAGGGCGATGCCGCGCTCCTCATCCACCAGCACTGGCACGCGCCGCACGCGATCGTTGAAGGCATAGTTGCCGAGCTTGAACCCATGCTCGATGTCGCGGAACACCATGCCGTTCTCGTAGCGCACCGCGTCCGGCGAGAAGCGCGTGTTGCGAATCTCGCCGGTATTATGCTCCAGCGTCTGGAAATAGCCATCACCGATGCGCAGCAGGTCCGCGCGGCTGTTCCGCCGGGAAACCGGGACAGGTGTGGCGCGATCGGCTGGCCGCACGAAGCCATGGGGATCGGCGAAAGGCGTCGGCGGCGCGCTCAGATTGCGGCGGGTCGAGAGCATATGCTCGACCTCCGTGATATGCCGGTTGTCGACGCGCAGGCGAATGGCGAGGAAGCCGGGCGTCTCGCTCTGCATGATCGCGGTGAATGCGGCGACCTGGCCGGTTTGCGGATCGGAGAGGATGAGCGGCGTGCCCACCTCCTCGCTGACCGTGTCCCAGCTCCCGTCGGGAAAGGCCATTTCGATGTTATTCTCGGTGAAGCGCACGCGCGGCGCGAAGGGCGCCTTGGATGGATCATGCGCCAGATAGGCCGCCCGATACTGGTCGATGATCTGCTCGAGGCAGGGTTTGTCGCACGCCTGCCGCGCCTGCGCCATGTTCCCCATCAGGAGCGTCAGCGCCGCCGCCAGAACCACAGCCGCCTTGAAATGCATGAATCCCTCCCAACCGTTTTCAGCGGTGCAGGATAGCGTACTCAGCAGGGCCGGCTTGTCGCGGCGTGCGCCGTGGTTTTGTCCCTGCGCGCACGCTCCTCCAGCATCTCCGCCCGGAACGCCTTTGGCGGCTTGCCGAATTTCTCCCGGAAAGCGCGGCTGAAATGTGCCGAACTGCTGAAGCCGTTTTCAAAGGCGATCCGCGTGAGCGTCATGTCGTGCCGGTGCGGGCTGCTCAACAGGGCGCGACACTGTTCCAGGCGCTGCGCCCAGATATATTCGCTCACGGTCTGGTCACGGTTGAAGACCTTGTGCACATAGCGCTTGGAACACCGCATCGCCTGGGCGATCAGGTCCACCGAGAGCGCCGGATTGCCGAGGTTGCGCCGGATGAACGCGCAAATACGTTCCTGGGTGAGATCGCGCATCGAGGGCTGGCCGCGCTCCGTCACGGCCTGGCGGATCATGAGCCGCATCAGGTCGATCAGCGTTTCGCCCAGATCGCTGTCGAGCGCCCCGTCGCTCTCCCGGTTTTCGCGCAAGGCCGTCCGCAGACAATGCAGCAACATCCGGCCGATGCCGTCATTGCTCAGCGCGCCGCCCAGAACGCGCCTGACCGTCTCCACCTCCATGCCCGGCAACCGCGCGACCGGCACTTGCAGCGCGATCTTTCGGCATGCCTCCCGGTGCAGCGACACATAGGGCCGGCGCCCGTCGGTCACGAACCACTCGCCTGCTCCTATCACGCGCTCGCCCCCTTCGCTCGAAAGCAGTGTCGTCCCCTTCTGCTGGAAACAAATGCGCATATGGGCCTCATCCACTTCCCGTTCGATGAGCCGCCGGGTCCAGGCCGCGCGATGCGGCGTCGTATCGAGCCTGAAGATCTTTGCCGCGCCCAGGGTGCGGCGCACGACCGTGCCGTGAAAAGGCTGGCTGTCGATCTGCTCGACCTCCACGCCGCCGATCGCCAAGGAACCATTGTTCCAGAAACTGAGTCTTTCCGCGACAGGCAACCCCTGCGTCGAATAGGTCTTCGCCGCGCCCATATCCACCTCCTGATCCGGGGGAGCACGATATGGCCGCCTGCACCGCTGCCCGCATCCCCATCTTATTATCTCTTTGTGAGAGATTATTTCGCTCCGGAGAGTTCGAGTCAAATGGATTGTTGCAGGCCATGAACGGCATCGACGCCGGGCACGGAAATCCACGCCGGCCGAAAGGTCTCGGGGGTTCGGTCACGATGCGTCAGGGCCTTGCCCAGACGGCCTTGCCCTACCCCAGCGAAATGCCCACCAGCGCGCCCGCGCCGTAGGTCACGGCCGCCGCCGCCAGTCCTATGCCGAGCTGGCGCAGCGCCGACAGGATCGCCCCGCGGCCCGTGAACAGGCTCGTGCCGGCGCCGATGGCGGCCAGCGCCGCGCCGCTGGCCGCCACGCTCGTGACGAACGCGGCCTGCCCGGACAGCAGCAGGAACGGCGCCACCGGCACGATCGCGCCGGCCGAGAAGAGGATGAACGACCAGCCCGCCGCCGCCCAGGCCGATCCGCCGAGGTCGTTCGGGTCGATCCCCAGTTCCTCGCGCGCCAGCGTATCGAGCGCGCTGTCCTTCTGGCTCAGCAGCTTCTCGGCGAGCGCGCGGGCCTGCGGCTCGGCAATGCCCTTGGCCTGATAGATGAGGATCAGCTCTTCCTTCTCCTCCTCGGGCACTTCCCGCAGTTCCTCGGCCTCGGTGGCGATCTGGTCCTGATAAAGCTCGCGCGCGCTGGTGACGGAGAGCCATTCCCCCATGGCCATGGAACAGGCGCCGGCGACCAGCCCGGCAATGCCGGTGAGCAACAGGGCGCGCTGGTCCGTCGCCGCGCCGGCGACGCCCATGACCAGACTGAGATTGGAGACCAGCCCGTCATTGGCGCCGAGAATGGCCGCGCGCAGGGTGTTGCCGCCCCCGCGATGCCGCCCTTCCAGCAAGGCCAGCGTAGGCCCCGGCAGCCCGCCCCTGCCGGCGGCCGCGCGCATCATCAGCGCATGGGACCGTTCGTCGGCCGGCATGCCCGCCGCCTTCGCCTCGGGCTGCCTGTCGTAGCCGGCACTGTCCCGGGTCTCGCTGGCCGCGAGCGCGGGCAGCACGAAAGCCGGGCCGAAGCGCCGGGCCAGTGCCGAGAGGATGCGCGCGCGCAGCGACGGAGCGGGCGCATAGGGCGCCCCCTTCTCGGCCAGCCGCTTGCGCCAGAACTCGCCATGCGCCCGCTCGACGGCGGCGAGGCGGCCGAAGACCTTGGCGAGCCCGGGGTCGGTCTCGCTCGTCGCCAGCGCATCATAGATCGCGGCGCCATCCACCTCCCCACGGAGATTGGCGCGATAGCGGGATAGCGGGTCGGTCGTCACCATGGCGCCAATCGTCTCCTGCCGGGAAACAAAGGTCAATCGTTACGAGGGTTCGGTCCCGGCATCCGACGCATTCAGCCCCGGATGGTCATGCTTCTCCTCATCGATCCAGATGACATGGGAATCGATCTGCAACCTCAGCAGGGCCCGATCGGCCCCGGAACGCGCCTCGATCTCGGATCGGCGGGCATCGTTGGCCTGACGGCGGGCATAGAGCAGATCGGCAAGGTCGATCTGGCCGAGCTGATAGCCGCGCTCGGTCCTGCGGGCGGCATCGGCGGCGCCGCGGGCGGCCGCATCCGCGCTTCGCCATGCCTCCAGCCGGGTGCGCGCGTTCGACAGGTCGGCATCGGCGAGGGCCATCACCGACCGCCGGATACTGGCGAGTTCGAACCGCGCGGCATTCGCCTCCGCCGAGGCCTGATCCGCGGCCGACCGGCGATAGCCTCCGCCGAGCGGGATGGACATGACCAGCCCGGCGCCGCGCTCCATGCCGCTGCGCTCGCTGAACAGGCGCACCCCGAAGGACGGATCGGCGATCCGGTCGGCCCGGATGCGCCGCGCGATCACGTCGAGCCGCTGCGCCTGCCGGTCCGCCGCGAGAATCTCGTGGCTGCGCTCGATCACCAGCGCCCGCAGGGCCTCGAGGTCGAGGGCCGGCAGTTCCGGCACGGCGAGGTCCGGCGGCTCCTGCGGCAGCGGGATTTCCGGAAAGGTCGCGGCGAGCCGCACGCGGGCCTGTTCACGGCCGGCGCGCGACATCCCGGCCTGGGCGCGGGCCTGGGCGAGCGCCGCGGATGCCTGATCCAGCTCGAGCTGCGAGGCGTCGCGCAACGCGACGCGGCGGCCCAGCGCGGCCAGCGCCGCGTCCAGCGCCCGCACGCTGTCCATGTCGCTCCGGTAAAGACTGCCCGCGGTGAGCCACTCGTGCCACAGATCGGCGAGCATCAGCGCCGCCTGATGGCGGGCGTCCTCCATCTGGTTTTCCGCGACCTCGATCCCGAGCGCGCCCGCCTCGCGATCGAGCGCGGCCTTTCCCGGCAGGCGGAACGGCCGTGTGACGGTGGCATCGAACTCGGCATAGGCGCCTTCGCGATCCACGCTGCGGCGCATGTAGCTGCCGGTCACCGTGACTTCGTGCGTTCCCCGGGCGAGCATGTCGCGCGCGGCGCGGGCCGCCTGCACGCGTGCGAGAGCGGCGGCGACGGCCGGATGATTGTCCAGAGCCTCGTTGACATTTTCGATCGCGGGCAGGTCCGCGCGCTGGGCCCGGGCGGCGGCCGGCGCAAGGCACGTCAGAAGCGCGATGGCGAGAAGCCGCGCGTTCATGCGATCCTCCCGCGCGCGGCGACGGGAACGGCATGCCAGCGCACCGGATGCGCGCGCCTGGCCCCGGTCACCGCCCCCAGCAGTCCGTCCAGCGCCTCCTCCTCGACGATCAGTTCCAGTGCCCGGCGCTGCAGAAGGCCGGCGACCTTTTCGGCCGTGCGGGCATCGCCGAAATCCCGGCCACGCACGGTCTTCTCCCCGATATGGATGGGAGCATCCGAACGGGCGCGGATGGCCTCCGTCACGATGTCCGTGTCGCGCGTCGCGCAATGGAAGGTCAGCAGGATCTCAGCCATGGGCAGCTTCCCGCGCGCTCTCGCCGAACCGCTCGAAGAGGATGGGCAGCAGGACGAGCGTCAAAAGGGTCGAAGTGACGAGACCGCCGATGACGACGATCGCGAGCGGACGCTGGATTTCCGATCCGGGGCCGCTCGCGAACAGCAGCGGCACCAGACCGAAGGCAGTGATGCTCGCGGTCATGAGCACCGGCCGCAAACGCCGCTCGGCGCCCAGCCGGACGGCGTCGGCCATGTCATGCCCTTCCGCGCGGAGCTGGCGGAAATAGGCGACCAGGACGAGCCCGTTCAGCACGGCAATGCCCAGCAGCGCGATGAACCCGACCGAGGCCGGCACCGAGAGATATTCGCCCGACGCCCAGAGCGAGACGATGCCGCCGACCATGGCGAAGGGAATGTTGACGAGGATGAGGGCCGAGGCGCGCAGCGACCGGAGCGTGCCCAGCAGCACGAAGAAGATCAGCAGCAACGCGACCGGGATGACCAGCATCAGGCGGGCGGAGGCGCGCTGCTGGTTCTCGAACTGCCCGCCCCAGACGATGCGGTATCCCGTCGGGAGCCGGACCCCGGCCGCCACCGCCGCCCTGGCTTCGTCCACATAGCCCACCAGATCGCGGCCCGAGACGAAGGCCTGCACCAGCGCGAAACGCGAGCCATTCTCATGATCCAGCTTCACCGGTCCTTCGGTCCGTTCCACCCGCGCCATGTCGCTGACCCGGGCGAGGACGCCCGCGGGCGTGCGGAGCTGCAGATCCGCGAAGCGCACCGGGTCCGTGCGCAGGCTTTCGTCGCCGCGGATCATGATGGGAACCCGCTTCTGGCCCTCGGCGACGATGCCGGCATGCATGCCTTCGACCTGCGCGCGCAGCGCATCCTGCATCTGGTCGACCGGCATGCCGAACCGCCCGGCCGCCGCCCGGTCGATGTCGAGCTGCAGATAGTCGACGCTGTCGTTCGCCACGGTCAGCACTTCCGAGGCGCCGCCGATGGCCGCCAGGGTCCGCTGGATCTGCCCGGCAAGGTCGGCAAGCGTCGCCAGATCCGGCCCGAAGATCTTGACGGCAAGGTCGCCGCGCGCGCCGGTCAGCATCTCCGACACGCGCATCTCGATCGGCTGGGTGAAGCTCGGCTGGATGCCCGGCAGGCCCTCCAGCGCCCGGCGCATCTCGCCGATGACGAAATCCTTGTCGCCGCGCCATTGCGAACGCGGCTTCAGCCGCACGAAACTGTCCGTCTCATTGGGTCCCATCGGGTCCAGGCCGATCTCGTCGGCGCCGACGCGGGCGATCACGTCGTCCACCTCGGGCACCGCCAGCAGCGCGCGCTGCGCCGCCATGTCGCCCCTGACCGACTGATCGAGACCGATGGAGGGCAGCTTGGTGAGCTGCACGATCACCGATCCCTCGTCCATGGTCGGCATGAAGGTCTTGCCCACCGCGCCATAGGCGATGCCGGCCAGCACCAGCGCGGCGGCGGCCAGACCATAGACCAGCCGCTTGCGGGCGAACGCGCCCTCCAGCAGCGCGCGATAATGGGGCGAGACCTGCCGCATGATCCAGGGCTCGCCATGATGCCCGCTCTTCAGGCCGAAGGAGGACAGCACGGGAACCAGCGTGAGCGCCAGCAGCAGCGAGCCCGCGAGCGCGAAGACGATGGTCAGCGCGACCGGCGCGAACAGCTTGCCCTCCAGTCCCTGGAGCGACAGCAGCGGCAGGAAGACGAGCGCGATGATGAGGATGCCGGCCGACACCGGCGCGATCACCTCGCTCGCGGCCTGGAAAACCAGATTGAGGCGCGGAAGGACGTCCTCCCGCTCGCGTCCAAGCCGCTCGACGATATTTTCGACCACGACGACCGCGCCGTCCACCAGCATGCCGATGGCGATCGCAAGGCCGCCCAGGCTCATGAGATTCGCGGACAATCCCATGCCGCGCATGAACAGGAAGGTGATGAGCGCCGCCATCGGCAGCGTCGCCGCGACGATGGCGGCCGCCCGCCAGTCGCCGAGGAACAGGATGAGCAGCACCACCACCAGGATCGTCGCTTCCAGCAACGCCTCCTCGACCGTGCCGACGGCGCGCTCGATCAGGTCGGACCGGTCATAGAAGACGTCGACATGCGTGCCGGCCGGCAAGGTCTTCCCGACTTCGGCCAGCCGCGCGCGAACACCGTCCACCACCTTTCGCGCGTCCGCGCCGCGCAGGGCGATCACCAGGCCCTCGACGGCCTCGCCCTTGCCGTTCTTGCTGACCGCCCCGTACCGCGTGAGGCTGCCGCTGCCGACCGTCGCGACGTCGCCCAGCCGGACGATGCGGCCATCGCGGCTGGCGAGCACCAGCGATTCCAGATCCTCGACCGTGCGGATCGCGCCCACGGCGCGGACGATCAGCGCTTCCTCCCCGGTCGTGACGCGCCCTGCCCCGTCGTTGCGGTTGCCGCGTTCGATGGCGGTCGAGATGTCGGCGATGGACAGGCCCGCGCCGGCAAGCGCCAGCGGGTCCGGCCGGACCTCGAAGGTGCGTACGAAGCCGCCCAGCGCGTTGACGTCCGCCACGCCGGGCACGGTCCGCAGCGCCGGGCGGATCGTCCAGTCGAGCAGTTCGCGCTTCTGCTGGAGCGGGAGCGGCCCTTCGATGGTGAACATGTACACGTCCGACAGCGGCGTGGAGATCGGCGCGAGGCCGCCGCTGATCGATGCGGGCAGGTCCGCCATCACGCCCGAGAGCCGCTCGGCGACCTGCTGGCGGGCCCAGTAGATGTCGGTGCCGTCCGCGAAGTCGATCGTGATGTCCGCGATCGCATATTTGGCCGTCGAACGCAGGATCGCCTGATCGGGGATGCCGAGCATCTCCATCTCGATCGGCGTGATGACCCGGCTTTCCACTTCCTCCGGCGTCATGCCCGGCGCCTTGAGGATGATCTTGACCTGCGTCTGGGCGATGTTGGGATAGGCGTCGACGGGCAGGTTCACGAACGCCAGCGCACCGAGGCCGGCCACCGTCACCGCGAGGGCGAGGACGAGGAGGCGATAGGACAGCGCGGTGGCGACGAGCGAGCGGAGCATCGGCGATTACCGTGACAGGGCGAGCGCCTTGAGCGCGCTCGTGCCGGCGACGACGGCCTGTTCGCCCGGTTTGACGCCCGAGAGCAGGATGACCTCGCCTTCGCCCGAGCCGCCGCTCGCGACCTCCCGCACGGCGAAACCGCCTCGCGTGGCGACGAAGACGACCGGCCTGCCATCGATCGTCGTGACGGCCGCCGCCGGCAGGCTGACCGCCCCGGCCGGCGCCGGCCCGAAGATCGTCACGCTGACGTTGCGCCCGGCGACCACGCCGGGGCCGACGGGAATCTCGGCCTTGAGGCTCGCCGACCTGCTGGCCGGATCGATCGTCGTCCCGACCGCCGTGACCGTGCCGCGCAGCGCGCCCAACCGGACCGTCATGCCCGGCCGGACCGCGCCGACGAGCCGCTCGGGCAACTGCCCGAGCACCTCGTAGCGGTTCGCCGCGTCGATCACGAAGGGCGCGGTCGTCCCGTCGACCGGGTCCCCCGCGCGAATGCCCGCCGCAGTGACGCGCCCGGCGATCGGCGCCGCGAGCGTATAGGTCCCGCTGGCGGCATGGCCATTGACCGTCCTGAGGATGCGGGACTTTTCGGAGACATCCGCTCCCGCTTCCGCCGCGATGGCGTTCGCTTCATCGGCGCGCGCGCCGGCGATGATGCCTTCCCGGCTCAATTGCGAGAGTCGCGCCGCGTTCGACCGGGCGACACCGAGGCGCGCGTTGGCGCGGGCGAGATCCGCCCCCATCGTCAGCACCTCGCGGCTGGAGATGACGGCGAGCGGCTGACCCTGCCGGACGGTGTCGCCCTCCACCACCAGCGTGCGCATCACCACGCCGGGAAAGGTGGCCGCCACGGCCACGCGCGCATTGGCGGGCGGCTGGATGATCGCCGGAACGGCCGCAAGAGGCGCCTCCCCCGCGACGCCGGCACGCGCGAGGCGGATGCCGAGCTGCGCGGCCTGCCTGTCGTCGAGGGGAAGGATGCCCGGCGCCGTCGTCCGCCCGGCTGGCGGGGGCGCCGGACTGGAAAGGGACGGCGCCGTGCCGGAGCGCATGGCGAACCACGCGAGGCCGGCAAGCGTCAGCGCGACAAGGCCGACGCCGGCAAAGAGATAGACGCGCCTGGACATGAGGGTGCGCCTAGCCGGCGAATCTGACGAGTCCCTGACGGGCGCGAATGTCAGGCGGCGGGAAAACGCAGGATCAGCTCGCGCATGCCCGGATCGGTCACCAGCGTCCCGCCATGCGCCGCCATGATCCGGTCGACGATCGCAAGGCCCAGTCCGGCGCCGTTCCTGCTGGCATGATCGGCCCGGATATGGCGCCGCACGAGGTCGGTCAGCCGCTCGGGCGAAAGGCCCGGCCCTTCATCGCGCACATGGATCGACGGATCCGGGCCGACGCCGACATGGATGGTTCCGCCCGGGGGCGTCACGCGCATCGCATTCTCGATGAGGTTGCGCAGCGCGGCCGCGATCGCCTCGCGTCGCCCCCGCACGACGGGCGGCCGCTCGCCCGGCTCCAGCGCGATCGTCTTGCCCTCGGCGATGATGCCCGGCGCCAGGAAGCTGACGACCTCGGTCGCGACATCCGCGAGGGACACGGATCCCGGCGCGAGTTGCGCCGCCGCCGCGGCATCGATCTGGGCGAGGAGCATGAGCTGGTCGATCAGGCGCTGCATTGCCGCGACATCGCCTTTCAGCCGATGCGCGTCCGCATTGTCGAACCGGTCCAGTTCGAGCGACAGCACCGCGAGGGGCGTGCGCAGTTCGTGCGCGACATCGGCGGCGAACGCTTCCTGACGCATGGCGGCATCGTCGAGCCGGGTCAGCAGGTCGTTGACGGCATTCGTGAAGGGCAGGGCCTCGGCCGGCATGTGCGACGTATCGATCCGAAAGCCGCGCTCGTGCCCCTGCGCCGCCTCGATATGGCCGGCCGCCTCCTCGAGCGGAACGAACGCCTGCCGGATCACCCGCAGGCCGACGAAAGCCATCGGCACCAGCAGCACGACCAGCGGCAGCGCGACATGCTCCAGCATCTCCAGGATCGCCCGTGTCGCGGCCTGTCTCGGGGGCAGGTCGGTGAAGGAGCGCCAGTAGAAGAAGACGACGGCCGCAAGCAGCAGCACCGAGCCGACCAGGCCCACCAGCGCGAGGCCGCGTATCAGACGTCGCGCGACGGACCGCCGATGGGTCACCGGGCGGCATCCCGCAGCATGTAGCCGATCCCGCGGATCGTGTGGAGGCACTGCCGGCCCCCGGCCTCCTCCAGCTTGCGCCGCAGCCGCGATACGGCGGCTTCCACCGCATTCGGCGTCACGGGCTCGTTGAAATTATAGATGGCCTGCTCGATGGCATCCCTGTGCACGACCGTGCCCGCGCGCCGCATCAGCAGTTCCAGCAGATCGGCTTCGCGACGCGAAAGCTCCATCTTCCTGCCGCCGCAGAGCGCGGTCCGGTTCGTGGTGTCGAACTGCAGGGCGCCCGACTCGAGCACGGTCTGCGCCCTTGGCCCCGGCCGGCGCAGCAGCGCGCGGATACGGGCGGCCAGTTCGTCGAGTTCGACAGGCTTGACGACATAATCGTCCGCGCCGGCGTCGAGACCCGTGACGCGGTCCTCCAGCGCGCCGCGCGCGGTCTGGATGATGGCCGGCGGAACCTGCCGTTCGCGGCGCCGGGCGCCCAGCCAGTCGATGCCGTCGCCATCGGGAAGGCCAAGGTCGAGGACGATCGCGTCATAGGCCGCGCTGGCGATCGCATCGTCGGCATCCGCCAGGCAAGGGGCGATGTCGCAGGAAAATCCGCGGCGATGCAGCCCCTCGGCAACGAGCCGCGCCAGTCGCTCATTATCCTCGATGACAAGAACACGCATGGACGCTCATCTCCCGGTCCGGTCCGGCGGTGGGTCCGTTGGCAGGTCATTGCGAGGCAGGCGGCCTCGCCCGACGAACCGGAAATCGGGGAAACCGGACCCGGGAATCGACCTATTCCGGCTCGATCCGCAGCATATATGACCCTTGCTACGTGTTTCGCCATGCCTTGCCGACCCCTGTCGCGCACCGGCCCGGCCGTCACCCGCGCGCCCGCGACTGCGGGGGCTGAAGCCATCGCCGCCCAGCGGCAGGATCCCGGCACCGCCGCGCGCTAATTGGCCTCCTTTCGCGATGACCACTAGCGAGGATTGCTGACGGGCGCCTGACAGCCGCGCGGTCCTGTCCGCGTGGTTCCTCCCCGGCAGCCCTACCGCTCACGATCCAGCAAGTCGAGGGTGACCGTGTCGATCGTCCCGGTGAAGGGCGTGGGCGGGGCGATGGCCGCGTCGACCTTGTCGAAGCTCCAGCCGATCGTGGCGTTGTCCGGGATGAGCACCGGCACGATATGCGGGATGACGACCGTACCGACGGTCGCGCCGTCGACTTCAAGGGAGGCGCGACCGCCTCCGCCCGTTGCGTCCCTGCGCACCGTCACCGCGATCTGGTGGCGACCCGCCGCCAGCGCGGCGGGCCCCTCGATATGGACGAGATCCTCCGGCGCGTCCGATGCCTTGTGGACGAAGACAGGCCGCCCGTTCCGCAGGGCCAGCGCCCAGCCAACCGAGCGCGATCCGTTCATGACGATCGTGCCGCTGGCCGCGCCGTCCGGCACCGCGATGGCCGCGTCGACCTTCCAGCTTCGCCGCGAGAGATCGGGGAAGGCGCCCCCGGTGATCCTGCGGGGCGACGGGCCGAACACGAAATGCGTGCGGTCGCCCAGCAGCGAGGGCCGGTTGGCCGTATCCCAGCGCGCGAAGGAGCGGTTGTCGATCGGCAATATCTGCTCGCCGGCTGCTTCCCGCCAGAAGCGGTCCTCGAGCGCGGCCAGCTTCTCGGGATAGCGCCGCGCCAGATTCCGCGACTGGGAGAAGTCGGTCGTCAGATTATAGAGTTCCCATTGCCCTTCGGTCGGCAGGCCGCCGGGACCGGCGAAATCCCATGGCGCGCGGGTCGGCCGGGAATTCGCCCACCAGCCGTCGGCATAGATGGCCGCATTGCCCTGCATCTCGAAAATCTGGTGCGTGCGGCGATCGGGCACGTCCGGATGGGCGAAGCTGTAGACCATGCTGATCCCGTCGAGCGGCATCTGGTCCACGCCGTTGACGCGCACGGGCGCGCGAATGCCCGCCGCCTCATAGAGGGTCGGCGCGATGTCGGCGACATGGTGGAACTGGGTGCGGATGCCGCCCGGCGCGCCGGTATGGCCCGGCCAGGCGACCACCATGCCGTTGCGCACCCCGCCCAGATGCGAGGCGACCTGCTTGGTCCACTGGAAGGGCGTATTCATCGCCCAGGCCCAGCCGACCGGATAATTATTGTAGAAGTCCGGCCCGCCCAGCCGATCCATGGCCGCCATCATGGTCGGCAGGTCGGCCCGGAAGCCGTTGATCGAGGCGATGTCGTTGATCGATCCGGTCGGGCCGCCCTCGCCGCTGCCGCCATTGTCGCCCTGGATATAGATGACCAGCGTATTCTCCAGCCGGCCTTCCGCCTGCAGTTCGTCAAGCACGCGGCCGACCTGATAATCGGCATGGGCGAGCGCGGCGGCATAGACTTCCATCATATGCGCATAGAGGTGCCTCTGATCCGCAGAGAGCGAATCCCAGGCGGGTATGGCGGCCGGACGCGGCGAAAGCCGCGTGCCGGGCGGGACGATGCCCATGCGGATCTGCCGGGCGAGCGTCTCCTCGCGCATCCGGTCCCAGCCCATGTCGAACTTGCCCCTGAACTTCGCGATCCAGTCGGCGGGCGCGTGGTGGGGGCTGTGCGATGTGCCGGGCGCGTAATAGAGCAGCACCGGCTTGTCCGGCTGGGCCGCGTTCACGCCGCGCAGCCAGCGCACGGCATGGTCGGCCAGATCGCGGTCCAGGATATAGCTCGGGTCGTCGGCCGGCCGCTCGATGGGCAGCGTGTTCTCGAACAGCGCCGGCTGGTACTGGCTCGTGGCGCCGCCCATGAAGCCGTAGAAATAGTCGAAGCCCAGCCCCGTTGGCCAGCGGTCGAATGGGCCGACCGCGCTCTGCTCCCATTCCGGCGTATCGTGGTTCTTGCCGAACCAGGCGGTTGCATAGCCGTTCTGCCGCAGCACCTCGCCGATGGTGGCGGCGCTCCGGGGCAGGATGGAATTATAACCGGGATAGCCCGTGGCCATCTCCGTGATCGCGCCGAAACCGACATGATGCGGGTTGCGGCCGGTCAGCAGCGAGGCGCGCGTCGGCGCGCACAGGGCCGTGGTGTTGAACCGCGTATAGCGCTCGCCCTGCGCCGCCAGCCGGTCGAAGGTCGCGGTCGGCACCGGACCGCCGAATGTGCTCGACGCCCCGAAGCCCACATCGTCGGTCAGGATCAGCAGGATATTGGGCGCGCCCGCCGGGGCATGCGGCAAAGGCGCATAGGCCGGCGGCGAGGACGTATCGATCGTCCGCCCCAGCCGTCCCTCATAACGCGGCACCGCATGCGGCAGAACTTCCGGCCCGGCCGACGGCGGCGCGGCAGGCGCCGGAGCGGGCTGCGCCACATGCTGCGCGATCGCGGCGGGGCACCAGGCCACCGCCGCGAGCAACATGACAAATCCTGATTTCATCAGAAGTTGCGGCGCAGGCTGACCGACCATTCGCGCGGCGCCGCCGGCTGTCCGGTCACGGACTGGATCGCCGGGCCGCGGAACTTGTTCTGATAATAGAATTTGTCGAACAGATTGGTGACCGCGAACGCGACTTCCCAATCCTCGTCCGCCGACCGCCAGCTCAGACGCGCGTTGGCGACCGTATAGCCGGGCGTCAGCGAGGCAGGATTATTGTCGATATTGGTATAGAAGGACGACTGGTAGGCGACGTCGAGACGCGGCGAAAGCGAACCGAGATCATGGCCCAGGTCGAAGCGATACTGAATGCCGCCGCTGGCCTTCCATTTCGTCACATAGGGCGCGATATTGTCCAGCGTGATCCCGGCGATCGTCGCGCCGTCCGCCCCGAGCCGCGTCAGCTTGAAGTCGAGATAGCTGACATTGCCGTCAATGGTGAGACCATCGATCGGCCGCAGATTGGCTTCCAGCTCGATGCCCTTGAAGCGGCCGTCGCCGGCATTGACCGGCGTGCCGTTCACTGGACTCAGCACGACCCCGTCCACGATCGTGGGCGCGGTGTTGCTGAAGATCATGTCCTTGTAGTTGTTGATGAAGGCCGAGAGGTTGAGGCGCAGGACGCGATCGAACAGATCCGTCTTGAGACCCACCTCATAGGCATCGAGCGTTTCCGGGCCGAACGGCACGGCCTGCTCGATGATGAACGGCCGCGGGTTGACGCCGCCGCCCCGATAGCCCGTCGAATATTGGGCATAGCCCAGGATATTGTCCGCGAACTTGTAGTCGAGGTTGACGCGATAGTCCCAGCGATCCCCGCTGTAGGAGGAGGTCAGACCATCGATGCGGGACGCGGTCGTGTAGGTCGGCTCCCCGGGCAGGAAGACGTTCCCGCGATGGAAGGTATAGCGCTTCTCGTCCTTCGTGTAACGGATGCCGCCGGTGAGGTTCAGCCGGTCCGTGATGTGCCACACGGCATGGGCGAAGGCCGACTTGCTCGTGGAAGGAATATAGTCGTCGACGCTGTTGACGGTCTCGTTGGAGAGGCCGGGCGAGACGATGTTCGTCCCGGTCATGTAACCCTTGCCGTTGAAATAATAGAGCCCCAGAGTCCAGTCGAGCATGGCGCCGACTTCACCGTTCAGGCGCAGTTCCTGCGTGAACTGACGATATTTCTGCTTGAACACGCCGCCGCTGATGCCGAATGGCGTCCCGTCATTATCCGTGCTGTAACGGCCGTTGGTATATTGGTAGGCCGTGATCGACTTCAGCGAGAGACTGTCGTTCAGTCGCACGTCGATCGTGCCCGCAATGTCCCACGCGCGAATGCGGTTGTTCGTGGGGAAGGACATGGCCGGATGCGTGCCGGTGCCGGGCAGACCCAGATAATTGGCCGGATCGGTGAAGGACTGGATCTGATAGTTAGAATAGCTGCTATAGGATTGCGGGCCTGTGATGAACACCGAGCGATCCGGGAATCCGGGCGTATTCGCTTCCGGTGCATTGAGCGAGATCAGCTTCGTCGCGGTCGGCTCGCTGTCGTCCACCAGCCGCGAAGCCGCCAGGTTCACCTCGACCTTGTCGCTGGCGATCCAGCGCAGGGCCACGCGGCCGGCGGTATAGTCCTGCCCGCCTTCATGTCCGGCGACGCAACTGCCGTCGGTCGTCGTGGAGGTGGGGGCCTGGGTGCCGGTCGGGTTGACGCAATTATAGTCGAGCCGCGTGAAATAGCCGTCGCGATGGCGCGTGACGCCGGAGACGCGCATGAAGAGCGTATCGGGCACGATGGAGATGTCCGCCGCGGCCTTCACGTCCATGCGGTTGAACGATCCTGTGGTGGCTTCGATATAGCCGGAGCCGTCGCCCGTCGGGACCTTGGTGAACAGCTTGACCGCGCCGCCGATGGAGTTCTTGCCGGCCAGCGTGCCCTGCGGACCGCGCAGGATCTCCACGCGATCCAGATCGAGCAGGTCCAGCATCGAGCCGAAGGTGATGCCGCGATAGACATCGTCGACATAAAGGCCGACGCCCGGATCGACGGCGAAGCTCGAATCCATCTGGCCGACACCGCGAATGAACAGCGTGGCGGCGGGGCCGTAAACGGAACCGGACGGCTTCATGACCACGTTGGGCGCGCTGTTGGTGATGTCCGTGATCCGGCTCATCCCCTGATCCTGCAGCATCTGCCCGCTGACCGCCGTGATCGCGATCGGCGTATCCTGGACGCGCTGGCCGCGGAACTGCGCGGTCACGACGATGTCGCCGACATCGGCGTCCTGCGCCTGCTCCTGCGTGGGCGGCGCATCCGGGGTTTGCTGCGCCAGAAGCGGTGATGCGGCGAAGACGATGAGGCCGGTCCCCGCACGCAGCAGGGAGCGAATGGATTTGAAATACATATGAGAGCGTCCTGAAAAATCGGTTAGACCGGAGATCCGCTCAGGCCGTCCTGCCGCGATCACCTTGTTGTCCGCTGGATTATGCGCGTTGGGCGGCACGGGGTCGGGGCCGCTGCCCCTCCCCGCCATCAGCCCTGTGTCGCGGCCGGCGCACGCGCTGTCAAGCTGTCGCGCCCGCGATGATATTTCGACCCTTTGCGCCCCTTCGGACATGGCACTCCCCTATCCTGACGCGCCTTTGCATCGCGGCTTTCCCGCTGCATGGCGCCTGTTCTGCCGGAGCGGCATTTGCGAAATACCGCCAACAAGCAATGCCCCCACCGGCTATCACCCATAGAAACGATTGGTTATATCTCGCCGATGAGCTTCACCTTCAGGCAGTTGGAAATCTTCATCGAGGCGGCCCAGGACGGCAATTTTCGAAAGACGGCCGACCGGCTCGGAATCAGCCAGCCCGCGATCAGTAAGCAGATCGGCGCCCTCGAACGCAGCGTGGGCAAGATCCTGTTCGAGCGGAATCGCGGCGCATCCGCACGATTGTCCGCCGAGGGCGAAGCGATGCTGCCCGTGGCGCGCGAGATGCTCTCCCAGCGCCGGCAGGTGACGCGGCAGACGCGCCCCGCCACGCCTTTCCGCCTCACGGTCATCACCGGAGACTATCTGCTCGATTCCGTCATCAAGCCGAGACTGCCCGAACTGCATTTGCGCAGCCCGCATCTGGGAGTCGAATTCCTCCTCGGACTGAAGCGGGTCAACATCATCGGGCAGGTCCGCTCGGGCGGAGTCGATCTGGGCGTCTATACGGCGGCCGACCGTCCGCCGCCGACCGACGACATCGAGATCATCGGCGTCATTCCCTGCTCGCTCTATGCCTCCCCGGCGATCGCCCGGTCCGTCGGCACGGATCTGGAGGCGATCAGCCAGACGCCCTTCATCCTGTCCGTCCTTCCGACGGTGCGCGCGGGCATCCTGAGAATGCTGGCGCAGGTGGGCATCACCCCGCGCAGGATCATCTCCGGCAGCCAGTTCGGCGACGTGGTGGCCGAGATGATCCGGGACAGCGCCGGCATCGGCGTGCTGTTCGATGCGCATGCGCGGGCCCGCCTTGGCGATCAGGCCGCGCGCATTCCCGTGCCGCTCGGACCGGGTTATCGCATTCTCGTGAAGGGCAAGCGGGCGAGCTTGCCCGAGATCCAGACCGCCATCGCATTCCTGCGCGACATCTGCTCCTCCGCCTCTGTCCCGACGCGATGATGCGCAGCCCCTGAAGCGCGGTTGAAAAGCGACGCAGGCGGATGTTATGGGTCGTACAAGTATTCGGTTATCAATTTCGATAGAGCAGTGGAATGCCGACTCTCAGGCGCCTTGAGGTCTTTGCCGAAGCCGCCGTGGATTGCAGCTTCCGCAAGACGGCCGACCGGCTCAACATCAGCCAGGCGGGCCTCAGCAACCATATCCTGCTGCTCGAACGCGAACTGGGCTATGCGCTGTTCGAGCGGCGGCGCGGCAGCACCCCCCGGCTGACGCCGGCCGGGGCGTCGCTTCTCAATCATGTGCGCGCGACGCTGGAAGCCGCCAGCCCGTTCATGACGCGAAGCCCGTCGAGCGGCCCCGAGACCAAGATCCGTTTCAACGTCTGCGCGCGCAACTACATGCTGCAGCAGGCCATCATTCCATCGATCGAGGCGTTCAACGAACGCCACCCGATGATCGACCTGGAGTTCCACGCGGTCGATCATGTGGCCGACATCCTGGCGCGGGTCGCGGCAGGCGCATGCGACATCGGCCTGTTCCGCGGCACGCTTCCGGTCGTCCGCCCGCCCCTGCGCGCCCAGTCGATCGGTCAGGCGCGCGGCTTCCTGTTCGTCAATCCGGACATGGCGCGGCGGATCGGCGAGGAAGGCACGGCGCTGGCGGACCTGCCCTTCCTCCTGCCCAAGGAAGGAACCGATCTCGGCGCCTCCATCGACCTCGCGCTCGCGCGCAACCGGATCAGCCCGACGAATGTCGTGGCGCGCTCACAGTTTCCCGAGATGCTCGCCAACTGGGTGGTCGAAGGCCGCGGCGCCAGCCTGCTGTTCGAATCGCACATGAGTCAGCATGTCGCGGAAGGGCGCGCGGTCGCGCTCGGCCCCGCCCTGATCGAATGGGACTCGGTGATGGTGAGCGCGCTCAACCAGCGTGACCCGCAAGTCCGTGCCGTGGTCGAGTTCTTCCGCGAGACCGTCGGCGGCCTCGGCTTGCCGCAGCGCCCGGACGCCGCGCCCGCGGGGTCGACGGCACAGGTCGACTGACGGCGCGGCTTCAGCGGGACGGCGTTTCCTTCGTCAGCGTCACCGCGCGAATGTCGCAATCGCAGACATCGGACATCGGCGCGAAGGCCGGGTCGTATGTCAGCGGCGCGATACCGGCATGTCCCACATAGGCGTCGCCGCGCCCGCCCAGCCTGAGCTCCGTGCGGCCGCTGGCAACGATCCGGCCGTCCACACTCAGGTCCGCGATCGAAGTCCGGCCCTCGGAGCGGAAGGTGACCGCGACGCTGTGCGAACCCGCGGCCAGCGGCTCGGGCGCCGTCACCATCAGCAGGTGCCGGTCGTCGCCGGCATTGAACAGGTAGGTCGGCCGCCCTGAGTCGAGGAACAGGGCATGACCGCCGAAATGGTCGCCCTGCACGAGGATCGGGCCGCTCGCGCGTCCGCCCGCCACGGCGAGGTCCGCGATCACGGTCCAGCCCGGACCCAGGGCCGGGAAGGAAGAGGCGGGATAGCGCGTGTCGCCCGGCGCATAAGTGAAACGCGTGCGACGGCCGAGCTGGCTCGGACGCAGATCCGGCGCCATGCGTGAGGCAACGTCGGCATTGAGCGGATAGACATGATTGCGCCGTGCCGCGCGCTCGAAATCCGCCTTGAGCTCGGCCAGCCTGGCCGGATAAAGCGCCGCCACGTCGCGGGACTGCGACCAGTCGCTGTTGAGGTCATAGAGCGCCCACTGGAAGTCGTTCGGGTCCGCCGTCCCGGTCGCCGTCCAGGGCATCCGGCCCGGAATGGTCGAGGCCATCCAGCCGTCCTTGTAATAGGCGCGGTTGCCCAGCATCTCGAAATATTGCTCGCGGTGGCGCGACGGGGCCTCGGGGTGATCGAAGGTATAGACCATGCTGACCCCGTCGAGCGGCTGCTGACGCACGCCGTCGATCACCTCGGGCGGCCTGATGCCGGCCGCCTCGTAGATGGTCGGCGCGATGTCGATCACATGGCTGAACTGGGTGCGTACCCCGCCCACCTGCCGGATGCGTTCCGGCCAGCTGATCACCATCCCGTCCCGCAGGCCGCCAAGGTGCGAGGCGACGCGTTTGCCCCACTGGAAGGGCGCGTTGGTCGCCCATGCCCAGCCGGCCGGATAATTGCCGAACGCGGCAGGACCGCCATGAGCGCCCACCCCACGAATCAGCTCGGCATCGTCGGCCTCGATGCCGGCGATGGTCAGGCGTTCCTGATTGGACCCGCGCAGATCCTCCATGCTGGCGCCATTGTCGCCCTGGATATAGATGACCATGGTGTTTTCGAGCTGGCCCGATGCGCGCAGCGCCGCGATCACCCGGCCGATCTGGTCGTCCACGAAGGCGAGCTGCGCGGCGGCGACCTCCATCATGCGCGCATAGGCATGCTGCATCTCCGGCGTCAGGCTGTCCCACGCGGGCATCCCGGCCGGCCGGCCGGTCAGCACGGCGTCGGCGGGAATGACCCCGAGCGCCTTCTGCCGCGCGAACGTCTCCTCGCGCAGCTTGTCCCAGCCCTGATCGAACCGGCCCTTGAAGCGCGCGATCCACTCGGGCGGGGCCATATGCGGCGAATGGGTGGAACCGGAGGCGAAATAGGCGAAGAAGGGCTGGTCGGGGTGCAGATTATGCTGGATGCCGACCCAGTGGATGAGATGATCGGCCAGATCACGATCGAGGATATAGCCGGGCTGGGCCGGCGGCCGCACCGGATTGCGATTTTCGATCAGCGCCGGATTGAACTGGTCGGCAAAGGGCGCGTTGAACCCGTAGAAATAATCGAAGCCCCAGCCATCGGGCCAGTTGTCGAACGGGCCGAGCGGACCGTTCTCCCACACCGGCGTATTGTGGTTCTTGCCGAAGAAGGCGGTATCATAGCCATTCTCCTTGAGCACGCGGGCAATGGTCGCGGCACTCCTGGGGAAGACCGAGGTGTAGCCCGGCGCATCCACCGAGAAATCGGTGATCGATCCGCTCGCGACGGCATGGTGATTGCGTCCGGTCAGCAGGGCCGCGCGGGTCGGCGAGCACATGGCCGTGGTGTGGAAGGCATTGTAGCGCAGGCCTTCCCTCGCCAGCGCGTCGAACGCGGGCGTCGGCACCGGGCCGCCGAAGGTGGACGATGCGCCGAAGCCCACGTCATCTGTCAGGATCAGCAGCACGTTCGGGGCGCCGGCGGGCGCGCGCGGCGGCTCCGGATAGGCCGTCCAGTGCCGCGGCTGGGCGTCCTGCCCGGCGAAGGCCGGAAACGCCGCGATCTGCGCGATGGCGATCATCGCCGACACGAGGACCGTTCCGCCGCGCGCGACGCCGGCGCGACCGGGCCGCGACGCGCTCCGCGCACCGGACGGGAGCATCTGACCGGGGATTCCCCTCCTGAGGGCCTTCATTTCGACATCCCTTCCTTCCAGCCGGCCACTGCCGGTATCGCCCCCTGTTCGGCAAGGCCTCCGCGCGAAGCAATGCGGCATTCGGTGATGACCGCGATAACCAAGCAGCGATCACACAGGCCGACTACCCCTATCGTCACGCGCCCTATCGTCACGCGCCCTATCGTCACGCGGATGCGGCACGACCGCGCCATATCCGCATCGAGAGCGGCAGTCGCGGACGATGAACGGCATCCCGTCCGGATCGAACAAGTATTTGCTTATCACGCGTATAGCCGGCTGATCACTTGCTTGGCGCGAAGCCGCTTTGATAGCCGGGACCGGACAAGGGCCGGCCCGCCGCCAGCATCGCGGACGGCGCCGTGGATGATTCGAGGAGAGTTTCGGTGTCGGCACGATCAACCAGATGGGCGCGGACAGCAGCCGCCAGCATCATCGCCCTCGCCGGATTCGCGCTTGCGCCGCCGCCGGTCCTCGCGGCGGACGCACCGCCCGCCCCTCCGGCGGCGCCCGCCCCGGATCAGCGGGCGGCGCATCCCAACATCGTCCTCGTCATCCTCGACGACATCGGACTCGATACCGCCAGCAACATGTATCCCGGCCTGATCAGCGGACTGGTCCGGCAATATGGGCCTTCCGGGCTCAATGACCCCAATTACCGCCAGATCGAGGGCAGGCCGGCCTCCACACCCATTCTGGACGGCTTCGCCGCGCAGGGCATGGCCTTTCGCGAGGCCTGGGCGCAGCCCTTCTGCTCGCCCACCCGCGCCTCGATCCTGACCGGGCTCTATGCCGGCAAGACCGGCGTGCGCGACTATACCAACTATCTGACGCAGAACAGCCACTCGCTCGCCCAGGACCTCAAGGCATCGGGCTACAGCACCGCGATCTTCGGCAAGTGGCATATGGCCGGCCTCACCGTCTTCCCCGGCATGAAGCCCAAGGAGGGCGGGTTCGACCTGTTCCAGGGCAATCTCAACGGCGCGATCGGCGACTATTGGGATTATGACTATCAGGTGCAGGATGCGGCCTCGCCGCCCGACAAGTGGCGGGACGAAGCCGCGCCCATCAATGCGCTGCCCGGCGTCGCGCCGACCACCTATGCGCCCGTGACCAAGGTCGCCGACGCGATCCACTGGATGACCGAGCAGCAGCGGACCGGCAAGCCGTGGTTCGTCTGGCTCGCCTTTAACCTCTCCCACATCACGCCCGGCAACGCGCATCCGCCCACGATCGTCCCCAATGCCGACATGCTGGACAAGGCGTCCCGTGACGAGATCGAGGCGTGCGGCGGCCAGTTCGGCAGCACGAACATCGGCCATTGCCCGGGCGAGGCGCTCAACCGGGCCATGACCAACTCGATGGACACGGCGTTCGGCAAGCTGCTCGACGCGATCCGGCAGATCGATCCGAACGCCTATGTGATCGTCCTGGGCGACAATGGCACGCCCATGTACGGCCGACCCGGCGTCAACTTCATCGACAATATGTACATCCGGCGCGTCGGACGCGGCAAAGGCACGGGCTATGAGAGCGGCACGCGCGTTCCGCTGGCCATCCGCGGCCCGGGCATCCGCCCCGGCACCAGCGATGCCATGGTCCATGTCGTCGATCTCTATTCGACCATTCTCGACATCGCCCATGCGCCGATCCCGCAGATGGTCTCCAATCGCGAGGGCACAGGCCAGGTGGCGATCGATTCGCGCTCGCTCGCGCCGATCCTGTTCGGCGGCCAGAGCGCCATTCGCGATCCCGTGCACGACTTCATCGTTTCGGAGACCGCCATCCCCTCGATCAAGGACGGCATTCCGGGCCCGGTGCGCGAGCATCATGTCTCGGTCCGCAACCTGACCTACAAGGTGCTGTGCATCCGGAACGGCACGGACGATCGCTGCCAGTTCTACAATCTCGCCCGCGATCCGATCGAGGAATATCCCCTCGCCATGCCGGCGAGCTGCCCCGCCACGATCAGCACGGACTTCTCCGCGACCGACGAGGCAGCCAATTTCTGCTTCCTGCGGCAGGCTGTCCGCAGCCAGTCCGGCCTGTGAGCGCGCGGGAGCCTGTGAGCGCGCCGGGGGATGCCGGCGTCTCGCCGTTCCCCGCCCTCACCTGCCACACCGCCACCGGCACGGCCCGGCCAGAACAGAAGATTTCCCAAATTCCGGAGAGAGCAGAATGAACGGTCAGCGATCAGCGAAACGAACGAAGGCCTTGCTGGCAGGCACGGCCCTCGCTATGATGGCGACGGGCGTCTCGGCGCAGAATGCCGCACCGGCGCCCGGGAGCGGCCATCGCTGGCGCGCCTATCCCGAGCCGGTGCAGGCGCCGGCGGGGGCGCCCAACGTGCTGCTCATCATGACCGACGATGTCGGCTTTTCCGCCTCCGCCTCGTTCGGCGGGGCGGTCCCGACGCCGACCTTCGACACGCTCGCGCGCGAGGGGCTGCGCTACAATGAATTCCACACCACGGCCATGTGCTCGCCGACCCGCGCGGCCCTGCTGACCGGACGCAACCACCATGCGGTCGAATCGGGCGCGATCAGCAATCTCGCGACCGACCAGGAGGGCTACACATCGATCATCCCGGACAGCGCCGCCACGATCGGCCGCGTCCTGCAGATGAACGGCTACGACACCGCCTGGATCGGCAAGAACCACAATACCCCGACCTGGGAGACGGGGCCGACCGGCCCCTTCAACCACTGGCCCAACGCGATGGGCTTCGACTATTTCTACGGCTTCAACGCCGCCATGTCGGACCAGTTCTCGCCCGAACTGGTCGAAAACCGCAACACGATCGATCCGCCGACAAACGATCCCGGCTATAATCTCGACCGGGACCTGGCCGATCACATGCTGCACTGGCTGCAGGTCCACCACACGGTCCGCCCCGACCGGCCCTTCTTCGCCTACTGGGCCCCCGGCACGCTCCATTCGCCGCATCAGGCGCCGGCCGACTGGATCGCGCGCTTCAAGGGCAAGTTCGACATGGGCTGGGACAAGCTGCGCGAACAGACCTTCGCGCGCCAGAAGCAGCTTGGCATCATCCCCCGGGATGCGGTGCTGACGCCCCGCCCCGAAGGCATGCCGGCCTGGGACAGCCTGACGCCCGACCAGAAGAAGGTGGCCGCCCGCATGATGGAGGTCGCGGCCGCCCAGCTCGCCCAGTGCGACTATCAGATCGGCCGGGTGATCGACTGGCTGAAGGCGACCGGCCAGTTCGACAATACGCTGATCATCTTCATCCAGGGCGACAACGGCGCCAGCGACGAAAGCCTGCACGGCGCCAACAACGAGATGGCGAGCCTGCAGGGCATCGAACCGACCGATGCGGAGCTCCAGCAGGGCATCGACGCGCACGGCGGACGCTTCAGCTTCGGCAACTATCCGGCGCCCTGGGCCTGGGCGACCAACACGCCGTTCCAGTGGGGCAAGGAAATCGCCTCCCATCTCGGCGGGCTGCGGGACGCGCTGGCGATAAGCTGGCCCGAGCGCATCGGGAATCCCGGCCTGCGCGCCCAGTTCAGCCATGTGATCGACATCGCGCCGACCATCTACGAGGCGGCCGGCATCCAGCCGCCCGAGACGGTCGACGGCGTGCGCCAGCAGAAGATCGACGGGACCAGCCTCGTCTATACGTTCAACAATCCGGCGGCGCCCACCCGCCATACCGAGCAATATTTCGAGATGCTGGGCAACCGCGCCTATTACAGCAATGGCTGGCTAGCCTCGACCACGCCGGAAATCGCGCCCTGGGATCGCAGCCATGCGCCGGTCGACCCCTACAAGTTCAAGTGGGAACTCTACAATCTGAACAGCGATTATTCGCAGGGCATCAACGTGGCGGCGCGCTATCCGGAAAAGCTCGCCGAACTGCAGCACAAGTTCGACCTGGCGGCGGAAGCCAACCATGTCTATCCGCTCGGCGCGAACCTCATGACGCGCTTTGCGCCCTCCAACCGGCCCAATCTCCTCGCCGGGCGCAATCACTTCACCTACTATCCGGGCGATACCCGCTATCCGGAAAACTCCTTCCCCGGCATCGCGCCGGGCTGGACGGCGACGGCGCATGTCAATCTCGGCAGCAGCGAGGCGCGCGGCACCCTGCTGGTCAACGGCGATTTCAGCGGCGGATTCGGGCTGATGCTCGACAATGGCTTCCCCGTGTTCCTCTACAATCCCACCGGGCGGGACACGGAGCGCGTCCGCCTGACCGGTCAGGCCCCGCTCGCCGCCGGATCGCACGACATCGCCGTCAGCTTTGCGCCCCATCCCGGGGCCGGCGCGCGGGCGGCGACGCTGACGCTCTCGGTGGACGGCAAGCCCGTCGACACGCGGCAGATCACCACGACCTACCGGACTTTCGGTGATACCTATGTTGGCCGGGACGGCCTCGGCCAGCTCCTTCCCGATTCCGTGACCGGCCCGCTGACCGACGCGACCCTTACGTCGCTGGACATCGACCTCGAGCGGTAAAGGATCGGGGGCGCCATCGGGGGCGGCCGATCAAGGGCCGATCCGGCCCGCTGTACAGGCCGGGCCGATCATCGCCCACGCGCGATGCGCTCTGATGGCCACATGGGAAAGCCGCGTCCACGGAGGGAATGGCGGGCATGGGCTGGCCATTTGGCAAGGGCGGCTTTAAGGCATGCGCCGCATGGGCCGTCGAGCGCGGGGGCTCGGCAGGGATCGAACGAACGTCTCGGGCATGGAAGAGCAGACGCCAATTTCGGAACGGGGCTCCGGCGCCCGGCTTATCACGCTGCTCAAGCTGATCGGCGAAAGCAGCGGGGAATGCGCGCTCAAGGATCTGGCGGCCGGCACCGGCATGCCGGCGAGCAGCGTGCACCGGCTGTTGCAGATGCTCGTGCGCGGCGGCCTCATCGAGCGCGGCGAGGGCACATCCTATCGGGCCGGCCGCGAACTCTTTCGCCTCTCGGCCAATATCCTGAGCCAGATGCACTATTCCGCCGCGGTCCGCCCTATCCTGCGCGGATTATGGGAGGAATGGCAGGAGACCGCCATATTCTGCGTCTATGATCCCTCCCATCACCGCGCCGTGGTCGCCGAGCGCCTGTTGACGCCGCATTCGCTGCGCCATGTGATCGAGCCCTATACGGAGCTTTCGCTGCCATGGGGCTCGCTCGGGCGCGCGATCCTGGCGCACCTCGATCCGGACGACGTCGAGATTGCCATTGCCCAGAGCGAAGCGGGGCCGATCACGGGCGCCGCCTTCCCCTCCAAGGCGGCCCTGATGGAGGAACTGGTCGCCATCCGGGAGCGCGGATGCGCCGTCTATCGCAGCGAGGAGGCCGAGATTGCCGGAATCGCCGCACCGATCCTGCGCAGCGACAAGGCCGTGGTCGGCTCGATCGGCCTCACCATGCCGGCGCGGCGGTTCGATGCGCTGGACGGCGCGCGCATGAGTGCCGACATCATCGCGGCCGCGCGCCGGCTCAGCGAGACGTTCGGCTATTCTCCGGCGGACGGCTGAGCGCGTCCGCGCGCCCCGGGCCCGTCCTCATGAACGCCCCTTATCCCGGGCCGAGGTGGAAAACCCGCTCGGCGTTGCGATGGAAGACGGCGCGGCGTTCCTCCAGGCTGAGCGGCGCCATGTTCATGAAGCCCACGGACGGCGCCATCTCCTCATAGGGATAGTCGATCGCCCACAGCACGCGGTCGGAACCCAGCACGTCGATCGCGTAGCGCAGCGCGGGCCCGTGCTCGACCCCGCTGGTCGTGATGAAGATATTGCGCTTCATCACCTCGGAGGGCCTGAGCTTCGAGCCATAAGCGTCGCGCCGCCGCTCGTACCAGTGATCGCTGCGCCAGAGATGGAAAGGGATATTCTCGCCCATATGGCCGATGACGATGCGCAGGTCCGGCAGCCGGTCGAACACGCCGCTTAGGATGAGCCGCATGGCGTGGGTGCCGGTCTCGATCGCATAGCCCCAGATCGCGGACTGGAGCCGATTGTCCCGAAAGGGCGCCGCCATCCCGTCCGAAGGGCAGCGCGGATGCAGGTAGATCGGCCGCTGCAGCGCCGCCGCCGCTTCGAGGATCGGCATGAAGCGCGGCTGGTCGAGATAGTCATTGTCGGTATGGGAATTCACGATGAAGCCGCTGAAGCCGAGCCGCGTCACGGCGCGCTCCATTTCCCGCGCGGCGGCGGCAGGGTCCTGAGGCGCGAAGCTGGCGAGCGCGGCGAACCGATCCGGCCGGGCGCGGACGATGTCCGCCAGACGGTCGTTCGCCAGCGTCGCCAGCGCGGTCGCCTGATCGGTCCTGAAGAGTTGCACGCCGGGCGAAGTGAGCGACAGGATCTGCATGTCGATGCCCAGCCGGTCCATTTCGGCCAGCCGCGCGTCGATGTCGCGCAGCCGGGTCGAGATGCGATCGCTGCCGCGCGATCCCCGGGGATTGAGCAGTTGCGCGTCGAGATTCGGCCAGTTGCCGCTCGCCAGCGCCGCCATCGCATCCTGATGCTCCGCGAAGGACCAGGCCTCTTCGACCGCGATGCGCCGCATGTCCCCGCCGTCCGCGCCCGTCGCGGACGCGCCCGCGCTCAACGCTCCGGCCGCCGCCATCGAGCCGGCGAGCATCCGCCTGCGATCGATATCCATCTCCCCTCTCCTCCCCGTCGGCCTTGTTGTCGAGCGGAAGCTATGGGATGCCCTATCCAAGTCAAGCCGTATTTTTCCAATATACGGAAAATAGATTTCTATATATGGAAAAATAATTGACATGATCTGAGCCCATGGCCATCAAGCCGCTCACAACAGACGCCCAGCGGCGCTCGGACAGGAGGGAGATGGCAATGAAGGTATCCGGATCATGTCTATGCATGGTGAGCATGGCCGCTCTTGGCGCGGCTTGCCTCGCGGCGGGGCCCGCGGCGGCGCAGCAGGCCGGCGACGCGGCCGAGGGGGCGGCCGATAGCGGCGACATCGTCGTCACGGCACAGTTCCGCAGCCAGCGCCTGCAGGATACGCCGCTCGCCATCACGGCCGTTTCCGGCGACATGCTGGAAGCGCGCAGCCAGACCAGCATCGCCGACGTCGCCGCGCAGGCGCCGAACGTCAATCTGCAGGAAGCCCCGGCGACCTATGGCCCGTCGATCCAGGCCTTCATCCGCGGCGTCGGCCAGGGCGATTCGACCTTCGCGCTGGAACCGGGCGTCGGCCTCTATGTCGACGACGTCTATTATTCCACGCTGCAGGGCTCGATGCTCGACCTGCTCGATCTCGAGCGGGTGGAAATCCTGCGGGGTCCCCAGGGCACGCTGGCGGGCCAGAATTCGATCGGCGGCGCGATCAAGCTCTATTCCAAGAAGCCGGACGGCACCGGCGGCGGCTATATCCAGGCGACATATGGCCGGTTCAACCGCACGGAAATCCGGGGCGGCATGAACCTGACCCTCGTGCCGGACCAGCTCTTCCTGCGCGTCTCGGGCGCCGGGGTGAAGAGGGATGGCTATGTCACCCGCTATGACTATCGCTGCACCCATCCCGACTCGCAGGTGCGCTCGTTCGTCGTGGCGGACAATTGCGTGCTCGGCACGGAGGGCGGCAAATCCTATGTGGCGGGCCGCGCCGTCCTGCGCTGGGTGCCGAGCGACCGGCTGGACGTCTCCATCATCGGCGACGTGACGCGCGACGACAGTGAATCGGCGCCCTCGACGCTGCTCTATGTCGGCACGATGAGCGGGCCGGGTTCATCGTCGACATCGCCCTATGTGATCGACGGCGTGCAGTTCGGCACGGCGAGCGGATCGCCCTTCATCAGCTATTCGCCTTACGGCGATTATGCGCAGGACAGCTTCTCCAAAAGTCCCTATGTGAGCTATGAGAACTATCTCAACTATGCCCCCCGGGACGGGACGGCGGCCTATGCGGCGCCGGCGCGCAATTCGCTCGATACCTGGGGCGTTTCGGGCCAGGCCACGCTCAAGCTGAACGACACCCTGTCGCTCACCTCGATCACCGCCTATCGCAGCTACAACGCCATCTTCACCTCGGCCGAATCCTCGCCGATCAACATCGCGCTGACGGCGAACGACGTCACGCACGAACAGTTCAGCCAGGAGCTGCGGCTGAGCGGATCGGTCGGCCGGCTGATCGACTTCACGGTCGGCGGCTATTATTTCGACTCCACCAGCGACGGCGGCTCGCGCGTGCAGTTGCCGACGCTGGAATTCCGGCAGAACGACCATGTGGAAACCACCACGAAGGCGGCCTTCGCCAATGCCGAACTGCATCTGACGCCCGACCTGACGGTGGGCGGCGGCCTGCGCTATACCGACATGTCCAAGAGCTTCACCTATGGGCGGTTCGGCACGCCGGGGAGCATCTATGACGGCGAGGCACCGCCATCGCTCGCACCGCTCAACGGCCTGGTGCGCACCTATGAGGGCAGCCGGCTCGATTACCGCGCCGTCGTGCAATATCGCTGGGCGCCCGACTTCATGACCTATGCGCAGGTTTCGACCGGCTTCAAGAGCGGCGGCGCCAATCCGCGCCCCTTTTATCCGGCTCAGGCCCTGACGCATGATCCCGAGACGCTCACGGCCTTCGAAGCCGGCTTCAAGAGCGACCTGCTCGACCGGAGACTGCGACTGAATGTCGCGGCCTTCTACAATAAATATGATGACATCCTCGTCAGCGTGGCAACATGCCCGACGGTGCCGGCCACGCCCTGCGCCCTGCCGCTCAATGCCGGCAAGGCGGACGTGAAGGGCTTCGAGGTGGAATCGACGCTGCGGCCCGTCGACGGCCTGCTCATCGATGCCTCGCTCGGCTATCTGGACTTCGACTACAAGTCGATCTCCCCGCTGGCGGCCAGCGCGGGCATCACGCTCGATATGGACGGGCCGTTCGTCCAGAAATGGCGGTGGAGCGTCGGCGGCCAGTATGAAATCGATCTGGGCAGCGCGGGCACGCTCACGCCGCGCGTCGATGTCAATTCGCAGAGCAGCTATTACAGCACGGCGATCAACCGTCCGCCCTTCAATCTGGTGCCTGGCCGCACGCTGGTGAATGCGCGGCTCACCTATCGCGATCCCTCGCGGGACTGGCAGGTTTCGCTGGAAGTCACCAACCTGACCGACCGGCTCTATTATGACGGCCTGTTCGACAATCGCGGGTCCACCCAGTCCATTCAGGGCCGCCCCGGCCGTCCGCGCGAATGGGCGATCACCGTCAAACGCAGTTTTTGATCCGATGGGCCGCGCGCGTCCAGCCCCGCGCGCGCCACGAGAACGAGGAGTGAAATGGATGAGCACACAGATGCACGAGGCAACGGCGCATGAGGCTCCGCCGATGGCGCGGAAATCCGCTAGCACGATCGTCGCCGGTCTGCCCATGCCGGAATTCAGACGCATCACCGTGGAGCCCATCTCCGGCGCCTGCGGCTGCGAGATCGGCGGCGTCGACCTGCGCGAGCCGCTGGACGAGGAAACGCTGGCCGAGGTGATGAAGGCGTTCGAGCATTTCCTCGTCATCGTCTTCCGCGATCAGGATCTGACGCCAGAGCAACACAAGGCCTTCTCGCGCCATTTCGGCCCGATCACCGAACTGCCGCAGGCGCCTACCTATGGCGATCATCAGGACATGCAGGAAGTCCGTCGCGAGGCGCACGAGCCGGAGAATGTCGTACCGTCCTTCGAGCATTTCCATACGGATAGCCCCTTCCTGCTGCAGCCCCCCCTCTGCATCGTCATGCGCGCGCTCGAAGTGCCCAGATATGGCGGCGATACGGCCTTCTCCAACGCCTATCTCGTCTACGAGCATCTGTCGGACAGCATGAAGGCGCTCCTCGACGGGCTGCAGGTCGTCTATTCCGGCAAGGACATCTGGGCGAAGAACGAGAAGCTGCCGCCCGAGAAGCGCCTGCGCCTGCGCGAGACGCACGGCTTCGGCGAGGATGAGCTGGAGAATATCCATCCGGCCGTGCGCATCCATCCGGTGACGGGCCGCAAGGCATTGTTCGCGACCACGGCCTATTTCAAGCGCTTCGTCGGCTGGAGCGAGGATGAGAGCCGCGCCCTGCTGAACTATCTGCAGAGCCTCGCCCAGCATCTTCACTATCATTGCCGCGTAAAGTGGAAAAAGGACACGCTCATCGTGTGGGACAACCGCTTCCTGCTCCATCGCGGCGTGCATGACTTCAAATATGAACGCCGCCATCTCATCCGCACCACCGTGATGGGCGAGCGGCCGATCGGTCCGGCGGACCGCACGGACTGAGGAAGTATCCCATGAAGGTCAGCGCAGCCATTGCCGACATCCTCAGGCGTGAGGGCGTCGACGTCATTTTCGGTTATCCCCGCAACGCCGTGCTGGAGGAGGCCGCCGCGATCGGCATCCGGCCGGTGATCGTCCGCCAGGAGCGCACGGGCGTCCACATGGCCGATGCCCTGTCCCGCCTGACGCGCGCGCGGCGCATGGGCGTGTTCGCCATGCAGCATGGGCCGGGCACGGAGAATGCCTATGGCGGCGTCGCGCAGGCCTATTCGGAGTCGGTGCCGGTTCTGGTGCTGCCGCAGGGCTATGCCCGGCGCATCGCCTATGTGCCGGACAATTATAACGCCTCGGTCTCCATGCGGGACGTCACCAAACATGCCGAGCCGATCACGCTCGCGGCCGAGACGCCCAATATCATGCGCCGCGCCTTCACCCAGTTGCGCAACGGCCGGCCGCGGCCCGTTCTGGTCGAGATGCCATGGGATGTGCTGACCGAGGAGATCGATACGCCGGAGGATTATCGTCCGGTGGTCCGCACACGCAGCGCGCCGGACCCGGACGCCGTCCGGGACGCCGCCCGGGCGCTGGTGGATGCCGCGCGGCCGGTCATCTATGCCGGACAGGGCGTGCATTGGGCCGAAGCCTATGCCGAACTGAAGGAACTGGCCGAGCTGCTGGCGGCGCCGGTGTGCACCAGCCTGGAGGGCAAGAGCGCCTTCGACGAGACCCATCCGCTCGCGCTCGGCTCCGGCGGCGCGGCCATTCCCGGCCAGCTCCGGCACTTTCTGGACAAGGCCGATCTCATTTTCGGCATCGGCTGCAGCTTCGGCGAGACGGCCTTCGGCGTGCGCATGCCGACCGGCAAGACCGTGATCCATGCGACGCTCGATCCGGCCGATTTCAACAAGTCCGTGCCTTGCGCGCAAGCGCTGGCGGGTGACGCGAAACTGACGCTCGCGGCGCTGGTCGAGGCCTGCCGCGCGCTGCTGCCGGCCCCGCGCGATCATTCGGCGGTGACGCGGGAAATCGCGGACGTGGAGAAAGCATGGCTGGCCGAATGGCTCCCCCTCCTGGAATGCGACGAGGCGCCGCTCAGCCCCTATCGCGTACTCTGGGACCTGCAGAAAACGGTCGATGTCGCCAACACGATCATTACCCACGACGCCGGAAGCCCCCGCGACCAGCTCACCCCCTTCTGGAAGTCGACGGCACCGCTCAGCTATCTCGGCTGGGGCAAGACGACGCAGCTGGGCTATGGCCTCGGTCTCGCCATGGGCGCCAAGCTCGCCTGTCCGGACAAGCTCTGCATCAACGTCTGGGGCGATGCCGCCATCGGCTTCACCGGCATGGATTTCGAGACCGCCGTGCGCGAACGATTGCCCATCCTCTCCATCCTGCTCAACAACAAGGCGATGGCGATCGAGCTACCCGTCATGCCGGTCGCGACGGAACGCTACCGGGCGACGGATATTTCCGGCGACTATGCGGCCTTCGCGCGGGCGCTGGGCGGGCATGGCGAGCGCGTGACCCGGCCTGAGGAGATCGTCCCCGCCATCCGGCGCGCCCTCGATGCCATAGCCGCCGGGCAACCGGCGCTGATCGAATTCATCACGGCCAGGGAAACGCGCGCATCACGGCTCTGAGAGGCCGAAAGAATGAACAAGGACGGGAGAGAGGCGGAGTGGACCAGAGGGCGAAGCCGAACCTGGCATTGACGGGCGCGAATGACGCGGCGCCGCGCGACTGGAATTTCACGGCCGTCTACGGCCTCGGTTTCCTGACTCTCGTTTCGGCATTCAACTATCTCGACCGGTCGCTGCTCGGGCTCGCGCTGCCGGCGATCAAGGCCGAGATGCGTGTGTCGGACACGGCGCTGGGGCTGGTCTCCGGCTTCGCTTTCCTGCTCTTCTATTCCATCCTCGGCGTCCCGATCGCATGGCTGGCGGACCGCTACAGCCGCCGCAACATCATTGCCATCGGCTTCGCCTTCTGGAGCTGCATGACGCTCCTCACCGGCTGGATCGTCAATATCTGGCAACTTGCGCTGGCCCGTTTCCTGATGGGGGCGGGCGAAGCCTGCGGCATCGCCCCCTCCAACTCGATCATCGCCGACCTGTTCCGCGCGGAACGCCGCCCGCTGGCCTTCTCCATCTTCGGAACGGCGGTCTCCATCTCCTCGATCCTCTTCTTCCCCGTGATCGGCTGGATCGGTCAGGTGCACGGCTGGCGCGCGATGTTCGTCGCGGCCGGGATCCCGGGCGTCCTGCTGGCCCTGATCTTTTTCCTCACCGTGCGCGAGCCGACGCGCGGAGCATCGGAAGCGAAGCGCGCCGCCCGGCGGAATCAGGCGGGCTTCGGCGCGAGCCTTGCCTTTCTGGCGGGCTCCCGCGCCTATCTGTGCATCGTCGGCGGCGCCACGCTGATGGGGCTCAACGTCTTCGCGGCCAGTGTCTGGACGCCGACCTTTCTCAGCCGCGTCCATGGCATGACGCTGCTTCAGGTCGCGGCCACCACGGGACCCATAAGGGGGATGTTCGGCGTGGCGGGCGTACTGCTCGGCGGCCTGCTCATCGACCGGCTCGCGCGGCGCGCGCCGCACTGGCGGATGACGATCCCCGCGCTCGCATGCCTGCTCGCCGCGCCCGCGGAACTGGTGTTCATCCTGGCCGACAGGACAGACATCTGGCTCCCGGCCTACGCGGCCTCCGCCTTCCTGCTGCTGATCCATCAGGGGCCGATCTTCGCCGCCATCGTGAGCGTCGCGCGCGTGCGGATGCGGGCCGTGGCCACGTCCATCCTGCTGTTCAGCTCCGCCCTGATCGGCCAGGCGCTGGGGCCGCTGATCGTCGGCGCGCTGAACGACCTGCTGCATCCCACGCTGGGCGACGGCGCCATTCGCTATTCGATGCTCGTCATCGCGCTCACCGCTCTGCTTGGCGGGCTGCTGTTCCTCCTTGCGGGCCGTTATCTCGATGCCGACACCGGGCGCGCGCTCGACGAGGCATGAACGGATGATCGGTCGGGGGCGGATGGCCGATCGACAAGCAGGACCTCGGGGAAAGCGCGATGGAGCGCGATTCCGCGACCAGGACCACGCCTCATCGCGCCGGGGCGCGCGGGCGCGTAGCGGGGCTGCCTGCCTGCGCCCCGCTCAGCGGTCGGACAGCGCCTCGTCGGGGATCGGCATGGGGTCGCCCCATTGCACGCCGAGCAGGTCGTCGAGCGTGCCGAAACCGCCGGGCTGACTGGCCGGCAGCTTGTCGCCGTCCGTCCAGTGCTCGATCTCGTTGCCCCAGGGGTCCTTCCAGTAGTCGAACACCTGACTGCCGAGCAGATGCCGGCCGACGCCCCAGAAATGCGCATGGCCGTGCGCCTTGAGATGCTCGTGGCCGCGCATCAGATCGTCCAGATCGGCGACCTCGAAGGCGGAGTGGATGTAGCGCGGCGCGCCCGGCGCCTCGACCAGGAACAGCGTGTGATGATCGCAGGGATCGTCATCGCCCCGGTCGCAGCGCAGGAACGCGCCGATCGGCCGGTCCCGCGCGCCGCCAGGGCGGATCTCGTCGGACGTGAGCAGGCCGAAACGCGCCTTGTACCATTGCTCCGAACGCGCGAAATCGGTGACGGCGACCACGACATGGCCGAGCCGCAGCACATGGCTGGGCCGCGGCGGCCTTGTGGGGCGCATCGCCCCGCATATCCGCCCCGCCCCGCCCTATGAGTTCCGCAACGAGGCGGGCGGCATCCTCATGCGCGTGCCCGAGGCGGAGATCGGCGCGGACGGCTGGTTCACCCATTACATGATCTACCAGCCGGGGCTGGAGATCGCCCTCCGCCAGAAGATCGCCGACTATCCGAATGTCGACGTGCGGCTCGGCGCCGGCTTCACCGGCTTCACGCCGGACGGGCATGGCGTCGCGCTGGGCTGGGCGGCCGACGGCGCGGACCATGAGGCGCGCGCGACATGGCTGGTCGGCTGCGACGGCGCATCCAGCCTCGTGCGCAAGACCGCCGGCATCGGCCTCGACGATTATGGCTTCGACGAGCCATGGCTGGTGGTCGATGCGCTGGTGGCGGACGATGCGCTGCTGCCCGATTGCTGCGTGCAATATTGCCACCCCGCGCGCCCGACGACCTGCACGCCGCTGGGCCCGGGACGGCATCGCTGGGAATTCATGATCGTGCCCGGTGACGATCCGGTCCGCATCGTGGAGGACGAGAGCATCGAGCGGCTGCTCGCGCCCTGGGGCGGCCCGGCCAATCTGCTGATCGAGCGCAAGGCGGTCTATCACTTCCATGGGCTTGTCGCCGAGCACTGGCGGCGCGGTCCCGTGCTGCTCGCCGGCGACGCCGCGCACCAGATGCCGCCCTTCGCCGGGCAGGGCATGTGCGGAGGCATTCGCGACGCGGAGAATCTGGCCTGGAAGCTCGCCGCCGTGCTGCGCGGCGACGCGCCGGCCACCCTGCTCGACAGCATGCAGCAGGAGCGCGAGCCGCAGGTGCGCGGCATCACCGAGATGGCGATCGGGGCGGGCAGGATCGTCTGCACCACGGATCCGGCCGTCGCCGCGCGGCGCGATGCCGAGGCCGCCGAGCGCGCCGCGCGCAACGAGCCGGCGCCTTCCCTGCCCGTCCCCCCGCTCGGGTCGAGCCCGATGCTGCGCGGCGATGCGGCGAGCGGCGGCATGTTCCCGCAATTCATCTCGGCCGCGCGGCGGCGCTCGGACGATGTGCTGGGCGCAGGCCCCTGGCTCATCCATGCCGGCCCGGCGCCGGCCGATGCCGCCGGGCTCGCCTGTTTCGAGGCCGGCGCCGCGCCGCTCGACCAGTTCGGCACGGCCTTTGCCGACTGGCTGGCCGCGCGGGGCGCGGAGGCGGTGCTGGTGCGCCCGGATCGCGTCGTGTTCGGCACAGGTCCCGCCGGGCGGCTGGTGCGGGACTGGCGCGCGGCGATGGCCGGGCGCGCCCTGGCGGGAGCGGCCGCATGATCGACTTCTACACCGCCGCCACGCCCAATGGCTGGAAGATCGCCATCGCGCTGGAGGAACTCGGCCTCGACTATATGGTGCACCCGCTCGAGCTTTCGGCGGGCGAGCACAAGACGGCCGGTTATCGGGCGCTCAATCCCAATGGCAAGATCCCGACCATCGTCGACCATGACGCGCCGGGCGGGCCGCTCGCCATCTTCGAATCCGGCGCGATCCTGATCCATCTCGCCGAGCGCACCAGGCGGCTCATGCCGACCGATCCGGCCGGGCGATCGCGGGTCATCCAGTGGCTCATGGTCCAGATGAGCGGGCTCGGCCCGATGATGGGGCAGGCGGGCGTCTTCTACCGCTATGCGCCCGAGACGATCCCCTTCGCCATCGACCGCTACCAGCGCGAGGTGCGCCGCCTGCTGGAAGTGGTGAACAGCCAGCTTGCCGGCCGCGACTGGCTCGCGGGGGATTACAGCATCGCGGACATCGCCCATTATCCCTGGGCGATGAGCCATGATTTCGTCGGTGTCGGCATCGAGGGCCTGGACCATCTGGCCGGCTGGCTCGCGCGCATGGCCGCCCGGCCCGCGGTGCAGCGCGGCATGGCGATCCCCAGGGCCGTCGACTTCTCCGCCATCGACAAGGACGAGATCGAGCGCCGCCGCAGGAATCTCGCCTGAGCCGCTTCACGCCCGGGCCGGAGCGATGGCGCTATCCCGCATAGGCATGGCAGGGCATGCCCCGCACGCCGGCATCGACTTCGTAGAGGGCGCCGGCCCAGCGGGACGGGGCAAGGCCCGTCGCGGCGGAGGTGACGAACATCCGGTCGCGCGCCGCCCCGGCAAAGCCGATGCTGGTGATACGCGGGGTCGGCAGCACGATGCTGGCCACCCTGCGGCCATCGGGATCGAACCGGCTGATCCTGCCGCCGTCCCAATGCGCGACCCAGAGCATGTCTTCCGCGTCCACCGTCATCCCGTCGGGATAGCCCTCCGTCTCGTCGAAGCGGATGAAGGGCGCGCGATCGCCCAGCCCTTCCCCGGTCAGCGCATAGCGATAGATGGTCCGCAGCGCCGTGTCCGCATGGTAGAGCCAGTTGCCGCACAGCGAGAAGGCGGGCCCGTTGGGCACCCGATAGCCGCTGTCCATGATCTCGCAGCGTCCGTCCGGCGACAGGCGGTAGAGCGTCCCGCGCGCCGCCTGCTCGGCCATGTCCATCGTGCCGCACCAGATGGCCCCATGACGATCGGCCTTGCCGTCGTTCATCCGGTTGCCGGGCAGATGCGGCTCGGGATCATGGATGGGCGTGATGGCGAGGGGATCGAGCGTCAGCCGCGCAAAGCCGCTCTGAAAGCCGCCGATCAGGCCCCCGTCCGTCCGCGCGGCCACCCAGCCCAGCGGCTCGGGCATCGGCCAGCGCGCGATCGAACCGTCCGCCAGCGAAAGGCGGTTGAGCGCCGGCGCGAGGATGTCGACCCAGTAGAAGGCCTGTTCCCGCTCGGACCACATCGCGCCCTCGCCGAGCGTATCACGCACGCCGCCGCGCTCGACCATCCGCCATTGCGTCATATGCGATCCGTCCTCCAGCCCGGCCTGTGCGGCGGTCTCAATGCCTGCCGTCTCAATGCCTGCCGTCTCAATGCCTGCCGTCTCAATGCCTGCCGTCTCAATG
>Ga0164243_10000603_pt1 | contig 64521 bp, 94 predicted proteins | sample OricompcompostOP_FD_108781 | JGI IMG/M metagenome (GOLD analysis project Ga0164243, IMG submission 108781) | Organic Plus compost microbial communities from Emeryville, California, USA - Original compost - Organic plus compost (OP) | ecosystem: Engineered > Solid waste > Mixed feedstock >... | reverse complement strand
AGGAGACGAACACGGGGATTTATCCTTGGGTTCTGCCGAGGCGGGGCAGGCGGAGACGCCGGCGCGGTGCGCTGCGGGGGAAGGTCTAGTCTTTGTGGAACGTTAGGGCGGCGGTGCGGACCACGTCGCCGCTTTTCTTGTCGCGATCCCAGATTTCCAGGTGCATGCCGCCGCTGTCGTTGCTGATCTTCAGCGTCGCGGTGCGGTCGCCGTTGATCTTTTTCGGCCAGGTCACGGTGAGCGTGATGGTGTTGTCGCTGCGCTTGCCCGCAAGCTGCGAGGGGCCCTTCTTGGCGCCGATATAGACGCCCGAATAGCTGCCGTCCGGTTTCAGCGCCAGATTGGCGCCGATGTCGCGGGTGAAAACCAGATAAGCCGTGCAGGTGCCGTTGAGATCGAGCTTGTCGGAACTGGTCTTTCCACGCACCGAGCAATTGACCGGGTGGGCGATGCGGTAGGTGCGGGTGCGCACGAAGCCCGAGCCTTTCCACTTGCCCACGAAGCGCGTCAGGAACTGCTCGTCGGTCTGCTGCCCGGTTGCCTGCAATGTGCTGGCCTGCTGCGTATCGGCCTGCTGGGCAGCAGCGCTGGCGGGCACAAGCGCTGCAGCCAGCGAGCCCGCCATCAGAAAAGCAAGGGCGCTTTTCGGCCAGTGCATGGACCTGTCCTCTGCCTCCAAGACATTTCCGCGTTCAGATAAGCGCGCGACAACCTTCCTTCTACACCATGAAATGCGGTGGCTCGGGGGCGGCTGCATGAATAATTGGTTAGGTTCGCTCCCCGCTTTGTGGAGGAAATGCGTGCGATCTACTGGCGTTTGCCTGGTAAGGGGGACGCGCCGCGGCGACGGAAGGAGCCTCAGTTGGGCCCAGGCTCCTCATACCGCACATGCAGCTTCCGCGACCAGTCGTCGGCTTCCTGTTCGGCGCGCTCCTTGGCCATGCCGTAGCGTTCCTGCAGGCGGCCCACCAGTTTGTCGCGCTTGCCCTCGATGACATCGAGATCGTCGTCGGTGAGGTTGCCCCAGGTCTCCTTGGCATTCCCCTTGAATTGCTTCCATTGCCCCTGGACCATTTCCCAATTCATGGCGATCAGCCTCCTTTTTTGGTTCAGGAACAACGCGCGTTCTGGAAAACGGGTTCCTGCGCAGAGGCATGCGGGAGGGCTGTCGCAAAGCGCTGGGGACAGCGGGCGGCGCCTGCTTCCGATCGCCGCAACAGGGTGTTCTCGCGCCGATGGCGGGCCTAACATGCCGCCTCCTTCCGGCGCGCACTCCTCGCCGCGTGCTCGCCACACCTCCCAGACCGATGTGGACGATGTTTGTGAAAAGCCTTGCGTATTCAGCGTTTCTCGCCGCCTTCCTGGTCCCCCCGCTAATTCCCACGGCGACATCCGCCTCCAGTCTTGCCCGAAGTCTCAAGCGACTCGAACCGGCGACCCGTATGCTGCAGGTCTGCGATATCGAGGCCTCGAAGCAGATCTCGAAAAAGCAGAAGGGCGTGGACCGTGTCGTCAGCGAGGCGGCCTCGGCGCCAAAGACCTCCGGCAATGAGGTGACCGCCAAGGGCGCCGCCTTCCGCGCCAAGGGCCATTGGTACGCCTTCCAGTACACCTGCCGCGTGTCGAGCGACCACATGAAGGCGCTGTCCTTCACCTACAAGCTTGGCAAGGAAATCCCGCGCTCCAAATGGGACGCCTACGAATTGTGGCAATGAACCGAGGGGCGGGGCGCTGGCGAACGGCCGGCGCCGCCCCTATCTGCCGCCTGACGCGGTGTGAGGATTGGAGCGGGAGCCGTCGTCCCGCTCGGCAAGTACCACCTTCCTCCCGGCGCTTCCTCCGCGCCCATCGAAAGCTCACGGCAGGCCGCGTCGCTTTTCCACCGGCAGAATGGTGGTAGCGGGGGAGGGACTCCAACCCCCGACACGAAAAGGTGCACAGAACTGATTGAAGGCCGCGGGCGGAACGCCTATAAGCCCCCGCAGTCGGAGCGTAGCGCAGCCCGGTTAGCGCACTAGTCTGGGGGACTAGGGGTCGTGGGTTCAAATCCCGCCGCTCCGACCATCAAACCTCAAGAGTTTCTTGGGGTTATCGCCTTGGCGGCTGTGCCCGCCGAATCCCGGCAAAAGGGAACGAAGGGCGATCAAAGGCCCTAATGGGCGCACAAAGTCCCCACAAAAACCCCCACAGCAGGTTCAGGCTTCGTTCGCGCGGCGATTCGGCGCGGGCGCGGAGGCGGGGGCGTTTGCCTCTTCCATCGCCTCCAGGCCTGCCCGAATATCCTCCACCAGGACATGCGCGTAGCGCGTCGTCGTCTCCACCCGAGAGTGCCCCAGCAGCCGGGCGGTGGCCTTGAGGTTGCCGGTGGTGCGGAGAAAGCGCGTGCCCGTGGTATGGCGCGTGTCGTGCCGGCGGAAGCCCGGGGCGATTCCCTTTTCACGGACGGCCCGGCGCCACTCAGCCTTGAAGCCGTTGTCGGTGATTGGATAGCGGACGCCCTTGGTGCGCAGGCGGTGCGCTGGCAGCTTGCGGCTCTGGAGCGTGCGCTTCGCCTCATAGGTGAAGACGAACACCGGGTGATGGCCCTCGCATTCCTGCAGGATTGCCATGGCGGCGCGTGAGAGCGGGATGGTGTACCAGCGCTCCTGTCCGTCCTTGCTCTTGTTGCGGATGCGCGCCGTGCGATTGAGCCTGTCGATCTGCGGCCAGGTCAGCAGGGCGCCGCCGACGCGAGGTCCAGCCGCTACCATGAAGCGGAACAGGCGCGCATAGTCCGGGCTGAGCGCTTCGATGATGGATTGTTCCTCATCCTTGGATGCTTCGCGTTCGCGCTCACCGGCTTCGGGCAAGAGCAGGTCTTTCCATTTCGGGTAGGGAACCGGGTACAGCCAGACGTCCCGGGCGCGCCGGAACAGCTTGCGCAGAGGCTCGATCGCATAGCGATTCACGGTCGCGTTCGAGACCTGGTTGCTGGGGATTTCGACGAGGCGCTTGGTCTTCTTGTCTCGTTCGACCCGAATGCCGCGGCGCTTCGCAGCCATCTCGGCGATCCTCCCGTCGTCGATGTCGGGCAAGAGCGTGTCGACGCCGAAGTGATCGGTCAGCCATTCCAGAGAGCGCCAGGTCGTTTCGGCAGCAGCGTGGTGCTGACCGACCTCCTGCCAATACCGCGCGCTGCAATAACCCAGCGTCGGCGGCGGCTTTCCTCCCCACTCCCGCGCCTTCTGGCGCTCGCTTTCCAGCTCTGCGCGCTTCTCGGCTTTCAGGCGCGTCTCTGCGGCCTTGGCCTTTCTCCGGTCAGTTTCTCCCGTAGAGAGGCGAAATCGTACACCGTCGATTTGGAATTCCGTCCAGAGGAACGGGGATTCCGCGCGGGAGTAGATGGACATTCCTGCTTCCGTTGGGCTTCGAGGTAGCCGACGAGATCGACCTCAAGGAACCGGCGAAGCTTGCGCCGCTCGCTGCCGCCGCGCAACACGTAGTGGATCTTGCCGGCCTTCACCTCGCGCCGGAGCTCGCGCGGAGACATTTCGAGAGCATCTGCGGCTTCCTCGAGCGTGAGGCTGGTGCGCCCGTCATAGGCGCGCGCGATGCGGCTTGGGATCGGGAACTCGCTCATTCCGTCTTGCCTCCAGGGAGCAGAGCGCACGGCGGCCAAGAGCGCTCGGCGCCCTGTTCGGTGCGATAGCGGTAGCAGGGCGTGTTTTTGGCATCGGAGACGTAGCCCCAGCAGCCAGACACGTCGGAAACCGTGGAGGCTTCCTCATCATATCCGATGGGCGAACCGCAGCCCTCACAAACCGAATGGTCATCGCCTTGGAACGCGAGCAGGTCTTTCCGAAGCTGCGAGATCAGAGCTTGGCACCGCTCTCTTTCCGCCTCCCGCTCTGCGCGTAGGGCTTGGGCGATGTCTTCGATGTACAGCTCGCGATGGCCCGTGAAGAAGTGCGCGCAAACCTCCCGCGCCTTCCTGATGTCGTCGGGGGTGGGGGTCATGCGGCCCTCCGAAGAGCATCTTCAATACGGCGGCAGGCTAGATTGAAGTAGACTGGGTCGCGTTCGATGCCGATAAATCGGCGCCCTTTGGCAAGGCTAACCAGGCCCGTCGTCCCGGAGCCCATATATGGGTCAAGAACAACGTCTCCCTGCACCGTCGCGCTCAATAAGCAGCGTTCTACCAATTCTTCCGGGAACGAGCAGACATGCCCTTCGTTTCTCGATGGGCTGATCTTCCAGATGGTGGTGAGCCCGAGATCGTGGAAAACGTGAGGCTTCTTGATCTGGTAAATGCGTTCGTCAGCTAAACGGAAGCGACCGTTTGCATGTCCAGTCGTGCCGCCCCTATCCCAAACGATTTCGCACCAGATTGGGAATCCACTTAGCCACTGAAGGGGATGGTAAATGTTGCTCGGCACACGGTGCTTGTTGCGCGAATGCCATGCGTAGCGCACTCGGTGGTTATAGAAGATAGAGCCGCGCGTCTTCTCCACCAGTAGAGAAAGAACCGCCGTCTGCTGCGCTTGGTATTCGGGCTCGGGCAGGTCGTCGGGATACCATCCCTCGTAGCTCATCTTGGACGAGCCGCCCCCGCTGGCCCTCTTGTTGAGATTGTAAGGGGGCGACGTGATAACCGCATCCACACTCGACAGCCCAGGGATCACCTCGCGGCAATCGGCATGGTATAGCGTGACGCCGTGCGCCATTTGTTCGACCCGCATCAGCCTTCCTCCCCATCGGCCTGACCCAGGAGGGCGCGGGCTTCCGTGGCCACAGCGCGAATAAGCTCTGCCGTGCCGAGAGGACGATCCTCAGCGGACGCCAATCCGTCGATTGCTTCGGCTATCTCGTCGAAGTTGTCGGCTGCCGTTTCCAGCGCCTCTTCCAGCTTCCGGCACCGGGCATCGGCGGCGTCGGCGCGGGCACAAAGGGAGGCTGCCTCTCGCATGGCCTTCCGCCACATTTCGAGAAGTTTCGCCTTGTCCTTCCCGCGCCTCTCCACCTCCGCTTCAAGCTCGCGGATGCGGGCGTCTTTGGCCTCGATCTCATCCGCAGCGGATAGAACCGCCACGCTGTGATCCTGCCAGAGCGGCATCGGAACGGAGCAATGGGTCGCCATCATCGCGGTGGTGTGGCGCACTCGCTCCACCAGCCCCTTGTTCTCTGTGGTCGCCATCACGCCTCTCCCTCGCTCGTGGGGCGGGAGGCTTCGGCCCGCAGGAGGTCGTTCAACTCGGCCATAGCGGCCGGATCGTCCTCATTCCAAGCGCGCAGCCATTCGAGGTCGTTGTGGTCCAGCGCGTACCGGATGGCCTCACGCAGGGCGTCTATGCCTTCCTCCACTGCTGCCGGTGCGGGCGGGGTCCGATAGAGCGGGAATGCGTCGGGAGCGGGCTCAGGCAAGAACTCGATGCCCGGCGGCTCCGCCTGTCCACTGATCGGATCGAAGAAGCCACCGTGCTCAATGACGTAGCAGAAGGGCTCCGGCTTCTCCCCATCCCCGCCAGCCGCGCTCTTTGCAGGGACGGTGGAGAGAGCGGCAAGCGCACGTTCACAGATCATGCGAGCTTCGTCGGCGGTCACATGTCCCACGGGCTGCATATGCCACTCACCTGCGGCGGTGCGGCCGACGATGTGCCAGCGTTTTCCGTTGTGGTGCTCAATCCGCGCCTCCACCAGCGCCGTCGTGTCGGGCTTGGCGTGGGCGAGATAGGCGCGGATGGTCGCTACAACTCGGGCCTCCTCGAACGAATAGTTCTCGCCGTGTGCGGCGAGCGCCGCCTTCAGCCCCTCGCGGTTCAGGTCAGTCATGGTGGCCTCCTTCGCGGGCGGCGCCTGCCTGCAAGATTTCCACATTTCGCCTGACGTGAACCCCGGTGTAGGTTTCCACGCGAAATTCATCGTCGGCCGCTGCGAGGATTTCTTGGCTGCGCTTGAGGTCGGAGCGGGCCATGTCGCGTACCTGCCCGATCATTTCGGATGGTGTTCGACGACCGTAGTCAGCCAAAGAACAACCACGCCCTTTGAGGTAGATACGTGTGAAGCGTTCATTCGGCATTGGAGCCTCCTTCGCGGGCGAGGCGGAGGGCGGCGCGGGCTTCATCGCGAAGGATCGCTGCGGTGTTTCGGTGCCGCTCGGGGATCAGGCCAAGTTCAATCGCGTTGTCCCAGCCCTCGGCTGATTTCGTAAGGGCCGCCACCAGCGCATCGTGGCTGTTGTCCGCGCTCACGAACCGCCGCGCATAGGCGGCGATTTCCTCCGGGGGCGTTGGCTCCATGCCTTCCGGCGAGCGGAGAACCAACACTGGCCGTCCGCGCCCATTGCAAATGACGTGCTGGACGCCCTCTCCGTCGGGGATTTGCAGCATCGCGCTCATGCCGCATCCCTCCGCAGGAACCCGGGCATCGGATCGTCGTCGTCGTGATCGCGCGCGCCGATCTGGTCGATGACGATCCTCTCTGGACGCGTCGAGCTCTCACCGGCGCCCATCGGAATGCCCGCAGGATCATGCGGCGGCTCCACATCAAACGCCGTGAGCGCAGCCCGCAGCGCTTCCTCCTGCCGTTCCATTTCTGCCCGGCGCTCGGCGTAGTGAGCATCAGACCGAGGAGCGAGGCGCTCCAGCGCCTGATTGGCGTCGGCCAGCGCCAGTTCCAGCGCGCGGCGATCGAGAACGCCTTCCCGTGCATCCCTCTCCAGCACGGCACCGACGGTCTGCGTCAGCCTCTCGGCCAGCAGCCGGAAATCCGCTTCGGCGCGTTCAGCGAACTCCGCATCCGATCGCGCCCGGTGCGCGGCGTCGCGGAATTCCCGGAGCCTCGTCATCATGCCATCGGTGGCGGCGTCGAAGCCGTCGAGGTCCAGATGCTTTCCCTTGCGCTTCGTCATGGTCAGCGTCCTTTCACGGGTTCGCCGGTCCGGCGGTCGATCACCGTGCCGTCCAGCTTCAGCTTGAAGGGGGAGTTGCGGCTGCCGGGCATGCGGGAGGGCTTGCGGATGCCAAGGTGGCGCTGCTTCGCCCGCTTGGCCTTCGCGATGGAGCGCAGGTCGTCCTTGGTCTTGTCGCGCGCGCATGCTTCATGCGCAGGGCCGCGGTTCGCCAGATCATTCGACCCGCCGAGAGCCAGGGGGATGATGTGCTCGTCTATCCAGCGGTCGCGGGTGCCGTCGATCTTCTGCTTGCAGATGCAGCAGATGCCCTTGTGCCGCTCCCACATGTCGAGGCGCTGGCGCGGGGTCAGAGGCTTGCGCGGTGTGGTGCCGACGTCGGTCATGCCGCGATCTCCACGGCACGACGGCGGGTCTTGTTCTTCGGGCGCTGTCCCTCGCCAAGAACCGTCACGATGCGACGGTCCTCGATCATGAGCCAGATCGGCGGGATGCGGACTCCCGCGGCACCGGCCTTGATGGCCTCGCAGATGGTCGGGGTCAGAACCTTCCCGCAGACCTCGCCATAGCGCAGCGGGGCGGCGGCGATCGCGTCTGCCTGGGTCATGCCTTCGACGCGCTCAAGCCAGCGGGCCGCGGCATGTAGGGTGAGGGGAGCGAGGCCGGTCACAGAACCACCTCGATCAGGTTCTGGCGCTTGAGTTCGAAGAACAGCCGGCGCACGCGCTGCACGTCGTCATGCGCGCTCTTGGGGCCTTCCCGCGACGGCTCGGACAGGAGGATCGAGCACGCCTCATCGATCTTCGGCTGGCGGTATTGCCCGTCTTCTGTCTCGCTCGGGATCTTGCAGGCGGCGCGCACCGCTTCCCTCAACTCGGGAAAGCACAGGCCGGGCCGCATCCATTTCTCGACGCTCTTGCGATTCCGGATCAGGATCGAGGCGACAACCTTTCGGGCATGATCGTTGAAGGACACCGCGACCTTCGCCTGGTTGGCCATGCCGATCAGGACGCCCAGCGCCGCGATTTCGCTGACGCCATGCTTGGCCGCATCCCTCGACGTGATGCCGTGCACCTCCGCCGCGCCGTCCTTGATCTTCCGGCCTTCCGAATTGATCGGGGACCAGAACGAGGCGAGGGGATTGCCGTCTGCATCGACCAGCTCCGCCGCGATCTCGCATATCCAGGGCTGGCCCGGATCATCAAGAGGGAGGTCGGTGCGCAGAACGTCGGACGTGGCGCAGGCGAAGATGAGGATCATTTGCCGACGAGCTCCGCCAGCCGATCGGTGGCCGCCTGCGCCGTGATCTTGTTCTGCACCCGGTCGAGGTGGACCGCGTTGACGGCGCGGACCTCTTCAAAGGCTTCGGTCCCCTCCGGCGGGAAGCCGCCGTTCTCGTTCCAATAGGTCTTGATGTAGTCCTTGAGGGATTTCTCCGACGACGCGCGCCAAAGCATTTTCGCGTAGCTCTTGAGAACATCGAGGGGCAGGCCTTCGCCTTCCGATCGGGCAGCGGAGCTTGCGTCGTCCTGCCCCTCGTCCTCGCCCCGCGACTGCGGATCGGAGGCGGGTTCCGACGAGCCGGAGCCATCCACGCCAGACGTGAACAGCCCCGGCTCTTCCGATGCGGCGCCATCATGGCTCGTGGTGTCGTCCTGCTCTGCAGGCCCTGATTCCACGACCTCGGCCGCGTCGGTTTCGATGATGTCTTCGCTGCCGTCGATCTCGCGATCGACATGTTGCTGCGAGAAGCCGCTTTCGCCGCCGCCGGTCAGCCGCGCCGCAATGCCGGGCGGGTTGACCTCGCGCGCTGCGTCGGGGCCGCGTTCGTCCAGCTCGTCGGGGGCATAGACGCCAAGCAGCACTTCCGGCGTATAGCGACGCGCCCAACTGCGGATGCTGTAGTAGCCGAGTTGCTGCTGCGGATCGGCCTTCCAGAGCGGGGAATTCTTGGTCCTGATCTCGCCAACGCGCGGGCTCTCGTAGACCTTCCGCGATCCGTCCTGCATTTCGCAGGCGACGGTGCAGCGCAGGTTTTCGCCCTCTCCGGTAAACTCGTATTCCGGCCGGCGGGCAATCGGCGCGCGGGTGTGCACCACGGCGGCGATCAACTGCGCCTCATAGGCGATCATGTCGTTGACGTTGTAGGACTTCGCCGCGACGGCGAATGGGTCCATTTCCCAGCGCAGGGCCTGCATCGCCACGGCCATGCAGGCGCCGGCATTGCCGCGCAGGTGCTTGGGGATGGCGTGCTGCGAGCGCGACATGGCTTCGGAGAAGGCCATGACCTCGCCGAAGGAGCGCGGCAGGAGCGCCGCGCCGCCATGGGTCTGCGTCATCGCGACCTGGCTGGCGCGCAGGGGCTCGACGGTGGCGACTTGGGTGTTGGTCACGCTGCTGTCTCCTCGGGAAGGCTGCCGGCCTGCGCGTCCGCTTCCATCTGGCGGCGGAGCCAATCGGGCATGAGCACGCGGCGCTCGTCGGCGTAGCCGGGCCATTCGCCCGTCTCGACGCAGCGCGCGAAGGTGGTGATGGCGCGCTGAACCTGGCGGCCGGCGAAATAAATCCAGTCCTGATCGACCTCGACCACGCTCACGGCGTAGGGCGGCGCCTTCTCGACGAAGACGAGGACGAACATCGTCATGTCGATCTTGAGGACTTGCTTGAGGGCGCGGCGGGTGAGGGCGCCCTGCATGGCGTAGCCGTGGCTCAAAATGGCGCGCTGCACCGCCTCGGGCGATGCGTCGGCGCAGGTCTTGAGATCGACCACGCAGCCGTCGCTCACCGGCAGGACGTCCGGGCGGCTCTTGAGCCAGACCCCGGTTTCCTCGTCCTTCCAGATCAGGCTTCGCTCGACCTCGCCCTGGAGGATGCCGGCCTGCACCAGCGGGTGCGCGCCAAGCGTGCGCGCCATGCCGCGGATATGCGTCAGATCATCCGGCACCAGAACCGTGCGGCCGGCGCTGATCTGCTCTTCGCGCCATTCCTTCGCGGCGGCGGTGCGCCAGTCGGACCATTGATCCGGCCGGACGGCGAACTGCTCGCGGAAGCCGCTCTCGCCAAGCAGCAGGGTGTGGCAGGCACGGCCCATATCGAGCGCGCGGGAGGCTTCCTCGGGCTCGCGGTCGGGGTTGAGGTAGGAGCCGGCGAAATAGTGCGCCGGGGTCTGCCGCTCGATGGTGCGTAGGCCGCTGGACGAGATCGACGGACCGACGCAGCAATCGCCATGGTAGAGCTCGATGTCGAGATCGTAGACGCCGCTGGCGGAAACCTTCTCGCCAGACTTGAGCTTGAGAACCTTGGTCATGCCGCCCTCTTGGCTCTGCGCGCCGCGCGCTCTGCCGCGGCACGCTTCTGCGCCGCCAGCTTCTCCTGCTCGCCCAGAAGCCATTCTTCGGCTCTGGCACGCACCACCGCCTCGGTTGGGCCGGTGAACACCAGCGGCATGAGAATGCGGCGCTTGGCCTCGATCCCGCCGAAGTAGCCGACGCAGCGAACCGGAGCGTTTGGGCTGTTCGTCGTGAAGACGTGGAAGTCGTTCATGGAGGGCATCACGAGGCCTCCGCAGCGGCGCGGCGGCGCTCGATCTCGTGACGCACCGTGAACAGCACGTCCTCGTCGAAGTCGCGGTCGGACACCCAATGCAGGAAGCCCTCGTCGACTTCGGACCAGCGCAGACCGCGGTTCTTGCCGATGCCGCAGCGGACCTGCAACGCGGGCTCGCCGGTCCACTGGATCAAGGTTTCAAGCGGCGTCGTCTCCAGCATGTCGCGGAGTAGGAACGCCGTGACATAGGCGTCCGGCATGGCCCGGTGCGCGACGTTGGCGATCTCGCGGATCAGCCCCTCGGGCCGGCGCCAGTAACGCAGCGCCTGGTTGGAATGCGACGGGGCATCGGGCCAGAGCCGCAGCGCGCATTTATAGGTGCACACCCACGGCAGCCCGCCGGTCAGATCATCGGTGATGAACTGCCGCTCGAACTTGGCGTTGTGCGCGGCGTAGGCGGCGATCGGAACGGCCGACAGGCTGAGAGCCGCGACCACATCCCGCCAAGAACAGGCGCCGAACAGGTCTTCGTCGATGATGTGGTGGATCGCGCTCGTCTCGGGCGGGATCGGGCGCGTCGTGCGGACGAACAGGTCTCCGAACGGATTGTTGCTGATCCGCCAGTCGGCAGGGCCACCGAGCAGATCATGGCCGGCCTCAAGATCGACCCAGCCGATCTGGCAGACCTCGGCCTCGGGAGGCGTGAAGCCGGTCGTTTCCAGGTCAACAACTCTTACGAGCATGATGCATCCCCCTCGTTCACATGCCGCCATGCACGGCCGTCTCTGACTTGTCGGATGGTCGACTCGTTCACGCCGAAGCGGCGCGCCAGTCGCGAAATGCTGCCGCGACCCGAGCGACATTCGCGCCTGATCTCGGGGATGTCGGCTTCGGAAAGTTTGGATTGCCGAGTGCGATCACCGACCGCCTTACGCCCGTTCCGCACAGCGTCGAGCAGGTTCTCGGATCGCGTTCCCCAGCGAAGGTTCACGAGGCGATTGTCGTCAGGGATATCGTTGGCGTGGAGGGATTCATGTTCGCTCGGGCAGGGGCCGACGAACGCCTCCAGAACGAGGATATGAACGTCCACCGAGTGCCCGCGCCCGAGGGCCACGCTCACGTGACCAGACGGCTTTCGGCCCGGACGCAGCAGTTGCCCCTTGCGGGTGCGGTGTACCGTGATCTCGCGCCCCGAATATTGGTCGATGCGCTGATAGGGCAGGATGCGATCAAGGCTGCGGACGCGGCCGTGATCGGAGACCTCGTAGAGCCCTTCAAAGCCCTTAATCGGAAGCCAATGCTCGGCCATCAGATCAGGCCCTTCCACATGCCGATGATTGAGAGGAGGACGGCCATCTGCAGCGCGCAGTTGATCGCAGCACAGGTCGTCTCGGGATGGTTGAGGGGGAGGCGCATCAGGCGGCCTCGTCGGGAATGGCGAACTCGTAGTTCGCGTAGGTGCTGTCGCCGTCGTCGGTCTCGCGGCTGCGATAATTCGGATTGCGGATCGCTCCGACGCTGATGGAGTCCACCCCGTTCTCGCGGGTGCAGACGTGCAGCGTGTTTCCTTCGCGGTGGACATGCCGGAAGCGCACGAAGTCGTCGTGGGCCAGACCGCAGAGCCGGAGAAGCGCGGCTTCCTGCTTATGTTCGGCCTTCTGGCGGGCCTCGCGTTCGGCCTCCGCAGCCTCAAAGGCGGCGATCTCTTCCGGCGTCGCTTCGCGGAAGCCGGACGCGTCCGGTGCAAGGTCTTTGCCGCCGAGCGTGTATGTGCCGAAATGGCAATAGAAGGGCTTGGCCTCTTCGAACCAGCAAACGGCCTCGCGTCCAAGTTCGACGCGAACACGATAGATGCGATCCGGCTTCATGCCGCGCTCCTCGTTCTGGCGCTCGCGACAAGCTCGGCATGGCGGAGCTTCGCGGCTGCGGTGGAAAGGGTGTCGATCCGGTCGTGCTCGACCTGGGCGAGTTCAGAGAGACCGGCATTCGAGACCTGCGCGGCAAGGCGGCGCCGATGCTCAACGGCCATGTCCACGGCGTTGATGATCTCGACCAGTTCGCCGGCGGTCAGAGTGGCGATGAATTCGGTGGCGGGGGTCATGAGCGACCCTCCGCCTCGCGCTCGGCATCCTTGCGAGCCCACATCGTCCGCGCGCCCATGCCGCCGGGAGAGAGCGGGCCGCGATAGCCCGGAACCTCATCCCGCATGTCGAACTGCGGATCGAAGAAGCGGCCCGTATAGGTGCAGCGGACGAGCGGGTTCAGGACTTCCGCCAGCTTGGCGCAGGAGCGCAGCGCGTCCTGCTGGACATAGCCGACCGAGTAACCGTAACCGGCGTCCCGATCCCAGACGTGGCCGTAATCGCAGCCAACCTTGATCCAGCGATGGTCGCTATCGGGTGTCTGGCCCTTCTCGTAGAAGGTGATCCCGCCGTGGAACTCGCCTGCCGACAGGATGCTGTCGTATTCGTTGTAGACGGGCTGCCGGAGGCCGCTTGAGCGATCCATCATATGTTCGACAGGGAGCCAGACCTTCGCCCAATCCTCCGGCCGCAACTGCTGCTCGGGAATCGTGACGTAGTAGTTCCACATGCCCTTGCCGTCGCACATGTGGCCGACCCCCCAATGGGCGATCTCATAGGCGAGGCCTTCGGGGCTGGTGCCGTTCCAGAGGCGCTTTTCGTTGAGGCTTTCCATTTAGGCCGCCTCCCCGTTGGCATAGACGAACTGACCTTCCTCGATCCCGCTGGCGTGGCCAGCATCGGAGTCGTGCTCGGCGCAGAAGTCGAACAGGTTGTCGGGCATGGTGCGGTGGCCGTCTCGGGCGTCTTCCACGAGCAGCCGGGCGATCTCGTCGCTGGCGTCGCGGCTGGTGCCCTCGACCACGTTGAAGCGCACGACCTTGAGAATGTCGCAGCCGTCAAATCCCCAGATCTGATCCGCCGCGTCCCGCGCGTTCTGGAACAGGTGCGTCTCGTTGATGACGACCGGCTTGCCCGTCTGGTTCTTCCAGCGGGTCACGACGACGTAGGTGTCGTGGTCCCAGTCCAGACCGGTATCGGTCAGAAAAGCCTTCTGCATCTCATCGCCTCCGCAGTGCGACGTTGAAGCCATGAGGCAGACGGGGCGTGCTGATGCCGTCCCAATGCCCTCCGGCGCTCTCGACGGCGGCGTGGATGCAGGCGCTCCAGGTCTCGAATTCCTCGACCTCTTCGCCGTGGATCAGGAAGACCCAAGCCATGCCGTCGCCTCGTCTGTTGGGACCAAGCTAAGCATGATAGAAATATCACGTCAACAACAATGATGATAAAAATATCTTGCAGTCTGATATCGGCTCGGCTTACCCATATGGCGGGCTGTCACCGTGGCTGAGCCGGAATCCGGCGGAGCTTTCCCAGACAAGACGGCTGGCGTGGGGGTTAGATCATCCTACGGCGCGCTGGGGATCTGAGGACGGGCTATCCGAGAGGACGTCCTGCCAATGCGACCGACCGACACGACGGTTCAGGCCGCGGGCATGGGTTCCCTCCCTCTATGGTTCTCCATAGGGGGTAGGGGGTCTTTGCCTCGCTCCCTCCCTCCACTCGGGTTCAATCCCTTGGAGAAAGCCCATGGCCAGACTGAACAACCTCAGTGCCAGATTGAAGGTGAATCAGTTCATGCAGGAGAACGGAAAACCACCGATCTCCGCCGACGCTCCTACGAAGAGTTCGCGAACGAACTGCGGAAACGGCTGGCGCCCGGCCAAGTGCAGGTGCCATTCGCAAGCGCCCTTATCGCGCAGGGGAGATAGGCCGTGCCGATCTCAGTGGAGCGAATGGCTCGCTACCCAGGCGGGGCAATCAGATCGAAGGAATGGAAGTCGTTTCGGGCGCTCATCCTCGAGCGCGCGCGGAACCGCTGCGGGGCAGCCATCGATAAATTCGGCCGACGCGGCGCCCTGACCTCGAGAGGACAAAACACGCCGCGCGCGCAGCGCGTTCAATCCGCGTGGTTCTAGTGGTCTACACGGGTGTCGATGCCTTGGGTGGAGCCGGGGCTGTCTGCTCATATGGAAGCCGGGCGACTTCCTTCGGGTCCTCATCATCAATGGCGAGCTTGAGGATGAAATCGCCCCAATGCTGTACCCTCTTCCGAACAGCCGGCAACGCGATCACGGAAGGGATGCTTTCTCGGGAGACCAGAATCTCGCCCGTTGCCTCAGCCGTGTCGCCGTCCGGGTCTTGGATGATCGCCTTAAATGTGTGTTTCCCTTGAGCAAGATGACGCAGGCGGATCCAGATGCTTAGGCCAAAAGTCGCGGGCACAGATTTCGTAGCGACGTTCTGAGGATATACCCCAATCAACATCATCTTCCCGTTAACTTCTTGCCGAATATCATCGCAAAAGATGACATCCAAAATATCGTAGCCGGCACTCATTAACGCACGACCCCGGCGCTATATGGATTAGTGGAGGGTAAAACTTCGTCGATTTCGAGCGCATTTACTTCGGATTCGTCCGAATGCGACCAAGGGGAGGAGGAAAATGTTACAGGTGCCAGATGATTGTTTCTCTCTGGCTTCGTTTTTGGGTCGTAGATTTCGACGTCGATGCAGCATCCCAGCGCCCAAACCATGTCGGCAATGCTCTCGACGGTCATGTTGGTGTGACCCATCAGGCGACGATGCACGACTGAACGGTCGACGCCCAGCCGTTCGGCAAGGTCGACTTGGGTGAGACCGTCCTCATCATGCAGGACCGCATAAGCCTTTCGTAGTTGATGCTCAATCGAGTTCGACAGCGACAGAAAAACCTGACGCCTGAGGCTCGGCAATTTACGGAAAGAGCTCATAATTATTGCCTCTCATAACGACATCATCGAGCCGATTATCTCGGATGAATTTACGAACTTCCCGCAGCTTGAGTGTGTTCACCCGGCCATCGCGTTTAGTTTCGATCTCTAACGCTCCCGTAACCGCGACAAAGGCTGCCCCCGGTTTGAGGCAGAACCCATAAATCCGCAGCCCGGGCGGATGCATTTTCCGCACTCCTTGCCCGGTCGGCTTCATGCGCTTTAGATCACCGGCGCCGGGGCGATCTGCGCACCGATAATCGGAAAACATCATTTCGAGGTGCTCGGCGTGGCTCCGCCGGCTGGTCCGGAACTCCTCAGCGAGGAAATCGTCAACAAGGTCCGTCCATTCGAGAAAGCTCCTGGTCATGTACAGGCACCGCTGTGGAGGGCGAGAGTCCCACTCGGGAACTTCGAAAACCTCCACCTCTCGACGTCGCAATAACAGGTCGAGTGTTGCCATATAAGTCAACAAGAGCCTTCGTAAAGGGTTAAGGAACCGGAAGGGTGCGGCAATTTCGCAATCGTGAAAGGCGCCCGAGCCCGCGCCGAATGATCTGAATCTGGATCCGTCCGCTTCATCGTTTTCGCCGGCCCGTCACTTCACCACGCCGAACCGCCGCACTACGCGGCCGGTGATCACAGCTTGCATATCCTGCCCACGGCACGCCCGATGATCCGGATTTCGTCTGCCTTGTAGACGTCCGAACCCTGTTTCGGATTGTCGGAGTCAACGGCGACCTCGGCGCCCTTCAGCTTGCGGAGGCGCTTCACCAGCACTTCGCCGTCAGGATCGAGCAGCACGAACACGCCGCCCTGGCCGATGGCCGTATCGGTTGTGTCCACCAGCACCCGGTCGCCGGAGCCCAAGGTTGGCTCCATGCTGTCACCGCGGACTTTGACGAAGTGCACGCGCTGCGATCCGGCGTGGGTGAAGTCTCGCAGCACATAATCCGGGAACACGAATTCGCCGCGCACGGCATGGGCATCATAGACGACGCCACCACCGCCAGGCAGATGAGCGGGGAGCGACAGGCCGCCGGGCCCGGCACCGGCCGACACGTCGACGTCGGGCATCGCCCCGGGAACCGAACCCTGATAGGGCGCTTCTGTCGAGACGCCGCCATTGGTGTTGGCCTCGAACACCGGATCGGGGTCGAACTCTTCGCCAGGAGGCACACGCCTCGGCTCATTGTCCGAAATCTCTTCGGGGCCCTCTTCCCTCAGCAGCCAAACTTCCGTGGTCTTCAGCACGCGGGCAATCTTCGCCAGGCCGTCGGCGCGTGGCGACACGGACTTCCCGTCGAAAATGTTCGTGATGAAGCGTTCGCTGAGCCCAGCCTCTAACGATGCGCCGCGGGGCGATTTTCCAACTGCGGCTAGGCGCTTTCGGATTCGGTCGGGGAGGGTCGTTTCCATCGCCGGGGAGTATGCCGACGAATTATCCCCCTCGTGAGTGATACCATTATCATGCTTTCTGTTGACGGCATGATAAAGATATCGCACTCTCTCGGGCATGACGCTCGTTGAAGAAATCATCACCGTCTCCAAGGCCTATGGCACCGCCCGCGGCATCAGCCTCGGACGCGTCTCCATGCTCGCCTTCGGTGACGGAAACCTCCTGAAGCGCCTCGAAAGCGGTTCGGACCTCACCACGCGGCGCCTGGAAGGCGCGATGCGCTGGTTCTCCGCCAATTGGCCCGAGAACGGCGAGTGGCCGGACGACGTGCCGCGCCCCGCGCCTGAGCCGGAAGGGGCGGCGGCGTGACACCGCTGGGGGGCATCGTCTCGGGCATCATGGCCCGGCTCGCCGACAAGCGCCGACATCCGGTGCGCGTCACCATCATCGCCGAGTGCGTGCATGAGGTGATCGGCGCGGACGACGAGCGGATCATCCATGTGATGCGCCAGCTTCCGCCGCAGCGTGCCGCGCGCGGATCAGCACCGATCGAGCCCGCAGGCGCGCGGCTTCTTCCCGAAGCATCGGCTCCCGCAGGGACGCGAACTCCGTCTCATCCTCACCATCGGCCAGGCGCTCCAGGCGCCGGGCGAGGCATTCGCCCATGAACGCGACGCGCTCCGAGCTCACCACCTTCGCCGCGATCAGCATGTCGAGCAGCGCATCGAACGTCTCGCGGGCGATGACCTCGCGGGTTGCTCCAATCTCTGCCGAGGCACGGTCCATCACGGTTTCGCCCACGGCGGCGGCTGGCGGAGGGCGGCGATGAACTCCCTCGTCGTCATGATCCTGATCTCGGCGCCGCTCTTCGTCGCGCTCGTGATCGCCTTCCTGGCCGGGCGCTTCTTCTCCCGGGCTGCCCGGTCCTTCTTCTCGTCCACGGCTGAATCCTCCCAATTCGAGGCCGCAAACATTGCGCGGTCGGGGAAGGGGCGCACGGGAATAGTCGATGCGAACGTTCCCGGAACGGGGATGCTGCCGCACTCCAACCTATCGAGGGCATTATGAGCGGAAGCCGTCAGCTCCCGGCGAGTGACTATGCGCGCCTGAAAGCCGCGACGCGCGATCTGGTGAAGATGGCCGGCGGTCCCAACCGCGCCTCCACCGTCACGCGCGTCGTGCCCTCCAAGCTGACCGAATACGGCAGCCCGCACCTGTCCACGCATATGCCGCTCGACGTCATTGCCGACCTCGAGGCGGACGTTGGCGAGCCCGTCGTGACGTCAGTCCTGGCCGACCTGATGGGCTTCGTGCTGGTGCCGAAGGCCGCCACGAAGCAGCCCGACCAGACCATCGCCGCCAGCATGGGCGAAGTCGCGAAGGACGTCGGCGACGTGCTCTGCAAGCTCGGCGCCGCGCTGTCCGATGGCAGCGTCACGGTCGAGGAAGCCCTCAAGATCCTGCCCAGCGTCCGCGAGGCCGAAACCGAGCTCTCCGAACTGGAAGAGGCGCTGGAAGCCAAGAGCAGCGTCGTGCCGCTCGGGAGGGCGTCATGAGCGCTTTCTGGACACCCGAGCGCATCGACACGCTCAAGCGGATGGCTGCCGACAAGTGCAGCGCCTCCGTCATCGCGCGGGAGATCGGCGCCACCCGCAACCAAGTCATCGGCAAGGCCGGCCGGCTCAAGGTCGGGCTCAGCCAGAAGAGGGCCATCGTATCCCAGGCCATGCGCGGCGCTCTGGCGTCGTCGGCCAAGGCCGCGGCCAAGCGCGCCAAGCCCTCGCTCCCCCAAGTTCTGTCCGCCCCTAACTCCCCCGTGTCCGACGCCGGCGCGGGCAACAAGGCTGAGGATCTGCGGGAAACCGTAGCAATGCTCGGGGCGGCGCCGGAGGAGATCGGGGAGGTTGCCTCCTCTCTCGATCAGCACCCCTCCGGCGACATGACGGGCCAATCCTCGGCGGGCGTCACCCTTTTCGACCTGCGGCGGGACTCCTGCCGCTTCCCCGTCTCGGGCGAGGGCATCGGCACGATCTTCTGCGGCGAGAAGGCCGAGGAAGGCCGCTCCTACTGCCCGGTCTGCTACCCGCGCACGATCACCAAAAGCGCCGGTGGGGACTTCACGTTCAACCGCAAGAACGACGAGCGGGAGGCGGCGTAGCCATGGCGGAATGCAATGAGCATGGCGTCTACACCGCCGACGAAACGCTTGAATTGCCGCGCATGGTGAAGGGGTGGCGCGGCGTCCAGTTGGCGGAAATCAGGCTGGCCGACATGGGGACGCACTGGATATGGGCGACCAGCTTCCAGATGTTCAGCGGCGACTGTTGGGGCTCTTCATCACCTCTGGTGGACCGTGATCCAACGCCTCTCTCGACGTGTCGAGCGCCGACCCGGGAGGCCGCCATCGAGCTTGCCAGCGCCAAACTTCGCAGATGCCTGTCCGGTCGCGCCGATGAAGGCGACCGCGATGCTCGTGAGGTCATTGCGTGGCTCGGCACCCTCATTCCCGATCAACTCGATTTATTCGGGGCCGCAGCATGACGACCCGCTGCCCCCATTGCGGCCATGAGATCGCCGACAAGGACTTCGCCAAGGTCGGTGGTCTGACAGCAGTGCAGGCCGAGACGCTGGGCTTCATTCGCGCCTTCATTGAAGACAACGGATTCTCCCCGACCGTGCGCGAGATCAAGGAAGCGATCGGCTCGAACTCGACCAGCCGTGTTTTCGAGATCGTGCACGGCCTGGAAGAGCGCGGAGCCATCCGCCGTCTGCCGTACCGCGCCCGCTCCATCCAGCTCGTCGAGGCGGCATGACCGCGATCGAAGCCGCATACGCCAAGCTCGGCACCGCCCGCGCTGCCTATGACAGCAAGCCCCATGAAGAGGGGCGGTATGTCCATTTCCTGGAGTGCCAGAACCGGGCTCTGAAGCTGGAAGGCGAGAAGCTGCGCAAGCAGGTGCGGCGGCTTGAGGCGTTCGCGCGGCGGTCGGGGAGGGCGGCGGCGTGTTAGCGCATGTGCTCCTCGTAGATTGCCGCAGCGCTTTTGCTGATGGTGCTGATTTCGCCCTCAAGGGCGAGCAGCATCTGCCTTCCGAGGACGACTGTGTTGTGTTTGGCGCGTTGGAGGCTCGGCCAGAGCTGTCGTCGCTTTTCCATGCGCTCGTCAATTTCTTGCTGAGGAAGGGCCCCCTGTGTGGCCGCAAGGATGCCGTCGCTTGCGAACAGGCCATCTGCATCCTCAAGGCAGATAACGAAGCTTTCCAAGGAGGCCAAACTCTCCCTGCCAGCGTTCTTCTCGCGCGCAAAACGGGTCACCTCGGGCAGCAAGCTATTGGCCCACGCTCTAAAGTTCCGCCGACCGGTGGTGCCCTCTGGCCACTGAGGTTCATCTATACGGAAGCGCTCCACCTGATCGAGTTTCCTCGCGATGTCGGAGTGAAACTGGGTCATGGTCGTTCGGGCGCGCAGAAGGCGGTCTCTGAGGTCCAGAGCACTCTGGCGGCTTTGTATCGCTATCTGTTTCTTGACCGGACCAACCGCATAGAGCGCCGCAAAAAGGGCGATCAGCGCGCCGATCAGGGTCTGGTACCGGTTCAGCCAGTATTCCCAGCAACCGTTATCCGGATTGCCCGGGCAAGCGGCGCCGGTGTTCAGCGCGTGCACCAGCAACGGCAGGACGATCAGAGCGATCGGTACTGCAACAATCGCGACTGCGATCAGAAAAGCCCGGCCGCCTTCGATCCATTCTTCTTTGTCCATGAGCGGACCATGCCTCGCGCCGACGTCACGGTCGATGGCTGGCGACGCTCGTCCACATCCGAGGCAGCCTGAGGAGATCACCATGCCGGACATCGGCCACAACAGCGACCTCACCGAAGACCAGCGCAAGGCCCTGTTCTTCCACCATCTCGGCACCATCGCATCGAAGAAGGAGAAGGCCGCCAGCGCCAGCGGTGAACTGCGTGCCGCGTACAAGGCAGCCAAAGCGGACTCCTTCACCAAGAAGGACATCGACTTCGCCCTCTCGCTGGAGAAGGACGAAGACGAGAAGATGGTCGAGCAGCGCAAGCGCGAGATCGAAATCGCGGCGTGGTGCGGCCATCCAATCGGCACCCAGGCCGATCTCTTCGATGGCGTGGACCGGACGCCGATCGTCGAGCGCGCCGCGGCCGAGGGCCGGAAGGCCGGTGCCGAGGGCCAGAGCAGCAGCGCCAATCCCTATGACGGGGAAGCGGGGCAGGTCTGGATGCGTGAATGGCACGCGGGCCAGAAGGACTTGCACGATGCCTTCCTCGCGCTGAACCGCAACAAGGATGCTCTGGTGAAGACCGAGCGGCCGCGCGGCGCTGGCGACGATTTCGACGACCTTGAAGGCGTCGACGCCGAAGGGACGGCCTGAGATGGCTCCGCAGCGCGTCGACATTACAGGGCAGCGGTTCGGAAAGCTTCGCGCCGTTCGGTTTCATCACCGCACGTCGGATCGTCGGAGCATGTGGCTTTGCGTCTGCGACTGCGGCAACGAATCCGTCGTCGCCCTTGGAAATCTCCGATCAGGAACGACGCAAAGCTGCGGGTGTGGGGTGCGAGCCGCCCACACGACGCACGGACATTCTCCGAAAGGAGCCATGTCGCCCGAGTACAGCACTTGGCACGCGATGAAGCGCCGGTGTTTTTCTCCCCAAGTGGCGAATTATGCCTACTACGGCGGGCGCGGCATCGGCGTATGCGAACGCTGGAAAGAGAGCTTCGGGGCCTTCCTCGCAGACATGGGACCGAGGCCGTCACCGGACCATACCCTCGATCGCATCGACCCCGATGCCGACTATTGCCCGGAGAACTGCCGATGGGCCACGCGGAGCGAGCAGCAAAGGAACAAGCGGAACAATCGGCTTGTGACCCTCGATGGGGAAAGCATCACGCTCGCAGAAGCATGTGAACGGCTGAATCTGCCTTACAAGACGATCCAGCACCGCCTCCAGCTAGGCTGGTCAGAGCACCGCGCCCTGCATGAACCTCTGCGCCGCCGGAGGGCAGCGTGAAAATCGCCGGATTAGACCAAGCAACCGTCTCCGGCCTCGCCATCCTCGACGGCGACAAGCTGCTGCATGCCGAAGCCTTCAAGGCCAAAGGGAACGGCGACGCCGAGATATTCACCGCGTTCCGCCGCTGGCTCCGCGCCATGCTGATCGCACACGAGGTCGAGTATCTGGCGCTCGAAGAACCGCTGCCGACCAACCTTGAGCGCACCGAGATCGTCTTTTCCGACAACGACGCCTTCGGGAAATCCACCCGCAAGATCAAGCGCCCCATGTCCAGTATGGTCACCTATCTGCGGCTCTACGGGCTGCGGGGCCATGCCATCCAGGTCTGCGACGAGCTCGGGATTCCGTGGCTGGAAGTGAACAACCGCGACTGGCGCGCCGTGATCCACGACCGCCGCTCGGCGCCGAAGGGCACGAAGGACAGCACCCAATGGTGGAAGAACGCCGCCTTGGAACGCTGCCGCCTCATGGGCTGGGACATCAAATCGAAGGACGCAGCAGAAAGCGCACTCATCGCCGAATGGCTGAGGATCAAGCTCAACCCGCGGCTTTCCCCGGCCGAGGGGCTGTTTGCGGGGGCGCGGGGCTGATGCTGCGCGTTCTCGACCTCTTCAGCGGCATTGGCGGCTTCTCTCTCGGCCTGGAGCGCACTGGCGGTTTCAAGACCGTCGCGTTCTGCGAGATCGAGGAGTTTCCGCGCCGCGTCCTGGCTAAACACTGGCCCGAGGTGCCCTGCTATCATGACGTGCGAGAACTCACCGCCGAGCGCCTGGCAGCAGATGGAATTGCCGTCGATGTCATCTGCGGAGGGTTCCCATGCCAGGACATCAGCACCGCGGGAAAGGGCGCTGGCCTCGCTGGCGAGCGAAGCGGCCTATGGCGTGAGTACGCCCGCCTTATTGGCGAGCTTCGACCCCGATACGTCCTCGTGGAGAACGTGGCAGCTCTGCTTAGTCGAGGGCTTGGCGAGGTTCTCGGAGAGCTGGCCTCGCTCGGGTTTGATGCTGAGTGGCATTGCATACCAGCTTCCGCCGTTGGCGCCCCTCACAGACGAGATCGTATCTGGATTGTGGGCTACCCCAACAGTCAACGGGAATTACAATCGCAAGGGGGCGAGCAAATCCAGCGGGGATGGCCTCGCGACGCAGGTCCGCATGTGGCCGACGCCAACCCGCGTCTATACGAGGGCGGACTGGTCGCCGGAGCGCATCCATGCGCGCCAGGAGGAGGTCAAGGCGGCAACGCTGGCGAAGGGCAAGCACCACACGGGGAACGGCTTCGGCCTCAATCTGGCTCAGGCGGTGCGCATGTGGCCAACGCCGAACGCGGGGGATTACAAGGCCGGGATGTCGAACGCGCCAGGTCGGCAGCAATCCTCCCTTCCGCGTACCGTGGGCATCGTAGAGGGGGTGAGTTCGGGGCGCCGTGGTGGTCTGAACCCGACGTGGGTCGAGTGGCTCATGGGGTTCCCGATGCGATGGAGCGAATTAGGGGGCTCGGAAACGCAGTCGTCCCGCAAATCCCGGAGCTGATCGGCTGCGCCATTCTCGCAGCAGAAGCGGGGAGGGCAGCCGCATGACCCCCGACGCCGCCTTCACCGACTGGAAGCTCCGCGCGCAAGAAGCGGACATTCTGGAGGAAGCGCGCCGGGCTGGTGCGCAGCTTCGCCGGGCGGGCTCGGAATGGATCGGGCCTTGCTGTGCCTGCGGCGGAACCGACCGCTTCTCCATCCACCCCGGCAAGCGCGTGTTCAACTGCCGTGGCTTCGGTGGCGGCGGGGTCATCGACATGACCATGCACCTCCACGGCTGCGACTTCCTCAAGGCCTGCGAAATCCTGACCGGAGAACCGCCGCCGCGCGGGCAGGGCAGGGACATTTCGCCGGAGGAGAAGGCGGCCCGTGATAGCCGCCGGGCCGATGCGGAACGGAAAGCCGCGCGCGAAGCTGAGGACGCGACGCGCAAGGCCGCGCGCCGGCGGGGAAGCGCGCGCGGTGTTTGGTGCGAAAGCCTGCCGCTGCCGGGCAGCATCGCTGAATCCTACCTGATCGGTCGCGGCGTTCCGAAGCCCCCGATGGGCTGGCCGGACGTCCTGCGGTTCCATCCCGACCTCGATTATGAGCTCGACCGCTCCGCTGCCCGGATGCCCGCGCTTCTCGCCAAGGTGCAGGGTCTGGACGGCAAGGGTTCTGCGGTCTGGCAAATCTACCTCGATCCGAAGGGCGGCAAGGCCAAGGTCGAGAACCCGAAGGTCGGGCGCGGGCCGGCCGGCGGCGGCGCGGTTCGCATCGGCGGGATTGCCTCGCACATCGGCGTTGCGGAAGGCGTCGAGACGGCTCTCGCGGCATGGACGCTTGAGGGCTATCGCATCCCGGTCTGGGCCACGCTTTCGACCTCGGGAATGCAGGGTTTCGAGCCGCCCCCGGAAATCGCGAGGGTCACGATCTTCCCCGACGGCGACCGGCCCAAGGAACGCCCGGACGGCAAGATCATGGACCCGCCGGGGATGAAGGCCGCGCTGGCCCTGCGGGATCGCCTCGCCGCCGCCGGCATCCGCGCCAGCATCACGCCTCCGCCCTTGGGCAAGGGGGATTTCCTCGACGTTCTGAACAAGGTTCGCAGCCGTGAAGCAGTCTGATCTCTTCAACCAGATGAGGCGCGAGGCCGTCATCAGTGAATGCTCGCTCTATCGCTACGAGCTGCGGCGCACATGGGACTTGGGACGGCGGCACCTGCCAGTGTGCATGTTGAACCCGAGCACCGCTGACCATCTGCAGGACGACCCGACGATCCGAACCCTGATCCACTTCGGTCGGCTGTGGGGCTACGGCGGCGTCATCATCGTGAACCTGTTCGCCTATCGCTCATCGACGCCGGAAGTGCTGCTCGGCACACCCGATCCCGTCGGCCCAAAGAACGGCCAGCACCTCGTGGAGACGCTGGAATACGCGGCTGGATCATCGGGGAAAATGCTCGCGGCCTGGGGGAACGGCGGGACCCTCGGAGACCGCGCCAGCCTGTTTTGCTCCAGCGCGCGCGGCTACGGGGTCGATCTGGTCTGCCTGGGAACCACGAAGGACGGCAACCCGAAGCATCCGCTGGCTCGCGGACAACACCGCATCCCGCGTGACCAGCAGCCGATCCTCTGGCGCGGAGCCGCATCCGCATGAACGCGCACTCCATGCCCGACCAGAACAGAATGATCGTGGACAGCGCGGAGAAAGCCGTGCTGGGCGCGTTGATGCTGTCCGAGCACGCTTTCTGGCAGGTCAACGACCGCCTCCGCGCCGACCACTTCCACAAGAAGATCCACCAGCGGATTTTCAGCGCCATCAAAGACGTGTGCGAGGAGGGGAAGAAGCTTTCCCAGACCATCGTGCAGAGCCGGCTTGGCGATGACGCGGAGGAGGATGGGTATTCCATCGCCGCCTATCTCGCTGTGCTGATGACGGGAGCGGAAGAGATCGACCTTTCCGTGCTCGATTTCGTCGACCAGGTCGTGGACGCGGGCGAGCGCCGGCGGCTGGTGCGGATCGCCGAGCAGTTGATGAAGGCGGCGCGCACTGGAGACAAGCCGCCGATCGACGTCGCGGGCGAGGCGGAATCCGCATTGCTCGACGTGATGCACGCCACGGCGCCGAAGCGGCCGCGCCGGCTCGGTGAACTGACATCGAGCGTGATGCGCGACGCCTTCCGCGCCAATGACGACAGCGCGTTCTCTCCCGGCTTCGATACCGGCTTGGCCTCGGTCGACGAGGTGCTGGGCCTCATCCTCCCCGGCGATCTCGGGTTCATCCTCGGCAGCCAGGCCGACGGCAAGAGCTCGCTCGGCGCCCAGATCGGAATGCAGGCGGCAAAGACATGCCCGGTCCTGACCTTCCAGCTTGAGATGACCGCCGAGCAGCAGGCCGCGCGCGAGCTGGCCGCGGCTTCTGGGATTTCCGTCGGGCTCATCCAGGAGGGCGGGTTCGACCTCATGGGGCAGGAACTGATAGCCACCGCCAATCAGGCGCTGCGCGACGTGCCGTTCTTCATCCACGACGAGGGCAAGCTGACCATCCGGCAAATGCGCGCCCAATGCCTCGCCATGAAGCGCACCACCGGACTCGGCATGGTCATCATCGACCAGCTCGACAAGATCAGATCGGAATCCAAGCACCGCGACCGCTTCGAGCGGCTGGCGGAGGTCACCGGCGATCTCAAGGGGCTGGCCAAGGAGCTCGGCGTGCCGGTCATCACCCTGGCGCAGCGCACGCGCGGGGCCCAGCGCCGCGATGATCCCACGCCCATGATCGACGATGCCGACGCACCCTCGATCGAGCGCGACGGAGATTGGGTGCTTGCGGTCTGGCGCCGGGAGAATTGGTTGCGCAAGAACCGCCCGAATGCGAAGGCCGGCGGCGAAGCAATGGACGCATGGGAAGGCGAGATGAGCCGGGCGCGCGGCCGCGCCGACGTCATCTGCCTCAAGCGCCGTCGCGGCCAGGCTTTCGAGCAGCGCGGCCTCAAATGGAACGGCCCCCTGACCCGGTTTGAGGAGATCAGCGGGTGAGCCAGATCGACCGCCTCTGCGATCAGGTCGGGGTCAACATCGTCTCCCCGTTCAAGAGGTTCCGGCCGGGCCAGACCCGCGCGAGGCGCGTGCTGCGCAAGCTCCTTCGCCATCATGGTGAAGGGCATGTTCTTTTCGTGCTGCGCACCATCGTGGAGAGCCGCAATAACAGGGCGGAGTTGTGGAGCGAAACCATCATGGCGGTGTCCGACATAGTGGTGATGCGTCCCGACCTTGCCGGCAAAGGCCTCGCCTTCATCGAAGCATTCGACGACATCCCTCTCGGGGAAGTGCGCGAGAGAGCCCGTAGGATGGCGCTGGGCAGCAAACGGCAGGTCATGCGTGTGCTGATAGCGGAAAAGCTGGAAGGGGCGCTGGCGGCGCCGGAGAGCCAAGGGAGGCTGCTATGACCTGGACACCGGAAATCGTCTTCGCCCGCTTCATCGAGGCTGCCGACACGGAATGGCGTTCGCCTCGGGAGCGCTTCGGTCCCCGCGCCGCGCCTGCGTTCTGGCCCGAGTACCAGCACTCCTTTACCGAGATGCGGGAATGGGGCGACAAGCGCCTCCGCGAGCACCGGGCGGAGTTCTGGGGCGAGCGCAACCGGCCCTCTGCCGCCGCTATTTCCCGCATGGACGAAGCGCTAGGCTGGGGCATCACTCTCCTTGATGCAGACCACAACAAGGTGCTCTGGGGGAAGTGTTTCTGTCTCGTGGCGGGCCGCAAATTCACCGATTGGTGCCGCGTTAACCGGCTAAATCGGAGAACGGCATATCGGCATTTTAATGAAGCGCTCGAAACGATTAGCGCAAGCCTCTGTCGGAACAACGTTTTGCGACGCGACCCCGACTTCGATCTCGTGTCACAGATTTGCCTGGTGCGTGGTATTGATCCCGTCATGCTTGGCGGTTCTGCGGGCGAGATAGCCGAGGCCGCTTAGAGCAACCAGTTTCAGTTCGGTAGGTCAGCAGGCAATCCGGTGCTTCGGCGGCCGGTACGCGCCACATGGGTTCGATACCATGCGAGCTGATGGCCCGACCAAGTTCTGACAGGCGAGAAAAGCCGACAGCGCATCGGCACCGGCTGAGAGGTCCATAGAGCGTCGTGGATAGCGCCACGGGCGCCGCTCAGATGTCAGAACGAAGTCTCCCGTCCATCGGGCTTGCGAGTCGTCTCGGATCACACCGGGGCGGCTCTTCTCGTTTCAGGAGCCGTCATGCGAAAGCTCACGCCAGAGCAGCGCGAGGCTCTTCTGACGGCCTATCTTGCAGGCGTGCCAGCAGCCGCTCTTGCCCGGCAGTACGGCGTTCGTCCCGAATATGCCCGCACTCTGGCTCAGCGCCGCGGTGTAGGCCGTGGAGGCTATGGACGCCGCCCGCGTCCGCGCACCGCCTTGCCGCCGCAGCAGCGCCGCGGGGAGCCCGACCCGATCACTGACGACACCATCGCCCGCGTGACCTGGCTCCATAAGGTGCAGGGCCTCTCGTCTCTCCGGATCGCGCCTCTGGTCCGGCTTCCGTACCGGGAGGTGGAGAGGATCATCGGGGCGGGTTAGATGCCGGCGGCTGCTTTGATGTTCGCAAGCAATTCATCGTGCCGGGCAAAGAGCGGCTTCATGAGCCGAATCTTCTCCATGCGCTCGTCGGGGGAAAGCGCCGGGTCGGCGGCCTCATTGATCATTGGAGCAAGCGCGTTGACCACCGCCTTGTATTCCTCGATGTCGTGCTGAACCTCGTCCATCTCTTCGCCCCGGCTTTTGATTAGAAATCAGAGGAAATCAAACGTGGCACGAGGTGGCAAGCGGGATGGGGCTGGAAGGCCCAGAGGAGCCCGTACACAGCGAACGCGCGAAATCGCGGAGCGTGCTGCCAAGGAAGGCCTGACGCCACTGGAGGTCATGCTGCGGGCAATGCGAGAGCATGCCGAAAAGAACGAGTGGGATGCCGCCGCCGGCATCGCCAAGGATGCGGCGCCCTACATGCACCCGCGGCTTGCCTCGATGCAGCACAGCGGCCCCAACGGCGGCCCGATCCAGACCGTTGACCTGACCAAAGCGAGTGACGATGACCTTGCCCGTCTCGAAGCGCTCTTCGGTCCTCTTGCCGGTGCCGCCGGCGGAGATGCTGAAGGCGATCAGGGCGGAGAGGGCGCGTAGGGCAGCAGAGCAGGAGCGGGAGCGGCTTCGCAACGACGCCGAGCGCATCCGCGAGCGGTGCAAGACGCTCTCCGGCTTCGTCCGCGAGGCCTGGCATGTGCTGGAGCCGACGCAGCCCTATGTGCACGGCTGGCACATCGACGCGATCTGCCGCCACCTCGAGGCGATCACCTGGGGCGAGTTCATTCGCATGGGGCTGGAGAACCGGCTCCTGATCAACGTGCCGCCCGGCACCATGAAGTCGCTGATCGTGTCGGTGTTCTGGCCGGCTTGGGAGTGGGGGCCGTGCGGCTTCCCGGCCATGCGCTACCTGACGACGTCCTACGCGGAGAAATACGTCAAGCGCGACAGCCGGCGAATGCGAGATCTGGTCGCGAGCGAGTGGTATCGCAGCCTCTGGCCCGAGGTGGATCTGGTGAGGGCAGGCGAGGCCTCCTTCGCCAACAGCAAGACCGGGTTTCGCGAGGGCATGCCGTTCGCGTCCCTGACCGGCGGTCGCGGGGACCGTGTGCTGATCGACGATCCGCACTCGACCGAGACCGCGGAATCGGATGCCGAGCGCGAGAACACAACCCGCATCTTTCGGGAAGCGGTTCCGACCCGCCTCAACAACCCGGCCACGTCGGCCATCGTCGTCATCATGCAGCGCCTGCACGAGCAGGACGTCTCGGGGCAAATCCTCAGCCTGAAGCTGGGGTACGAGCACCTGATGCTGCCGATGGAATTCGAGCCCGAGCGGCGGTGCCATACCTCGCTCGGCTTTGAAGACCCGCGCACCTATGAAGGGGAGCTTCTGTTCCCCGAGCGCTTCCCGCGCGAGGTAGTGGACCGCGACAAGGTGCCGATGGGCTCCTATGCGGTCGCGGGGCAGTTTCAGCAGAGGCCGGCACCGCGCTCTGGCGGCATGTTCCAGCGCGGCGACTTCCAGATCGTCGATGCGGTTCCCGCCGGTGCCCAACGCTGCCGAGCCTGGGACTTCGCGGCCACGGCACCCAAGAACGGCAAGCAACCGGATTGGACCGTTGGCCTGCGCATGGCCTATGCCGGCGGCATCTTCTACGTCGAGGACGTGGTTCGCGATCGTTGGTCGCCCGCCGATGTCGAGAAGAACCTGAAGAACACCGCCAGCCAGGACGGCCTCGAGGTGCGCATCCGCATCCCCGAAGACCCGGGGGCGGCTGGCAAGGCCGACGCCCAGACGAAGATCAAGTTGCTGGCCGGCTATGACGTCGCCGCGGTGCGCCCGACTGGGGAGAAGTCCGTGCGCGCAAAGCCGGCATCGGCTCAGACCGAAGCGGGCAATGTGAAGCTCGTCCGCGGCTCTTGGAACGACGCCTTCCTCGATGAGGTCTGCACGTTCCCGAACGCCCAACACGATGACCAAGTCGACGCCTTCGCCGATGCGCTGAACGAGCTTGCCCTTGGCGTTGATGCCACCTCTGCCGTTGTCGAGACAGGATTCTACTGATGGCCTTCAATCCTGACGCCCGACACCCGCTCTATCTCGCGTTCGACCCCTCGTGGAAGCTGATGCGCGACGCGGTTGAGGGCGAGGACGCGATCAAGGCCAAGGGGACGCGCTATCTGCCGATGAAGTCGGGCATCGTCGCCATGACGGACCCGACGCAGAAGACCAAGGCCTACGACGCCTACAAGCTGCGGGCCGAGTTCCCTGAACTGGTCGCGCCGACGATCCGCGGCTCGGTCGGCACGATGCTGGAAAAGCCGGCCGTCATCGAACTGCCGGATGCGCTGGAGCCGCTGCGAGAGAAAGCCACACGGGACGGCATGACGCTGGACGCGCTGCACCGGCGCATCTGCGTCGAGCTGATGACGGTGGGCCGCTACGGCGTTCTGCCCGGCATTGGTCAGGACGGCGCGCCATACCTAGCCGGCTATGTCACCGAGGCCATCACCAACTGGGACGAGACCGATCACGTCGTCGACTGGCTGATGCTGGACGAGAGCGCGCCGGTGCTGGATCGCTCGACCGGAGAATGGACCTGCCGGGAGCAGTATCGCGAGTGCTACGTCGAGAATGGCAGCTATGTCGCTCGTGTCTGGACGAAGGGATCGGCGGGCTGGATATCTTCCGATCCTGTCGGGGCATCCGATCAGAAGCGCAAGCCGCTCGGCATCCTGCCATTCGTGTTCATCGACTCGGCGGACCTTTCCGCCAATCCTGACGATGTGCCGCTGTACGGCCTCGCCAAGCTCGCCGTGCGGGTCTACCGCATGGATGCGGACTATACCTTCGCGCTGCACATGACCTCGGAGCCGACGCCGGTCGCGATCGGGTTCGACAGCCCCAAGGACGCGGTCAAGGAAGGCCTGGCACCGAGCACGCTTGGCGCCTCCAAGCTTTGGCTCCTGCCCAAGGGCGGCGACGCGAAATATCTGGAGTTCTCCGGTCCGGGCCTGGAGCAGCAGGCCAAGGCCATCGACGCATCGCTGCAGCGGGCGATCATCTTCGGCGCCCAGCTTTTTGCCGACAACAAGAAGGCGGCGGAGAGCGGAGAGGCGATAAAGACGCGGCTCGGCAATCAGCAGGCCACGCTGAAGTCGATCGCGCAGAACAGCGCGGCCGGGCTGGAGAAGGCGCTCAAGAACACGGCTCTCTGGGTCGGCGCTGATCCCGACAAGGTGAAGGTGACGCCGAACCTCGATTTCGCCGATCACACCCTCACGGCGCAGGAAATAACGGCCGTCGTGGGTGGCTGGCAGGCCGGCGCCTATTCGTGGCGCTCCGCCTTCGATCGGCTCCAGAAGGGCGGCGTTGTCCCCGACGACAGAACGCCCGAGGAAGAGCTCGAAATGATCGACCAGGACGAGATCGATCACGAAGACGCCGCCGCAGCGATGCTGCCGGACCAGACCGCCGAATAGGCGCCACCTAGATCAGCTTTCACCACCCGCCCATTGAGGCGGGTTTTTCATGCCGGCGAGCCCGGTCACCAGCACAGGAGCAAGCCCGATGGGCCTGAAAGCCATTCTCGAGACGATCGACGATCTCCCCGAGGAACAGAAGTCACTCTATTCCGAGAGCAAGGTCGGCGACAAAACCGTCTTCGTTCTCGACATCGACGACATCGACAACCACCCCAAGGTGCGCGGCGTGGTCACGGCCAACCGCGAGAACGTCCGCAAGCGCGACGAGTACAAGGCCAAGGTCGAAGAGCTGGAGGGAAAGGTCTCGGCTCTGCCCGAGGACTTCGATCCCGACGAGTGGACGCGGCTCAAGGCCGGCGAAGACGGCAAGCCCGACGAGGCCATTCAGGCGCTTAAGGATCAGCATGCTCGCGCCGTGGAGACCCTGAAGGCCAAGCACTCGAAAGACCTGGCCGACAAGGATGCGCTTCTCAGCGAGCGCGACGGCTATATCGATCGCACCCTGATCGATGGCGGCCTGAAGGACGCTCTGCTCGACGTTGGGGTGAACCCCGAACTTCTCGACGGCGCTCTGGCCAGCCTGCGCGGCTCGGTGAAGGTCCACAAGGCGGATGACGGCAACCGTACCGCCATCGTCGAGACCGATCTTGGCGACGTGCCTGTGGCCGATTTCGTCAAGGAATGGGCCGGCACCAAAGGCAAGGCCTATCTCGGCAAGCCGTCCGGTCCCGGCGGCGAAGGCAACAACGGCAACGGCCGCGGCGGGATCAAGACCCAGAGCGGCGACTTCGGCGGCGATAAGAGCGCCCGCACCAAGGCTATCGCCAGCAAGTTCCCTGAACTCGCTGACAACTAAGGCTCGCGGCGCCTCAAGCCGTGCACCCGCGTCTCGATGAGGCTCGGGCATTGGGCGATGCCCGTTCCCTCAACAAGCGACACGAAAGGACTCTCCCATGTCGCTCTCTCAGATGCAGGTCTTCAACAAGTACTTCATGCCGGCGACGATCGAGACGCTGGCGCAGCTGGTGGAGAAGTTCAACGCGGCTTCGGGCGGTGCGATCCGCCTGACCACGGAGGGCTTCGAGGGCGATTTCCTCCAGGAATCGTTCTACGCCGCCATCCACTCGGCCCGCCGTCGCGTGGACCGCTACGCCACCAATACGGACGCCACGCCGACCGACCTGACGCAGCTCAAGCATTCCTCGGTCAAGGTGGCTGGTGGCTTCGGCCCGGTTCGCTACGAGCCGTCGCAGATGACCTGGCTCAACAAGCCCACCGCCGAGGGCGTCGAGGTTGCTTCCCGCAACTTCGCCGAGGCTCTGCTGCAGGACCAGCTCAACACGGCCATTGCCGCTCTCGTTGCGGCCATCGCCAATCAGAGCACCGCCACGACGGTCGATGTCTCGACCGGCTCCGGCGCCAAGAAGGTCGACTACCTCGCGGTGAACGAGAGCCATGCGCTGTTCGGCGACCATTCCAGCCTGCTCGTTGCTCAGGTGATGGACGGTGTGGCCTATCACAACTTCATCGGCCAGAACCTCGCCAACAACGAGACCCTGTTCCAGGCCGGCAACGTCCGCGTTGTCGATATCCTGGGGCGCACCTCGGTGGTGACCGATGCCCCGGCGCTTTACACCGCCGCAGTGGTCTCGCCTGCCGTCGCCGCCAAGCGTCGCGTTCTCTCGCTCGTGGCGGGCGCCGCGACGGTGACCGACAGCCGCGACATCATCTCGAACATCGAGACGTCGAACGGCAAGGAGCGGATCGAGACCACTCTCCAGATCGATTACACCTTCGGTCTGGGTCTCAAGGGCTACACATGGGACGAGTCCAACGGCGGCAAGTCGCCGACCGATGCCGAGCTCGCCACGGGCAGCAATTGGGACAAGGTCGCTACGTCAATCAAGCACACCGCCGGCACGCTGGCGGTTGGCCTGGCGTAACCAAACGAGAGGCGGGGTTTCGATCCCGCCTCTTTCTCTCCGATGAAGACAGCTCTCTGCCTCGGCGGCGCGGTCAGCGTCCGCGATGAGTGGGCAGACGCGCTGTCTCTCGGATCATTCGATTATGTCGTGGCCTGCAACGATGTGGGCGCGATCTGGCCCGGTCGCCTCGACGCCTGGGTGACGCTGCATCCCGAGAAGCTGGCGGCATGGCGGGATCAACGCCGCGCCAACGGCCATCCCGATGCGGCCCGCTACCTCGTCCACGGCGACTATCCGCCGGAGTGGACCGAGTTGGTCGAGTTCCGGTTTCCTGGACAGGACAACAGCGGATCATCCGGGCTCTTCGCGGCAAAGGCTGCGCTGATCGATCTCGGAGCCGACAGAGCGGTTCTGGCGGGTATCCCGCTGGTTCGGACCTCACATTTCTTCGATGCCGTCCAGTGGGACGCCGCGGGCGGTTATCGCGCGGTCTGGGAAAGGCTCCGGCCAGAGTACCGGACGCGCATCCGATCCATGAGCGGCTGGACCGCGCATTTCTTCGGGCTTCCGACAAGCGAATGGCTGGCCACCGGCGCGACTGACGCCGACGTGCCGGCCCCAACTCTGGAGAACACCAGAATGACCAAGATCAAGCTGGACAAGATCGCCTATGAGCGGCACCCGGTTTTCCCGGAGCGCAAGCGCGAGCTGAACGCCCAGGGCTACAAGGTGATGGATATCGCCTTCGCGCCCAAGGGCGCCGCCCCGATCAAGTCGATGACTGCTCCCGCCAGTTCCGAACTCGGAGATCTACGCAAGCAGTACCGCGCCAAGTTCGGCAAGAATGCTGGCCCGAAATGGACCGCCGACCAGATTCGCGAGAAGCTTTCCGCGTGACCGAGAAGAGCCTGGATGCGGTCGCTCGGGCCGAGCAGGCGAAATACCGGAAGATGTGGGACCAGCCGGAATACCGGGTCTGGTCTCCCGGCGAAGAGAGCGCCGATGAGGCGATGGAAGCCTTCGGGCGGTCCTCGGTCATCGACTTCGGATGCGGTGAGGGCCGGGCGCTGGATCGGTTTCTGGCGGCCAGCATGATTGCGGTCGGCGTCGATCTCGTGCCGCTCCACGACGCCGCGATCGAGGCCTGCCTCTGGGATTTGCCCGACAGTCTGAAACCTGCGGCGTGGGGCTTCTGCGCCGATGTGATGGAGCACCTGCCAGAGGACAAGGTGGATGCCGTTCTGGCGAACATCGCGTCCAAGGTGCGGATGGGCTGCTACTTCCGGATTTCCACCCTTCCTGACGGGATGGGATGCCTGATCGGCGAGACGCTGCATCTGACCGTCCGCGATGGCCAATGGTGGCGGACGAAGGTGGTCGGGTGTTTCGAGAGCGCCAAGGTCCGGGTCGCCCCGGATCACGTCGTCATAGTCGCGCGCAAGAGTATGGGATCGGAACGGGCCGCTGCATGAAACACGAGGTCATCTGGATCGAGCGCGGCTGGCAGCCGGTGCACATCGGTTTCTGCCCGAGCCGGAAGGCCTGGCGCCGGGAAATGAAGCGCCTCGGGATCAAGGGCGAGGCCTATCCCGAGAGCGACGGCAGGGCGGTGACCTTCGATCACAAGGACGGCACGGTACTCGTTCTGGTGACGGTGAGGGACGGTTCCGAGAAGGAACACGATCAAGCCGAGATTGCCGGCATCATCGCGCATGAAGCCACGCATGCCTGGCAGCGTGTGCGACTGACGATGGGCGAGACCGAGCCATCGGCCGAGTTCGAGGCCTATGCCATGCAGGCGATCTTCCAGGGTCTCTACAGCGCGTTTCTCGAAACGAGAGGATGAGCCGTGGCCGATTTCTACGGCACCGTCGAGGGCGCCACTACCTATCATGCCGCCCGTGGCAATGCGGCATGGTCCGCTTCTGGCGTCACCGATGACCAGCGGAGCGCGGCTTTGTTGCGGGGCAGTTCCGCCCTTGATGGTCAATACGGCAGTCGCTATCCCGGCACCAAGACTGCCGGGCGGGCGCAGGTTCTCGGATGGCCCAGAACGGGCGCCCAGGACGCCTGTGCGGACGAGGACATTCCCGACGATGAAATCCCGCAGGCGATTATCAACGCCGCCTACGAGCTCGCGCTGGCTGAACTGCAGGCGCCGGGCTCTTCCTCCCCATCGGTAACGCTGGGCAGGGTGGTCAAGCGCCAGAAGGTCGACACGATCGAGCGCGAGTTCTTCTCGGCGACCGAAGGCGCGGCCATGTCGGCGGGATCAATGCGTCCCGTGCTGATGACGGTGGAGGACGCACTGCGCTGCGTTCTGGTTCCGGCGAGCGCATCAGTCGATCTGTTGAGGATCTGACGTGACGGACTTCTATGACGAGATGGCCGGCGTGGCCACGGAGCTTCTGACCGAGTTCAAACAGGGCTCGGTCGTCCTCCGCCGCACCACCCAGGCCGCGGGCGATAACCCCTGGGAGCCGGGCACCGAGACGACGGTGGACTACCCGCTCAGCGCCACGGTGCGTCGGGTGCAGCAGAAATACATCGACGGCACACTCATCGTCGGCACCGAGGACCAGATCACGTTCGCCGTGGTCAACGGGATCGCGCCGAGCATGACGACGGATCGCTTTGTCGTGGATGGCCACGCGCGGGTGCTGAAGGATCTTCGGCCGCTGCCCGCCGCCGGAACGCCGGTGGCCTATATCGCTTTCGTGGAGGCGTGAGTGGCTTTCTCCAACCGCTCCCGCGTCGAGCAGCTTCTCGACCAGTGGGAGCCGGAGATTCGCAATGCCTTCCTCGACGCCATCGACGACGTGCGCTCCAACGTGACGTTCAAGGTGATCGTCGAGAAGCTGGAACGGGGCGACATCGACGGCGCGATATCGGCCCTGCAGCTCGATCCCGAGGCCTTCGCGGATTTCGAGGACGCGCTGTTCCAGGCCTATGTCGACGGCGGCCGCTCCGAGGTCGAGAACCTGCCCAAGCTGCGGGACCGAGACGGCAACCGCGTCATTTTCCGCTTCGGCGCCCGCGACCTGATGGCCGAGGGCGAGCTTCGTCGCCACGGCGCCGAGATGGTCACACGCATCACCGACGACATGAAGGCCACGGCGCGGGCGCGGATGGTGGAAGGCCTGCGATCCGGCCAAAACCCGCGCACCACGGCGCTCGACGTCATTGGTCGCATCAACCGCGCCACAGGGAAGCGCGAGGGCGGCATTCTCGGTTTGACGGTTCCTCAGGAGCGGTTCGTCGCCAGCGCCCGCCAGGAGTTGCTTTCCGGCGATCCTGCGGCGCTGCGGAACTACCTAGCCCGGGCGCGTCGCGATCGACGCTTCGACGCGGCGGTGCGCAAGGCCATCGCGGATGAAAAGCCGGTGCCGACCGACCTCGCGAGCCGGGCCGTGGGCCGCTACGCCGACCGCCTGCTGCAGCTGCGCGGAGAGATGGTGGCGCGCACCGAAACCCTGACCGTGCTCGCTAAGGCGCGGGACGACGCGATCCGCCAGCAGATCAATGCGGGCAAGATCGACGCACTGGATGTGACCAAGACCTGGCGCAGCGCCGGCGACGACCGGGTGCGGCACACGCATCGCGCGCTGAACGGCAAGACGGTGAACATCGACGGGCGGTTCCAGTCGCCCTCGGGCGCGTTCCTGGCCTATCCCGGCGATCCGAGCGCGCCGACCTCGGAAACGGTCGGTTGCCGCTGCCATGTCTCCTACAGCGTCGATTACGGCGCATCGGTGGTGCGGCGCTTCCGTGGAGCGGCGTGATGGCGACACACAGCTTCGCCGCTACGGTCGCGGAATGGGCGCACGAGGTTCAGGGCGCAGCCGAGGCCATCTGGAAGGCGAGCGCGCAGGCGCTGGTCGAAGAGGCGCAGAGGCCGGTCGGGCAGGGCGGTCACATGCGCGTGGACACCGGCTTTCTGCGGGCCTCGCTGATGGCGTCCACGTCGGCCATGCCGAGCATTGATCCGGGGGCACGCCCGGTGAAGGACCAGAAGTACGAGGCCGACTTCGGCACCATCGAGGCGGTGATCGCGGCGGCAGACCTCGGGGAGACGATTTATCTAGGCTACACGGCCTCTTATGCAGGGTATCGCGAGTATGGCGCGAATGGTCAGCCGCCCGATGCCTTCGTGAGGCTGGCGGCGCAGCGGTGGCCGCAGATCGTGCAGGCGGAATCAGACAAGCTTAAGGGCCGTCTAGGGGCTTGATGCCCTCGACCTCGTCCTTGCCTTCCTCCATCGCCTTGAGCAGGCCCATTTCGAGGATGGTCAGCGCTTTCCTGGCCGTCTTGAGCGCGGTGTCGGCGCGGATCGTGGCGCCGCCCGCCGTGCCGAGCGCCAGCAGCGCCCGGTGGAGCGCTTCATAGACTTCATCATCGCTGAGCGGTGCCGGCATCGGATGGGAAGGTACACGGATGGCCACCACCACGGAAGCGGCGATCCTTGAGGCGCTGTTCGCCCGGGTCGCGACGCTCGATGTGGGCGGCCTGCCGATTTCCTGGCCGAACCTCAGCTTTGCGCCGCCCGACGACGGCAAGTTCCTGCGGGTCGCCATGATCCCGAACGCGACCGACCGGCTCTGCATCGGCTCGGATGATCCGCACCAGCACCAAGGCCTGCTGCAGGTCTCGGTGTGCTGGCCCATCGACAAGGGCGAGGACGCGCCGCGGGAGATCGCGGGGCAGGTCGCGGAGCACTTTCCGGCCGATCTGCAACTCGGCGACTTGCCGGTGCGCGTGACGCAGGCGCCGAGCGTCGGCCCGCTTATGACCGAAACCAGCCGGGTCCAGATCCCGGTGACGATTTCCTGGCAGGCCTTCGCCTGACCGCTGCCGCTTTCTTCCCCTTCGGCAAGGGCATCATGAAAGGAGGCCGCGATGGCCACGCTTTACCCGGTCGCGGGCAGTCGCATCTATATCGGCGCGGCCATGGAGCTGCCCGACGGCGACGTGGACGTGAGCGATTTCTCGTCCGTCGTCTGGACGGAAATCAAAGGCTGGACCTCGATGGGCGCGATCGGCGACACGGCCGAGCTCATCACCACCCAGCTCATCGACACCCAGCGCGACACGAAGCAGAAGGGCACCCGCAACGCGGGCCAGATGCAGAACGTGTTCGCCACCAAGGCGGACGATGCCGGCCAGACGGCGCTCATCGCCGCCGAGGCGACCGAGCAGAACTATCCGTTCAAGATCGTGTACAACGATGCGCCGGCGGCCGGCTCCAATCCGACGCCGTCGCAGCGCCTGTTCATCGGCGTGGTCATGACGGCGCAGGAAGCCGGCGGCGGCGCCAACACGATCCAGACGCTGAACTCCACCGTCGAGGTGAATTCGAACATCGTGCGCGTGGCCCGGTCGAGCGACAGTACGGCGCCCGCCAACACCGCGCTTCCGGCGATCACCGGCACGGCGCAGGTCGGCGTCACGCTTTCGGCCTCGACCGGCACCTGGTCCGGCACGCCGACCCCGACCTATGCCTATCAGTGGTTCGCCGACGGCGTCTCGATCGCGGGCGCCACCTCCAGCAGCTATGTCCCGGTGACGGGCGATATCGGCAAGGCGGTGAGTGTCACGGTCACGGCGACGAATGCCGCGGGCGTGGCGCAGGCCACCAGCGAAGCCACCGCCGCCGTCATCGCCGCGTGAGGGTGATCCATGACCACGAAGAAGCACACTACCGCCGCGCCGCTGACCGAGATCGACCTGTCCTCCGTGGACGCTGCCGTGAAGCGGCAGGAGGAGGGCATTCTGGTGCCGATCCTCAACATGGACGGGAAGACCTCTCTCGGGTTTTCCATCCGCATCGCCGGTCCCGACAGCGCCAAGGCCAAGGCGGCCCAGGAAGAGCTTGCCGACGAGTTGATCGAGCGCGGCAGCACCGAACGCCTCAAGGCATCCGAGATCGGCGCCCGCGGCGTCCGCTATCTGGCCAAGGTCACGCTCGGCTGGGAGCCGCAGGTGAAGCTTGACGGGGCGGTTCTTCCGTTCTCCGAGGCCAACGCGCTGAAGCTCTACCAGCGGTTCAATTTCATCCGCGAGCAGATCGACGTGAAGGCGGGTCAGCGCGCGGATTTTTTGAAACCCTGATCAACGGGCTCTGCGCCGGCGTCGGGCTGGTGCAGAGCGGCGCGCAATGCATCCCCGCGCCGCCGGCCGCCCGTGTCTGGTCGGCGTTCTGGGAGCTCGACAGCGCCCGCCGCTGGAACGGATTCGGTGCCGAGGCGATCAGCCATTTCGACATGCTGGCCTATCAGACCCTCGCGGGCATTCGCCTGCGGGATTGGGAGCGCCGCGCCATCGTCCTAATGGACCGCGAGCGCGTCTCCTTCCTCAACATCCCCGAGCAGAAGAGGGACACGGTCGTTTCCGAACGGCCGATGACGCCCGAGCTCTTCGACGCCCTTTTCGCCTGAAGCGGAGATAACCGATGACGACAGCCCAACTCGGCTTCGCGATCGACTCCTCGCAGGCGGAAGGTGCAGCCGTCGATCTCGACAAGCTCACTGCCAGTGCGACGAAGGCCGAAGCGGCGGCCAAGCGCTTCTCGGCTGGCGCTGACCAGGCCGAGGCGGCTACCGAGGGTATGGCCGGGAGCATGGCGCATGCCAGCGCGGCCGCGTCGCAGATGGGGAAGGTCATTGATCTTGCCGCGGCGGCGGAACAGCGGGGCATTGCTGGCGCTCGCGCCCATGCGAGCGCTATGCGGGCTGGCTCCTTCGCTACCGCCAACCTGGCCGCACAGTTCCAGGACGTCGCCGTCCAGGCTGCGACCGCGACCAATCCCCTCCAGATCGCGCTCCAGCAGGGCACGCAGATCAGCGCCGTGTTCGGCGGCATGGGCGCCTCTGGCGCGATCAAGAGCCTCGGCGCCGCCTTCCTCTCTGTTGTCTCCCCCGTCGCACTGGTCACCATCGGACTCGTCGGCTTTGCCGCCGCCGGCCTTCAGGCGGTGAATTGGGTCAAGGTCGGTCAGACCACGTTCCGGGCCGTGGCCAACGTCCTTCCCGAGATCGCCACGGGCGCCGCCCTGGCCGGCACCGCTCTTGCCGTGGCCTTCGCTCCCCAGATTCTCTCCAGCGTCACCTCACTGACCGTCGCGCTCGGCACCGGGCTTGTCACCGCGCTCCAGGCCGTGAGTGCGGCGGCGCTGGCGAATCCCTTCACGGCCTTTGTCGTGGCAATCGGCGCGGCGCTTGGGGCGGCAATCATCTTCCGCGACGACCTCAAGCAAATCCTCGGCGTCGATGTAGTCGGTTTCGCGAAGGACGCCGCGAATTTGGTCATCGGAAGCTTTGTCGCGGCGTTCCACGACCTGCAGTTCGTCTGGCAGCACTTTCCCGACGTGATCTCGGCGGCGGCGACCGGCGCGGCGAATGCGGCCATCTCGGCCATCAACGCGATGGTCGCGGCCGCAGCCAGCGGCATCAACGCCGTCATTGACCTGGCGAACAACATCCCCGGCCTGAATATCGGCCATGTCGGCGCCGCGCAAATCGGATCGCTCGCAAACCCCGCGGCCGGCCGCCTCGATCTTGCCGGGCTTCAGAAGCGACACGAAGCGGACCTGTCGCGGGACTATGTCGGCGGTATCGGTCGCGGCATCGGCTCTGCGGCGAGCATGGGCGCCGACAAGCTGCGCTCGATGGCAAGCGGCCTCGGCTTCGACGAGAAGGCCGCCAAGAAGGCGGAGAAGGAACTGGAGCGTCAGCGCAAGGCATACACCGATTTGACCAGGTCTTTGCAGCAGAAGACTGCGGCCTCCGAATTGGAGATGCGAACTCTCGGAATGAGTGCTGATGCCGCCGCTCGCCTGACGGCAGAGCAGGAGGCGCTGAACAAAGCGGCAGACCAGCACATCAAGCTCTCGCCGCAAATGCGCGACGCGTTGATCGCCAATGCGGACGCGGCAGCCGACGCCGCAACCAAAGCGGCAAATCTCAAGTCCGCATATGATCTTGGGCGCACAACCTTCACCGGGTTCTTCTCCGATCTCCGCTCCAACCTGGAAGACGGCAAGGGGCTCTGGGGCTCGTTCGCCGATGCCGCGCAGAGCGCGCTCGACCGCATCCTCGACAAGTTCACGGAAATGGCGGCGGGCAACCTGTTCGACAGCATCTTCCAGAACACCGGCGGCAATTCGGGCGGCGGGTTCTGGAGCGCCATCGCGGGCTTCTTCGGCGGGACGTCGAAGAACGCGCTCGGCGGCGTCTACGGCTCGGCCGGGCTGCACGCCTATTCCAATTCGGTCGTGAACCGCCCGACGCTCTTCCCCTTCGCCCGCGGCGTTGGACTGATGGGCGAGGCTGGTCCCGAAGCGATCATGCCGCTCCGGCGCGGGCCGGATGGGCGGCTCGGTGTTGCTGCGTCGAACGACAATGGCGGCGGCATCACCGTCAATATCATCAACAATAACGGCTCTCAGGTGAAGGCGCGCGAGACCAGCGACGGGCAGGGCGGTCGCCAGCTTGAGATCATGGTCGACGACGCGGTGGCCAAGCACCTGTCCAATCCGGGCTCGAAATCCTCCCGCGCCCTGAAGAACCGCTTCAACCTCCAGCCCAGGCTCATCGCATGACGGCGGTTTGGCCCGACACACTGCCGACCAAGATGCTGCGCGACGGCTTCGGCGGCGGCATGGGCGACGGGCGCCTGCGAACCCAGACCGACACCGGGCCGGGGAAGACGCGCAATCGCTTCTCCGCCGTGGTGCAGCCTGTCTCCGGCACGATGCGGATGACGGAAGACCAGCGCGCCATTCTGGAAGCGTTCGTTCGCGATGACCTCGATGGCGGGACGCTCGGATTCGAGTTCCCGGCGCAATGGGGATCGGGAACGTGGATCGTGCAGATCGCCGATGACATGCCGGCCTGGCAACCCGTTGGCGTCGGGGCGTGGGACGTCGCGCTCAATCTGGTGATCCTGCCATGAGCCGCAGCATCTCCGCCGCGTTTCGTGAAGCGCTCTATGCCGAACGCACCGGCGAGACGGTCGCGATCCTCGTCACTATCACCCACGAGGATCTTGCCGAACCGTTGCGGTTCTCGAGCGATGTCGGCTCGTTGCTGACCGAAGACCCGCGGACCTACGGCATCGTCAGTCGGGGCTTCATCTTCGGCTATTTCCCGATCGAGGAGCTGCGACTGCCTGAGGAGGGGGAGGACGCGGTTCCGGCGATCAACCTGACCATGACCAATGTCGGGCGCGACATGGTCTCGCTGCTGCGCTCGACCAGCACGCCCGCGAAGGTCACGCTTGAGGTGGTGCTGGTGTCGAACCCGGATCAGGTCGAGGTCTCGTTCCCGAACTTCGACCTGCTCAATGCGACCTATGACGCCCAGATCGTGACCCTGACGCTCGGCATCGACGCGCTGACCAACCAGACCTATCCGGCGCACAGCTTCACGCCGTCCTATTTCCCTGCGCTGTTCTGAATGTTCGCGTTCTCCGATTTCGTCGGCGTGCCGTGGAAGGAGCGCGGGCGCGGGCCCGAGGCGTTCGACTGCTGGGGGCTTGCGGGCGCCGTCTACCTCGCAGGGCTTGGCATCGAACTGCCGAGCCTCGCGGACCAATACGCGTCCGCCAAGGACAAGGAAGCGCTGGATCGCCTCATAGATGGCCAGCGGGAGCCGTGGACGGCCGTTACGCGCGGCCGGGCATTCGACCTTGTGCTGATGCGCGAGCGACCTTGGCACGTCGGCATCGTCACGCGGCCCGGCTTCATGCTGCACATGCCCGCCGGCGGCACCAGCGTCATCGAACCTTATACGACCGGGCGGCACGCCTGTCGGGTCGAAGGCATCTATCGGCACGAAAGCCAACTCGCCATCGCATGAACGCCATCGTTCCCGCCTCGATCGACGGAGAGGTCATCCTCCCCGGCGACTGCATCACTGTGCGCGCGGCGCTTCACCCGCTGAAGACGTCGCATGTCACGGTTGAGGTTCCGGTCGGCCTGACCCTGGCCGAAATCGTGGAGCGGGTTCAGGCCGAGTCAGGCGAAGTCACCTGCTTACCGCACGGGCTGGTACTCGACCTCTTAACCGAATTGGGCTGCGAGCGCATTCCGCCCGAGCACTGGAGCCGGGTCCGCGCCAAGGCAGGCGTGACGGTGGTGATCCGCGCGGTGCCGGGGCAGGGCGGCGGCGGGCTGTTCAAGACCATCCTGTCGGTCGCGCTGATCGCCGTGTCGCTCGCCGCGCCGTTCATTGCACCGCTGATCGGCGTGTCCGCCGCCGCGATCGGCGGTGTCGCCGCTGTCGGCATGCTGGGGCTAAACGTCCTGTTCCCGGCGCGTCCGGCACAGCTCAAGTCGCAGAAGACCCGGACCAGCTATTCGATCTCGGCGGGAAATTCGGCGGACCTGTACGGCCCGGTTCCGTCGATCCTCGGCCGCATGCGCGTGTTCCCGAAATACGCCGCTCCGCCCTACACCGAATTCGTCGGTGCCGATCAATACCTGCGGATGCTGTTCTGCTGGGGGTACGGCCCTCTCGACATCACCGACATCAAGATCGGTGAGACCCCAATCACGGATTACGAAGGCGTCGAGATCGAGACGTTCTTCGGCTACCCGACCGATGGCAAGCCGACGCTCTATCCCAGCACGGTTATCCAGGAAGACCTGTCGATTGACCTGGTGCACACCGGCGGGGTTCGGTCCCAGCGCACCACGGCGTCCGACACAACCGAGATTGCCTGCGACTTTGTTTGGCCGCAGGGATTGATCGAGGTCAGCAACAAGAAAGGCAAGCGCAGCAGCCGATCCGCCAGCATTCAGGTGCGCTACCGGGCAAGCGGATCGAGTGATGACTGGACGGTCCTCGCAAACCTCAATGTCACGGCCAAGACGCAGGACGTTATTCGCCGCTCCGTTCGCGGCGTAGTCCCGAAGGGCCAGTACGATGTCGACGTCTACAAGACCTCAGGCGACTACACCGGCGATGATCGCACCGTCGCGGAACAGGTGACGTGGACCGCGCTAAAGAGCATGCGCAATGAAGCCCCGCTGGCGTTCCCGTACCCGCTCGCGATCACTGCCCTGCGCATCAAGGCCACGGGCCAGCTAAACGGCGTCATCCAGAACATCAACGGCATCTGCACGTCGCGGGTGACCGCGTTCGATGAAGCCACCGAGACCTGGATCGAGGACACGCCGAGCCAGAACCCGGCAGACCTGTACCGCTGGGTGCTGCAGAACCCCGCCAGCCCGGAACAGAAGGCCGACGACGAGATCGACCTCCCGGCTCTTGAGCGCTGGCACGCCTACAACACGACGGAAGGCTTCGCGTTCAACCAGGTGCGCGATTTCGTGGCGTCGCCTGCCTCGGTTCTGGACGACGTTTCATCTGCCGGCCGCGGCATGCGCATCATGCGCGATGGCCTGTTCTCGGTTGTCTGGGACGAGCCCACCTCCGACATCGTCCAGACCTTCACCCCGCGCAACTCGTGGGGCTTTCAGGGCGTCAACACCTACAAAAAGACGATGCATGGCCTGCGGGTGCCGTTCATCAACGAGGACAACGGCTGGCAGGACGACGAGCGCACCGTCTATGACGACGGGTTCGACAAGAGCAATGCGACGCGCCTGCAACAGGTCGAATTCCCCGGCGTCACCGACCCGGACCTGATCTGGAAGCATGGCCGATTCCATCTCGCGCAGGTCAAGCTTCGCCCGGCGACCTACAAGCTCTCGGTCGATGTCGAGAACCTGATCTGCACCCGCGGCGACCGGGTGCGAGTCAATCACGACGTGCCGATGTTCGGATTGGTCAGTGGCCGTGTGAAGGCGGTCTCTGCCGATGGCGTCGTGACGCTCGATGAGCGGGTTCTGATGGACCCGGACAAGACCTATGCGATCCGCTGCCGCAGCGTGTCGATGTCGCGCTATTTCACGGTCACGACTGTCGATGGCTACACCAACGAGGTGTCGATCGGCGACGTGGCCAACCCGCCGATGCCGGACGACCTGTTCACCTTCGGTGAGGCTGGCCAGGAATCGGTCATTCTGAAGGTGCTGTCGATCTCGCCCGGCGATGACCTGACCGCAGACATGACCTTCGTCGACGATGCGCCGGCGATCAGCCAGGCCGACGAGGGCGAAATCCCGCCCTATGACAGCCAGATCAGCGTGCCGGTGAACCCGGCGACGATCCGGCCCAGCATTGTCGATCTCGACGAGAGCAGCACGCCGGACGGCCTTCTGCCGCTGGCCACCCTGATCTGGCGCGCGGCGCCGACGACCTCGCCGGTGCGTTACGAGATCATCAAGCGGTTCGACGATGGCAGTGCCGAGTTCGGCGCGTCCGAATTCGTCGACGCTCCGCTCGACCGGATTTCGTGGGTCGATCTCGATCCGGGCAACTGGACCTTCCGCGTGCGGGCGCTGTTCCGCGACGGCAGTTCGTCGAGCTGGGCGGAGCTACAGACCTATGTGCTCTCGACCGAGCAGGTGCCGCCCGACGTCCAGAATCTCCTCATCAACATTCTGGGCGATCAGGCGACGTTCACATGGGACGCGCCGGCCGAGCCGGTGGCGTGGCTCGAGCTGCGCCACGCCTCGGTGCTGGTCGATGCGTCGTGGCAGACCGCGACGCCGATTGTGCTGAAGGCGACGGGGCAATCGGTGCAGGTGCCGATGAACACCGGCACCTTCCTCGCCAAGTTCGTCTCCGGCTCCTACGTCTATTCCGCCAACGCAGCCGAGGTGATCGTCAGCAACAGCGGCATCACGACGATGAACGCGGTGGAGGAGGTGGTCGAGGAAAGCCCGTTCATGGGCGTTCACGACGACACCTACGAGGCCGAGGGCGCAATCCGGCTTCTCTACCTGCAGGACTTCTTCGCCTACGAGGATTTCTTCGCCATCGAAGACATCTTCCTGGGGCCGGCTGGCATTGCGAGCGAAGGCACATACACCTTCGCCAACTCGCTCGACCTGCTGCAATCGTTCACCAGCCGCGTTTCGGCGGAGATCACGGCCTATGGCGTGGCCCTGAACGACAACGCCTTCGCCGTGCCGGACATGTTCGCGGAAGAGGATGCGTTCGGCGTTGATCCGGCGTCGTGGACGCTGTCTCTCGAGATGCGGACCACGGAAGACGATCCGACCGATCCCGATGCGGTCTGGTCTTCGTGGCGCGAGCTCGTCGTGGGCGACTACACCGCCCGCGCGTTCCAGTTCCGCGTCGTGCTGGAAAGCCTCGTTTACGGCGTCACGCCGGCGGTGGAGCGGGTCCGCATCAAGGTGGACATGCCCGATCGGCTGGAGGTCCAGAAGGACGTCACGGTTCCGGTCGAGGGCCTGCCGGTTGTGTTCTCTCCTGCCTTTCTGCGGCTCAAGGGTCTGCTGGTCACGGCGCAGGATCTGAACACCGGCGACTATCTCGAGATCACGGGCAAGGACGAAAACGGCTTCACCCTGGCCGTGAAGGACAAGGACGGCAATCCGGTCGCGCGTACCGCGGACTGGCAGGCCGTTGGCTATGGCCGCCGCATGGCGGCCTGACCGCAACATAAGAACCTCAGCAATCAAGGCCCGCCTCAGTGCGGGCCTTTTTCATTTCAGGAACCGCGAATGAGCCAGGCAACCCAATGGGGCCAGCAAGCATCCGGGCCGGCGACGATGGCGCAGATTTCGGCGCGCGCCAACGCCAGCTTCAATGCGCTGCTCTCCATGCACAGCGGCACGAGCCGCCCCGATTATGCCGTGGGCGGTACGGATTGGCTGGATACGACCGGCATTACCATCGGTGCGATCACCGGCGCCTGGGTCCAGAAGCTGTGGGACGGTGCCGACGACATCGCGATGGCGTTCATAGACGCCAGCAACAACGCGATGTGGTTCGATCCGTCAGCGCCCGAGGTCGAGATCGCGTCCGCCTCGCTGACCGATCTCGCGACGCTGAAATCCACGCGCGGCGTCGTTTCCGGTGATGCGGAGATTAACTCCTTCGGCACCGCCCCGAACAAGATGTGGCTGGTGCGCTTTACCGGCGCGCCGACGCTGCGTCACAACGTCAGCAACATCATCTGTCCCGGCGGCGCCGATTATGCGGTGACGGCCGGCACGGTGATGATCGTGACGACCGATGCGGCGAGCATCGCCACCATTGGTCCGGGCATGAAAGCCGATGGTACCTCGCTGGTCGGCAGCACCGGCGGCGGAGGCGGCGATACCGGAGCCCGCGCTTATCCCATCGGCGCGCTTTTCATGTGGCCGTCTACAACGCCGCCCGCCGGCGCCCTGGTCCGCGACGGCTCCGATGTCTCCCGCACAACCTATGCGGCCCTGTTCGGCCTCATTGGAACGACCTATGGCGAAGGCGACGGGTCGACCACGTTCACCCTGCCCAATGATCTCGGGCTGTTCGAGCGTGGTTGGGACAACGGCCGCGGCTATGATCCTGGCCGCGTGTTCGGTTCCGAGCAGCCCTATGGCCAGAAGTCACAGTTCGCTGGAGGCACCTTCACAGCCTATGTTCCTGCGAGCGGAAGCACGTCCGGCAGCGTGTCCAAATCCGGCAACGCGGATAAGGGCAATGTCGGCTCTGGCGCTAACTCGGTCGACAGCCTGACGTACCGGCTTAATGCCAGCAGCATCGTCGCTGCTGACGAAGTGCGCCCTCGCAACCGCGCCTATTTGCCCTGCATACAGGCGCTGTGACGTCCTCCTGAACCGCATCTATTCCGCCGCCCTCTGAGGCGGCTTTTTCATTTCCAGAGGCTGAAGAATGAGCCAACCCACACTTTGGGGCGTTATGACGGCTGGCCCGGCGACGGGCGTGCAGCTCGCGGACCGCATCAATGACAGCCTCAACGCCATCCTGTCGCTGCACAGCGGCACGAGCCGCCCGGACTATGCACTCGCCGACACCATGTGGCTCGACGTCTCTGGGAACCCCTACGTCGTCAAATTCTATGACGGCACCGACGACATCGTGCTCTTCTACGTCGACACGACTCTGAACACGGCATGGATGGATGGGGCGTCGCCGGAAGTCTCGGTAGCCTCCGGTGTCACGACCGACATTCTGGCCGCCAACAGCCCGCGCGTGTTCATCACCGGCAGCAGCGGCCCGATCGGCAGTTTCGGCACGGCGCCGAACCGCACGCGGCTCGCGCGGCTCGAGAGCGACATTCTCATCAACCACGGCACGGCCATCATCTGCCCCGGCAACATCGACTTCCAGGGTCGCGCCGGGATGCAGTTCTTCGTCTTCTCGGATGGCTCCGGCAATGCCCGCATCGGACCCGGCATGCGCGCCGATGGCACTGCGCTTGTGCCTGGTGGCAATGAAGAGGTCGACGCTCTCACCCTGACCACTGCCAAGATCGCGATGCAGCTCGCCGCGGTGAAGGGCAGCTCCATCAACCTGATAGGGGAGATCGCGGACAGCTTCGAGGATGTGGCCGGCCTCGATATCGTCAACTGCGTCAACACCGACACATCGGAAACCGGCGTCATTAAGCCTACGATACCCGCCGCGACGCGAATGCCCGTGGCCATGACATCGAACACTTCCCCATCCGGGTATACGGTTGCGGCTTCGACTACGGTCGCGACCGCTGGGTTCGAGCCTTGGCGGGCCTTCGATCGGCAGGTAGGTCGTGGATGGCTCAGCGGAAACGGGAGCGGTCTGCCAGGCTGGCTAAGCATTCAGTTAGCGAGCGCATTTACTGCGGTTTCATATCAACTTCAGGCGTCAAACTTGTCGGCTGATCTTGTCGAGCAGCCGTCAGCGTGGACCATTGAGGGATCCAACGATGGGATGACATGGGACATTCTCGACACCCGCACGGGGGAGGGTTCTTGGTCTGTATCCGAGATCAGAACGTACACCTTCAGCAACTCAACGGCTTATCTATACTATCGAATTAATGTAACGGCTATCAGCGGGGCTAGCACAAACAACCGTATAACTCTCGGAGAGTTGTCTTTTTACGATGCAGTCGTGACAAACAGCATGACCGCCATCTCGGCGGTCTATGACGTTCCGGCCGGGGCGGACTTCGTTGACGCCTATTTCGTCGGCGAGCCCGTCGACGCGATCACGCTGAACACCGATCTCACCATCTCGGCGACGGTGGACGGCTCGCACTTCGCCGCTGGCACGATCGAAGCCGTCGAAACGGTCGGCGGCCTGGTCGTTTACAAGGCGCTCAGCATGGACGTTCGGTCCAATCCCGGCGCCCTGATGCAGTGGAAGATCGAGACCGCCAATGGAAAGATGGTCAAGATCCACGAAATCGATGTGCGAGTCAGGAAGGCGGCATAAAGAACGCACCGCTCCCCAGGGGAGCGGTTCAGAATTTACGACAATTTTGTTACAGAGAGGCGCGCCACAAGCTATAAACCCCGTCTTCGTGTCGGGGGATGGACCATGGGAAAGATCAAGGAGCGTTTTGCTCAATGGTGTGAGACCAAAGCGGCGCAGTCAAAGGCCGGCCTCATGATTGAGAGCGCGGAGAAGCAATGGAAGAAGCGTCGCGGCAAAGGACAACCGCACAAACTGCCAGGCGAACTGATCATTTCCCTGACGAGTTATCCGCCGCGGTTTCCCTTCGTTGAGCGGACGGTGAAATCGCTGCTATCGCAATCGGTAAAGCCCGACCGGATCATTCTCTGGGTCGCAGAACAAGACAGTGCCTCGCTCCCCGCCGGTGTGGTCGGTCTGCAGAAACACGGCCTTGAGATTCGGACGTGCGCCGATATGCGCTCGTACAAGAAGCTGGTGCCGGCGGTGCTTGCCTTCCCCGAGGCATTCATCGTTACTGCCGATGATGATTTCTACTATGGGCCGACTTGGCTAGCGGCGTATGTCGACGCCTACCGCAACAGCGAGGAGATCCTTTGCCAGCGCGCCCGGTGCGCCTCGGTCGGCTACGACGGGCAGTTCACGCCCTATGCATCTTGGCCCTTGCCGCGCAAGGAGATCAGCGCGCCGGCCGTGATGCCGGTCGGTGTGGAGGGGGTGTTCTATCCTCCGCAGGCGCTGCCGCAAGAAGCGCTGGATTCCGGCGTATTCATGCAGGTCTGCCCCGAGGCAGATGATCTCTGGTTCTACTGGATGGGGTCGCGTAACGGACGCCGGTTCCGCAAGATCGGCGGAGATCCGCGGTTGGATCGTCATTGGCCTGGCAGCCAGGACACGGCGCTCTATCGCGACAATGTCGACGGCGGCGGGAACGACAAGCAGATCGCTTCGCTGATCGACGCGATGGGACCGCCGGCAGGCTTCGCGGGACTGCGCAAAGCCGCGTGAGAAGAAGGGCCGCGCTCATCAGGCGCGGCCCTTCTTCTCAGCGGATCGGGTCGCTCAGCAGATAGAGCCGCCGTTTGGACTGACCAGGATCGTCCAGCGATGCATCGGTGAGCTGCTGGATGGTCCGATATTTGGTTTGCAAGTAGGCGATCTGCTCATCCTGCTGCTCTGGCTTGCCGTTGCTCTCGAAAAGCATGGCCTCGGAAATGGTCTGTGCGGCGTCGATCACGTCGCGCCAGTTCTTGATCCACATGCACACCGAGAGCAGGAAGCAGATATCGACCTTGGGCTCAGGAAGAATATCTTCCAGCAAGTCGAGAGGGTCGGTCTCGAGATTGAAGACGTAGAAGGCCAGATTCGGCGTGCCTTTCGCTCGCGCGATCCAGTTGGCGACGTTCACCAGACGGGAATCATAGTCAATGCCGGCGCCCCAACGGATCCGGTCCGCGATCGGGTGCAGCATGCCGCCCTGGTTGCTGCCGATATCCAGAACCGTCTTGCCGTTGAAGTCGTAGGGCACCACCGCGAAACGCTCCATCGGCTTTCGTTGGCCTGGATAGACCTCGCCGTCGAATTCGATGGTGTGATAGCCGGCCGGGTATTTCTGCGCCGAATAGGCCGAGTTGCTGGACTTGGTATAGTGCAGGAGGTTCCACAGGCGCCGCCGGCGCGCCTCAGATTGGGTCTCGCTGGACTGAGCCAAGCGGCGCGTGAACTCGAAAGCCGTAGGCGTCGGCGCTTTGGGGGCAGCCGGCTTCTTCTTGTCGCCTTTGATCGCTCGCTTTACGGCGCGGCGAGCCTTACGGAATTTGGACGCAGACCAGCTCCGGAAGGCTTGCGAGGCCGGCTTGTCGGGGTCGATCTGGGTTGTGCCCATCGCCATGCACATCCTTTGGGTTCGGAAATAATACCAGTCCCAGCGGTAACACCAGCTACGCCGGCCCAGCCACATCAGGGCCCAAGCGAACCTGTGCTCGAAAGGAAGCGGAAGGCAGTAGCGGGTGTCGATCTCCAAGTCTACCGAGTCGCCGTCCCGGAGAGAGAGCGCGTCTCGCAGTTTTGTGGCGGCGAGGACCTCCGCGACATGCAGGGCCGTGTGCTTCCATCGATAGATGAATACCGGCGTTCCGTTGAGCCGAGCTGGCCAGAGCATACGGAATTCGTTGTCAAAACGGCTCGCTGCGCGTTCTTCCATGCGCAGGGGACCGTCGAGGATCAGATTGAGGGAGCCTGGGAAGAGAGGCTGACCTGCAATGTCGTCAACGGCGGCCTGGTTCGCGGCGATATGTGACGACGCTGCACCCCTGCCGCGGATGACTTGGGCTCTTAAGCGCTTCACGGCGCTGTTTTCCATATGCATGTGCCCCCCCCTTCGCATGCCTTGTTGCTGCCTACTCGACGTGCGCTGCACTGAGCGCTTGGGCTGGCCGATTTTGGTAACGTCATCTTGACGCCTATAATCCAACGTCTACTCACAGGTGAGTCGGCACGCTATATGACAGCCCATGACCATCGAATTCAGAGTTGACAAGGAAAAGGTCGTAGAAGCGCTGGTGTTCATCGCCGAGCGGATGGGGACTGTTGGCCGTTTTCACGCAGCCAAGGCTCTCTATTTCGCCGACCTAGAGCATCTTCGTCGCTATGGCCGTCCTGTCACCGGAGATCGATACATCGCCATGGAGAACGGCCCCGTGCCGTCCTTCGCCTATGACGTCTTGAAGGGAAGCGTCTCGCCGGCAGATCGGGATTTGGTCGTTGGTGCACTCGTGGAAGCCGCGGGATGGCGGCATCCGATGTACCGGGCCGGCCGTTCTCATGACGCCGACGTTTTCAGTTCGTCCGACATCGAATGCCTGGAAGAAGCGGTAGAGCACTGCCGCGGCAAGTCCTTCGGCGACATCTCAGACGAAACCCACGACCACGAAGGATGGAAGCGGGCGCTCGAGAACGGCCCAATGGACTTCAGAGATATGCTGATCGGCGCCCCTCAGGAGATCATTGACGAGGCGGAGGCTTCATCCGCCTATGCCGTCCTGTGAGCTAGGCCGCGTTTACATCATACGAACCACCCTGACGAACCCGCCAAAGGCGAAGTTCGCGATCTGCGTATGTGCAGAGCGCGGATGGTTTGTCTGGATCAACAGCGATCCGCGCGAGCACGGTCACGATCAGCTGCCGATCGAAGCGGGGTGCCATGAGCTGGTGGTGCGCGACAGCGTGATAGACCTCTCTAGGATCGTTGCTCATCCGTCCCATGAAATCGAGGACGCCAGGCCCTTTGGCATCATCTCGCCGGCACTCCGGATAAAGGTGCGAGACTTTGTGGCAACGGGATGCTTCGTGCTACCAAAAAAGCACGCCTTGGTGATCCTCGATAATCTCTGACGCCCCTCCGGGCGGCTTTTTTACGCGAACAGAAAACGGCCGCCCGCCATGATCGAGATCGGCTTCGATCATGGCGGCCGAGTTGGAGGTACCGCAAGGACCTGAGGGCTCAATGCGGGCGGAACGTGCTCTGTTCCAGCCGCGGCTAGAGGAGGACAGCTTCCGTCGGCTGCTTCGCGAGATGCTCGTCCACCAGCGCCCTGGCTCGTTCGAGGACTTCACCCGCCGGCTCAAACCGGCTTGCGACGATGAATTCGGGCAGCGGGTCTTTTCCGTTCGGCGGGTAGATCGTGATGACGGTGACCTGCTGCGTCTGGCGCGTCGCCAAGCGATAGCCTCGATAATTCATCTCAAATGCTCCGCTTACGTGCGGAACAACCGAGGGGCGGGTGAGGCGTTCCGCGCCCGCTGATCGGAGCGTTAACGAAGGCTTGCAGTGCTCTAAGAGGGCGGTTGACAACAAAGGCCGCCACGCGGGGGCTGGGGGGCTGGTGTTCGCGTGACGGCCTTCACTGCAGATGAGCAGCAGCTGCGAAGACAACCGCCGGAGTAATCCCCGGTTCCGTAATCCTTTCGTTCAGCCGTCCTTCGGGGCGGCTTTTTCATGCCCGCCATCGTGCGGGCTTTTTTGTTGGAGCCACCCATGGCTGCGAAGAACCTCGACAAGGCGCTTGCTCTGATCTTCGGACATGAGGGCGAGTTCTCGAACCGCTCGCTAAAGGACGATCCCGGCGGCGCCACGATGTACGGCATCACGGCCGCGACGCTTGGCGCTTACCGAAAGCTCGGCCGCAAGGCCACGGCCGCCGAAGTGAAGGCGCTGACTGCAGGCGAGGCGCGCGAGATCATGGTCTCGCAGTATGCCCGGCCGATCCGGTTCGACGATCTGCCGTCCGGCCTCGATTACGCCGTGCTCGACTTCGCCATCAACTCGGGGCCGGCGCAGGCCGTCCGCACGCTGCAGCGCTGCCTCGACGTTGATGCGGACGGCATCATGGGCGCGCATACCCTGGCGGCGATCGGCAAGGCCGACCTGCCGGCGCTGATCCGCGCCTATTGCAGCGCCAGGATGGCTTATCTGCGCGATCTCAAGAACTGGGGTGCTAATGCGCGAGGCTGGACGATCCGCGTCACCGGACAGGACCCGCGCAAGCTGTGGAAGCCGCAGCCCGGTGTGCTCGGTAATGCCCTCAGCATGACCAAGGGCGCCAGGCCGAAGCCAACGAGCAGCGCCGAGGTTGCTTTGGCCGGTGGCGACGCGAAGGCGCCGCCAGAGGCCCGCGCGGTCATCTCTACGGCGGGCGGCAAGGCGGCGGCCTCCGGGGGCGTTGGTGTGGCGGTCGCAGCGGTCGGCCAGGCCAAGGACGCGGTGCAGCCGCTCACCGGCGCGGGGGGCTGGGTCGACACGATCTTCGCCGGCCTGACGATCCTAGGCGTCTGCCTGACGGTCGGCTCGCTGGCATGGGGCTTCTACCAGCAGCAGAAGCAGATCAAGTCGGGAGCACCCGCCTGATGCCCTCGATCTTCGACTATGTGCCCTGGCAGCTCATGGCGGGCGGCGGCGTGGTGCTGGCCGCCGTTCTGTTCGGGGCGGTCTGGTACTACACCGGCAGCCTCAAAGCCGCTCTTGCCGCTGCTGCCACCTTCGGCGCCGCCATCCTGCTCGCCAGCGCAAAGAAGAAGGGCAGGGAAGAGGGCATCGCCGCCGAGCGCCAGCGCCAGACCGAAGCAACCCTCCACGCCATTGAACAGAAGGCGGAATCCGATGAAACCGTTCGCCGCTTGTCTCCTGCTGATCGTCGTGACCGCCTGCGCGACTGGTCCCGCGACAAATAGCTGGTGCCTCGTCAACAGCCCGATCCGGCCGACGCAGCGCGAAGTCCAGACCATGAGCGACGAAACCGTGTCTCAGGTGCTCGAGCACAACGAACTCGGCGTGAAGCTCTGCGGGTGGAAGCCGTGATTGTTCTCCGCAACATCGCGACCCATTTCCCGGCGCGCTCGTCGGAATGGATCATGGGCTGCGGTCTGACGTGCTGGGGCGCGGCGCTCCTCAATGCGCAGTTCAGCTTCACCACGAACCCGAACTTCGTGGGCATGGCGGCGCTCGGCACAGAACAGACCTGGGGCGTGATCGCCGTTCTCGCTGGCGCGATCCGGCTCATCGCGCTGTTCATCAACGGCACCTATCAGAGCTTCCAGCATTCCCCGCATCTTCGTGCCGCCACGGGATCTGTTGCCTGCTTCGTCTGGTGTTCGATCTGGATCGCCCTCATGGCCAGCCCTACCGCCCGCATTGCCTATGCGATGCTGCTGGCCATCGAGATCAACAATGTCTGGAGAGCGGGGGCCGACGCCGGCGCCCAGAAGGCGGCGCAGAATGGTCCCCACTCCTGATCCCGTTGCCGTCGCCTCTCTTCCCACAATCCAGCAGATCATCATCTATGCCGTCATCGGCGGGCTGACCCTGGCGGGGTGGCTCGTCACCCACAACACCAACAAGAAGTCGCCTCCGAAGGGTGAGGGGCCGGACTATGCCGTCACCGCGGCGACCTTTGCCGACATGAAGCCAATCCGCGAACTCGCTGCCCAGGTGGAGCGCCTGGCCGATGCCGCCGAGACCGGCGTTCGCACCCTCGACCGGATCAAGGACATCATGAAGGAAGAGGCCATCGAGGCAGAAATTGATCGGCGTGTTCAGGAAAGGCTTAAGCGAGCCACCGACGTCTGATTGCAGGAGCGGGAGGCGCGCGTAAACTCCCACGGTTACCGTTCCCCTCGACGGTGCTCCTGACGCCCTCTGTCCCGCCGCAAACCGGGACGGAGGGCGCTTTTGGCGTTTCTGGGCCTATCTGCCGCGCAGGCGCCGAATGCCTGCCAGCGCCACCGCCAGCAGCACGCTCCATATCCCGAGATAGCCGTAGCGGTAAGGAGGTCGCATCAGTCCGGCCAATCCTCGCGTAGGGCGTCCTCGTTGAGGCGGCACCCATCCCCCTCGATCCTGATCCCGACCTTCTTGCTGCCACAAGCCCGACAGCGCAGTTTCGGCACCAGATCCTTGTGCAGCGCACCATGGTCCGGGCCAAGCCGGCGGGCCAGCGCTTCCAGATCAAGCACATGCTCATGGCGGCAAGCGACGCAATGCGCCCGGATCGAGAGGCCGAAATAGACCATCCCCCGGAATGTCGCGTTGCTCGTCGGGCGCTCCTTCATGCGATGGCTGCGTGCGGCATACCGTTCGCCGGCGGCTGGAACATCAACGTGATGCTGCGGCTGCCACAGCGCGGGCACATCAAACGGCCCTGCAGGTGCCCAAGCGGAAAGCCGCGGCCGCGGGTCGATACCAAGGTGAGCATGTCGAGGTCGGCGTGCCAGGTGCAGCGCCGCCGCTTCATGCTTGGCTCATAGCCGCAGCAGCGCGCGTGCAGCTTCCACCCCGCCGAATAAGCCTGTCCAAGCGTCTCGATGCTCATGCGAACAGACAGAGAACATTCCCGCTCGCGGAGTCAATTACCAGCAGCGGGGAAGGTCGGCGCCACGGAACGAATCCCCGTCGAGCGGACTCGACTCTCCGCAAGTGGTGGAGTGGTGACATGCCGGCGCAATCCTGGAAGGGCTACCTGAAGCTGTCTCTGGTCTCGTGCGCCGTGGCGATGATCCCGGCCACCAGCCAGAAAGAGAAAATCCGGTTCCACAATCTCAACAAGGAAACCGGCAACCGGCTGAAGCAGCAGCTGATCGATGCCGAGACCGGCGACGTCGTCGAGCGCGAGGACGTGGTCAGCGGCTATGAGATCGAGAAGGGCCGCTACATCTTCGTGGAAGACGAGGACATCGAAAGCATCGCGCTGGAGAGCAAGCACACCATCGACATCGAGCGCTTCGTCCCGCGGGCCGAACTCGACGTGGTCTACAAGGGCGATGACCACTACCTGGTGCCCGACGACGACGCCACCATGGAGGCCTTCGCGGTCATCCGCGACGCCATGGCGGAGAACGACATGGTCGGCGTGGCGCGGATCATCATGAACAAGCGCGAGCGCTGGGTGGTCATCAGCCCGCTCGGCAAGGGCATGCTCGTCACCACGCAGAAATATCCCTACGAGGTCCGGTCAGAGGATGCGGTGTTCGAGCGGATCGATGATGAGAAGCCGAATGCCCAGTCCGTCAAAGCCATGGTCGAGATCATGCGCCAGATGACTGGCAAGTTCTCCGATACCGACTTCACCGACCGCTACCAAAAGCGCCTGGCCGATATGCTTTCCGGCAAGAAGGCGCCGAAGCGCGAGCACAAGGAGCCCGCGCAGGAGCGGGAGCGTCCCAACGTTGTGAACCTGATGGACGTGTTGAAGCGCTCGATCGATCAGGAGAAGGGGGCTGCGCGGCGGCCAAAGGCGGGGAAGGCCAAGGCCGGCGGCAGGAAGAAGAGCGCCTAGGCTGCGGCCGGCCTTACCAACTCTTCCGTGATCGAACCCGCAGGCAGGGGCTGCAGCAGCTCTCTTTCCGGCCGGCTGAGATAGATCCACGCCGACCAGTCCTGCGGCGGCAGCACCACCACCTGCCGATTGTGGAAGGGCGCGATGTCCGGCCCCGGCTCGGTCGTCAACATGGTAAACGCCTCGTTACCATCGACCTCGCGCCAGATCCCCGCGATGGCGAGGAATGGCGCATCAGCCAGGGTGAAGCGGTGCTTGGCCTTGGGCGACTTCGTGCCGGTGAACTCGAAGAACGCCGATGCCAGGATGAGGCAGCGGTTGCTCTTTTCGAATGAGCGGCCTTCCGAGCGGAAGTTGAACACCGGGGACGCGCCCTTGCGCGGCGGCGGGAAGGCGAAGCGCATCGGCGCCAGCTCGACGCCGTTGCCGGCGGCGCGGAGCACGGTGCCAGTCTCGCTGATGCGGATGCTCGATGCCGGCGGCAGGTCGGCCGGGCCCTGGCTCGTGGGCAGGCCGAGTTCGATCTCCTGCATGGCGCGGGCGAATACGTCCCAGTCGATGTTGCGTTCATACTCGTTGCACATCGCGGCATCACAGCACTAAGCCGGCGGACCGTCGAATCGGATATGCCGAAGCCGAAATGGAGGCGGCGGTGCACGAGATCAGGACGCGGGATTTCAGGCTGGACGGGGCGCGCCTGGTCGCGCTGCAGGATGGGGAGAAGGGGGCGGCCGAAGTTGCGGGCCAGCGGCCGTTCTCAGCCCACAGCCTGTTCATCGAGGCGGTCGACGCACAGGTCCGCGCCGACGAGATCGAGCGGCTGCATCTGCCCTATGTGAAGGCGTATCCCGTGACGGGCGGCGTGTGGCTGCTGGGCGGCCATCACTGGCTGGAGAAGGCGGTGGGACAGATGGCCGAGAATCGCCGCGCGAACGAAGCCTGAAAGTGCGTTGCGCTGCAGCCAGTCCCCACATTAATCCCCACGCGTGATTGTCAGCGGGGCGAAAAATCAGGCCCGTCAATCGCATGGGGGAGAGGCGGCGAAGTCTGGGGGACTAGGGGTCGGAGGTTCAAATCCTCTCGCTCCGACCATCTTTCTCTTCAATGTCGTAGAGATGTCCGAATGGCCGCCGCTTTGGCGGCCTTCGTGTTTCCGGACCTTCGAATCCAGCTCCAGCTGAAGGCGAGCCGCCGCGCGCTGATTTGCTTCAGCGCAAACCGTGGCCCTTCCGATCGGTCTGAGACTAACCCACTCCGCCGCCGGTGCGCAGACGCCGCCGCCTTTGGAGCGGTGCTCCCGGCGTTCCGTGGGACGGGATCTCCCGATCCTGAGTTTCACCAGCGGATGAGCCATTAATCCTCTCGATCCGGAGCCCGGGATGAGCAAGACTGGAACGGCTTTTTTGGAGGCGGAAAATTGGACAATGCGCCGTTCAACCCGGTGATTGCGAAGGCCGTCCGCAGCGCGCGGCTCCGGGAGATGGTCGATGTACGCGACGTGGCGGAAGACCAGTTCGGCCCGATCAGCGACTCGACCTGGGAATGGATAAGGGCCGACTGGGAGCGCCACATGGCTCTCGACGACGAGGCGCTCGAACAGGTCATCGGCAGCATGTGCTGAGCACGGATCGGCGCACGGGCAGGGGGACCAGGGAGTCGGAGCCTCCGGTGCGGCTTGGAAAAGGGAACCACCACGGCGGGACGCATGCAATTGCCGCGCGCGGATTGCACCGTGCCCCGTCGTGTTCGCCGCCAACCGCGAAGACGCGGTCAGAGCCTGTCGTCGTCCACGTCGTCCCTGACCATGGGGGCTTGGACCGGCTCGGTGACCTCGAGCCGGTTGTCCACCTGCTTCACCGCCGGCAGCAGGAGCAGCAGCCGTTCGAGCTCCTGCAGGTCCTCGTCGCTCGCCGCCTGTCCCCACAGTGAAAGCACGCCTTTGTCGAAATTCGTCACCACGGCCTTCTGCCGTGCCAGGAGGTCGAGAAGTGTGGTGTTTTCCGGCGGCGAGACGATGCCGCGGAGCCCGTCGCGGTGCTCCGTTTCGAGGCCGCCATTCATCATTGCCGGATGTCGCATCGGACCACTCCTGTGGTGTGCTGACGCGCCGCCGCGGCCGCTCATGCAAGCAGGCCCGCGGGAGGCGCCGGGTGAGATAACGGGCGGACCGGTACCTTTATTCACGCTCAGCCGAAATTCGGGCGTGCTTTGGCCGACCGCGACACCACAATCTCGTGTTCGCTCTTCGCCAATCCGTGATCGCGGCCGCGCCGGGCTGCCTTGAAGCTGACCGGGTTGCCCACCCAGCTATGGCCGATCTGGAATTTTCACGGAGGGAGCAGACGATGAAGTGTCCCGTGGACGGCACCGAACTTTCCATGTCCGAGCGCCAGGGCATCGAGGTGGATTATTGTCCGCAATGCCGGGGCGTCTGGCTGGATCGCGGCGAACTCGACAAAATCATCGACCGCTCGGCCAGCGAAGTGCCAATGTCGTCTCAGCCGCAGCAGCCGGCTGCCGAGACGCGCTACCGCGAAGAGCCCCGCTACCGTGACGAGCCGCGCCGTTACGACGACGACCGCTACCACCACGGCCAGCATGGGCGGCCCTACAAGAAACGAAAGTCGTTCCTTGGCGAGATCTTCGATTTCGATTGAGACGGCGTTCAGTCTCCGCGGCCTGCCTCGGGCGTGCCCGCGGCAGGCTTCGGTTCGGCGGCGCCGTGCTCATAGGTGATCAGCCGCGCGCTTCGCTGGAACGTCAGATAATTCCACAGCCAGCTGAAGGCGACGACGAAGCGGTTCCTGACCCCGATCAGGAAATAGACGTGGACGAGCCCCCAGAACAGCCAGCCGATAAATCCCGTCAGCTGCAGCCGGCCGAGCTTCACGACCGCGGCCTTCCGGCCGATGGTCGCGAGGTCGCCGGCATGGCGGTAGCGGAACGGGCCGGGCGCCCGCTGCCCGGAAATGCGTGCGGAAATGACCTTGCCGATATAGCGCCCCATCTGCTTCGCGGCGGGGGCAATTCCCGGGATCGGTTCGCCCCCCGCGTCCTTTACGGCAGCGGTGTCGCCGGCTGCGAAGATCTCCGGGCGGCCGGGCACGCTGAGGTCCGGCTCGACCAGGATGCGGCCCGCGCGATCGGCGGGCGCGCCGATCCATGAGGCCGCCGGAGAGGCCATCACACCGGCCGCCCAGATCAGGGTGTCGGCGTCCAGCCGGCCCAGTGGCTCGGTGTCGACGCCCCTGGCGTCGCAGTTCAGCACGCGCGTATTGGTCAGCACCTCCACGCCCATGCGGGTGAGGACACCGTGGGCATAGGCCGACAGGCTCTCGGGCAAGGCCGGCAGGATGCGGGGCCCCGCCTCGATGAGCACGATGCGGGCGGAGCGCGGGTCGATGTGGTGGAAATCGGCCGGCAGCGCTTGGCGCGCGACCTCGGCCACGGCGCCGGCCAGTTCGACGCCGGTCGGGCCCGCGCCGATGATGACAAAGGTCAGCAACCTGCGGCGGACGGCCTCGTCCTGCGTCAGCTCGGCCCGCTCGAACGCCACCAGAAGCCGCCGGCGGATGGCGGTGGCGTCCTCGATTTCCTTCAGGCCCGGCGCCACCTCGGCCCAGTCGTCATGACCAAAATAGGAGTGCGTGGCTCCGCTCGCGAGCACCAGATAATCGTAGGGGATACGGGTCTCCCCGGTGCGGACCTCGCGGGAATCGGGATCGATGGCGGTGACATCAGCCATCAGCACGGTCAGGTGCTCCTGGCCGCGGAGGATGCCGCGCGCGGGCCAGGCAATGTCCGCCGGGGAAAGCGCGGCGGTGGCGACCTGATAGAGCAGCGGCTGAAAGCAGTGGTAGTTGTGGCGGTCGATCAGGGTAATCTCGGCGGGCGCTTTCGCCAGCGCGCGGACGGCCTCGATGCCGGCAAAACCCGCGCCGACGACTACGACGCGCGGGCGAATCGAAGCTTGGCCCGCCGGGGTCACGGCCGGGCGGTTTCCGGCAGCCGAAGCGTCTGCCTTTCGCCAGGTTTCCACGGCATGCCGCTCTCCCTGTTCCCCCGCTTGTCATAACAGGCTACACGAAAAGCGGCTCGAGGAGGGGTTTTAGCTCACGTGTGGCGCCAAGCAGCTTCGGTCGGTGGACTGACCCTCGTCTCGCGCCTTTTCGGCTTTCTGCGCGACATGATGATGGCGGCGATTCTGGGCGCCGGGCCGCTGGCCGACGCGTTCATGATCGCGTTCCGCCTGCCCAACCACTTCCGCACCATCTTCGCCGAGGGCGCGTTCAACGCCGCCTTCGTGCCACGCTATGCTGGGGCGCTGGAGGCGGAGGGGACCAGGGCGGCACGCGATTTCGCCGGCAGCATCCTCGGCTGGACGCTCCTCATCCACGCGGTGGTCCTGGCGTTGGCGCTGGTCGGCACGCCGGTCCTGGTTTCTGTGCTGGCGCCGGGCTTCACCGACGATCCGGCGCAATTCGCGCTGACCGTCTCGCTGACGCGCATCACCTTTCCCTATCTCTTCCTGATCTCGGTGATGACGCTCGGCGCGGGCATGCTGAACGCGCACGGCCGCTTCGCAGCGGCGGCCGGGGCCTCGATCCTGCTCAATATCTGCATGATGGCGGGGCTGGCGCTGGCCTCGTTCTTCCCCACCGCCGCGCACGCGCTGGCCTGGGGCGTGCTGGCCTCGGGCTTCGCCCAGCTCGGCCTGATCCTGTGGGATCTGCGCCGGGGACATATTCCGCTGAAGCTGCGGCGGCCGCGCTTCAACAAGCCGGTGGCCGATTTCGCGCGCGGCTTCCTGCCGGCGGTGCTGGGTTCGGCCGGAACGCAGATTGCCATGTTTGCCGACACCATCATCGCCAGCTTCCTGCCGCAGGGCTCGGTGTCGTTCCTCTATTACGCCGAGCGGCTCTACCAGCTGCCCGTCGCGGTGATCGGCATCGCCATCGGCACCGTGCTGCTGCCCGATCTCTCGCGCCGCCTCGCCGGGGGCGACCATGACGGCGCCAGCCACAGCTTCAACCGCGCGGTGGAAGGCAGCGTCATCCTGGCGCTGCCCTTCGTGGTGCTTTTCATGATCGATCCGGCGCCGGTGCTGGCCGTCCTGTTCGGCCGCGGCGCCTTCGACGCACACGCCATCGCCGGCTCGGCCTCGGCACTGGCGGCCTATTCGGCGGGGCTTCTGGCCGTGGTGCTGCTGCGTCCGGTGACCTCGGCCTTCTACGCCCGCAAGGACACCACCACGCCGGTCATCGCGCTCGGCATCGCCACCATCATCAATGTCGCGTTGAAGATCGCGCTGGTCGGCACCTGGCTGCATGCCGGCCTAGCGCTGGCCACCGCCGTCGGGGCGTGGATCAATCTCGGCGTGCTGCTCTTCCTCATCCACCGCCGTGGCATCCTTACCTTCGATGCGCGGCTCGGGCGGATGCTGCTGTTCTGCCTTGCTGGCGCGACGGGAGCGGCGGTCGTGTTGGTCCTGCTCGCCGCGCCGAGCGAGGCGCTGCGCGGGCTGCTGCCGGTCGATCCGGAACTGGCGCCGCTGGCGCTGCGCGCGCTCGGGGCGGCGGTGCTTTATTTTGGCGTGGTCGGGCTTGCCTGGCGCTTCGGCCGCACACGCATTGCCGGCTGATCCCAGCGCACCGAGGCGGCGGACAGCCCCCAGACCAGCGCCAGCAGCAGGTAGACGTGGCGCCAGTGGTCGATGTCGATGATCCAGGCCTCGATCATCACCACGGTATAGGTCGAGATCGCGGCGATCAGATAGGGCCGCCATGGACTGGCGATACGCACCGCCTTGAAGCCGATATAGATCGTGGTGCCGACCAGAGCCGGAAACACCGCGCCGCCGAGCCAGCCATAGGACAAGAAGGCGTTGAGGAAGGTGTTGTGCGGGTCTTCCGGCGCATAGCGCTTGAACTGCAGCATCCCGATGCCGAGCGGATGGTCGAGCGACAGGATGAAGCCAAACACGTGCCGCCCGAAGCGGCCCATGGCGCCGGCATCGTAGCTCTGCTCCAGCTCGGCACGCTGCTCGAAGAGCTGGGAGACGACGTCGAAGCTCAGCAGGACCGCCACCAGCGCCGCCGTCGCCACCACCCCCATCGCCGACAGGAAGACGATGCGCGCGCGCTCGACCGCCGAATTCGACAGCACGAAGCAGAGCAGCGTCATCACCATGACGGACGCCACCAGATGCCCCCACGCGCCCCGCGAGAACGAGAGGAAGATGCCGATCATGATGATGCCGAGCGCGGGCAGCAGCCGCAGGGTCTCGCGCATGGTCGCGGTGTAGACGCGCTGTACCAGCCACACCGCCGGCAGGATCAGGAACGGGCCGAAGACGTTGGGGTCCTTGAAGGTGGACTTCACGCGACTGTAGCGCAGGAAGGTGTCGGCCGAGGGGATGGCGTGGAAATAGGCCAGCGTGCCGATGAGCGAGCAGATCACCGCGCCGGCGACCCAGGCGCGGAAGATCAGGTCCGCCCGCACCAGGGTGTCGGTCTGCAGGATGGCGGCGATGCCGATCGCGCCCACCGCGAGGAAGATGCCGACCAAAGTCCAGACCAGAGTGTCGGGCAGCCCGATCACCAGGATCAGGCTCATGCAGGCGCCGAGATGGTAGAGGAAGAGCATCGCCGCCAGCGGGTTGAGCTGGCGCACCCAGGTGATGCCGACCAGGCTGAACACCCCGAGCGTCAGGATGACGAAGAGATCGTAGGGCGCCGGCTCGACGAGCACCATGAAGCCCGACAGCGAGGTCAGGTAGAGCAGGGCATTGCAGATGCTGCTCACCCGCACGACGGCACGCCGGCGGGGAGGGGAAGCGGCGCGGGCGCCGCTGCAGCCCGTTGCACCCGTCAATACGCACCCTCGGTCTTGGTCATCAGCGACAGCGGCGTCCGAACAAGGATCGCCACGTCCAGCATCACCGACCAGTTCTCGATGTAGTAGAGGTCGTGCGCCACGCGCTGCTGGATCTTCTCGGCGGTGTCCGTCTCGCCGCGCCAGCCGTTGATCTGCGCCCATCCGGTGATGCCGGGCTTCACGCGGTGGCGGGCGAAATAGCCGTCCACCACCTCGTTGTAGAGCCGGTTCTCGGCGCTGGCGTGCAGCGCGTGCGGGCGCGGGCCGACCAGCGAGAGATTGCCCTTGATGGCGACGTTGATGAGCTGCGGCAGT
>Ga0164243_10000602_pt1 | contig 64558 bp, 58 predicted proteins | sample OricompcompostOP_FD_108781 | JGI IMG/M metagenome (GOLD analysis project Ga0164243, IMG submission 108781) | Organic Plus compost microbial communities from Emeryville, California, USA - Original compost - Organic plus compost (OP) | ecosystem: Engineered > Solid waste > Mixed feedstock >... | reverse complement strand
GTTTCTCCCCTGCCTTACTTCGGACGCTTCGCGCCGTACTTGGAACGGCTCTGCTTGCGGTCCTTGACGCCCTGCGTGTCGAGCACGCCGCGCAGCACATGGTAGCGCACGCCCGGAAGGTCGCGCACGCGGCCGCCGCGGATCAGCACGACGCTGTGCTCCTGGAGGTTGTGGCGCTCGCCCGGGATGTAGCTGATGACCTCGCGGCTGTTCGTGAGGCGCACCTTGCAGACCTTGCGCAGAGCCGAGTTCGGCTTCTTCGGGGTCACGGTATAGACACGGGTGCAGACGCCGCGCTTCTGCGGGTTCTGCTCCATCGCAGGGACCTTGCTCTTGGCCTTCTGCGGTTCGCGGCCCTTGCGGACCAGCTGGTTGATCGTTGGCATGAAGCCCTTCACCTTTCGTTGCCGGAACATTCCGGCGGTTACTTTGCCGTCTGCCGCTGCCGTCGAATGAGGCCATGGCGACCCTAAACGACAAGGGACCCGGCGGTCGCATGACCCCCTGGCCCCGCATAGAGCATAAGCAATGTTCAGCTCTGCTTGCCCTGAGCGGCGCGGCACCGAATCCTTGGAAAAGCTCGGATCCCGGGTCGCAAGGCAGGCGCGCCTATACAGACAGGGCCGTGCCGGGTCAAGCCGCGCCCGTGCGCGCCTCCCCCGGCGCCAGCGGCACCTCGACCGTCACGATCAGGCCGCCGCCGGGCGCATTGGCGAAGCCGAGCCGCCCGCCGAAGCGCTGCAGCAGGCTGTGCGCCGTCGGGATGCCGAGCCCGAAACCGGGCGTATCGCGCGGCCGCGCCTCGTCGATGCGGAAGAAGGGATCGAGGATGCGCGTGAAATGCGCCTCGTCGATGCCGGGGCCGTCGTCCATGATGACGATCTCCCACGCCGCCCCGCGCGAGCGGACCGTCAGGCTCGCCCGGCTGCCATGGCGCACGGCATTCTCCACGAGCGGGCGCAGGGCCGCGAGCAGCGGCTCGCGCCAGGTGTCGACCTGGACACTGGCCGGCCCGCGCAGCTCAACCGCCCCGTCGATCCCGGCCAGCAGGCCGCGCATCGCGCTCATCAGCTCGACCGGCTCGGGCTCCGTTTCCAGATGCTGGGCGCGCAGATATTGCTGGAGCGACATCAGCATCGCCTCCATCTCGTCCGCGCTCGAGCCGACCAGCCGCGCGATATCGCTGTCGTCCACGAAGTCGGCCGCGACCTTGAGCCGGGCGAGGGGCGTGCGCAGATCGTGGCTGATCGCCTCGAACGACTTGGCCTGATCGTCGACCAGCCCGCTGATGCGCGACTGCATGTCGTTCATCGAGCGCGCGAGGCTGCGCAGGTCCGCCGGGCCGGTCTCGCGCACCGGCACCAGATGGCCCTGCGCGATCGCGCTCGCCGCTTCGGACAGGCGACGCAGCGGGCGCGTGAGGATACGCAGGCCGATCAGCCCGGCAATCAGGCACAGCAGCGTCGTCAGCAGCGTCAGCAAGGCCGCCCGCAAGGCGATCGGCCAGCCCGAGGAAATGTCGCGCGAGCGGAAATTGAGCCAGTTGCCGTCCGTCAGCCGCATCGAGCCGACCAGGTCCAGCCGGCCCGGCCCGGCGACTTCGCGCGCCAGCACGATCGCGCGATCCGCCAGCACCGGCTCCCAGCGCCTGATCGCCTCGACGATCGTGGCCACCTCGCCCGCCGCGTCCTGCCGCAGCACCGTCGGCCGCGACGCGACGCCGACGTCGAGATGCCGGCTGGTCATGACGGCGGCGACGCGGCCGGGCGCGAGGGCATGGACCCGGTCGCTCACCACCAGCAGCTCGGCGACGCGCCGGGCATGGTCCTCATGCAGCGTGCGCCGGTCGATCGCATGATAGAAAAGCAGGCTGGCGGCGACCTGCACCGTGCCGATCAGCACCAGCAGCAGCGCGGCATAGACGACCAGCCGCCGCGAGCGGAACGGGGCGCCCAGCGCCAGATGGGGCGGAGGCACCATCAGCGGCGCCCGTCCGGACGATCGCCGGCGCGTCGCCGTTCCTCTCCCGGGCAAATGGCCTCGCTCATGGCCGGACGCTGGCACTGACGACAGGCCAAGTCAAATCGCGCGGCCGCGTGGCGGCGCGGGAAGCGCCCTGCGCGGGCGGTCAAATCGCCCACCCGCGTGCAGTGGCGCCCGCGGCCCCTTTGCCTGCCCGGCGGAAACGGCTAGAGCCCGGCGCCATGAGCGAACAGGAATCCCGCGAGACCGTCTCCTTCGGCTATCGCGACGTCGCGCCCGAGGAAAAGACGAAGCTGGTCGGCACCGTCTTCTCCAGCGTCGCGAAGAACTACGACATCATGAACGATGCCATGTCCGGCGGCATGCATCGGCTGTGGAAGGACCAGTTCGTCCGGCGCGTGAAACCGCAGCCGGGCGAGGCGATCCTCGACATGGCCGGCGGCACCGGCGACATCGCCTTCCGCATGGCCGCGAAGGGCGCCCATGTCACCGTGTCGGACATCAATGCCGACATGCTGGCGGTGGGCGAGGACCGCGCGGCGAAGCGCGGCATCAAGGACCTCACCTGGCAGGTCGAGAATGCCGAGACGCTGAGCTTCGCGGATCGCAGCTTCGATGCCTATACGATCGCCTTCGGCATCCGCAACGTGACGGACATCCCCGCCGCGCTGCGCGAGGCGCGCCGGGTGCTGAAGTTCGGCGGCCGCTTCTTCTGCCTCGAATTCTCGACCACCACATGGCCGGGATTCGCGGACGTGTATGACAGCTATTCCCACAAGCTCGTGCCCAGGATCGGCAAGCTGCTGGCGAAGGACGAGGAGAGCTATCGCTATCTCATCGAATCGATCCGCCGTTTTCCGGACATGCCGACCTTCGCGGGCATGATCGAAGCCGCCGGTTTCGTGCAGGTGAAGGCGGAGCCGATCCTGGGCGGACTGGTCGCGATCCATTCAGGCTGGAAGGCGTGAGACTGCAAGCAACCATAGCCCCTCCTCTTCAGGGGAGGGGTTGGGGTGGTGCTGGACCATGCCCCATGCGTGCCACGCCTGCGAGATTGCGCCTTGCCACCAGCCCCAACCCCTCCCCTGAAGAGGAGGGGCTTCGAAAGTGACGACGCACGCCACGCATCTCTGGCGCCTGCTCAAATGGGGCCGCACGCTCGCCCGGCACGGCGCGCTCACCGGCATCGAGAAGGACCGCAACACGCCTCCGCCCGTGCGCAGGCTCGCCCGGCTGGCCCGGTTCGGCGCGCGCGTGCCGAAGCAGCCGCGCTATGCCGAGGCCTTCCAGGCGATCGGCCCGGCCGCCATCAAGCTCGGCCAGACGCTCGCCACCCGGCCCGACCTTGTCGGCGAACAGGCGGCCCATGACCTGCTGAGCCTGCAGGACAATCTCCCGCCCGTGCCCTTCGCGGCGATCCGCGCGGAGATCGAGGGCAGTTTCGACCGTCCGCTCGAAGACATCTATGCGCATGTCGATGAGGACGCCGTCGGCGCCGCCTCCATCGCGCAGGTCCACAAGGGCGTCACCACGGACGGGCGCACCGTCGCGATCAAGGTGCTGCGCCCCGGCATCCGCGAGCGGTTCGGCCGCGATATCGACACCTATGAATGGGCGGCCGCGCATCTGGAGCAGCTCGGCGGCGAGGCCGCGCGCCTGCGCCCGCGCCTCGTCATCGCGAACCTCAAGCGCTGGACGGCGCGCGAGCTGGACCTGCGCCGGGAGGCCGCCTCCGCTTCCGAACTGGCCGAGCATATGGCGGCGGTCGACGGCTATGTGATCCCCGCCATCGACTGGGACCGCACCAACGGCCGGGTGATGACGCTGGAGTGGATCGACGGCATCAAGATCAGCGACCGCGAGGCGCTGATCGCCGCCGGGCACGACCTGCCGGCCATCGCCGCGCGGCTGGTCAACACCTTCCTGCGGCAGGCGATCGCGGACGGCTTCTTCCATGCCGACATGCATCAGGGTAACCTGTTCGTGAAAGCGAATGGCGACATCGCCGCCATCGATTTCGGCATCATGGGCCGGATCGACCGGCGCGCGCGGCTGTGGCTGGCGGAAATCCTCTACGGGCTCATCACCGGCAATTACCGGCGCGTGGCCGAGATCCATTTCGAGGCGCAATATGTGCCGCCGCATCATGACGTCGGCGAGTTCGCCACCGCCCTGCGCGCGGTGGGCGAGCCGATGCGCGGCAAGCCGGTCTCCGAGCTGTCGGTCGGCCAGATGCTCGACGGCCTGTTCGCCATCACCCGCGATTTCGACATGCAGACCCAGCCGCACCTGCTGCTGCTGCAGAAGACCATGGTGATGGTGGAAGGCGTGGCGACCATGCTCGATCCGAGCATCAACATGTGGGACGTCTCCGGCCCCTATGTGAAGGCATGGCTGCGCGACGAACTGGGTCCCGAGGCCCGCCTTGCCGATTCGATCTTCGAGGCGAGCGATACGTTGAAGCGTCTCCCCAGCCTCCTGCGCCGGCTGGAGGACGCCTTCCCCGAGCCCGGCGGCGCGCCGCCGCCGCCCCCACTGCCGGAGGTGAAGCTGGTGCAGGTGAAGGGCGGCTGGTTCTGGCGCTACGGGCTCGTGGCGATCGTCGCCGCCCTCGCCGGCGCGGGCGCGATGTGGGCCCTGCATTGGCACTGAGCCGGGTCCGCCCCTCAATCCTCCCTTAACCGCGCGCGCCTAAACCGGCGGACGGACAAGTCCTGCCGCCGGAGACGATGCGCGTTCCCGATCTTCTGAGCCAGCCCAGCCGCTTCGCCTTCTGGTCCGCCCGGGCGCGCGCGGCCGTGCTGGCGCTGGTGGGCGCGCTGATGATCTGGGGCCTTGTCGCGCCGGGCGCGCCGCCGCGGGCCGCCGCGCCGGACCCGCGCGCTGCGCCCGGAGCCGGCCACGTCCCGCCTGTCGGCAATGATGTGCTGCTCTATCAAGCCATGGCCGGGCAGGTCCGGCAGGGCGCTGACTATTATGCCGCCACCGCCCGGCTGCTGCGCGAGCGGGATTATCCGCTGCGGCCTTTCGTCACCTTCCGCCTGCCCGGCCTGAGCTGGCTGCTCGCGACCCTGCCCCACGGCGTCATGGTCGCGCTCATGGCGCTGCTCGTGGGCGCCGTGATCCTCGCATGGACCGTCCGCCTCGCTCCCGCGCTGCGCACCCCGCAGGCGACCTCATGGGCATCGCTGCTCATCATGATGAACTGCCTCACTGCCTTCTCGCCAAGGCTCATCGTCTTCCACGAGGGCTGGGCCGCGCTGCTGGTCGCGCTCTCGCTGGCGCTCTGGCGACCCGATCGCTGGCTGCCTTCCGCGCTGCTCGCGCTGGCGGCCGTCCTGACCCGCGAGCTTGCGCTGCCTTTCGTGCTGCTGATGGGCGGCCTTGCCCTGCTGGGGCGGCGCTGGCGCGAGGCGACCGGCTGGGCCTTTGTCGCGCTGCTGTTCGCCGTCGCCCTGGCATTTCATGCCCGCGCGGTGTGGGCCGTGACCAGCCTCGCCGATCCCGCCTCGCCGGGCTGGACATCGGCCGGCGGCTGGCCGTTCGTGACCGCCGCCGTGCAGCAGGCGACGCTGTTCAATCTCCTGCCCGTCGCGGTGACGCCCGTGCTGCTGCCCCTCGCCCTGCTCGGCTGGGCCGCATGGGCATCGCCGACCGGCACGCGCGCCTTCCTGTTCATCGCGGGCTTCGCGGCGGCGATGATGATCTTCGGCCGGCCGGACAATTTCTACTGGGCCGTGATGATCACGCCGCTGCTGTTTGCCGGCCTCATCTTCGCGCCCGCCGCGCTGCGCGATCTCGTCGCGAGCCCGGGCGCGCCCCGCACGCGCACCGCATAAGCGCGGATCGGCACTGGCCGCCCGCCCGTCCAGTCCCTATGTAGCGCGCATGACTCAGCGGCGCATCCTGCTCATCGTCACCGGCGGCATCGCGGCCTACAAGGCGCTCGAACTGGTGCGCCTGCTGCGCCACAAGGGGATCGCCGTGCGCGCGGTGCTGACGCGGAGCGCGCAGGAATTCGTCACGCCCCTCTCCTTCGGCGTGCTCACCGAGGATCATGTCTATGGCGACATGTTCGACCTCAAGGAAGAGCGCGAGATCGGGCATATCCAGCTCAGCCGCGAGGCGGACCTGATCGTCGTCGCGCCCGCCACCGCGAACGTCATCGCGAAGATGGCGGCGGGCATCGCCGACGATCTCGCCACCACCGTGCTGCTCGCCACCGACAAGCCCGTGCTGGTCGCGCCCGCCATGAACGTGCGCATGTGGCACCACAAGGCAACGCAGCGGAACCTCGCGACCCTGCGCGCGGACGGCATCGCGATCATGGAGCCGGGCGTGGGCGCCATGGCCTGCAATGAATGGGGCAAGGGCCGCCTGCCCGAGCCCGCCGAGATCGCCGCCGAGATCGAGCGGCTGCTGGACGAGGGCGACCTGCCCCGCCCCCTGCTCACCGACACGACCCGCACCATCATCGCGCCCGATCTCTCCGGGCCCACGCTCCATGGCCGCCATGTGCTGGTGACGGCCGGACCGACGCACGAGCCGATCGACCCGGTGCGCTACATCGCCAACCGCTCCTCGGGCCGGCAGGGCTTCGCCATCGCCGCCGCCGCCGCGCAGGCCGGCGCGAAGGTGACGCTCGTCGCCGGTCCGGTGAGCCTGCCGACACCGCGCGGGGTGGATCGCATCGATGTCGAGACCGCGCGCGAGATGCTCGCCGCCGTGGAAGGCGCCCTGCCCGCCGATGTCGCCATCATGGTCGCCGCCGTGGCGGACTGGCGCGCGGCGGACGAAGCGCCGCAGAAGCTCAAGAAGGACGGCTCGGGCGCGCCCGCCCCGCTGGCGCTGGCCGAGAATCCGGACATTCTCGCCACCCTCGCCCGTCATGCCCGCCGCCCCGGCCTCCTCATCGGCTTCGCCGCCGAGACCGAGACGGTCGTCGACCATGCCCTCGCCAAGCGCGCCAGGAAAGGCGCCGACTGGATCGTCGCCAACGACGTCTCCGGGGATGTGATGGGCGGGGCGCGCAACAGCGTCCATCTCGTCACCGCCGCCGGCGTCGAGGACTGGCCCGACATGCCCAAATCCGCCGTCGCCACGCGGCTCGTCGAAAGGATCGCCGATGAACTTGCCGGCCGTTGATATCCGCCTCCAGCGCCTGATGCACGGGGAGGGCCTGCCCCTGCCCGCCTATGCGACCGGCGGCGCGGCCGGCATGGATGTCGTCTCGGCCGAGGATGTGACGATCGCCCCCATGGCCCGCCACGCCGTCGCCACCGGCTTCGCCATCGCGATTCCGGAGGGTTATGAGGTGCAGGTGCGCCCCCGCTCGGGCCTCGCGCTCAAGCATGGCATCACCCTGCCCAACACGCCCGGCACGATCGACAGCGACTATCGCGGCGAACTCAAGGTCATCCTCATCAATCTGGGCGCCGAGCCCTTCGAGATCCGGCGCGGCGACCGCATCGCCCAGCTTGTCGTGGCGCCGGTCCTGATGGGCCGCATGGTCGAGGTGTTCGCGCTGGACGAGACCGCGCGCGGCGCCGGCGGCTTCGGCTCGACCGGCGTGCGGACGGTGTAGCATGGCTTGCGAATTGCGGCTCCGGTTCAAGCGATGCAGTGCTCCTGCGCAGGCAGGGCCCCAGTCAAGGGCACTGCGGCCGGGCCCTGGGCTCCTGCTTCCGCAGGAGCACGGGCCGCGCCTGATCGCCCGTTACGGGGCTGGTCGCCGATGACCCTCACCGACGACCAGCTCGAACGCTATGCCCGCCATATCGTGCTGCGCGAGATCGGCGGCGCGGGGCAGGTGCGGCTGCGCGGGGCGCATGTCGCGATCATCGGCGCGGGCGGGATCGGCTGCCCGGCCATTGCCTATCTGGCGGCGGCGGGCGTCGGCACGCTGCGGGTGATCGATCCGGACACGGTTTCGCTCTCCAATCTCCAGCGGCAGATCCTGTTCGGCCCGGAGGACATCGGCCGACCGAAGGCCGAGGCGGCGCGCGATGCGGCAGGCCGGATCAATCCGGACTGCCACCTCATCCCCATCAACATGGCGCTCGATGCCGCCAACGCCGCCGCGCTGCTGCGCGATGCCGACATCATCCTCGACGGCTGCGACAATTTCGAGACCCGCCTCGCCGTTTCGGACGCCGCCACCCGCCTGCGCGTGCCGCTGGTGAGCGCGGCGGTCGGCGCGTTCGAGGGACAGATCGGCATATGGCGCGGCTGGGAAGCCGGCCAGCCCTGCTATCGCTGCCTCGTCGGCGAGCAGACCACCGACCCCGCGCGCACCTGCGCCGAGGAAGGCATTGTCGGCGCGCTGACCGGCATCATCGGTTCCATGGCCGCGCTGGAAGTGATCCGCGCGCTCGTCCCCTTCGGCGAGCCGGCCTGGGGCAAGCTCATCGTCTTCGACCTGCTGTCCCGGCGCCTGCGCGAAATGGCGGTGCCGCGCGATCCCGCCTGCCCGGCCATGCTCGTCCCCGCATGAGCGATCGCCCGCCGCTCGCGCTGGTGCTCGTCACGGCCGATCCCGCGCGCCTGCGCGCCGCGCTCGCGCTCGCCCGCGCGGAAGTGGCGCTCGGCAGCGCGGCGCGGATCTTCATTCAGGGCGAGGCCGCCCCCCTGCTTCGCCCGCCCGTCAGCGCCCCGCAGGACGCCGCATGGGAAGCGGCCGGCGAACCCTCGCTCGCCCGCCTGCTCGACGAGGCGCTCGACGATGGGGTGGAGATCAGCCTCTGCCAGAGCGGCCTTGCCATGGCCGGCATGGACGCCGCCATGCTCGACCGCCGTATCGCGATAACCGGCCCGATCGCCTTCCTCGCCGCGGCCGGCCATCAGGTCCGGCTGCTGACGCTCTGAGCCGCGGGGCGGTGCATGATCCGCGCCGGGCGGACCATGCACCGTCTTCGCTCAGGCCACCGCCGCCACGAAGCGGCCGTTGTTGAAATCCTCGATCGCCTGGACGATCTCGTCACGGCTGTTCATCACGAACGGACCGTAGCCCATGATCGGCTCGTCGATCGGTTCGCCCGTGAGGACGAGCAGCATCGTCTCTCCATCGGCGCGGATGGGAATGCCCTCGCCTTCGCGGCCGAGCAGGAGCACCTCCGCCTCGCCGACCGGCTGCGCGCCCGCCACGGTCAAGTGGCCGCCAAGCACGACCAGCATGGCCGTATGGCCTTCGGGCAGGTCCAGCGTCAGGTCCGCGCCGTCCTTCAGGCGCATGTCCCAGACGTTCATGGGCGTGAAGGTGCGCGCGGGGCCCTTCGTACCGGCCAGCTCGCCCGCGATGATTCGCGCGCGGCCGGCGTCGCCGGGCAGGGCCACCGTCGGGATCATGTCCGCCGTGATGCCCTGATAGCCCGCCGGGGCCATCTTGTCCTTCGCGGGCAGGTTGACCCAGAGCTGGACCACGCGGAACGGGCCGCCCGCCTTCGCGAAGCCCGGCGCATGATATTCCTCATGGATGATGCCGCCCGCGGCGGTCATCCACTGCACGTCGCCCGGGCCGATGATGCCGCCATGGCCCGTCGAGTCGCGATGCTCCACCTGCCCGTCATAGACGATGGTCACCGTCTCGAACCCGCGATGCGGATGCTCGCCCACGCCGCGCCGCGCGCTGGTCGGCTCGAAATTGTGCGGCCCGGCATAGTCGAGCAGCAGGAACGGGCTGATCTTCTCGCCTATCGCGCCGTTCAGCCCGCTGTATGAAAAGAGCGAGCGGACGGGAAAACCGTCGCCCACCCAATGACCCTGGTTGTTGCCGTAGCGGCCAAGGATCGTCTTCGTCGTCACCTCTGTTCTCCAAGGCGGCCGGCATCCTGGTGCCGACCGCGGGTTACACAGGGATATAGGAAGGCGAGGCCGACGAAAAAGGGCGGCAGGTTTCCACGCCGCCCCGTTCCGTCCGCAAGGGCGATCGCCCGGTCAGGCGAAGGCGACCCGACGCCGCGCGCCGCGCATCGCCGCGCCGGCCAGCGCGAAGCCGCCGATCATCATCGCCCAGGTCGTCGGCTCGGGCACCGCGGTCATTTCGCCGATCGTGACCGGGCCGATCGACGCGAAGCCGCCGGTGGACGCGGAGTCGAGCACCACCCGGTCGAAGCTGCCGATGTCGTCGATGCCGTAGAAGGTGAAGGCGCCATACACGCCGCCCACGTCGGGCGTCGCGCTGAACAGCAGGTTCGCGCCATCATAGAAGCTGATCGAGATCGGCGTGCCGTCATAATAGTCGCCGGCGACATAGAAGCCCACGGCCGTGACCGGCGCGAAGGTCATGGTGATCGAACCGTTGAACGTATCGTCGAGCAGGCTGTCGACGCTGCCCCAGAAATTGGTGCTGACGGCGGTCAGGGCCGGCGCGGAAAAGGTGAGGCCATCCTTGACGAAAGGCGAGGCGAGATCCGTGATGCTGGTGGTCAGGCCCGAGAAATCGACTGTCGCAAGGCCCGGATTGGCGGCATCGAACGCCGCCTCGGACGTGTAGACCGTCGCCTGCGCGAGGCCGGTGGTGGAAAGCGCGAGCGCGATCAGCGCGGCTCTGGTCATGATCTTCATGGTCGTAACTCCCACTGCCGCCGACATGAGCGTCGGGTCGGTCGCCAGTCCGTCGGCGTGGGGGACCAGTTATCAGCGCCACGGCGCCGCAGATACAGGGATAGGTGGTTAATGGCGCGCCGTCCCAACCGGGGACAAAGGCGGGACGATTCGTTAACGCGCGCCCGCCCGGACCGGCCGCGCGCGGCGGGGCAGCCCCCACATGACATCCTCCCCCGATCCTGTTACCGGAAGCCGCGCAACATTATTTTCCACACGGACTCCAGCCATGCTCGCCTTCTCGTCCAGACCCCTCCCCGCTCCCACCTCGAACGAGGACCGCGCCGCGGCCATGCAGTCGCTCGGCTTCGGCACGCTGTTCACCGATCATATGGTGACGATCCGCTATACGGAGGGTCAGGGCTGGCACAGTGCGGTGCTCGGGCCCCGCGAGGCGATCCCGCTCGATCCGGCGGCGGCGGTGCTCCATTATGCGCAGGAGATTTTCGAGGGGCTCAAGGCCTATCGCCTGCCGGACGGCACCGTGGCGAGCTTCCGCCCGGAGGCCAATGCCGCCCGCTTCAACCAGAGCGCGACGCGCCTCGCCATGCCGCATCTGCCCGAGGAGCTGTTCCTGGAGAGCATCCGGCAGCTCGTGGGCGCGGACATCGACTGGGTGCCGGAGGCCGACAAGGGCAGCCTGTATCTGCGCCCCTTCATGTTCGCGAGCGAGGCGTTCCTGGGCGTGCGTCCCGCGAAGGAATATATCTACTGCGTCATCGCCTCGCCCGTGGGCGGCTATTTCAAGGGCGGCAAGTCCACCGTCACCCTGTGGGTCAGCCATGATTATGTGCGGGCCGTCCCCGGCGGCACCGGCGCGGCCAAGTGCGGCGGCAACTATGCCGCCAGCCTCATGCCCCAGTCGGTCGGCATCGAGCATGGCTGCGACCAGGTGCTGTTCCTCGACGCGGTGGAGCGCAAGTGGATCGAGGAGCTGGGCGGCATGAACGTCATGTTCGTGTTCAACGACGGCACGATCATCACCCCGCCGCTCAACGGCTCCATCCTGCCCGGCGTCACGCGCGATTCGCTGCGCCAGATCGCCGGCGAGGCCGGCTATGCGGTGAGCGAGCAGCCCTACAGTTTCGACCAGTGGATGGCGGACGCGAAGAGCGGCAAGCTCAAGGAAGCCTTCGCCTGCGGCACCGCGGCGGTCATCACCTCGATCGGCGAGGTGCGCTCGGCCCATGGCGATTTCATCATCGGCAATGGCGATGGCGGCGACGTCGCCCGCACGCTGCGCGAGGCGCTGGTGGGCATCCAGCTCGGCAAGCGCGCCGACACGCATGGCTGGATGACAACACTCGCCTGAACCGCGAATCGCGCAGGCTGCGTGCGGAAGCCCGCGCGCGTCTTTCGCGGCGCCCGTACGATCGATGGAGGGAGGGACCCGGCAGGTCGCGCACGCCACTTTTCGGATTTTCCGAACGCGCCCGACGCCATTATCCCGATAGTGCCGGACGGGCCCGGCGCCTAGAGATGATCCGGGTCGAACGGAATCAGTGCTCCTGCAAAGGCAGGAGCCCAGAACCCAGCCGAAGTGCCTTGCGCCCTGGGCTCCTGCCTTCGCAGGAGCACAAGTTGGTTCTATCCGGAACGGACGGCCCCGGGGAGAAGGACGCAAGCGAACGAAGGAGACCGACGCATGACTCTTCGCCCGACCGACATCGACGCCGTGGACATGATCGTCCTGCCGCCCGTCCGCGATCTGGGCGACGGTTTCCAGGTGCGTCGCGCCCTGCCCTCGGCGCATCGCCGCATGGTGGGGCCGTTCATCTTCTTCGACCAGATGGGGCCGGTGACGCTGTCCGCCGGCGAAGGGCTGGACGTGCGGCCGCATCCGCATATCGGCCTCGCCACGGTGACCTACCTGCTCGAAGGCGAGATCCTCCATCGCGATTCGCTGGGCTCGGTCCAGTCGATCCGCCCGGGCGCGGTCAACTGGATGACGGCGGGCCGCGGCATCGTCCATTCCGAGCGCAGTGCGCCGGACGTGCGCGCGGCCGGGGGCCCGCTGTTCGGCCTGCAGACCTGGGTGGCCCTGCCCCGGGCGCATGAGGAGACCGATCCGGCCTTCTTCCATCACGCGGCGGACGATATTCCGCAGGCCGAGGCGGACGGCGTCGTCATGCGCGTGGTCGCCGGGTCGAGCGACGGGCTGGCCTCGCCGGTGCAGACCTTCTCGGACATGCTCTATGCCGATCTCGCGATGGCGGACGGCGCGCGCTACAAGCTCACCACCGAGCATGTCGAGCGCGCCATCTATGTCATCACCGGCGCGCTTGCCGTCGAGGGTCAGGAAGGCCGCTTCAATGCCGGCGAGCTCGTGATCCTCAAGCCGGGCGCCGAGATCGTGGTCCGCGCGCTGGGGCCTGCCCGCATCATGCTGGTCGGCGGAGAGCCGCTCGGCGAACCGCGCAACATCTTCTGGAACTTCGTGTCCAGCTCGGCCGAGCGCATCGAACAGGCCAAGGCGGACTGGCGGGACGACCGCTTCCCGCATGTGCCGGGCGAAACCGACTTCATCCCGCTGCCGGCATGAACCGCGACCTTCATCGCACCGGCGCGCGCGCGCCCCGCATACGGCAGGCGATGCGCGCCGGTTTCGTCCTGGGGTTGCTCCTGTGCGGCAACGGCCCGGCTCTCGCGCAGACGCAGTCGCTCGGCGTCTGGCGCAATCCGCAGAACAGCGTGCATGTGCGCGCGCAGCCCTGCGGCGAGCGGCTGTGCGGCGTGGTCGTGTGGGCGAACGACAAGGCCAAGGCCGATTCCGCGCGCGGCGGCACGCCCCGGCTGATCGGCCTCACCCTGTTCCGCGATTTCGAGCGGATCGACGACAGTCACGCACGCGGCAAGGTCTTCGTCCCCGATCTCAATCGCACCTTCTCCGGCACGATCGAGGTGATCGATTCCGATCATATCAGGGCGAATGGCTGCCTCATCGGCCGCATCGGCTGCCGCGCCCAGATCTGGACCCGCGTCCGCGAGTGACGCGTCGCGCCGGCGCAGCGCCGGCCGTCAGTCCCGGTCCATCTCCTGGATCGCGCGCTCGCGGGCCACCTGCACCTCGGCATTGCGCGCGAGGATGCTGAAGCCGGCCATGAAGTTCTCGAGCTGCTGCGCGGGAATGCCCTGGAACAGGAACTCGCTGCGCTTCATCGCCGTGTCGGCGATGATGTCGCTGATCCGCCGGCCTTCCGCCGTCGGCGCGAAGAAGCCGTGGCGCCGGCCGGGCTTGCCCGTCCGCTCGACCAGGCCGATGTCGACGAGATGATTGATCGTGCGGCCGGCCTGGCTCTGGTCGCGATAGAGCGCCACGATGAGCTGCGGCCAGCTTATGGGCGGACTGTTGCAGATTTCGGCCATCACCCAGCTCTCGAAATTGGAGAGGCCCGTGCGCCGCTTGTGCGCCAGCGAGCTGCCGCGCAGCATGTAGGAGCAGAGCGTGACGAAGGGCGGCAGGATTCGCGACCGATCGACCGGGATGCCGTTCTCGTCGGGCAGGCCTTCGTCGACCAGATCGCGGAACTCCACCGTCTCCTGCTGGCCGGGGCTGGCGGCGCTCCACTTGCGCTCCTGCTCGAACATGACGATGGCGCGGTTGAGCAGCGTGTCGAGCACGCCGAACAGGTCGACCAGTTGCTCGTCGCTGATGCCGAAGGTGAGTTCCCGATTGCGCAGCTCCGCCTGCCGCTGCAGCTTCTCGGCGAGCTGGCGACCGCCCTGGCTGAGCCGGATCGGGTTGCGGATGCCGGTGCGGTTCAGCAACGAGACCTCGGTCATCCGCTTGATCGCGCGGCTCACCTGCGCCTTGTCGACACCGTTGGCGAGCGAGATGGCCGCGAGCGTCATGTCGCCCTGCGCATGCAGCAGCAGCAGGATGCGGCGGTCCAGCTCATTGAAATGGACGGTCCGGGCGAAGGCGATATTGGCGCTTTCCCGCGCGTCGCGCAGGAACACCCAGACCTTGTGCTGGAAGCTGCTCTGCCGATGCTCCGGATTGACCGCGATGCCCGTGGTGCGGGACGCCGCGATGCCCGCGAGCAGCACGTTGAGCTGGCTGGCGAAGCTGGGATCGGGATCGGCATCGCCGCGTTCGTTCCGCGCCCGGGCCGCAAGCGCCGCGCCGATCGTGAAGCGATCGACGAGCAGTTGCGCCATGACGGCGTCGGTCGCGGTGAAGCCCGCGCCGCACAGGCTCGCCACGCAATCGAGATGCGGATCGTCCTGCGGGAACAGGCGCGGCAGGCGCGCGAACAGCAGGCTGCCGTTGCGGCGCGCGCGCATCGCCGACCAGGCGACGCCGGCGCGGTGGGCGAGGCGGACCTGCCAGCCCTGCCCGTGCATCGGCGCGGCAACATCGGCGGCCATATGGGCGGCCATGGCGAGGTTGAGACTGTCCTGATCGGCGAACAGGGCGCTGATGGTCGCGCCGTCGACGCCCGTGCGCAGCGCCAGCGCCGCCGGCGTGCAGCCGTCCGGGCCGCTTTCTTCCAGCAGGTCCAGCGCCGCGGCGACCATGGCATCCGGGTCGACGACGTCCGGGCGCCGTGGCGCGATGGCTTTTCCGCTTTTCATGTCCGCTATTCCCCAAGTGCGCGTGCGCGCCGAACGCCTATGGTTGATCATATTTGGCCCAATGGTCAACCGGGCTGATTCGAGACGAACGGCGATCGATCAGGTTGACCTTGTCCGGACGAGGGCGCACGGATATTCGGAACCGGACCGGTTGCAGGGCAAACCGGCGAAATAATGGGCGGAACCGCGGGAGGATCATGGAATGCCGAAGGGACGTTTGACAATGGCGGCGGCGGGCGTGGCGATGCTGGGCGTGCCGGGCGCGCCGCTGCTTGCGCAGGGCAGCCTGCCGGACCAGCTTCAGGTCTGCGCGCGCATCAGCAGCAAGTCCGCGCGCCTCGAATGTTATGATTCCGTGGCCGCGGCGGCGCGGCAGGGCGCCACTGCGTCGGGTTTCGGCGCCTCTTCGATCCGCGAGCCGCAAGGAACTCCGCCGCCCCCGCCACCGTCGCCCGGCACCGCCGGATCGGCGGGAGCGGCCGGAGCGGCTTTCGGCGCCGAGCAGTTGCCGCGCGCGGCCGGGCCATCGCGGGGCGATGCGCAGAACGAGATGGAGATCGCGGTGACCTCCGCGCGCGACAATGGGCTCGACATGTGGCAGTTCACGCTCGCCGACGGCGCGGTCTGGCGCATGACCGAGCGCGTCGCGAACTTCCGGCCGCCCGCGCCCAACGAAACGGTCAAGCTGATGCGCGGCGCGCTCGGCGGCTATCTGCTGCGCGTCGGCGGGCAGCAATCCGTCCGCGTGGAGCGCGTGCGCTGAGCGGCCGGCGCCATCCCGGGCATCCGGCGTAGATCATTCCCCGCGCGCCTCCGGCGAATGACGGCGCGGGCAGGCGGCCTCGGCGTCTCTTTTTCTGGACATTGTCATCTTCAAGGACCAGTCTGCGCAACGGACCGAGTCCGGACGGACAGACAATCACAACGGAGAAGCCGGTGCCGTTTCCACGCGCCGGCCACGGAGAAAGGAGAGCGACATCCATGTTCGACGTCAACGGCAAGACCGCCTTCATCACGGGCGGCGCGAGCGGCATGGGCTGGGGCATGGCCAGGGCCTTCGCGGAAGCCGGCATGAAGGTTGTCATCGCCGACATCCGGCAGGACGCGCTCGACGAGGCGATGGAGGGCTTCTCGAAGACCAACCTCGCCGTGCGCGCGGTCAGGCTGGACGTCACCTCGCGCGAGGGCTGGGCGGCGGCGGCCGACGAGGCGGAGGCCCTGTTCGGCAACATCCACGTCCTCGCGCTCAATGCCGGCGTGGGCATCGGCGGCTCGATGCTGACCGCGACCTACAAGGACTGGGATTTCTCCATGGGCGTCAATGTGGGCGGCGTCATCAACGGCCTCGTGACGATGCTGCCGCGCATGCTGGCGCACGGCGAGGAAGGCCAGCTCGTCGTCACCTCCTCGACCGGCGGCTTCTCGGCGGTGGGCGGCGCTGGCCTCTATTGCGCGGAGAAATATTGCGTGGCCGGCATGTTCGAGAGCCTGGCGACCGATCTCAGGGGCACGCCGCTCGGCGCCTCGGTCTTCTTCCCCGGCCCGGTGCAGACGCAGCTCGGCGTCTCGACCCAGTCGACCCGCCCGGAGCATCTGCGCAACGACGCGCCGCCGCCCCCGCCCGAGGCGGTGGGCGCGAAGAAGGACGCCCGCCCCGCGCCCGGCTTCGACCCGAGCCTGTTCATGACGAGCGAGGAAGTGGGCCGGCGCGTGCTGCGCGGTATCCGCCGGCGGGACCTGTTCATCATGACCCATCCCGAATTCCGCAAGGGCATCGAGGCCCGCAATGCCGCGCTGCTGCGCGCTATCCCCGAGGAAGCTCCCAACGAGGCCCGCGCCAATCTGGTCGCCCAGTTCGGCACGCTGATGTACAATCCCGTCTATGACGGGCAGCAGCCGCTGACCGAGGCGCTGTAAGGCGCCATGAAGGCCTCTTCCCTTTCCGGGGAGGGGGCCGCCGGGACGGGATGGGTGCAGCGACAGGCCGTATCGCGCGCGCCGCCCTCACGGAAGGGCCGGGAAACCAGAGGAGAGGAAAGCCATGGCCAGGGTCGTTCGCGTGCATGAACTGGGCGGGCCCGAGCAGCTCGTCTTCGAGGAGATGGAGGTGGGCGCGCCCGGGCCGGGCGAAGTGCGCCTGCGGATCGAGGCTGTCGGCCTCAATCGCTCGGAAGCCATGTTCCGCGCGGGCCGCTACCCCACGAAGCCGCAGCTTCCCACGCTGATCGGCTACGAAGCCTGCGGCATCGTGGAGGCGCTGGGCGAGGGCGTCACCGGCTTCGACATCGGCCAGCGGGTGAGCGCGCTCCCCATGTATCCGCTCGGCCAATATGGCGTCTGGGCCGAGCAGGCGATCGTGCCGGCGCGCTGCCTGCTGCCCGCGCCCGAGGGGCTGAGCCCGGCCGAGGCCGCCGCCGTGTGGATGCAGTATATGACGGCCTTCGCGATCATCGAGGTCGGCGCGGCGGGCATCGGCGATTTCGTCATCATCCCGGCCGCCTCGAGCAGCGTGGGCCTCGCCGCCATCCAGCTCGCCAACTGGGCCGGCGCCGTCTCCATCGCCGCGACGCGCACCAGCGCCAAGGCCGCGCAGCTCAAAGCGCTGGGCGCCGCGCATGTGATCGCGACGGAGCAAGTCGATCTCGTGGCGGACGTGATGCGGATCAGCGAGGGCAAGGGCGCGCGCATCGTCTTCGATCCGGTGCAGGGACCCTATGTGCAGACGCTGACCAGCGCGATGGCGGTGGGCGGCATCCTGTTCATCTATGGCGGGCTCTCCGAGCAGCCCACGCCCTATCCGCACTGGAACATGGCCTTCAAGGGCCTTTCCATGCGCGGCTGGGTCGCCTCGGAAATCTGGAACCACCCGCACCGCTACAAGGCCGCGCAGGAGCGCATCCTGCTCGGCCTGAAGCTGGGGCGCCTCAAGCCCGTGATCGCGAAGACCTTCCCCTTCGCGCAGATGGTCGAGGCGAACCGCTTCCTCGAATCCAATCAGCAGATCGGCAAGGTGGTCGTCACGATGTAAGCCGGGGCATGGACGTCACCACGACGCGCCCGCCCGCGCGGGCAGAAGGATCGTTTCGTGGCGTCGTGAAGGCCGCCGGAGCTACTCCGCCGCCATCGCGTCGACCTGCACGGGCAGGTCGAGACCATAGAGCCTGGCCGCATTCTCGAAGGCGATCTTGCGCACGAAGGCCGGATCGGCGCCCTGCGTGAACTCGGCGAGGATCTTGCGGCTGTTCGGCCAGATGCTGTCCGGGTGCGGATAGTCGGTCGCCCAGAGCAGCTTGTCCTCCCCGTAGAAGTCCTTGAGCGCGACCGCCGTGGGACTCTGCTGGAAGGTGCCGTAAACCTGCCGCTTGAACAGCTCGGACGGCTTCAGCTTGTGCGGAATGCCGCCCCGCGCGGCCCAGAATTCCTCCGCCTCCCAGAGACGCCAGTGGCGATAGTCCAGCTCCTCGACCACCCATGGCACCCAGCCGATGCCGCTCTCGGCGATGACGATCTTCAGGCCCGGATGCCGCTCCAGGATGCCCCAGGCGAACAGGTCCACGAACGGATCGAGGAACTGCTCGATGAACATCTTCACATGCAGGAAGGTGGCCCCGGGGCTGCCCTTGTACTTGTCGAACGCGTTGGTCACGCTCGGGAACACGGTCACATGGAAGGAGAGGATGATATTGTTCGCCTCCAGCTTCTCCCAGAGCGGTTCCCAGCGCGCATCCTCGAGGCGCGGATTGGCGACCGCGATCTGGAGGTTCGCCTGCCGGAAGCCGCCCAGCGCGACGATATGATCGAGCGCCGCGACCGCCGCTTCCGGCTCGGGCGGCAGCATGGGGACGCCGATCAGACGGTCCGGCGCGGCGGCGCAGAAATCCTTGAGCCACTCATTATAGACCCGGTAGCAGGCGTCGCGCAGTTCCTTGTCCTCGAATTCCAGCGAGGTGACGGGACCGAAGATCACATGGGCATAGACGCCGTCGCGGTCCATGTCGGCAAGGCGCAGCTCGGCGACGGCGGGGCGGCGCTCGGTCTGGTCGACGATGCCGCCGCGATCGAGCGCGGTGAAGATGGGCTTGGGACCGCTGAGCGCGCTCGGCGCGCCCGACCATCCGCTCAGCACCTTGCCTTCGCAGGTCCACATGGCGCGGCCGTTCACCATCTCGACCTTCGGCCCGCGCGCCTTGAGGTGATCGGGCAGGCGGCTGGTCCAGAGATCGGGGGGCAGCATGTTGAGATCGAGATGATCGTCACAGCTGATCAGCGGATAGTCCACGTACTTGCTCCTCTCAGGTCGTTCATGTCCGGATGGAGCGGCGCGGCCGGTGCCGGACTCATCTCGTTAGTGATCTAATTATCATAGCGCTAAGCTATCCGGGGCGCAAGGGGTGGCGCCGGACTCGCATTCGGCATCCATCGGGGCGGCTGGCCGGGCGATCCGTCCTGCCAGCCGTCCGCTACGGACCGATCCGACTTGTGCTCCTGCGCAGGCAGGAGCCCAGGGAGGGCGCAAGGGCACTTCGGCTGGGCCCTGGGCTCCTGCCTGCGCAGGAGCACTGAGCCTGCTTCACCCAAACCGGCTCTCATGCGGGACGACAACATGGCGGCGGTGGTGCTCCACCCGCGCAGGGGCGCCCGGCGCTTCGATCACGATCGGACCGGGTTGGACTCGGAACGCCGGCCGCAGCCGTCACGCCTCGCTTCGCACGGACGCGAAGACCGGCGCCGAGCCGGCGGCCGCGAAGCCGGCCACGCCTCAGCGTGCGCGGGCGGGTATCGCATCCAGATTGGCGAAGGTCGGCACGGCCGAGCGCTCCTCGCCTGATTCGTTGACATTCGCCCGGCGCAGGTCGCGCTTGTAGCGCTCATAGTCGAATTCGGTGCCCCGGTGCAGCGCATAGCGATTGTCCCAGATGATGAAGTCGCCCTGCCGCCACCGATGCGCATAGATGAAGCGCGGCTGGCTCGCGAAATCCAGCAAGTCCTGGATCAGCGCCTGCCCCGCCTCGTCATCCATGCCGACCACGGCATAGGCATGGCTGCCGACGAACAGCGACTTGCGGCCACCCGGCCCCACCCGCACCATCGGCTGGCGCGCGAAGCCCATGCCCCGACGGATGCGGTCGGATTCCGCCTTGTCGAGACCGCCCTTGAGCCGGCTCGCGGCAAAGCTGTGCTCGGCGACGAGAGGCTCGATCCGGTCCTTCATCGCCTGCGGCAGTTCGTCATAGACATGGCGCAGGTCGACAAATTCCGTGTTGCCCCGCTCGGGCGGCACGATCACGCCGCGCAGCATCGACCATTTGCTCGGCATGTCGTTGAACGAACTGTCCGCGTGGAAGATCTCGTTGCCCTTCGAGAATTTGGCGCGCAGCGATTCCCGGTCGACGATCTCGCCCTGCGGATCGAGATTGGAGGCATCATAGAGTTCCGGCGCGATGCGCCCCGGCTTGTCCTTGCGCACATCATAGCCCGGCGGCAGTTCCAGCGGACCGAATGCGCGCGCGAAGCGCAGATGCTCGGCATCGCTGATATGTACCTGTCCCCGGATGCAGAGCACGAGATGCTCCTGCATCAGCGATTCGACCAGATCGACCAGCGCTTGATCCGGCGCCCGGGAAAGGTCCGGCCCGATCAGTTCGGCGGCGAAGATGGGATGAAGCGTGTTGACTTCCATGGCAGGCCTCTCGTCGAGCATCTTTTGTCTCTGCGCATTCTATTAATTCGAGTTTGAATGATAAGCAAGCATGTGATTGATGATCCCCCTGATGGATCGGCGGGCGATCCCCGCCCCCCCCCGTGGATGCAGGGGCGCTGGCTTTCCGGAGCCGGCAAACCTCATGAGATCGTCCTTTGAGACAGACCCAGCTCGTGCTCCTGCCTGCGCAGGAGCACTGATGCCGTTTGCCGGGATCGATTCTAGCCGGGCAGTTGCGCGTGAAGATCGAGCATCGCCCGGGCGAAGGCGGCGGGTCGTTCGGCGGCGGGATCGTGGCCCGTGCCTTCGATCGCGCGGACCTCCAGCAGCCGGTCGAACCGGTTATGGGCCTGTGCGGGATTCACCAGTCCCGCCTGTCCCGTCACGATCATCGCCGGTGCGCGCACGGGGGGCGGCGGCTTCAGCGCGGCGTCGAGCGCGGCGTAGCGCGGATCGCCCGGCGCGGCGCCGATGCGATGGGCATAGCTGTGCCAGGCGACGGCCGCGAAATCGGGATTGTCGAAGGACGCGGCCGTGCGTTCGAACAGGGCATCGTCGACCAGCCCCGGCGACCATTGCTCGCGCAGATGGCGGCAGAGGTCGCGCGGCCGTTCGGCCAGCGCCTGCCGCCCGCGCTGCGACGCAATGAAATATTGATGCCAGAGGCGATGCTCAAGCGCGGCCGGCGCCGGCTTCAGCGGATCGGTCAGGTCCTGGATCAGATAGCCGCCCACGAGCAGCACGCCGCGCACGCGCCCGGGCCAGAGCGCGCCCATGATCCCGGCCGCGCGCCCGCCCCAGTCGAACCCGCCGACCAGCGCCCGACCGACGCCCAGCGCATCGAGCAGGGCCCGCGCATCCTCGGCAATGGCGGTCTGCTGGCCCGACCGCATGGTCTCCGCGCGCAGGAAACGCGTCGGCCCGAAGCCGCGCAGATAGGGCGCCAGCACATGCAGGCCCGCCCCGGCAAGCAGGGCCGCCGCCGCGTCGAACGAGCGCGGATCGAACGGGAAGCCGTGCAGCAGGAGGACCGGCGCGCCGGCCGGATCGCCCCAGCAGTCCACCGCGATCTCCAGCAGATCGGTGCGGACCGTGAGGCGGCGCGGCGTCATGGATCGACCAGGATCATGCGCAGGTCGTTGACGTTGGTGAGCGTCGGCCCCGGCACGAACAGCGCGCCGATCTCGCCGAGCGCGCCGCCCGCGTCATTGTCCGCCAGCGCCGCCTCGATGTCGACATCGGCGGATTCGAGCTGGAAGCGCGTGTCGCCGTCGACATAGGCGCCGGCAACGTCGCGATTGCCGTCCACGCCGTCCGTATCCGCCGCCAGTGCCGCGATCCGCGCGATGCGGGCAATGCCCTCGGCCAGCGCCAGCGCATATTCCTGATTGGGCCCGCCCTGCCCGTTGCCCGTCATGGTCACGGTCAGCTCGCCGCCGGAAATGAGCGCGCAGCGCTCGCCGGCGGCATGGGCGCGCACGGCTTCCTCGGCATGATGGCGCGCGACGAGCCGCGCCTCGCCGGTCGCCTCGCGATCGATGATGCGCGGCGCATAGCCGGCGGCGCGCAGATGACCGGCGGCTGCATCCAGCGCGTCGTCCGGCCGGACCACGACGCTGAACAGGTTGCGGGCCAGCCTCGGATCGTCGGGCTTCACGGACTCGGTCCAGCCCGCCGGCTCGGCAATGCCGTAGCGCGCCAGCACGGCGCGGGCATCGTCGATCGTCGCGGGATCGCCCACCGTGGGGCCCGAGCCGATGTCCTGCGGCACGTCGCCCACCACGTCCGACACGGCCAGCGTCACCGTCCGCGCCGGCCAGGCGGCGGCGGCCAGCTTGCCGCCCTTGATGCGCGAGAGATGGCGCCGCACCAGATTGATCTCGCCGATCGACGCGCCGGAATGCACGAGCGCGCGCGTCACCGCCTGCTTGGCGGCAAGGTCGAGCGGCGGGCAGGGCGCGGCGAGCAGGGCCGAGGCGCCGCCGGACAGGAGCACGAGCAGCAGGTCGTCCTCGCCGGCGCTCTCGGCAAGCGCGAGGCAGCGCTCGGCCGCCCGCGCGCCGGCTTCGTCCGGCACCGGATGGCTGGCCTCGATCAGTTCGATGGACCGGAGCGGCCCGCCATAGCCGGTGCGGGTGACGCACAGGCCCGTGGCGTCGGGCCAGTGCGCCTCGATCGCCTGCGCCATCGGCACGGCGCCCTTGCCCGCGGCAATGACCAGCACGCGCCCCGCCGGATGCGGCGGCAACCGGGCCGTGAAGGCCTCGGGCCGCTTGCAGGCGGCGATGGCGGCCAGATAGGCGCCTTCGAGCAGGACACGTCTATGCATGCGATCCTCTCAGTGTCCCGTCAGGAAGGTCTCGATATTCTCGCCGGTGCGCCGCGCGAGCAGGGCGACAGCCTGCGCGCTCAGCCAGGCCGAATGCGGAGTCACGATCACATTGTCGCGCCGCGCCAGCCGCAGGATCGGGCTGCCCGGCGGCGGCGGCTCGACCGGCGCGACATCGATGCCCGCGCCGCCGATCCGGCCCGCATCCAGCGCGGCCTCCAGCGCCTCCAGATCGATGAGCGCGCCGCGCGCGGTGTTGATGACGACCGCGCCCGGCTTCATCGCGGCGAGCGTCTCCGCGTTCAGCATGTGCCGCGTCTCGTCGTTGAGCGGGCAATGCAGGCTGAGGATGTCGCTGGTCGCCAGCACCGCCTCGAACGCCATCTTGCCCGCGCCGGGCGCGAGACCGCGCCGGCCGGCGAAGACCACATCCAGGCCCAGCGCCCGCGCCCGGTCCGCCACCGCCTGCGCGATCGCACCGCTGCCGACGAGGCCGAGGCGCATCCCGCTCAGATCGCGCACCGGCGCCGCGAACACGGTGAAGGCGCGGCCGGTCTCCCAGCGCCCGTCGATCACCGCCTCCCGATAGGGGACGAGCCCGCGCACCAGCGCGAACATCAGCATGACGACATGCTCGGCGACCGAGACGCCGGCATAGCCGACCACATTGCGCACCTCGATGCCGTGCGCGCGCGCCGCCGCGCCGTCGACGACATCGGTGCCCGTGGCCGTCACCGCGATGAGGCGCAGGTGCGGCAGTGCGGCCAGCGTCGCGGCGTCCATCTTCACCTTGTTGATGATCGCGACCCGGGCGCCGCGAAGCCGCTCCACGACCTCGCCGGGCTCGGTGAAGTCATGCTCGATCCATTCATGCGGCAGGGCCGGGCGCGGAATCTCCACGCCGCCCATCGTCATCCTGTCGAGATGGACGATGCGCGGCAGCGCCGTCTCCGCCTCGTCTCCGCCTGCCATGCCGCCGCCTCTCCGCCAATTGATTAGCAATATATCGATCGCCGTTACCGGTGGCGGGCGGCCGCGTCCAGTGTCCCGCGGGTCAGGGCTCCACGTTGTCGATGAGCTGGCGCATGAGCCGGTCGGTCACTTCGCTCACCTGATCGAGATCGCTGTCGCTGAGCGACTGGAGCACCTTCGCGCGGAAGGCGTTCATCACCCGCGTGATCTCGGCGAGCGCGTGCCGGCCCTCGTCCGTCAGCTCGATGAGCTTGGTCCGCCGGTCGTTGGGATCGGGCCTGCGCACGACGAGGCCCTCCGCCTCCAGCGTGTCGAGCATGCGCGTCAGGGTCGGCCCCTCGATGCCGATGCGCTTGGCGATGGCGATCTGGGCGCTCGGTTCGGGCGATCGCTCGATGGTGGAGAGCGCTTCCATCCGCGCGGTGCCATAGCCCAGCGGGCGGAGCTGCTCGTCGAGCATGGCCCGGTAGCGCCTGGCGATGAGGATGATCCTGTATGTGAAGCCATATTCCCGGTCGAGCCGCGTCGTGCCATCGAGCATCGGCATCGTGCCGGCCGGTCCGGCCAGGCCATCATTATCCTCTGTCAAATCCCACAAGTCCCGGAATGAATGGCGTGCGAACGATCGTCCCCCGTCATCGTCACGTTTCACCCCCTCTGTCAACCGGACTCGCCAAGGCCGGCCAGCGGAAAGCCGGTCTTTGGCAGTTGACGCGGGGCGCGGGCCGACGCAGATCGGCAACCGTCTGATCCACCTGGTCGGTCACCCGCCGATCCGCCTTGTCCCCGGGAGTCGCCCCTGATGCATCCACGCCTTGCCAGCGCGAAGTTCATGTCCGTCCTTGCCGCCAGCGGCATCGCGCTGCTGCTGGCGGGATGCAGCGGCAGCCATGACGCCGCCAACGCGGCAACCTCGGACGTCGGCAACAGCGCCGAACCCGCAGCGCCTTCCGCCGACACCGCGGCGCCGGAGAACGCGGCCGCGCCGCCCGCCGCCAATGAAGCCGGCGCGCCAACACCGGCGCCGACGGCCGCCGCGGCACCGAGCCCCGCGCCGGTCCCGCTCGCCGATGCCGCGCCGGCCGGGAATGCGGCCAACGGCCAGAAACTGTTCGTCCAGTGCCAGATCTGCCATTCGACCGAGCCGGATCGCAATGGCCTCGGCCCCTCGCTCCACGGCGTGATCGGCCGGCACGCCGGCACGCTCGCCGGCTTCAGCTATTCGCCGGCCATGAAGAACAGCGGCATCACCTGGGATCCCGCGACGCTTTCCGACTTCCTGCGCGCGCCGATGCGCGACGTGCCGGGCACGAAGATGGCCTTCGCCGGCATCGCCGACGATCAGAAGCGCGCCGACGTCATCGCCTATCTCGCCACGGTCAAATGAGGGGAGGCGGCTGCGCGCCGCCTGCCTGCAAGTTTCCCCGACAGGCGCGGCGGGGCCGTTGTTGAGGAATGGACCCGATCGCCGTGCGGGCATTCGCCTTGCTCGAACAGCCTTCGCTCCGGAAGGCCCTTCGCTGCGATCGGCCCATCTCCCCTGAACGCGCGCCCATAGCCCGGCGGGCGCATATGTGCGCGCGTCCCGGAGATTTCAGCGCGCCGTGAAACGCGCCGGATCGAAACGCGCCACGTCGATGGCCGCCACGGCGTCCGGCAGGGATTCGCCCAGCGCCAGCGCCGCGCCGATCAGCGCCGCCGCCGGCGCAGTCTGCATGCCGAAGCCGCCCTGCCCTGCGAACCAGAAGAAGCCCGGCACCCGGGGGTCGAAGCCATAGACCGGCAACCGGTCCGGCGCGAAGCTGCGCAGCCCGGCCCAGCGATGCTCGACCGCTTCGATCCGCCAGTCTACGACCCGCGTGAAACGGTCGATCGCCAGCGCGACATCCCATTCCTCCGGCGCCACGTCGCGCGGCATGTCGGGCGTCTCGTCGTGCGGCGAGAGCCACAGGCGTCCCGGCCCCTCCGACTTGAAATAGAAATCGCCGCGCAGCCCCGCGACCAGCGGAAGCGCCGCCGGCGCATCGGGACAACGCAACTGGACGACCGTCCGCCGGTAGGGCGTGATCCCGATCGGGCGGGCGCCGCAGCGCGTGGCCACCGCGTCGGCCCAGGCCCCCGCCGCGTTGACCAGCATGGCGCAGCGGACCGGCCCCGCGCCGGTCTCGACCAGCCAGCCGCCCGCCTCGCGCCGCGCCCCTTCCAGCCGCGTGCCGAGCCGCACCTCCAGTCCCGCGCGCCGCCCGGCGCGGCGATAGGCCGCGAGCAGCCCGGCGACGTCGATGTCCCGGCAACTCGGCTCGGCGATGCCCAGCACCCAGTCCGCGCGCAGGCCCGGCAGCGCGCCGGCCAGTTCCGCGCGCCCGACCGGGGTCATCGACACGCCGCTCGCCGCGAAATCGTCGCGCATGGCGTCGGCGAGCGGCCGGTCCGCCGCGTGGCCGATATGGAGGGCGCCGCGCGGGCCAAGGAAGGGCTCTTCCGAAAAGGCCGGGTCCGGCCGCGCGAGCAGGGGGCCGCTCGCGCTGGTGAGCGGCTGCACGCCGGGCCCGCCATAGCTCTCCTCCCAGAAGGCGACGGACCGGCCGGACGCATGATAGGCCGGCTGATCCTCCTGCTCGATCAGCAGCACGCGCGCACTCCGCGCGAGTCCCGCGGCGATGCTGAAGCCCGCCATGCCGCCGCCCACCACCAATATGTCTGTGGCCGTCATGACACAGATCCGGGGAAAGCGCGGGCGCGGAAACGGGGGGCGGAGGCCATGGGGCGCTCGTTACGATTTGGTAAGGCGCGGCGTCTAGGCCGAATCGTCATGCCGGGGGTCTGGTTCACATCGTCGCTGACCGCATTGCTGGCGCTGCTTCTCCTGTGGGGCGCGGCGAGCGATCTGCGTTCCCGGATCATCTCCAACAGGCTCAATCTCGCCATCGCGCTGCTCGCGCCGGTCTGGTGGTGGGCGAACGGCCTGTCCCTCTATCCGGACATCGCCTGGCAGATCGGGCAGGCCGCGCTGCTGTTCGCGCTGTTCACCGGCCTGTTCGCGCTTGGCATGATGGGCGGAGGCGACGTCAAGATGCTCGGCGCGCTCGCGCTCTGGCTGCCGCTGCCGGCGGTCGTGACGCTGCTGGTCGTGATGTCGCTGGCCGGCGGCGTTGTGACCATCGCCACCATGGGCTATCACCGTTTCACGCATCGCGCCGGCCAGCCCGAAATCCCCTATGGCGTGGCCATCGCGCTCGCCGGACTGTGGGTTCTTGGCGAACGCTATCTTAACCCTTTGACATCATAAACCGGAGCGACCGGGGCCGGTTGGTCCCGCCGATTGGAGGCGTGTTTCGTCATGGAACCTAAGAAGATCGTCCTGCTGGCCGGCGCATTGATCATTGCGGTCACTGCCGCCTTCCTGGCGCGGTCCATGTTCACCTCCGGCGGCGCGCCTGCCGTGCAGGCCTCGGCCGTGCCCAATCCGCAGGATATGCCGCACGTCCTCGTCGCGACCAAGGCGCTCCCGGTCGGCACCATCATCGGTCCCGATGCCTTCCGCTACCAGCCCTGGCCCAAGGAACTGATCGAGGACGCCTATTTCCTCCAGGGCAAGAGCAATGCGGAATCGCTCGTGGGTTCGGTCGTCCGCACGGAGATCGCCGCCGGCCAGCCGATGACGCAGGGTTCGCTCATCAAGGCGGGCGATCGCGGCTTCCTGGCGGCGGCGCTCGGCCCGGGCATGCGCGCGGTCACCGTGCCGGTCTCGGCGCAGACCAGCGTCGCGGGCTTCATCTTCCCCGGCGACCGGGTCGACGTCATGCTCACGCAAAGCGTCGCGGGCGGCGGCGACGGCGCGCCGCTCAAGGTTTCCGAAACGATCCTGCGCAACCTGCGCGTGCTCGCCACCGACCAGCGCACCAATGCGCTGAACGCCGAGGGCCAGCCGGACGTGCGCACCTATTCCAACGTGACGCTCGAAGTCTCGCCGGTCATGGCCGAGAAGATCAGCGTCGCCCAGACGCTCGGCGCCATCTCGCTGTCGCTGCGCGCGCTGGCCGACAATACGCAGGAGCTGGAAGCCGCCCTCGCCTCGGGCGACGTGCAGGCACCCAACAGCGCCGATCCGCGCGCGGAAAGCACGATGCTGGCCGCCATCGCCAATCGACCGTCGGATCGCCGCACCTCCTATTCCACCGGCGGCGACGTGTCGCGCTACCAGCGCACCTCCGTGCCCGGCCGTCCGGTCGATCCCAATGCCCAGGCGGGCGGCGTCATTCCCGGCAGCGGGGCGTCGTCGGGCCAGAACCAGGGGCCGGTCGTGCGCATCGCACGCGGCACTGACGTCACGACTGTTCCGGTGGGGAGCCGCTAAGAATGAGCCACGTCCTTCAACCCAGGCTCGCGCGCGTCGCGACGGGCGCTCTTGCAGCCGCGCTGGTCATCGGCGCCAGCATGGTCCTGCCCCCGCAGATCCGCGCGGCCGGCGCCGCGCAGCAGGAGAACGGCGCGCTGCTCATGGCCGTCGGCGAAAGCCGGGTGATCAACCTCTCCTCCGACCTGTCGGACGTGGTGATCGCCAACCCCGCCGTGGTCGACGTCCATGTGCGCTCGCAGCGCCAGGTCTACCTGATCGCCAAGGGCTCGGGCGAGACGAACGTCTTCATCACCGCGCGCAACGGCCAGATGCTCTATGCCAATGCGATCCGCGTGGGCAACAACATCACCAGCATCGACCAGATGCTGCGGCTCGCCATGCCGGACGCGCATGTGACCGTGAGCACGATGAACGGCATGGTGCTGCTCACCGGCACGGTCGCCGCGCCCGAGGACAGCGCCGAGGTCGAGCGGCTCGTGCAGGCCTTCTCCGGCGAGCAGACCACGGTGGTGAGCCGGCTGACCACGGCCACGCCGCTGCAGGTCAACCTGCAGGTGCGCATCGCCGAGGTGAACAAGAACCTCGTCAAGAATGTCGGCTTCAACCTGCTCAGCCGGGACAATAGCGGCGGCTTCATCTTCGGCATCGGCCAGGGCAGCGCGGGCACGATCACGGACAGCAACGGCGGCACGCTCTACACCTTCAACAACGGCACGACCGGCACCACGCTGGGCGCGGCGGGCCATATTCTGGGCCTCGACCTCATGGGGACGCTGGACCTTGCCGAAACGCAGGGCCTCGCCGCCACGCTCGCCAATCCCAACCTGACCGCCCTCTCCGGCGAGACCGCCAGCTTCCTGGCCGGCGGCGAAATCCCGATCCCGATCTCGACCACGCTGGGTCAGGTGTCGGTGGAATACAAGCAATATGGCGTCAGCCTGGCCTTCACGCCGACGGTGCTCGCCGACGGCCGCATCTCGATGCGCGTGCGGCCGGAAGTGTCGCAGCTCGACAATGGCTCGGCGGTGACCCTCAACGGCTACACCATCCCGGGCATTTCCACCCGGCGCGCCGAAACGACCGTCGAGCTCGGCTCGGGCCAGAGCTTCATGATCGGCGGCCTGCTCTCGACATCGAGCGGCAACTCCATCTCGAAAGCGCCATTCCTCGGGGACCTGCCGATCATCGGCAATCTGTTCAAGTCGCGCAACTATCAGCGCAACGAGACCGAGCTGGTCATCATCGTGACGCCCTATCTGGTGCGCCCGGTCAATGCGAGCGACATCGCGCTGCCGACCGACGGCTATCGCAATGCCAATGACGGCCAGCGCCTGCTGGGCGCGATGCATGACGGCGAGCCGGGCGCGCGCCGGCCGGTGCCGGAAAACGCGCCGCCGGCGACGGTGACGCCCGATCAGGTCGCGCGCGACCGCCGCGACCGCAATGCGGCGCCCGGTTTCAGCTTCTGAAGAGGGACAGGCAAGAGATGATGCAGACCAATCGCCTTTTCCGCCGCCCCGGCGCCGCCGCGCTGGCCCTCGGCCTCCTCATCGCCGCAACGCCGGCAACCGCCGGGGACCATCGCGTGGTGGAGCATGGCGTCGAGACGCCCCACCAGCCGGTCGTGCAGCGCACCGACTTCGTGTTCGATGTCGCCCCGGACGGCAGCGGCGCGCTCGGCATCCCCGAGCGCGCGCGGCTCGCCGCCTGGTTCGACGCGCTGGGCCTGCGCTATGGCGACCGTGTCGCCTTCGCCGAGGCGCCGGGCGCCGCGCCGGGGCTGCGGCAGGGCATCGAGCGGGTCGTGGGCCGCTATGGCCTGCTGGTCGGCGATACCGCGCCGGTCACGGCGGGCGAGGCGCCTGCTGGCGGCATCCGTGTCGTTGTCAGCCGCTCCACGGCCAGCGTGCCGGGCTGCCCCACCTGGCGCGACCGCGCCGAGGCCGACCTCGTCGGCGGCCTGTCCGACAATTATGGCTGCGCCTCGAGCAGCAATCTCGCCGCCATGGTCGCCGATCCGCAGGATCTGGTGCAGGGCCGCGAAGCCACGCTCGATCCGGCGAACGGCGTGAGCGCGCGCGCGATCAAGTCCTATCGCGAGAAGGAGCCCACGGGCGCGGGCGGTCTGCAGACCATGTCGGCGGGAGGCAATTGAGATGAACGCACCCTGGAAGGGGCCGGGCGCCCAGCGTGACGCCTTTCACGCCTATGTCTGCGACGATCACAGCCTCGACCTGTTGCGCGCGGTCGTGCAGGAACTGGGCTGGCCGATCGAGAAGGTCTACAAGGGCGGCCTGCGCAACGCCGTGCAGTCGCTCTCCATGTCGGCGAGCCCGGCCGTGCTGTTCGTCGACCTCTCCGAGTGCGGCGACCCGCTGAACGACATCAACAGCCTCGCCGAGGTCTGCGAGCCGGGTACGGTGGTGATCGCGAGCGGACAGGTCAACGACGTCCGCCTCTATCGCGATCTCCTCGCCAGCGGCATCCAGGATTATCTGCTGAAGCCCTTCTCGGCCGATGCGGTGCGCGATGCGCTCGCCAGCGCGCAGGCGGTGTTCCTGGCGCCCAAGGTCGATGCCGCGGATGACCGGCCGCATGTGCTGGTGAATGTGATCGGCACGCGCGGCGGCGTGGGCGGCTCCATGGTCGCCACCTCGCTCGCCTATCTCTGCAGCACCCGCGACAAGCGCCCGACCGCGCTGCTCGACCTGGACGTGCATTTCGGCACCGGCGCCCTCTCCATGGATCTGGAGCCGGGCCGCGGCCTCACCGACGCGGTCGAGAATCCGAGCCGCATCGACGGGCTGTTCATCGAGCGCGCGATGGTGCGGGCCAGCGAGACGCTGGCGATCCTCTCGGCCGAAGCGCCGATCAGCCAGCCGTTCGTCACGGACGGCGCGGCCTATCATCAGCTCGAGGATGAGCTGCGCAGCGCCTTCGAATGGACCTTCGTGGACCTGCCCCGCGCCATGCTGGTGCAGCATCCCCACCTCGTGCACGAGGCCAATGTCGTGGTGGTTGTCACCGAGTTCACGCTCGCCGCCGCGCGCGACACCATCCGCGTGCTTTCCTGGCTCAAGAGCAATGCGCCGCAAAGCCAGGTGCTGGTCGCGGCGAACAAGGTCCAGCCGGCCGTCGCCGAGATCGCGCGCAAGGATTTCGAGAATTCGATCGAACGCAAGGTGGACATCCTGCTGCCCTATGACGCCAAGGTGACCTGTCAGGCCGCCAAGCTCGGCAAGACCGTGGCCGAGAGCGGCAAGGCCAGCAAGCTCGGCCAGGCGCTCGCCCAGCTCAACCGGGCGCTCACCTCCAGCGCCGCGCTCGACGAGGGCGCCGATGCCAAGGCGGGCGCGAAGAAGAATGGCGGCTCGCTCATCGGCAAGCTGATGGACGTGAAGCTGGCCCTGCCCCGCAAGGACAAGGCGGGCGCGCGGGCCGACAGCGAGCTGGTCGACGACTGAGGGCGCAGGCACGCCGGTGAGGCCGGCGCGGGCGGAAAGGACGAGTGGAAGGCACGATGATCGACACCAAGCTGCTCCTGCTGCTGCTGCTCGTCGCGACCGTCGTCGCCATGCTCTTCTTCGCCTTCTCCGGACCGTCGGCCGAACGCGCGCGCACGCGGCGGCTGGCCACGATCCGCAGCCGCCATGCCGAAAGCCAGGTGAACCAGATCGAGGCGCGGATGCGCAAGGCGATCGCCGCGCGCGTGCCCGAGCGCGCGAGCCTGCTCGTGGCGCTCATCCCCAATCCGGAAACGCTCGGCAAGCGCCTCGCCATGACCGGCAGGAAATGGACGCTGGCCCAGTATATGTCGGCCTGCGCCCTGCTCGCCATCCTGCTCCTGGGCCTGATGACGATGCGCGGCTTCGCCTTCGTGCCGACGATCCTCGTCAGCCTCGCCGTGGGCTTCGGCCTGCCGCACTGGATCGTGGGCAAGATGATCCGCAAGCGGGTGGGCAAGTTCACCGCCAACTTCCCGGATGCGCTCGACCTGCTGGTGCGCGGCCTGCGCTCGGGCCTGCCGGTCAGCGAGACCATGACCGTGGTCGCGAACGAGATCCCCGGCCCGGTGGGCGAGGAATTCAAGCTCATCACCGAGCGCGTCAAGATCGGCAAGAGCCTGGACCAGAGCCTGATGGAGACGGCCGAACGGCTGGGCACGCCGGAGTTCAAATTCTTCTGCATCACGCTCGCCATCCAGCGCGAGACGGGCGGCAATCTGGCCGAAACGCTGTCCAATCTCGGCTCGGTGCTGCGCCAGCGCGCGCAGATGAAGCTCAAGATCCGCGCCATGTCGTCCGAATCCAAGGCCTCCGCCTATATCATCGGCGCGCTGCCTTTCCTGGTGTTCGGCCTCATCTGCTGGATCAACTTCAAATATATGACGCCCTTCTTCACCGGCGACCCGGCGGGCATCTTCGGCCTTGGCCTCATGCAGGTCATCGGCATCGGCGGACTGTGCTGGATGGGCATTGGCGTGTTCATCATGGCCAAGATGATCAATTTCGAGATTTGAGGCGACAGGCGCAATGATTTCCCCTGGCGGCACCCTCTTCGGCCTGACCCTCACGGACTTCGCGACGCTGCTGTCCGCGCTGGCGACCTTCGGCGTGCTGGTCGCCATCTATGCGGCCTCGACCGTGCGCGACCCCATGGCCCGCCGCGTCCGCGCCCTCAATGACCGGCGCGAGCAACTGAAGGCGGGCATCGCCGCCACGACGGGCAAGCGCCGCGCGAAGATCGTTCACCAGAATGATGCGACCGACAGAATGCGCAGCGTGCTGTCGTCGATGAAGGTCCTGCAGGAAGACCAGCTCAAGCTGGCGCAGGTGCGTCTGGCGCAGGCCGGCATCCGCTCCAAGGACTGGGCGATCGCGATCATCTTCGGCCGCATGGTGCTGCCGATCCTCATCGGCGGTACGGCCGCGATCCTCATCTATGCCGTCGATTTCTGGCCGGCCTGGAGCGAATTCCGGCGCTTCGGCACGTTCGCGGGCGCGCTGCTGCTCAGCTACAAGGCGCCCGACATCTATGTGAACAACCTGATCACCAAGCGCGCGGCGGCGATCCGCAAGGGCATCCCCGACGCGCTCGACCTGCTGGTGATCTGCGCCGAGGCCGGCCTGACGGTGGACGCGGCCTTCTCGCGCGTCGCGCGCGAGCTGGGCGCGGCCTATCCCGAGCTGGGCGAGGAATTCCAGCTCACCGCCATCGAGCTTTCCTTCCTCACCGAACGGCGCATGGCCTTCGAGAATCTCGCGACGCGCGTGAAGCTCGATGCGCTCAAGGGCGTGGTCACCACGATGATCCAGACCGAGAAATACGGCACGCCGCTCGCCTCCGCGCTGCGCGTCCTCTCGGCCGAGTTCCGCCACGAGCGCATGATGCGCGCCGAGGAGAAGGCGGCGCGCCTGCCGGCGATCATGACGGTGCCGCTGATCCTGTTCATCCTGCCCACGCTGTTCGTCGTCATTCTCGGTCCGGCCGCCTGTTCGATCAGCAAGGCCTTCTGATCCGGGCGTCCGCGGGGCTTGCGGCCGCGCGCGCGATGGGTCACTAGGAACAGAATGTCCGCGTCCCTCGCAAAGGCAGCCATTCCATGACCGCGCTTTCGCCGATCACGCCCGTTCTCCTGTCCGGTGGCGCGGGCACGCGGCTGTGGCCGGTCAGCCGGAACGAGCGGCCCAAGCAGTTCATCGCGCTCACGGGCGAGGAGACCATGTTCGCGCTCACGCTGGCGCGGCTCAATGGCCTGGCCGAAGCGGCGGCGCCGATCGTCGTCGCCAATGCCGCCCATGCCGATCTGGTCCGCGCGCAATCGGGCGGCGAGATGACGCTGATCCTGGAACCCTGCGCCCGCAACACCGCGCCCGCCATCGCGCTCGCCGCGCTGCTGCTGGAGGCGCGGGACGGGATGATGCTGGTGATGCCGAGCGATCATGTCATCGAGGACGTCCCGGCCTTCCATGCGGTCATCGACCGGGCCCGGCCGCTGGCGGCGGCGGACTGGCTCGTCACCTTCGGCATCGAGCCCGAGGCGCCCGAAACCGGCTTCGGCTACATCGCGCTGGGCGAGGCGCTGGTGCCGGGCGTGAATCGCGTCGAGCGCTTCATCGAGAAGCCGGACCTGGCGCGCGCCACCGCCATGCTGGAGGCGGGCGGCCATGTCTGGAACGCCGGCATCTTCCTGCTGCGTGCCCGTGCCTTCCTCGCCGCGCTCGCGCGCTACCAGCCGGACATGCTGACGGCCGCCCGCGCGGCCATGGCGAGCGCCGTGCGCGAAGGCGACGTGATCGTGCCGGACGCGGAGGCCTTTGCCGCCTGCCCGTCCGAATCGGTCGACTATGCGGTGATGGAGCGCGCCGACAAGGTGGCCTGCGCGCCGGTTAGCATGGGCTGGTCCGATGTCGGGAGCTGGGATGCGCTCCATGCGCTGGGCGCGCGGGACGGAGCGGACAATCTGCTCCAGGGGCCGGCGACCGCGATCGACAGCCATGGCTGCCTCGTCCGCAGCGACGGCGCGCACGTCACGCTGGTCGGCGCCCGGAACCTCATCGTCGTCGCGACCGGCGACGAGATCCTCATCCTCCCGCGCGGCACATCGCAGGAGGTGCGCAAGGCGGTCGCGGCCATGAAGCAGCGCAAGGACTGAGCCCATGGGTGCGCGCCGCCACTGGCTGCTCGCCATCGCCCTTCTCGTCCTGACGATGCTCTTCGTGCCGCTCGTCGCGCGCTTCTACTGATTTTCCACGCCAGCAAACGGACCCGTCGCCCATGACCGACAAGCCCACCATCCTCGTCACCGGCGGCGCCGGCTATATCGGCAGCCATGCCGTGCTGGCGCTGATCGACGCCGGCTGGGGCGTGGTGGTGATCGACAATCTCACCACCGGCTTCCGCTGGGCGGTGCATGAGGACGCTGCCTTCGTCGAAGGCGACATCGGCGACATGGCGCTGGTGGAGCGCGTGGTCGCGGACCATGGCGTGCGCGGCATCATGCATTTCGCCGGCTCGATCATCGTGCCCGAATCGGTGGAGAATCCGCTCAAATATTATCGCAACAACACCGCCAACAGCCGCGCCCTGATCGAGGCGGCCGTGCGCGGGGGCGTGCCGCATTTCATCTTCTCCTCGACCGCCGCCACCTATGGCGAGCCGGAGGAGAGCCCGGTGCGCGAGGACAGCCCCAAAAGGCCGATCAATCCCTATGGCATGTCCAAGCTGATGACCGAGATCATGCTGGCCGACACCGCCGCCGCCCACCCGATCAACTATTGCGCGCTGCGCTACTTCAATGTCGCGGGGGCCGACCCGCGGGGCCGCTCGGGCCAGTCCACCGCCGGCGCCACCCATCTCATCAAGGTCGCGGTCGAGGCGGCGCTGGGCAAGCGCGGTCATGTCGCGGTGTTCGGCACCGATTATGACACGCCGGACGGCACGGGCGTGCGCGACTATATCCATGTGAGCGACCTTGCCGCCGCCCATGTCCTCGCGCTCGAGGCGCTGATGGCCGATCCGCGGCGCAACCTCACGCTCAACTGCGGCTATGGCCGGGGCTTCTCCGTGCTCGAAGTGCTCGATGCGGTGGACCGCGTGACCAACATGACCATCGAGCGGCGCCTGGAAGCCCGCCGCGCCGGCGACCCGCCCGCGCTCATCTCCGACAATCGCGCGATCCTGGAGACCCTTCCCTGGAAGCCCGCCCATGCCGACCTGGACGGGATCGTGCGCGATGCGCTCGCCTGGGAGCGAAAGCTGAGCGAACGCACGGCGGGCTGAACGCGGAACGATGCTCGGGCCGGCGCAGGCGTCGCCTGCCGTCTCGCGCCACGCCAGGGCCTGTCCGTTTCAGATAGAACCAGCTTGTGCTCCTGCGAAAGCAGGAGCCCAGGGTCCAGCCGCAGTGCCCTTGCGCCCTGGGCTCCTGCCTTCGCAGGAGCACTGAGTCCGTTTCACTCGGATCGACGCTAGATGTTTGGTCCCGGGATTTGATGGTGTGGGTTTGATGTGAAGCGCTGGGGCTCTTTTGTCCAGCACTTGCAGATGTATTCGTATGGCGTGAGGCCCTGGAGGGTCTTGAGCCGCTTGGCGAAGTTGTAGGCAGCGACGAAGTTGGCGAGGTGCTCGCGGAGTTGGTCGTGGGTCTCGTAATAGAAGCGTTTGACGGTCGCTTCCTTGATTGTCCGGTTCATCCGTTCGACCTGGCCGTTGGTCCAGGGGTGCTTTGGTTTGGTGGTGCGATGATCGATGTCGTTCCTGGCGCAGGCATATTCGAAGGCATGCGCCCAGAAGCGCTCGCCATTGGCCATGGCTTCCTTGATCAGCGGGACGGCCGATCCGCCACCACCGGGCGTGGTGAACTGGATACCATTGTCGGTCAGCACGGTGTGGATCTTGTAGGGCACCGCTTCGATCAGCCGGAGCAGGAAGTCGCGCGATGTCGCGGTCCTCGCATTCTCGTGCAACTCGACGAAGGCGAACTTGCTGGTGCGGTCGATCGCCACGAACATATAGAGCTTGCCTTGCTCGGTGCGCACCTCGGCTAGGTCGATGTGGAAGAAGCCGATCGGGTAGGAACGGAACTTGCTCCGCTTGGGCTTGTCGCCTTCAACCTCCGGCAGGCGTGAGATGTCGTGCCGCTGGAAGCAACGGTGCAGCGATGAGCGTGTCAGGTGCGGGATCGTCGCTTGCAAGGCGTAGAGGCAGTCGTCCAGCGGCAAGAGCGTGTGTCGGCGGAACGCTACGACGATCGCCTCTTCCTCGATGCTCAGCACAGTCGAATGAGCATGCTTTGGGCCGGGGCGAACGTCGGCGGTGCTGTTCCGGCTCCGCCACTTGGCCACCGTCTTCGGGTTGATGCCGTAGCGCTTGGCGAGAGCCCTCAGGCTCTCTTGACTATCTTGTATTGCTCGACGGACTGCCGCTGTCGTGCTGGCGCTCCCGTGAAGAACCTGTCCCATAGCACATCCTTCCATTCTTGTGTGGATGATGCACCATCAAATCCCGGGACCAAACATCTAAGTCCGCCAGCCCTTCCCGATCCGCGCGATCATCCCGCCGGGCCGCTCGTCGAACAGGCGATGGCCGATGCGGAACGCCGCCTCGTCCAGCGCCTTCGTCCGGGCGCGGGCCGTCGCCAGCAGCCGTTCGCGGGTCGCCAGTTCGCCGTCTGCGAGCGCCAGCGCGGTCAGCCGCGTCGTGAACAGGTCGAGATCGTGGCGTTCACCGAGCAGGTCGCCCAGCGCATCCGCCTGCCCGGCCAGCCGCCCGGCCCGCCCTTTCGCGACATCGCGCAGCAGGCGCAGATGCTGGCCATGCGTCTTGATGCGCTTGCGCCATTCGTGACTGGCCTCGCCTCCGCGATCGTCCAGGGCGCGGCGCATCGCCTTGCGCGCCAGTCGCCATTCCCGCTCGAAGCCCCCGGCGAGCATCGCCCCGTCATCGCCGGTCAGGAACCAGTTGGCCGAACGGACGCGTGCGGCCAGAAGGCGCGCCCGGCAGGCTGCGAGCGGCGCGGCAGGGGGCTCCATCCCCTCCTCGCCCCGTCCCAGCCGTTCGCGCAGCAGGCGCAGATGCTGTGCATCGAGAGGCACCTGCGCCCCAGCGCACAGGGTATCCAGCGTGGCGACCAGCACATGCGCGTCCCGCGCGCCGGCGAGCATCCGGCCCATGTCGCGGATCGCTTCATTTTCCGGCGCATAGGCCGGGAAGCCGGAGCGGACGAGCCGCACCAGCGCGCGCAGCTTCTTGCAGCGCTGCCGCACGGCATGGACGATCTCGTCCCGCGACAGGGCGGCATCGTCGATGGCGGCAATCGCCCTGTCGACATGCGCGCCGGCGATGCGCCGGACTCCGGCCTCGACCGTATCGTCGGATCTGCTGAACCGGAAAGACAAGCCCCGCCCGCCTCCTTGCGCCTGCGCATGAGCTTATGGCCGCGCAGTCCCGCCGTCCAGCATGGCCGGACCGGAGTGCCCAGCATCATAAGGCGATCCGCCGTGGCGGTTCAGGCGCGCCCGTTGAAGGCGAGATGGGTGATGGCGCGGGCGCTCACATCATATTCCGCGCCGAAGAAGGCCGGCCCGCCATCGCAGATGATGATCGCCTCCCGGTCGGCGCCCGGCGCCTCGTCCGCCACGTCCGCCGGCACGAAATTGCCATAGATGTAGCGCCGTCCGCCGCGCACGATGCCGACATACTGGCGAATCCAGCGATCCGGGAAGCCGCTCCAGTCGCGATCGGGCCGCTTGCCGGAAAGCCGCGCGGGCAGCAGGGCCTCCAGCGCGCCGATGTCCGCCGCGCCGGGCGTCCAGCCCGCCTCGCCCGCCGCCGGCACGGACCGCGAGCATTGCTCCAGCATCGATTCCGCCCTGTCGCTCGCGAGCACGAACGCGCCGTGCGGCAGCGCGGCGGCCTGCGGCGGCGGCGTCACGTACCCGGCCGGCCCGACGCAGCCGGCCAGCGCAAGCGCCAGCCCGAGCGCGACGAGGCGGCCCGCGCTCAATGCGCCGCCCCCCAGCTCGGGCCCGTGCCGACCTCCACGCCGAGCGGAACGGAGAGCCGGACCAGCGGCTCGGCCGCGCCCGCCATCGTGTCGCGGATGATCGGCACGGCCGCCTCCACGTCGCGCTCGGGCAGCTCGAACACCAGTTCGTCATGCACCTGCAGAAGCATCCTGACGCGATCCAGCCCGGCGGCCGCGAGCGCAGGGCCCATGCGCACCATGGCGCGCTTGATGATGTCCGCGCTCGTGCCCTGGATCGGCGCGTTGATGGCGGCGCGCTCGGCGCCCTGCCGCACATGCTGGACGGGCGACCGGATCTGGCTGAACCAGGTCTTCCGGCCGAACAGGGTCTGCGTGTAGCCCCGCGCCCGCGCGCCCTCGAGCGTCTCGTTGATATAGGCCGAGATGCCGGGGAAGCGGTCGAAATAGCGCGAGATCATCGCCTGCGCCTCCTCGGGGTCGATCTCCAGCCGGGCCGCGAGGCCCCAGCGCGAGATGCCGTAGAGGATGGCGAAGTTGATCGTCTTGGCGCGCCCGCGCGTGTCGCGGTTCACCTCGCCGAACAGTTCATGGGCCGTGGCGGCGTGAATGTCCTCGCCGCGCAGGAACGCCTCGCGCAGCGGCGGCACGTCCGCCATGTGCGCGGCAAGGCGCAGCTCGATCTGGCTATAGTCCGCGGACAGGATGACATGGCCCGGCTCGGCCACGAAGGCGTCGCGGATCTGCTTGCCGGTCTCCGTGCGGATGGGGATGTTCTGGAGATTGGGGTCGGTGGAGGAGAGCCGCCCGGTCTGCGCGCCGGTCAGCGAATAGCTGGTGTGGACGCGGCCGGTATCGGGGTTGATCTGGCTCTGCAGCGCATCGGTATAGGTGGATTTCAGCTTCGCGAGCTGCCGCCAGTCCAACACGAGCCCGGCGATCCTCACCCCGTCCGCCTTCATCCGCTCCAGCACGGTCACGTCGGTCGAATAGGCGCCGGACTTGCCCTTCTTGCCGCCCTTGAGGCCCATCTTCTCGAACAGGATGGCACCGAGCTGCTGGGTGGAGCCGACCGTGAAGGGCTGGCCCGCCTCCGCGTGAATCTCCGCCTCCAGCCGCGCGATCTCCTGCGCGAACTGGCCCGAGAGGCGCGAGAGATGCTCTCGGTCCACCTTGATGCCCGCGCGCTCCATGCCCGCCACCACGGGAATGAGCGGACGGTCGACCAGCTCATAGACGCGCGTCGCCGCTTCCTGCGCGAGACGCGGCCGGAAACGGGTCCACAGCCGCCATGTCACGTCCGCATCCTCGCCGCCATAGCGGGTCGCGGCGTCGAGCGGCACCTGCGCGAAGCTGATCGCCTTCTTGCCCGTGCCGGTCACGTCCTTGAAGCTGATGCATGTGTGCTCCAGCACCGCATGGGCGACCTCGTCCATGCCATGCCCGGCAAGCGACTGGCCGGCATCGAGATCGAAGCTCATCACCATCGTGTCGTCGATGGGACTCACCGGCAGCCCGTGGCGGATCAGCACGTTCAGGTCATATTTGATGTTGTGCCCGATCTTGAGGACGCCGGGATCGGTGAACAGCGGCTTCAGCCGGGCGGCCACCTCGCCCAGCGGCAATTGCGGCGGCACCTCGCCGAACATGTCGTCGCTGGACCGATGGCCGATGGGGATGTAGCAGGCCTTGCCGGGCGCCGTGGCCAGGCAGATGCCGACCAGATTAGCGGCAACGCTGTCGAGCGAATCCGTCTCGGTGTCGATGGCGATGATGCCGCTGGCGCGGCTCTGCGCGATCCAGTGCTCCAGCCGCTCGACCGTCGTCACCGTCTCGTAGCTGTCGCAGTCGATTGGCGGGAGCGGCACGAAATCCGGCGCCCCCGGGGCCATATCGGCGGTCGCGCTCGCCGCCGCGACCGGATCGGCCTTTTCCTTGCCCGGCGCATGGGCCGCCATGCGCGAGAGCAGCGCCTTGAAGCCCTGGTCCTCCAGGAAATGCCGCAGCGGCTCCGGCGGGATGCCGTCGAGCCGGAGATCGTCGAGCCCGAGCGGCAGCGGCACGCCGACATGCAGCGTCACCAGCTCGCGCGAGAGGCGGGCGAGATCGGCATGCTCGATCAGCCGCTCCCGCAGCTTCGATGGCTTCATGGCGGGCGCGGCGGCCAGCACCGCGTCGAGATCGCCATATTCGGTGATGAGCTTTGCCGCCGTCTTGGCCCCCACGCCCGGCACGCCGGGCACATTGTCCACGCTGTCGCCCATCAGCGCGAGCACGTCGCGTAGCTGGTCCGGCCGCACGCCGAACTTCTCCAGCACATAGCCGTCGCCGCGCCGCTCGTTCTTCATCGTGTCGAGCATGTCGACGCCCGGCTGGATGAGCTGCGCCAGATCCTTGTCGGACGAGACGATGGTGACGTCCCAGCCCTGCGCCACGGCTTTCAGCGTATAGGTGGCGATGATGTCGTCGGCCTCATACCCCGCCTCCTCGATGCAGGGCAGCGAGAAGGCGCGCGTCGCCTCGCGGATCAGCGGGAATTGCGGGATCAGGTCCTCGGGCGGCGGCGGGCGGTGGGCCTTGTACTGGTCGTAGAGATCGTTGCGGAAAGTGTGCGAACCCTTGTCCAGCACGACGGCGAGATGCGTCGGCCCCTCCTCCTTGTCCAGCGCGTCGGCCAGCTTCCAGAGCATGGTCGTATAGCCATAGACCGCGCCGGCGGGCGTGCCGTGGCGATTGGTGAGCGGCGGGAGCTGGTGATAGGCGCGGAAGATATAGCCCGAGCCATCGACGAGATAGAGGTGATTCCGGGAGGACATGGCAGCGGAGATAGCGCGCCTCGCTCCCGCTTGCCAGCGCCCCCTTGCGCGCCCGTTCAGCCGCCGTCCACCGCGCGGCGGCCCAGCGCCGGATCGTCGGTGAAGAAGCCGTCGATGCCGAGCGCGAGATAGCGCCGCATCTCCGCGATGGAGCCGGCCTCGTTGCGCGCGTCGTCGCCGTCATCGTCGCGCAGGTCCGACGGCAGGAAGCGGTTTTCCGGGCGGAAAGTGTAGGTCCGCACCAGCAGCCCGGCGGCATGGGCATCCGCGACGAAGCCGGTCGGCGCGCCCAGCCGGCCCCGCGCGTCGACCGGCATGATCGTGCGGGCCCAGGGCGCCACGACATCGGCATAGGTGGCGATGGTCGCGAGGCCCGCCGGCGTCGCCATGTCGCCATAGCTTGTCATGCCGCCGGCCGCGACGACATCGGCGGGGACGCGCTCGGCCATGTTGAGCAACTGCATCAGCGTCACATTGGCGGGCCGGCCGATCCGCCCGCGCAGGTAGCGCAGGTTCGCGATCTCGAAGGACTGGACCTCGATCGGGTACGTCCGGGCATAGGGGTGGGCGCCCAGCACCGCGAGGAAGCGGTCCTCCAGCGGCAGGCCGATCCCCGCGAAATAGGTCGAGTGCTTGAGTTCGGGCACGACGCCGATGCCGCGCCCACGCGCCGCCGCCTCGGCCCCGGCGAAATCCAGCACTTCCTCGAAGGTGACGATCGGGAACCGGCCGTCATGGGCCTGGCTCTCCGGCCGTGCCGCGCCCAGCCGCTCGACGGCACGCAGGGTCTTGAGCTCCGCCAGCGTGAAATCCTCGGTGAACCAGCCGGTGACGCACCGCCCGTCGATCGTTCTGGTGGTCCTGCGCCCCGCAAATTCGGGATGGCCGGCGACATTGGTGGTCCTGCCGATCTCATTCTCGTGCCGCACCACCAGCACGCCGTCCTTCGTCACGACCAGATCCGGCTCGATCCAGTCCGCGCCGTCCGCGATCGCCCGCGCATAGGATGCCAGCGTGTGCTCGGGACGAAAGGCGCAGGCGCCGCGATGGCCGATCACCAGCGGCCGGAGGGGCCGGCCCGCCATGCCCGCCGCCATCGTCGCGCCGCTTGCGATGGCCGCCTTCCCGCGAGTTCCCGTCATCGGCATTGTCATCGGCATTCCCTTCCCGCGCGCCGGCATCACGCGCGCAACCGCGCCGGCCCCGGTTGCCTCCACCCGTTCCGGACGCTAGAGAGCCCGCCATTCCGCAGAAAACAGAGTCAGTCGAAGGAGCCGGCCGTGGCAGGCCATAGCAAATTCAAGAACATCATGCATCGCAAGGGCGCGCAGGACAAGAAGCGCTCCGCCATGTTCTCCAAGCTCAGCCGGGAGATCACCGTGGCGGCCAAGATGGGCACGCCGGACCCGGACATGAACCCGCGCCTGCGCCTCGCGGTCAACGCGGCCAAGGCCCAGTCCATGCCCAAGGACAATATCCAGCGCGCCATCGACAAGGCGAGCAAGGGCGACGCGGAGAATTACGAGGAAGTGCGCTATGAGGGCTATGGCCCGGGCGGCGTGGCGATCATCGTGGAGGCGCTGACCGACAACCGCAACCGCACCGCCACCAACGTGCGCACCGCCTTCGCCAAGAATGGCGGCAATCTCGGCGCATCGGGCGCGGTGAGCCACGGGTTCGACCGCATGGGCCTCATCACCTATCCCGCGAGCGCCGGCGATGCCGACGCCATCTTCGAGGCCGCGCTGGACGCGGGCGCCGAGGATGTGGAATCGGGCGAGGAGGAGCATGAGATCTGGACCGCGATGGACGCGCTCCACGAAGTCGCCCGCGCCCTTGAGGAGAAGCTCGGCCCGGCGGAAGGCGCCAAGCTCGCCTGGAAGCCGCAAACCACCGTCGAGCTGGACGAAAGCAATGCCGGCACGCTGCTCAAGCTCGTCGACACGCTCGAGGATGACGACGATGTGCAGACCGTCTGGGGCAATTACGACGTCTCGGACGATGTGATGGAGAAGCTGGGCTCGTGACGGCGGCCCGGGTCACGCGGGAAGGCGGGGGCGCCGGGACATGCTGATCCTCGGCCTCGACCCGGGTCTGGGGACCACGGGCTGGGGCCTGATCGACGCGCGCGGCAACCGCCTCGCGCATATCGCCAACGGGCAGATCCGCACCGATGCCGCCATGGCGCTGCCCGCCCGCCTCGTCGCGCTGGATGCGGCGCTGGCGCGGATGATCGCCGCGCACGGCCCGGACGAAGCGGCGGTCGAGGAGGTGTTCGTGAACGCCAATCCGCAGTCCACGCTCAAGCTCGGCCAGGCGCGCGGAGTGGTGCTGCTGGCCGCCGCGCGCGCCGGCCTGCCGGTGGGCGAATATGCGGCGCGGCTCGTCAAGAAATCGGTCGTGGGGGTCGGCAATGCCGGCAAGGACCAGGTGCATGCCATGGTCTCGCGCCTGCTGCCGGGCGCGGCGATCGCCGGGCCGGACGCGGCCGACGCGCTGGCCGTCGCCATCACCCACGCGCATCTGAGCGCCAGCGCGCGTCGCCTTGGCGGCGCGCTCTGACCGGGCCGACGCGATGACCCGTTGCTCTGGCGAGACGATGGGGCGGCAATCGCGGATCGCACGCGCCCGCCGGCGCGCTATGTTGCAACAGACTGTCTGGATGTTGATTTCGGAGGCATCGATGAAAGGAATCGCCGGTCCCCGCGCGGCGATGGTCGCCATGCTGGCCCTTGGCGCAACGCCGGCCTCGGCAGACCTGCCGCAGCCCGTCCGCGCCATGCTGAATGCGGCGATCGCCGCCGGCAACGAAGAGGATATCGCGGCCGTCGCCCGGACCGCGAAGCTCACCAATCCGGATGACGCGGCCGAGATCGACGGGATCCTGGACAATCATCGACAGGCCGTCACGCAGGCGACGCTGGAGCGCAAGCGCGCGGCCCGCTTCTTCGAGCAGTGGCGCGGCAGCGGCGAGCTGGGCGGCTTCCTCACAACGGGCAGCACGGACAGCGCGGGCCTCAGCGCGGGCCTCACCGTCACCAAGGAAGGCATCCGCCTGCGCCACAAGGTCCGCCTTTCGGCCGATTACCAGCGCAGCGACGGCGTGACGACGCGCGACCAGTGGCTCGCCAGCTACGAACCCAATGTCCAGCTCAGCGACGGCTTCTACCTCTTCGGCCTTTCCATGTATGAGAAGGACCGGTTCCAGGGCTTCTCCGATCGCGCCACCCTGTCCGGCGGCTTCGGCTACCGCGTCATCGGCAGCCCGCGGCTGACGATCGACATCAAGGGCGGACCGGCCTGGCGCGGCACCGACTGGATCGACCAGCCGGACAGCAGCGAAGTCCAGGGCCTGGCCGGCTCCGATCTGCTCTGGCATATTTCCCAGGGCATCGATTTCTCCAACAACGTCCAGGCCGTCTGGGGATCGGAGAACAGCACGCTGGCGAACACCGCCGCGCTCACCGCCAAGATCGGCGGTCCCTTCTCGGCCCGGCTGTCCTATGGCCTCAATCACGAGAGCAACCAGCCGACCGGGATCAGCACCACCGATACGATCACGCGCGCGACCCTCGTTTACGGCTTCTGAGGCGCGCGTCGCACCGGCCGCACGGCTGGCCCCGATCCGGAGCGTTGGCAGCGATGAGTTCGGCCTGCCCCGCGTTCCTCGCGCCCTGCCGGAACCGGCCTTGCCCCTGCTTGTCTCTTTCCTGCTGAAGAAAGGGTCCATCAATCCTGTCAGGGAGGCCCGTTTGACCTTATCCATCCGTTTGCTCGCAACGCTGTCCGCCTGCGCCGTGGCGGCGTCCCCGGCGCTGGCCGAACTGCCCGCGCCGGTCCGCGCCATGCTCGATACCGCGATCGCCAGCGGCAACGAGGCGGACATCGCGACGGTCGCGAAGATCGCCAAGGCGTCCAATCCCGCCGATGCGGCTGAAATCGACGCGCTGGTCGCCGCGCACAGCCAGGCCGTCGCGCAGGCCGCGCTCGCGCGCAAGCAGGAAGCCGGCTTCTTCGACGACTGGCACGGCAGCGGCGAGCTGGGCGGCTCGATCGCGACCGGCAATACGAAGAGCACCGGCCTCAGCGCCGGCCTCACCCTCACCAAGGAAGGCATCAAGTGGCGCCACCGCTTCCGCGCTGCGGCCGACTATCTGCGCAGCGACGGCGTGACCACGCGCAACCAGTGGCTGGCGAGCTACGAGCCCAATTATAATCTGAGCGAGCATCTCTACATCTTCGGCCTCGCCATGTACGAGAAGGACCGCTTCCAGGGCTTCGACAATCGCGTCACCGCATCCGGGGGCCTGGGCTATCGCGTGATCGACAGCGCGCCGCTCACGCTGGACGTGAAGGCCGGCCCGGCCTGGCGCCGCACCAACTGGATCCTGGAGCCGGACAGCAGCGAACTGGAGGGACTGGCAGGCGCGGACCTCGTCTGGCACATCGCGCCCGGCATCGACTTTTCCGACAATGCCCAGGCGCTCATCGGCTCGGACAACAGCACCTACAGCAACACCGCCTCGCTCACCGCGAAGCTCAACGGCGCGCTCTCGGCCCGCTTCTCCTTCGGCGCGCAGCACGAAAGCAGCCCGCCGCCGGGCACGAAAAAGACGGACACGATCACCCGCGCGACACTGGTCTATGGGTTCTGACCGGCGATCATCCTGATCGAATGGGCCCATGCGCCGCGTCTGCAGGCGCATGGGCTCCGGGCAGCGCCGCGTTCCTCGCCGCTCCGCCCGTCCTGCCCGGCCCGCTCAGCCCTTGCCCGCTCAGCCCCGGCCGCTCAACCGATGTCCCCGCCCAGCGCCCGGACGAGATCGATCGCGGCCTGAAGCTGCGCCGTGCGGACCTCGATGGCCGCGCGCCGGGCATCGAGCGCGCTGGTCTGGGCGACCACGACTTCGAGATAGTCGGAGGCGCCGTCATGATAGCGGGTGAGCGCCAGATCGAGCGTGCGCTGCGCCGCCGCGGCGGCCGCATCGCTGTCGCCGGCCTGCGCCGCGAGATGGCGATTGGCCGCCAGCGCATCCTCCACGTCGCGGAAGGCGCCCAGCACGGTGCCGCGATAATCCGCCGCCGCCTCGTCATATTGCGCGCGGGACATGCGCACCCGGGCCGCCCGCCGCCCGCCGTCGAACAGATCGACCAGCGCGGACAGCGGCCCCAGCCCCCAGAAGCTGGTCGGCGTGCTGATGAGGTCGCCATGGGTCGCTTCCCAGCCGCCGGAAAGGCCGAGCGTCACCGTCGGGAAGAAGGCGGCGCGCGCCACGCCGATCTGCGCATTGGCCGACGCCATGCGCCGTTCCGCCGCCGCGACGTCCGGCCGGCGCTGGAGCAGGTCCGAGGGACTGCGGAGCGGCGGCACGGGCGCGGCCGGCAAGCCGTCCACCGGCGCGATCGAGAAGCCCGAGGCGATCTCGCCGATCAGCGCCGCGATCGCATGCTCGGCGATGGCGCGCTGCCGGGCGATGTCGGAAAGCTGCGCGCGCGCGGCCGACAGCACGGTCTGGGCGCGATTGACGTCGATGCCCGAGGCGATGCCGCCATCGTGGCGCGTGGTGGTGAGATCGAGCGCGCGGCCGTTCGCCGCGACGGTCTGGCGCAGCAGCGCGGCCTGCGCATCGAGCCCGCGCAGCGCGAAATAGGCATTGGCAAGCCCCGCCTGCAGGCTGAGGCGCGCATTCTGGAGATCGGCCGCGCTCGCCTGCGCATCCGCGCGCGCGGCCCGGACTGAGTTGCGCACCCGGCCCCACAGGTCCAGCTCATAGTCGAGCGCGCCGCCGATGATGACATCGTTGAACTCGCTGGACGTGGTGGCATTGGGCCGGCGCGCGGACTGGCGCTCGCGCGCGGCATCGGCGCCGGCGGAGAGAGTCGGGAAGAGATCGGCGCGGCTCTCCCGCGCGGCCGCGGTGGCGGCATCCAGACGCGCCACGGCGGCCGCGAGCGTGGGGCTGGCCTGCGCCATGCGCGTTTCGAGATCGTCCAGCACGGGATCGTGGAACATCGCCCACCACGGGCCGCGCTCGCCCTCGTCGGCGGGCCGGGCGAGCGACCAGCCGGGCGGCACCTCCTTGTAGGCATCCGGCATGGCGGTCTGCGGCGGCGCATAGGCGGGCGCCATCGAGCAGGCGGCGAGCGGGAGAAGCGCCAGCAGCGCGGCAGGCTTCATGCGCGACCGGCGTCCCGCGGGGCGTCCGTCGTGCGCCCGCGCGGCCGCGCGGGCCGATCCCGCGCCGGTCATGCCCGCGCTACTTCCCCGCACTGCCGCTCTCCACGCGCACCCTGTCGCCGGTTTCCAGCGCGTCCGGCGGCGTGACGATGACCCGGTCGGCGCCGCTCACGCCCCTGGTGATCTCGACCACCTGCCCCTCGTCGCGTCCGATCGTGACGGGCCGCACGGTCACCCGCCCGCGCGCATCGACCACGCCCACCGCCGGGCCGGTCTCGCGATAAAGCAGCGCGGAGGCCGGCACGCGCACCGCGCCCGCCGTCCCGGCGACGGGCAGCGTCACCTGCGCGAAGGCGCCGGGCTTGAGCGCCCGGTCGCCATTGTCGGCCTGCAGCTCGATGAGCACCGTGCCGGATTGCGGATCGACCGCCCCGGCGCTGCGCGTCATGACCGCATCGAAGGTGCGGCCGGGATGGTCCGGCACGGTCAGCGTCACATGCATGCCCGGATCGACCTGGCCCGAGACGGCCTGCGGCACGCGCACATAGATGCGCATCCGGTGGACGTCCGACACGGTGAACAGCGGCTGCGCGCCGGCATTGCCGGCCGTGACCAGCGCGCCGACCTGGGCGGAACGGCTCGTCACGACGCCGGCGAAGGGCGCGGTGAGGCGCGAGAAGCCCTGCAGGGCCGCAAGGCGGCTCACATTGGCGCGCTGGGCATTGGCGACGGCTGTCTTGGCGGCGAGGTCGCCGGCCTTCTCGTCCGCTTCCTGCCGCGAGACGGCATCCTTGGCGAGCATCGTCGCCCAGCGATCCGATGTGCTCCGGGCGAGGCGCTGCTCGGCCAGCGCGGTCTGATAGTCCGCGCGCGCCTGGGCGAGCTGCTGGTCGACATCGGGCGTGTCGATGATGGCGAGCGTCTGCCCGGCGCGCACATTGTCGCCGATGTCGACCAGCCAGCGGCGGACATAGCCATTCGTGCGCGCATAGATGGGCGCGCTGTTGAAGGCCTGGACAGTGCCGGGCAGCACGAGCCCGCCGGCATTGTCGTCATCGGCGCCCGCGGCCACCTTGCCGGCCTGCACGACCGCGACGGTGGGGACGGCGGCATCGGCCGCGACCTTCTCCAGATCGGCGTCGGCGCCGCTGCGCACCGCAATGCCGATCCCGGCGACGGCCAGCGCCGCGAGGGCCGCACCGATGCCGATGCGCTTCAGGCTGTGATTCTGGTGTTGCTCGTCAGACATGGGCGAGTTCGATCTCCCTGGCGGACTGGGTGTCCGGCCGGCCGCGCCGGTGGACGAAACTGAAGACGGTGGGCACGAAGAAGAGGGTGGCGACCGTCGCCACCAGCAGGCCGCCGATCACCGCGCGGCCGAGCGGCGCGTTCTGCTCGCCGCCGTCGCCCAGACCCAGCGCCATGGGCAGCATGCCGATGATCATGGCAAGCGCGGTCATGAGCACCGGGCGGAACCGCACCAGACCGGCCTCCAGCGCCGCCTTGGTGGAATCGCCCAGCTCGGCGAGCCGCTCGCGCGCGAAGCTGACCACGAGGATGGAGTTGGCCGTCGCCACGCCCATGCACATGATCGCGCCGGTGAGCGCGGGCACCGAGAGCGTGGTCCCGGTGATGAACAGCATCCAGACGATCCCCGCCAGCGCGCCGGGCAGCGCGGTGATGATGACGAAGGGATCGAGCCAGCTCTGGAAATTCACCACGATGAGCAGATAGATCAGCACCACCGCCGCCAGCAGCCCGTAGCCGAGGCCGGAGAAGGCGGTGTTCATCGTGGCATACTGGCCGCGCACGGTGACGGTGACGCCCTCGGGCTTTTCCTTCTCGAGCGACTTGATCGCCGCCCGGACATCGCTCGCCACGGCGCCCAGATCGCGCCCGGACGGCGTCGCATAGATGTCGACCACCGGCGTGATGTCATAATGGCTGACGACTGCGGCACCGTTGCTGCGCGTAACGCGGGAGAGGCCGCCCAGCGTCTGCGTCTGGGCCTTGCCCGCGCCCGCCACGGGCAGGTTGTTCAGCGCCGCCACCGAGCCCACCAGATATTCCGGCGTCTGCGCCACGACCGGGTAGGACACGCCGTTCCTGGGGTTCAGCCAGTAGACGGGCGATGTCTGGGAGCTGCCCGCCAGCGAGCCGGCAAGGCTGTTCGTCACGTCCCGCTCGGTCAGCCCATATTGCCCCGCGCGGACGCGATCGACATCGACGTCGAGCTGCGGATAGCCGGCCGGCTGCTGGATGCGCACGTCCGCCGCGCCCCGGATCTGGCGGATCTTGCGCAGCAGCTTGTTGGCGAAGGCGAGATTGGCCGCGCTGTCGCGACCGCGCACCTGCACGTCGATCGGCGCGGGCGAACCGAAGTTGAGGATCTGGCTGGTGATGTCCGCCGGCAGGAAGGAGAAGGTGCGCCCGGGGAACAGCCGGGGCAGTTCGCGGCGCAGCGTCTGGACATAGTCGTCCGTCGGCCGGTGCCCTTCCTTGAGCGCGATATAGATGTCGCCATCCTGCGGCCCGATGGTGCCGGAGATATTGTAGATATTGTTGATGCTGCTGATCGGCAGGCCGATATTGTCGGCGATCGAATCCAGGTCGCTCGCGGGGATCAGCTCGCGGATCTTGCGCGAGATGAGATCGAATTCCGCCGCCGTCGTCTCGATGCGCGAGCCGACCGGCGCGCGCACATGCATGAGGATCTGCCCGGAATCGACGTTCGGGAAGAAATTTCGGCCCAGGAACGGCACCAGCGCGAAGGACAGCAGCACCACGGCCAGGAAGCCGATCATGAACGGCTTGCGGGCGGCCAGCGCGCGGCCGAGCAGATCGACATAGCCGGCCCGGAAACGCTCGAAGCGCAGCTCGAAGCCGCGCTGGAAGCGCACCAGCGGATTGCGCGAGCCGGGCGTGCCGGCGAGGTGATGATTCTCGTCCGCCGGCTGGTGGGGCTTCAGCAGATACATCGCCATTGTCGGCACCAGCGTGCGCGAGAGGATGAAGGAGGCGATCATCGCGAACACCACCGAGAGCGCCATCGGCACGAACAGGAAGCCGGCGACGCCCGGCAGGAAGAACATCGGCACGAACACGATGCAGATGCACAGCAGCGAGACGAAGGCCGGCGTCACGATCTGCGCCGCGCCGTCCATGATCGCCCGGATGACGCCCTTGCCCTGCTCCAGATGATAATTGATGTTCTCGATGGTCACCGTCGCATCGTCGACGAGGATGCCGACCGCCAGCGCGAGGCCGCCCAGTGTCATCACGTTGAGCGTCTGTCCGGTCGCCGCCAGCAGGCCGATCGCGGCGAGCACCGAAAGCGGGATGGACAGCGCGATGATGACGGTCGAGCGCCAGGAGCCGAGGAACAGCAGGATCATCAGCGAGGTGAGCGCCGCGGCGATCGCGCCCTCGACGATCACGCCCTCGACCGCCGCCGCCACGAACACCGACTGGTCGCCCACCGTGGCGATCCTGAGATTGGCGGGCAGGCCGGCCAGCACGCTCGGCAGCTTGTCCTTGATCCCCTGGATGATCGCCAGCGTCGAGGTCGCGCCGCTCTTCAGCACGGTCATCAGCACCGAGCGCTGCCCGTTCACATGGACGACATTGCTTTGCGGCCCGCTGCCGTCGCGGACATGGGCGACATCGCGCATGTGCACGGTGGCGCCGTCGACCACCGCGACGGGCAGGGCATTCAGCGCCTCGACCGAATCCGGCGCGTTGTTGAGCCGTACGGCATATTGCAGCGATCCGATCTTGACGAAGCCGGCGGGGTTGATCTGGTTCTGCGCCGCGATCGCGTCGGTGATGTCCTGCGCGGCGAGGCCGCGGGCCGCGAGCGCCTCGGGATCGAGGTCCACCTGGATCTGGCGCTGCTTGCCGCCGAACGGATAGGGCAGCGCCGCGCCCGGCACGGTGACGAGCTGGGTGCGGATCTGGTTCATGCCGAAATCGTTGAGCTGCTGCTCGGACAGCCCGTCGCCGGAGAGGGCGAGCTGGATGATCGGCACCGTCGCCGCGCTGTAATTGGTGATGAAGGGCGGCTGCGTGCCGGGCGGCATCTGCCGCAGGATCGCCTGGGAAATGGCGGTGACCTGCGCATTGGCCGTGCGGATGTCCGCGCCGGGCTGGAAGAAGATCTTGACGATGCCGAAGCCGGGCAGCGACTGGCTCTCGACATGCTCGATGTCGTTGACCGTGGTGGTCAGCGCGCGCTCGTAATTGGTGGTGATGCGGCCCGCCATCTCCTCCGGCGGCAGGCCGGCATATTGCCAGGCCACGCCGATCACCGGGATGCGGATCTCCGGGAAGATGTCGACCGGCATGCGCAGCGCCGCGAGCACGCCGCCGATCGCGATGACCAGCGCCATCACGATGAAGGTCAGCGGCCGTGTGAGCGCGATGCGCACGATGCCGATCATTTGCTGCTCCGTGGTGTCTCTGGCGGAACGGGCGCCGACCGGCGGCCCGCTTGCCCGGGAGGGATGACGCTGCGGCATCGCCCGGCTCCGGCGCCAGGCTCCCGCCACAACTTTAGTTGCATTGCAAAATGGATCGATCCTTGTCCAATATGTGATACGGCATGATTGAGACGAAAGGCGAATGAATGGAATTGCGCCAGCTCCGCTATTTCGTGCGGGTCGCGGAAGAACTGCATTTCGGCCGCGCCGCTGCGCTGCTCGGCATCTCGCAGCCGCCGCTCAGCCAGCAGATCCGCGCGCTGGAGGACGAACTGGGCCTCGCCCTGTTCGAGCGCACCAGCCGGCGCGTGAAGCTCACCGAACCGGGACGCGTCTTCCTGGCCGAAGCGCGGCGCACGCTCGATCAGGCGAACCGGACCATGGAGATCGCGCGGCGCGCCCGTCTCGGCCAGTTCGGCGAGCTGTCGATCGGCTTCACGGCGTCCGTGCCGTTCGTGTCCGATGTTGCAAGCGCGCTGTTCCGCTTCCGCCAGGCGCATCCGACCGTCCACCTCCAGCTCGACGAGCTGGCCCGCGCCACGCAGATCGCCGCCCTGTCCGATCGCACGCTGGACCTCGGCTTCATCCGCAGCGCCGAGCAGCCCGCGCTGCCCGACGGCCTCGTCGCCACCGTCTTCCTCGAGGAAGATCTGCTGGTGGCGTTGCGGGCCGACCATGCGCTGGCGCGGGACGACGGCAAGGTTCCGCTCGAGGCCATTCTGACCGAGCCCTTCATCCTCTATGAGCGCCGCGTCGGCGCGGGCTTCAACGAGCATCTGTTCGACCTGTTCCGCAAGGCCGGGCATGATCCCCACATCGTGCTCGAAACCAGCGGCCCGACCGCGCTGCTCGGCCTCGTCGCCGCCGGCTTCGGCCTCACCATCGTCGCGCGCTCGCTGACCGCGCTTCATCTCGACAATCTGGTCTATCGCGAGCTCGACTGCGCCAATGCGACCAGCCGGCTCTGGCTGGTGCACCATGAGAGCATGTCGCCCGCCTGTGCCGTACTGGTCGCCATGATCCTCGGCAACGATCGCGCCTGACGGGGTTCAGCGGAACTGGACCGCGTCGCAGCGCGCGCCGCTGCCGAAGTCGGCCGTGTCCGAATCGCAGGTCCAGCCGCGATACCAGGCGTCGTTCGCGTCCCTGACCGCGCCGATATAGCCGGTCGCGGCCATGAAGGCGCCCAGCGTCGAGGCGTCGAAGGCGGGATTCGCCGTCTCGTTGGGGCCGTTCACGAAGACATTGGCGAGCGACGAGGCCAGTGCGGGATTATTATTGTAGCGCGCCTGCTCGAACAGCGCGCGGATCGTGTCCGCCGGCACGTCGCCGTCCTCCACATAGGGGCCGGCCCCGCAGCTCAGCACGACCGACCGGAAGACCGGCGGCCCCTGATCCTCCAGCGCCGGATCGGCCGCGCGCGTCGTCGTGCCGTCGGTCGCGTCGATGTCGATACAGCGGCCGGGCGTCACCACCACGCCGTTGACCAGCGTGAAGTCCGTGCCGCCGCGCAGGATGATGGCGCTCGACGCGCGGGTCGAACGCTGGACGAAGGTGAAGCTCGCGAGGCGCGTCCACTGGCGCGGCAGCGAATCCTCATTGCCGTCCGAATCGGCCTCCAGCATGTCGTCGCCCGAACCGCCGCCGACGCGCTGCACCGCGATCACGAACTGGATGAAGCCCTGATAGCCCTGATCGGTATCGAGGCTGTCGTCGTCGTTCCCGGTCAGCACCAGATGGCTGAGATTGGCACGCCCGCCGAACGTCTCGATGCCGTCGTCCGAACTGTTGTGGACCTGGATATGATCCAGCAGCGTGCCGCTGCCGACGCCGGAGAGGGTCAGGCCGTTGATCTCCTGATTGGGCGCCAGCTCGAAGCCGGCATAGCGGATCTGCACATATTGCAGCGCGCCGCTGCTGTCGTCCGGCGTGCCGCCGCCGTAGAGCGTGCTGGTGAGCCCCTCATAGCTGCGCTCGCAATTGGCCGAGCCGCCGGGGACATTGGCGAGACAGTCGGAAATCGGTGCGCGGCCGAGCAGGATCACGCCGCCCCATTCGCCCTGGCTGCTGTCGGTGGCGAGGCCTTCGAGATTGGCGCGGCTGGTGAAGATGACCGGCGCCTGCGCCGTCCCGATGGCCTCGATCCGCGAACCGCGATTGACCACGAGATAATCGAGCCCGCCCGTCCCGTAGATCACCACGCCGGGCTCGATGGTGAGCGCTGCCGCGATGCCCGAGGGATCGCGACCGTCCCCGCCGACATCCCGCCCCACATCGACACGGCCCTTGAGGGCATAGACCGTGCCCGGCCGGTTCGGCAGGCGAAGGTCCGCGATGATCCGGCTCGGCAGGACGCAACTGCGCTTGTCCGCGATCACGCCGCCATTGTCGAAATCGGGCGGACAGTCCGCCGCCGGGCCGTCCGGCGTGGGGGTGGGAGACGGCGAAGGCGAGGGAGACGGCGTGGGCGCAGGCGCGGCGGTGCCGTCGCCGCCGCCACAGGCGCCCAGCAATGCGCAGGCGCCCGCCATCAGCAGCATCGAGAATGTTCCGCCCACCGCGCGCATGGCCGCTCCGCCTCCCATCCCGGTCAGGCCGGGCCTGACCGCCATCGGCCTAGAGCATGGCCGGCTTACAGTTTTTTGACGATCGTGCGCGCCGCGCGCGGCCGCGCGGCGTCCGGCGTCAACATAATGTCATCGCACGGTGCGACTGTCCGCCCGCCCTTGCGAGGATGACCCACGATGACCACCCCCTTCGACGCCACGCCGACCGTCACCATGGACCGCATCAAGGCGGAGATCGCCGACAGTTTCGACGAGGAACTGGAGATGGAGATCGACGAGAGCCGGCTGGAGACCCTGCTCACCGACATGGAGGATCATCCCGGGCGCGAGCAGCTCGCGCGCCGCACCTATTTCCGCGAGCTGTTCCGGCTCCAGCATGAGCTGGTGCGCCTGCAGGACTGGGTGGTGCACAAGGGGCTCAAGGTGGTGGTGCTGTTCGAGGGGCGCGATTCGGCCGGCAAGGGCGGCGCGATCAAGCGCATCACCCAGCGGCTCAATCCCCGCGTCTGCCGCGTCGCCGCCCTGCCCGCGCCCAACGAGCGCGAGCGCAGCCAATGGTATTTCCAGCGCTATGTGCAGCATCTGCCCGCCGCCGGGGAGATCGTGCTGTTCGACCGGAGCTGGTACAATCGCGCGGGTGTCGAGCGCGTCATGGGCTTCTGCACGGAGGATGATGTGGAAGAATTCTTCCGCGCCGCGCCGGAGTTCGAGCGGATGCTCGTCCGCTCCGGCATCATCCTCATCAAATACTGGTTCTCGATCACCGACGAGGAGCAGCAGTTCCGCTTCCGGATGCGAATCCAGGATCCGCTGAAACAGTGGAAGCTCTCGCCGATGGACGTCGAATCCCGCCGCCGCTGGGAAGATTATACCCGCGCCAAGGAAGCGATGCTGGAGCACACCCATATTCCCGAGGCGCCCTGGTGGGTGGTCGAGGCGGTCGACAAGAAGAAGGCGCGGCTCAACTGCATCGCGCATCTGCTGGAGCAGATCCCCTATGGCGATGTGCCCAAGGCGCCTGTCCTGCTGCCGGCGCGCGTGCATCACGAGGACTATATCCGCCATCCGGTCCCCGCCGAGATGCATGTGCCGGAGCGCTATTAAGGCCCCGATCGGCCGGGCCGGGCGCGCCTCCCTATCGCCGCATGAAGCCCATCCGGCGCAGGAGCCAGTAGCTCGCGCCGGCCGCCGCGCCCGCCAGCAGGGTGGCGATCAGCGTGCCGTGCGACGCCCGGGCAAGCGGCATGCCGCCGGTGTTCATGCCGAACAGGCCGGTCACCAGCGTCGCCGGCAGCATGAGCGCGGTGATGATGGAGAGGATGTAGAGATTCTGGTTGGTGCGCTGGGTCTGCTGGATGTCGATCTCCTCGCGCAGCAGGTGGAGCTGGCTCTGGCCGCCCAGGATGTCCGCATCGAGCGACTGGAGACGCTGCACCTGCTTCTCGATCGTGGGCAGCAGCGCCCCGGGCAGCCCTTCATCCTCCTCCAGCCGCTGGAACAGCGCGCGCATGCCGGACAGCAGCCGGTGGAGCTGGGCAAGGCGGCGGCGGATGTGGATGAGATCGCGCGCGCCGGGCGGATCGCGCCCTTCGAGGAACAGGTCCTCGGCATGCTGGATCCGCACGATGAGATTGCGGCCGATGTCGGTCACATTCTCGGTGATGGCGCCGATCAGCAGGTCGAGCGCCTGCGCGGGGCCGGGCGGCGCGGCGCTGCGCTCCAGCCGCTTGCGCGCGATGTCCGCCGAGCGAACCGGATGCGTGCGCGTGGTGAGCATGAGATCGGGCGTCAGGGCGACACGCAGCGCGCCCACCCGCCCGGTATCCTCGACATCGAAATCACGCTCGAAATCGTGCAGCACGCAGCCGACCGCGTGCGCCTCCACCAGCGCGCGCTGGTGCACGTCGGGCGAGAGGAGCAGGTCGCGCACCGGCGCGGGCAGCGCCTCCTGCCGCTCGATCCACAAGCGCGTGCCATGATCGGCGAGGTTGAGATGCAGCCAGCGGAAGCAGCCCGCCCGCGCGCCGTCGCAGGAGGGCACGGGGATGGCGGCGCCGTCGGCAAAGTCCAGCCCCCATATGAGGCCCGGCCCGGTGGGATCGCCGGGAAGAGCGAGGCGCGGCAGGGCGGGACCGGCTGCCGTAGGCCGCCCCCTCAGGCGAAGAGGCCGGAGAGGATCATGTACAGCACGCCCGCCAGCAGGATGGACACCGGCAGCGTCAGCACCCAGGCGATCACCAGGTTGCGGATCGTGCTCATCTGCAGCCCGGAGCGGTTCGCGGCCATCGTGCCGGCGACGCCCGAGGAGAGCACATGGGTGGTCGAGACCGGGAGGCCGAGATGGTCGGCGCCGAGGATGGTGCCCATCGTCACCAGCTCGGCCGCCGCGCCCTGCGCATAGGTGAGGTGCGACTTGCCGATCTTCTCGCCCACCGTCACCACGATGCGCTTCCAGCCGACCATGGTGCCGAGCCCGAGCGCGAAGGCGACGGCGACCTTCACCCAGGTCGGGATGAAGCGCGTGCCCTTGTCGAGATCGGCCTTGTAGGCATTGAGCGTCGCGACGCGCTGCCCGGACAGGCCCGCCGCCTTCTCCTTGCCGAGCCGCTTGATCGCCTCGGACGCGAGATACATGTCGTTGCGGATATTGCTCACCGCCTGCGCCGGGACGCGGGCGAGCGAGCCATATTCGCGGACGCGCCCATCGACATCGCGGATCAGCACGGCGAGCGCGGGCAGGGTCTGCGCGGTGAATGTCTTGTCGGCGATATAATGGGTGATGACCCCGCGCGCCTGCGCGGCCGTCTCGCCCGCCGGCGCGGACTGGCCGACCGCCGCCGCCGCGGCAAGCGAGCTTTCGTGGAACTGGGCCGTGTAGCGCTCCGGCACGGCGCGATTGAGCGCATAGGCCGTGGGCACGGTGCCGATCAGGATCAGCATGATGAGGCCCATGCCCTTCTGCCCGTCATTGGAACCATGGGCGAAGCTGACGCCGGTGCAGGTGAAGATGAGCAGCGCGCGGATCCACCAGGGCGGCGGCAGGTTTTCCCTCGGTTCCTCGTAGAGCGTGCGGTTGCGGATCAGCACCCGCATGGCGACGAACAGCAGCGCCGCGAGGCCGAAGCCGATCAGCGGCGAGAAGAGCAGCGCCTGGCCGATCTCGGTCGCCTTGCTCCAGTCGACGCCGGCCGTGCCGCTCTTGCCGTGCAGCAGCGCGTTGGCGACGCCCACGCCGATGATCGAGCCGATCAGCGTGTGCGAGCTGGAGGACGGGATGCCGAGCCACCAGGTCGCCAGGTTCCACATGATCGCCGCGATGAGCAGCGAGAAGACCATGGCGAAGCCGGCGTTCGAGCCCACCTGCAGGATGAGTTCGACAGGCAGCAGCGAGACGATGCCGAAGGCCACCGCGCCGGTCGAGAGCAGCACGCCCAGGAAATTGAAGAAGCCGGACCAGACCACCGCGACATTGGCCGGCAGCGCATTGGTGTAGATGACCGTGGCGACGGCATTGGCGGTATCGTGAAAGCCGTTCACGAACTCGAAGCCGAGCGCGATCAGCAGGGCGATGAACAGCAGGATGAAGGGCAGATAAGTGGTGGCCTGCACGCCTGCCGCGCTGGCATCCGCATAGATGCTGTAGGCGACATAGACGACAGCGGCGAGGATGGCCGCGCCGAAGCCGATCATGCCGATCGCGCCGAGCCCCTTGTCGAGGTCCGGGCGGGCCGGTGCACCGCCCATCGCGCTCGTCGCGTTCATCATCTTGCCTCCGGCATCCTGCAGGTTCAATCGCCCGCTTAGGCAGCTTGTGTGACAGATTGGTGGCGCGGGAGGCGCGCCGTCGGACCGGCGCTACATCAGACCGTCATGAACGCGTGACACGACCAGCAAAAAGCCGGACATGTCCGGACACAAACAGGGCTTTAATGGATGCGGACGATTCTCACATCTGGCGGTCTGGCGGCCGCCGCCATCCTCGCAACGCCGGATACGGCCCTCGCCCGGGGCGGATCGGGCGGCGCGACTCAGCCCGCCGACAGCGCGCTTGCCGAGGAAGTCGCGCGGCTGCGCGCCGAGGTGGAGGAACTCAAGGCGACGCTGCGCGCCATGCAGGCCGCGCAGCATGCGCCCGAACCGGCACCGGCGCCCGTCGCCGCCGCCGCGCCGCCACCCGCCGCGCCCGCCCCGCAGCTTGCCCAGGACCAGGCCACGCCGCCCGTTCCCGATCCCGTCCGCATCACGTTCAAGGGCGCGCCCGAGTTCAGCAATGCGGAAGGCTGGAGCTTCAAGCCGCGCGGCCGCCTGCAGGTCGATGCGGGCTATCTCGCCGCGCCCGCATCGCGCGTGAGCGGGCAGAGCGACGGGCGCGGCTTCACCAGCCGCATCCGCCGCGCCTTCCTCGGCGCGCAGGGCACCATGCCCGGCGGCTTCAGCTATCGCGTGGAGTTCGATCTGGGCGGCAATGCCGTCGCCGGCAACGACATCTATCTGAGCTACGACCATGGCCCGATCAACGTGACCATCGGCCAGCACCATCCTTTCACCTCGATGGAGCAGGTCGAATCGGACCTGTTCCTCTCCTTCCTCGAACGCGCGGCCTTCATCCAGGCCTTCAACCTGGAGCGGCGCGTGGGCATGTCCGCCGGCTTCCATCGCGGCGCCTTCATGGTCAATGCGGGCATCTTCACGGACGACATCTCGTCGCTCGGCAATGACGGCGACAAGAGCGTGAGCTTCGACGGCAGGGCCGTGTTCATGCCGAAGCTGGGCGATCTCCAGCTCCATTTCGGCGCCTCGGCCCATTATCGCGAACTGGGCCGTTTCGAAGCGAGCCTGGGCACCCAGTATCGCGCCCGGCCGGCGCTGGGCACCACGGACATCCGCTATGTCGACACCGGCGTGCTGACCGTCGACAGCGAGACCCATATCGGCACCGAGTTCGCCGCGAAATGGCGCCGGCTGCATGTCGCGGGCGAGGCGGCCTGGCTGCATCTCGACCGGCCGGGCGATGCGGATCCCACCTTCTTCGGCGGCTATGCGGAGATGGGCGTCTTCCTCACGGACGACAGCCGCACCTACAGGAACGGCACGTTCGACCGCACCGTGCCGAACCGGCCGATCAGCGACGGCGGCTTCGGCGCGCTGGAGATCAATGCCCGCTACGACCGGCTGGACCTGACCGACGCGGGCATCGGCGGGGGAACGCAGGACGCCTTCGGCGCCTCGCTCGTCTGGACGCCCATGGCCTATCTGCGCTTCATGGCCGATTATATGCATCTCATCTACGACATACCCAGCCAGCAGCCGGTGTTCGGCGCCGATGTGGTCGGCGTGCGCGCCCAGGTGGATTTCTGACGGGCCGGCGGGCGCGAACGCCGGTCCGGAACGACCGGCGCCCCTGCACAGGCGGGAGCACCGGCCGCGTTCATCCGGTCGTCGGGGTCCACCGGGCGTCGCGTCCGTTCCAGACAGACCCGACTTGTGCTCGAGCCCAGGGCGCAAGGGCACTCCGGCCGGGCCCTGGGCTCCCGCTTGGAGGCCAGGGCCCGTTTGGAGCGGATCGGCTCTAGAAACGGAAGCTGATGCCGCCGCTCACCACCCAGGGATCGAGCTTGTGCCGCGTCTCCAGCAGGGTCGCGCCATTGGCGTCCTCGAACCGGGCGATCGGCCGCACGAAATAGCGCTTGGCATCGAAGCTCACGCCGAAGCCGCTCTGCCCCAGCGGGATGTCGACGCCGGCCTGCAAAGCGAAGCCGACCTTGCTCTTCACATCCGCGCTGGCCGCGCCGAGCGCCGCGATGCCGCCCGCGCCGACCTTCGAATCCAGCACGATGAAATAGGCCGGTCCGGCGCCAACATAGGGACGGATGGGCCCGGCGGGCACATGATATTTGAGGGTGAGCGTGGCCGGCAGGATGAGGACATCGTCGACCAGATGGCTGACGCCCGCGATCGCGCCCGCGCCGTTCACATGATGCGAGGTCAGGCAGCAGATGGTCTCGACCGACAGGCTGTCGCTGAAGAAATATTCGATCGCGGCGGTCGGCACCCAATTGTCGCTGGCGTCCGTGTCGGTGCCGTCGGGCAAGGCCACGGTGGCGCTCCTGATGTCCTTGATCTTGCCGTCCGGCAGCACGCCGGTGGCCATCAGCTTGATCTGCACCCGGCCGTCCTGCGCGAGAGCGGCGCCCGGCGCGGCCAGAGCCGCGAGCCCGGCGAGGCAGGAGAGAAGACGCGCTTTCATCTTTTCATGTCCCTTTCATTCACTGAACGGGACTCGTCCTAGGCGCGCGGGGCGCGGCCGGCATTGACATGGCGCAAGCCCCCGCTTGATCGAGGTCAAGGGCCGCGCGCCCTGCCCCGGCTATGATCCCGGGCATGTGGCCCTATCACCCAGACCTGCTTGCCCGTCCGGTGCCGCGCTACACCAGCTACCCGACCGCGATGGAGTTCACCGACGGCGTGGGCACGGTCGAGCAGGGGGCGGCGCTGGACGCCGTGCCGGAGGACCAGCCTGTCTCGCTCTATGTCCACATCCCCTTCTGCGAATCCATCTGCAGCTATTGCGGCTGCAACACCGGCCGGGCCGGGAAGGCACAGCGGCTGCAGGCTTATCTCGACGCGCTGCGGGCGGAGATCAGGCTGGTCGCCACGCGGCTGGGCGGCCGGGGCAAGGTGCGGCGCATCGCCTTTGGCGGCGGCAGTCCCAACGCGCTGAGCCCGGTCGAGTTCGCGCGGCTGCTCTATGAGCTGACCGTCGACTTCGGCTGCGGCGATCCCGTCATCTCGGTCGAACTGGACCCGCGCTCGCTGAGCGCGGACTGGCATTATACGCTCGGCACCTGCGGCGTCTCGCGCGTGAGCCTGGGCGTGCAGACCTTCGACCCGGCGATCCAGGCGACGATCGGCAGGGTCCAGCCGCGCGCGCTGATCGTGGAGGCCGTCGCCGGGCTGCGCGCCCATGGCGTGGGCTCGATCAATTTCGACCTCATATATGGCCTGCCCGGGCAGGATCGCGCGCATCTCGACGCCACGCTGGACGAGACGATCGCCCTGCGGCCCGAGCGCATCGCGCTGTTCGGCTATGCGCATGTGCCGCATATGCTGCCGCGCCAGCGGCTCATCCCGGCCGCGCACCTGCCCGATCAGGCGGAGCGCTTCGCCATGGCGGCGCTGGGCCATGACCGGCTGGTCGCGGCCGGCTATGAGCCGGTCGGCTTCGATCATTTCGCCCTGCCCCACGATCCGCTCGCGCGCGCCGCGCGGGACGGCGCGCTGCGCCGCAATTTCCAGGGCTTCACCGACGATGGCTGCGACGTGCTGATCGGCCTCGGCGCGTCCGCGATCAGCCAGTTTCCGGACCGGCTGATCCAGAACGAGAAGAATAGCGGCCGCTATCGCGAGCGATGCGAAGCCGGGCGCCTGCCGGGCGCGCGCGGCGTGCTGCGCGACGCGGACGATCGCATGCGCGCGATGCTGATCGAGGACCTGCTCTGCGCGGGCAGCGCCGATCTTTCCGAACTGGCCATGCCGCCCGACGCTGCGCTGCTGGCCCCCTTCATCGCAGCGGGTCTCGCCCGGCTGGAGGACGGCCTGCTCACCATCCTGCCGGACGGCCGTCCCTATGCGCGGAGCATGGCGGCCCTGATCGACCGCCATCGCATGATCCCCGCAGCCCGGACCTTCAGTAGCGCGATCTAGTTCCAGATAGACCCGCTTGTGCGCCTGCGAAAGCAGGAGCACTCACTCCGTTCAACCCGGATCGGCTCTGGCGCGATCGCAAGGCTGGGGACTCACCTTCCGTCTCGTAACTCATGGAAAATATATGAAAATCCGGACGTATTCCGATTCCTCCCGAGCCGGAACGCGTCCGGGCGGGCGCCTTATCCCGACACGGGACCATCGACAGAGAGTTTTCGCGCGCCATCTTCCGGCGCGCCCGCATTTGCGATAATGGCGGTCCATGTCCTCCTGCGCGCAATGTCTGGTCCGTAATCGGGCGATCTGTTCCTCGCTCGGCCCGGCCGAACTCGACGCGCTTAACAAGCTCGGGCGCCGGCAGACGGTGCGGCGCGGCCAGTCGCTGATCTGGGAAGGCGATGAGTCGCTGCTCGTCGCCAATGTCATCGAGGGCGTGCTCAAGCTCTCGACCGCCACGCCGGACGGGCGCGAGCAGATCGTCGGGGTGGTCTATCCGAGCGATTTCATCGGCCGCCCCTTCGGCCAGACCGCGGGCCATACGGTGACGGCGCTGACCGACGCGCGCGTGTGCAGCTTCACCCGCTCGGCGTTCGACGGTTTCGCCCAGACGCATCCCGAGCTGGAGCACAAGCTGCTGCAGCGCACGCTCACCGAGCTGGACCGGGCGCGCCACTGGATGCTGCTGCTCGGCCGCAAGAGCGCCGGGGAACGACTGGCGAGCTTCCTGCTGGAGATGTCGCAGCGGCTCGCCCAGTCGAGCTGCACCGGCGCGGAGACGGTCGACCGCTTCGAGCTTCCGCTCGACCGCCAGCAGATCGGCGACCTGCTCGGCCTCACCATCGAGACCGTCAGCCGGCAGATCACGCGGCTGCGCGCGGCAGGCGTCATCGACACGCCCGACCGGCGCACCATCGTCATCCGCGACCGCGCGGCCATGGAGGCGATGGCCGGCACCTGACGTCCTCGACGCGGATCGCCCTTGACGCAGATCAATGCGCCTCGTCGCCCGGCAGGCGATGACAGGCTCCGGACAACCAGACGACCGGAGCAGATTCATGAGCCTTCTCAGCCAGTGGCCCGTCCTCGTTTTCGTCGGCATGTCGGTCGCTTTCGCCGTCACGCTGATCGCCGTTTCCGTGCAGGACAGCCTCAAAGCCTGAACGGCGCCCCGTTTGACGAACGCGCGCGGCACCCTATTTCGGGGGGCATGGACCATCCCGACCCCGATGACCGCGCGCTGACCCAGGCCGAGCGCGCGCTCGCCTCCGCCATGTTCGGCACGGCGATCGATCTCGACACGGTGCGCATCCGCCGACGCAAATGGTGGCTCTTCCAGCCCCGCGACACGGTCATGGCCCCGCGCGGTCACATCCATTTCCATCCGGCGAGCCAGACGCACTGTGCCTGCTTCGGCGAGAGCACATTGTCCGCGCAGGGGCTGTTCCTGCACGAGATGACGCATGTCTGGCAGCATCAGAGCGGCATGAACCTGCTGCTGCGCCGCCATCCCTTCTGCCGCTACGATTATGTCTTCGAGCCGGGCAAGCCGTTCGGGCGCTACGGCATCGAGCAGCAGGCGGAGATCGTCCGCCATGTCTTCACGATGCGCCGCGGCTATCCGGTGCCGGGCAAGCCGCCGCTCGCGATGCTGGAGGCGATCCTCCCCTTCGGCGGCGGCGCGATCTAGGGCCGATCGACATTCAGGATTCCCAAAAGGGCTGATCACTGATTCATAGGGCTCCGCGTTGTGAGGCGGAGCGAACGATGGGGATCAAGCGATACGAATTGAGCGATGCGCAGTGGAC
>Ga0164243_10000601_pt1 | contig 64639 bp, 44 predicted proteins | sample OricompcompostOP_FD_108781 | JGI IMG/M metagenome (GOLD analysis project Ga0164243, IMG submission 108781) | Organic Plus compost microbial communities from Emeryville, California, USA - Original compost - Organic plus compost (OP) | ecosystem: Engineered > Solid waste > Mixed feedstock >... | reverse complement strand
GGAGGCTCCACAATGGGAGCGACTCCCCAGGTTTTATTCGGAAGTCCCTTGATGATGGTATCGGTAGGAAGCAGCCAATTTTCCTGTTCCTTCCGGGCATCGTAATATTCGCCGTCGAGGATGCCCGAGCGAACGGTTGGGCCCAAGGTTACATTCCGGATATCGTTGGAGGTGATTCGCTTGGTTGTTCCATCGGCAAATGCCAATTCCATCTGCAACCGGAGCTTAGGTACACCGTACCAACCCGGAGCGACTGCAATGAGCATTACATTCTCCTTTTTGAGGTGGTCCGTTACGTCAAGCGTGGTATAGTAAATCCGCTTGGAATAGTCGCTTGTTGCGGGATCAAGGACATTTTTTCCTATTTTTTGCCCATTGATCGATAACTCGTGGTATCCAATTCCCGCCAGGTATACTTTACCGGACACAACATCAGCAGGGCACTGAAAGACATGGCGGAAATAAAGCACCTTGCCTACCCAGCCAAAAGGAAACCCTACCCAGTCTGCCTGCCAGTCCGATTCATTCAGCAATGCCGTTTCAAAAGATGCAACCTCGCTTTCCACGGCTTCCCCACCCTGCTCCTCCCATATTTTCACTTTCCAGTAGTAAGCCTTACGGCTCTCCAAATCTTTACCATTGAACAAAACGCCCACAGACCGGGCCGATTGCACAACCCCGCTATCCCAGATATTTCCTTCGGAGCTGGCCAATTTTTCCGGCGAATCGGCAACCAACAGTTGATAAGCCTTCTGCTTGATATTCCGTTGTTCACCGGAAACTTGCCAACTGAATTGGGGCCGTGCAATAGCTATGCCCTTGGGATGCTCCGCATACTCCACCTTCAATCCCGCTACCCGCCAATCGGCCATGCACCATCCGGACGAAACCGGAGCACTCCATAAAATCATCAATAGCACAAACTGCCTTATAAAGTCTCCCACCACAATACCTAAGTTGTTCATTCGCTTTTATTCGTTTATAACCTTCAACCAATTAACTCACGCTCGCATTTACACGTTCTTTTGTACCCCCACTTTGCAAAGCAGAAAACGATCACAAAACTAAGACAGGGTAATGCGAAAGCGGATGACGTATTCACGGCATCTGCCAGCAGCCCCATCATTGGCGGAATTAAGGCACCACCCACTATGCTCATAATCATATAGGATCCTGCTTTCTTCGTCTCTTTACCTAATCCTTTCAACCCTAGTGCAAAGATGGTCGGGAACATGATACTCATACAAAAACAACTTAACATCAATGCATACAAGGATATAAACCCAAGGTTGAGCATAACCAGCACCATCGACAGCGCCGCGACCAGCGCATAAACCGTCAACAGCTTGACGGGTGACACATACCGCAGCAAGGCGGTCCCCATAAAGCGACCCGCGGTATACAATACCATCGCTGCCGAAAGATAAAACGAAGCCGTTTGATTGGTCATATCTCCTACATCATCCACCGCATAGTTTATAAAAAAGCCCCACACACCTGCCTGGGCACCGATGTAAAAAAACTGGGCAATCAAACCATACACAAAATGGCGGTATTGAAATAGTCCCTTGGATTGCCCGGCTGCTGCATCCGTTTCGTCCTCAGTTGTCGTACTTTCCATGGCAATCTCCGGGAGTTTTACCAAAGAAAACACCACAAACAGCAGCAGTACCACTCCACCAATTAACAGATAGGGCAGCCGGACAGATTCCAACCCGGAACCATTGTCCGCTGCAAACAGAACCAACCCGCCGATCAGCGGCCCCAAGACAACACCAAGCCCATTAAAGGACTGGGCGAGGTTAAGCCTGAATACGGCCCCTTCGGGAGTTCCTAATACCGTTACATACGGATTAGCGGCTGTTTCTATGATTGCCAGGCCGCAGCCAATTACAAACAGTGCGGTAAGGAAAAAACCGAACGTAGCTACCTGAGCTGCCGGATAAAATAAGAAAGCTCCCATCGCGTACAGGGATAGCCCCAGTAATATTCCGCGCTGGTAGCCGAAACGCCGTACAAAATATCCCGCCGGCAAGGCCATTAGAAAATAGGCCCCGTACACGGCAAACTGCACCAACCCCGACTGCCCCTTCGACACCTGCAACACATCCTGGAAATGTTTGTTCAGCACATCCAGCATACTGATGGCCAAACCCCACATGAAAAATAACGTGGTAACCATCACCAATGGCAGCACATACGTATGCTTACGAGGCGTAGTTATGCTCCGTACTTCGTCCTCCTGCCTTATTTGATCTATTGCCATGCCGCAGGCTGGGTTAATCCAGTCATTTTCTTCGCGTCTTCCAGCGGAACCGGCATCACCAGGTACTTGTCGGTATACGATTGGTAATCACGGATTTTTTTCCGTTCATAACTGAATTTGCCATCGGCTCCCTTGGTGATCCGCATGCCGGTAACAAAGCGGTTCGTTTCGTTGAGAATCTTCCACCGGCGTTGATCGTCAAAACGGTACTGTCCTTCCAGACAGAATTCCACACGGCGCTCATTGCGGATACGCTCGCGGATAAATTCCTGGGTATTAACAAATCCGGGTACATCCTGAAGTCTGGGCTGCAGGGCACGTTGCCGGATCACATTCAGCGCGGTCATGGCACCTTCCAAATCACCGAGTTCACACAGCGCTTCTGCCTTTTGCAAGTAAAATTCCGCCAGGCGGAAAAACACCCAGTGTGTAGGCTCATGACCTTGGCTGCCTCCCGGCCCCCAATATTTGATCTGCTTGTCCTTACCACTGTAATAGCCGGTACAGGAGCGTTGCGTTTCCTGCGAAATCACGTCGTTAAAGCCATTACGCCCACCCACAAAGGTTTCGATGATGTAAGGTTCCGTACAGTTATAGGGCACGCCGTAGTTCATCATGTTGTGCACAATATTGATGTAGAAGCGAGCATCGCGGTTAGCATACGGATCGCCGCCGGCAGCCTCGCTATAACCTAATTCAGCGGCCTCGGGCGTCACCGTTACACGGGTACGGGTAGCGTCGTCATACGTTACAGGCAAGGCACCATTTGTCATTTCAAAGGCATCCACTAACTCTTGTGTGGGCGACTCACCGCAGTTCCACATGTGGTTGATACTTGCATAGGGATAGCTGCCAACGTCTACACCATTCGCGTTATTAATATGCGAATTATCGGTCCAGGACCGCCAGATAATCTCTGTTACCGGGGTTGAAAATGCACCGATGAACAGGCGCTTGTAATCGGACATGCTCACCAAGCTGTAGTTGGGCATATTTAGTACATCCTGGGCTGCGTCAGCTGCCCGTCGCCATTTGTTTTGGTCATTTTCGGGATTATTAAGCGGACTAGCATTATATAACAATACACGGGCACGGATGGAATACGCAATGCCATTGTCCACACGGCGGGCTTCCTGCGTAGGCTGACGATCCGGCAAAACCCGCGAATTAATTACATCCAGCAACTCCTGCTCGATTTTAGAAGCCAGCTCGTCGTAAGTTGGCCGTACCAGTTCATTCCATCCCATGTAAGTCGGCTCAAATGGTTCCTCAATCCAAGGCATGGGACCGTAAAACTCCAGTAGATTCATGTAGTACCAGCAACGCAATACACGTGCTTCCGCAATCCATGTCCGCCGCTCCTGTTCGGTAATGACCGTTGACTGCGGCAGGTATTTAATGGCATTATTTGCCAACCGGATGCCTCGCCAGAAGTCGGGCCATAACTGCTCACTGGGTGAAGCCCAGGGCCAATTGATTACCGGATTGGATAAAGAAAGTGCACCGTTGTGCCATTCGTAGGCATTGTAAGTAGCTGCCCAAAATGCATTATCGGTCAAGCACTCCATCGTGTTATGAACGAATGAAATCTGATCACGGGCTTGGTAGATTTCATTGTAAGCAACATCAATCAGTCCCTTGGTACGATTGTAATTGTTCAATACTTTATCAATGGTCGTCTGACCATCCGGGGTTTTCTCCAGCACCTTTTCGCAGGCATATTGGAAAACAAGCCCCAACCCTGCTAGTAACGTTAAAATTATCTGCCTCATGACTGTTAATATTTTCGTGAAACTGCTAAAAAGACACATTCAATCCGAAGTTATACGCTTTGAAAACCGGATACAATAACTCATTATTCTGTTCAGGATCCTGGTATTTTACCGGATACCGATCAAACGTAAACAGGTTCAATCCATTAGCATAAAGCCGTATAGAAGTAGCCCCTATTCGTTTTGATAGTTGCTGTGGAAGCGTATAGCCGATCTCCGCATTTTTCAGCCGGATGTAACTTCCATCGGTATACCAGAAATCAGAAGGAAGCTTGCTGGCATTGCTGCCCGGTTCCAGGCGCGGATACGTAATCGGCAGTCCGGCATCAAATCGCTCCTGGCTCCATGCTTCCTTATGCCACTCGTTGAAATTGTAGGTTTCCCATATTCGTTGTCCGGTCAAAAGATAGCTTCTACCCGCAACTCCCTGCCACATCATGCTAAAGTCGAATCCCTTGATCTGGAAACTAAACGCTGCGCCAAATGTCCACTCGGGCATTTCAGGATTACCAATGGGTACTTGATCTTGCTCGGTAACGACTCCATCGCCGTTTGTATCCACATATTTCAGATCGCCCAATTTGGGAGTTGCTCCAATGCCTGATTGGTCGTACCAGTTCTGAATTTCGTCTTCCGAGTTAAAAAAACCGGCGGTTTTGTATCCCCATTGCTGCCCTAAGCGATAACCGGTGCTACGCAGGCGATAGGTATAATCTTCGGGAAGCAAGACTTCACTCAGGTAAAGCACCTTGTTGCGGTTAAAAGCACCATTCACTTTGATGTCAAGACGTGTATCCGGATTGAAGCTCTTTTGATAGCCACCCACGAGTTCAAACCCCTTATTTTCGATTTCACCTGCATTCACCTTCGGAATGATTCCCGAAACAAACACCCCTCCCGTTCCAAAAACTCCGGTAGGGACAAGTCCATCGGCAGGAATCAAAATATTATTACGCCTTTCATAAAAAACGTCTGCATCAAAACTGAAATCGTTGAAGAAGCGGGTTTCCAATCCGATATTGGCCTTACTGGCTTTCTCCCATTCAAGTTCGGTATTACCAATTTGCGATTCATAACTGCCGTTCCACAAAGTAAGGAACGCAAAGCGGGCTCCGTTCATGTTATCATTGCCCACTTGCCCATAAGAGGCCCTGATCTTCGCAAATGAAAGCCACGGCATCGCATCCTTTATAAAATCTTCCTCTGAGGCAACCCAGCCCACAGAGAAGGAAGGAAAAAAGCCCATTTTGTGGCCGGGTGCAAACTGTTCGGAACCGTTGTACCCAAAATTGACTTCAGCAAGATACCGGTTATCGTAGCCGTAGGTAGCACGCCCGACATACCCCACGTAATTATAAGGAAGATCGATATTGATTACCCGCTGATACCGATTAAACAGGAGCATACCCGTTACATCGTGCATGCCGAATGTACGGGAATAATTCACCGACGCATCGATATTCATCAAATTCCATTGTGATTGGGCCTGTGAGTCAGATAAAGAACTGTTTGTCATCGTCCCCGTCGGTTCATACACCACGCCGTCCGGGTCGTTCGGATCCCGTTTCGCCTCATACAGCTGGAAGGTTCTTTGCCTTATCTGCTGATTAATCGAAGTGGCATCGTAAGAAGCAACCACCTTTGCCGATAAGCCCGGCGTGATAAATTCAAGCTTTTGTTCCGCACCCAATGTTGCGGTTACCTGATTGGTTAATGTATTGCGGAAGCCCGAACGGTTCAGCATGCCGTAAGGAACATTGTTAATGTTCCCACCTTTCAAAGGAGTGGAAAGCACCTCACCGTCGGGGGTGATATCGTTGTGATAATTACTGGGGGTTTGCAGCAACGAACCGATTACAACGGAATATGCATTGACATCATCTAGGTAAGCTCCGTTGTTTGGCACTACGACCGGATCGTTCTTCTTTTGCATATAACCGCTCACGTTGAGAAACATGCTCAACGACGAATTGATATCGATGTCAAAATTAGACCGGAAGTTGACACGATTGGCCTTCGAAGAGGGATCGTAATCGTATTCATCAAATTTCTCTGTTTTGAAAATACCATCCTGAAAGAGATATCCAACCGTAGTGAAATAACGCATCCGGTCGTTTCCACCACCTACGTTCACGTTAACTCTCCGCATAGGAAATGCGTCTTTCATAAATTCATGGACAAAGTCCCGTACCGGATACAATTCCGGACGATCGCCCAACCGGTAATGCTCCAGCGCAACATCGTCATAGACCGGTGCACGCCCGTTTTGCAGCTCCACCTGATTGTATAAACGGGCATAGTCATAAGCGTTCACAATTGCCGGCAGACGGGTCGGTGCCTGAAAGGATTGTTCTGTTGTAATATCAATGACCGGTTTGCCCGAATGTCCCCGCCGGGTGGTCACCATGATGACACCATTTGCACCGCGTACACCATACACAGCGGTAGCCGAAGCATCCTTCAAAATCGAGATGGTTTCGACTTCCCGGGGATCCAATGCTGTAAAATCACGTTCCACACCGTCAACAAGCATCAGGGGTTGCTGCCCATTGATCGTGCTGCGGCCACGTATATAAAAATCCAATTGCTCACCCCCCGGAACCCCCGACCGCTGAAGTACGCTCAATCCGGGTAAACGCCCGGCTAATGCAATACCTATGTTAGAGGCAGGCGTTTGCCGCAGGGCCGTGGCTTTCATCGTCGAAATAGCAGCCACCACACTTACTTTCTTTTGAGTTCCGTAACCCACAATGACGGCCTCTTCCAACTCCGTTGCAGACCCCAGCAGTGTGACGTCAACACGCCGTTGTGTTCCCACAGTCACCTTTTCCGGTGAATACCCCACAAATGAAAAAACAAGCACCGCGTCGCCGTCTGGAACAGAAATGGTATATTGACCATTTTCGTCGGTTTTCGTACCGATCGTGGTTCCCTCGACCTGTACAGACACACCCGCAAGTGGATTACTGCTTTCATCCTTCACGGAACCTGTAACCGCGTTCTGGGCATAAAGGGAAAAATTGACTAGTGTCCCAAGAAGTAAGGTTAAGAGTAAACATCTACACATACATAACTTTTTCATAAAGGTTTAATTTAATCGTTTAGCGCAAGCCTGCCGGTCCAAGTAGCAAGCGGATACTGGTTAGCTTTATGTGGAAAAAATACCACGGGTCCTTGATACTGCATCGATTATCAGGGTTTATAATTATAAACACAAAAAAAGCCGTAAATAGCTATCCAGACCAGTACGGATTTGGCTACTATCAATACGCTTTTGACCTTGCTTAGGATTGAATCAAGCCCAGTCTGACTTGTTTGTGGTTATTTATGATAGATACCTAATATATTGGTTCGGTACTGTTGCGGGGTAATTCCCTTGATTTCTTTAAACCGGCGGTTAAAATTGGAAATGTTATTGAATCCCGCTTCAAAACAGATCTGGGTGATGCTATGCCGGTTTTCCTCCAGCAGTTGACACGCATAATTGATACGCAGGTCGTTTACAAATTCTTTAAGCGTTCGCTTGGTACGCGCTTTGAAATACCGGCAAAAAGCCGAAGGGGAAATATGCGCCTGGGTAGCAATCTCCTCCAATGCGATCTCTTTGGTGAAATTTTGAATGATATACTCATAGATGCTGCTCATCCGTACCGCATCGTGATCGTTGAGGTTATCCCAGTACCCCGCCGATGACAGGAGACCATATTCCTTTGAGGTAGACAACTCTTCCAATATTTGGAGCAATAAAATAACCCGCTTCGATCCCGTATCATCTACCAACTGTGTCATCCATTGTGCAATACGTTTTCGCGACGTACCGTGCACCAGTAAACCCCGTGTGCTTTTCTTAAGGATCGCTTGTATGGCACTCATTTCCGGAATGGCAAAAAAAGACTCACCAAAACACGACTCACTGAAGTGAACCACAATGGCATCGTATAAAAGGCCTTTATTATAACCTTTCTGTTCTTCTGCGACGGGCTCGTGCGACCAGGCGTGCGGAAGGTTGGGGCCGTAAAACACCAAATCGCCCCCTTCAAAGGTAGCAATGCTATTGCCCGCTATCCGCTTGCCATGCGGATAGTTAATATAGGCCAACTCATATTCCGAATGATAATGCCATTTTGTATCCAGCACATCAAAATAATCCTTTCTGACCTGGAAGGCTGCGCGACTACCTAATGGGGGTTTGGCATAAATGGGTTTCATTGGATATATATTTTTTTGACAGGAATTTTATAAATTCACAACTATAATGTCAATTAAATACCGAAAATAAGATAAAAAGATCAATAAAATAGCAATAAATCAAATTCGTACAGATACTGGCTAATCCAATACCATCGCTACGGTAATTTTTCGTATACCTTTAAAAAAATTTTATGACACCGTTAAACACCAGTTATAGTAGCCTTCGAATTACAGATGCGCATGTGCATTTTTGGGACCTTTCCAAAATGAGCTATCCGTGGTTGGATGACGTACCGGCCATAAAAAAAACGTTGGGACTTGCCGAATACCGGGAAGCGACCAAAGAGATACCTATTTCGAATTTGATCTTTCTTCAATGTGAATGCCTGCCCGATGAATATCAAACCGAGGTCGACTATGTGACACAGCTAGCCACACAGGACTCCCGTATCTGCGGCATTGTCGCCTATTTTCCATTGGAATCCGATCAGGCACTCGAAAAATTGAAGGCGCTCACAACGAACAAATTGGTAAAGGGCATCCGTCGGCTGGAAGAAGAATCCATCTCATTATATGGTAATCCGCGTTTCATTGCCCATATGGAGTTGTTATGCCAGCACAATCTGAGTTTTGATCTATGCGTGAAAGCCCACCAGCTACTTGCTGCGGTGAAGCTGGTAGAGGCGGCTCCGGATGTACGCTATATGCTCGATCACTTTGGCAAACCTGCTATCCGAACCAACGCGTTCTCGCAATGGAAACACCACATAACGGAACTGGCAAAAAATCCTCGTGTCCATTGCAAGCTTTCGGGCTTGGTTACCGAAGCCGATTGGGACCGGTGGACCGTGGCCGATCTCCAGCCTTATGTGGAGGTGGTCATGGAACATTTCGGACCGGCTCGCATGGCGTTCGGCGGGGACTGGCCCGTCGTGACACTCGCATCCGACTACGCGCGTTGGTTTGACACCGCCCTGCAATTGTGCCGGGGGCTCTCGCCGGATGAACTAACCCGGGTGTTTTATCAAAATGCACTTGATTTCTATCAAATTGATTCATACGATCCACATGACACAATATAAACTTTCTGCCGACTTTAGGTTGCCCTCGCATCCCCGGCCGATCGTCGTCATCGGCGCCGGAGGTATCATGGAAGAAGCCCATCTCCCGGCTTATCGAAAAGCAAACTGGCCCGTTCTTGGTATCTATGACCTACAGCCCGAAAAGGCAAAACGGGTGGCCTCGTTGTTTGAGATCCCCGAAGTACATAGCTCCTTGGATGCACTGATCCACAGCACCCCACCGGGTGCCGTATTCGACATCGCCGTACCGGCATCCCGGCTGATTGATATTCTCAGCCAACTGCCCCGGGGCTCCAACGTGATGATGCAGAAACCGATGGGCGAAACATTGGAAGAGGCCAAAGAAATTCTCCGCATCTGTGAATCCAAACAGTTCACAGCCAGCGTGAATTTCCAGATGAAATTGATTCCCTCCATCATTGCTGCCAAACACCTCATCGACCAGGGTGCCATCGGCGATTTGCATGATATGGAAATACGGATGAATATCTATCATCCCTGGGAGCTGTGGGAGTTTCTATTCGGTATCCCCCGCATGGAAATGCTTTACCACAGCATCCACTATATGGACATGATCAAATACTTCTTGGGAATGCCGAAGCAGATTTATGCCAAAACGTTCCAGCATCCCAAACAGATGCAATTGGCTTCCACCCGTTCCATCATTGTTTTCGACTACGACAGGCCCATCCGTGCATTTGTCAATACCAATCATGGGCATGACTTCGGATTGGAACACCAGGATTCTTTCGTGAAATGGGAAGGAACGAAAGGTGCAATCAAGGCAACACTGGGAAAAAACATCAATTTTCCGAAAGGTGAAGCGGATCATTTTGCGTATTTCCTTTCGGAACATCCGGACAAGGGTTGGGTGGAAGAACCTATTCCCGGTGCCTGGTACCCCGATGCCTTCATGGCCACCATGGCCGATTTGCAATGCGCCATTGAAGATCCCGATGCTGCCCACATTACCTCGGTGAAACACGCTTATGATACCATGCGCCTCGTAGAAGCCGCGTATTTATCAAACGATGGAGGTGGTACGATCCTTCCCGAATAACCCCTGTTTAGCAATTACTAACATACTACTAAGTACTTAATGGATACTGTATTAAATAAATTTAGCCGTAAACTTACTGAAAACGAAGACCAGCCAGGCTCACGGGCCATGCTGCATGCCATCGGCTTGGACGAACGGACCATCAAGCTGCCGCAGATAGGCGTTGCCAGTGCGGGCTGGGCAGGAAATCCGTGCAACATGCACCTCAATGACCTCGCGGCGATTGTCACCGACGCGCTCAAAACGGTCGACTTGAACGGACTCACCTTCAACACCATCGGTGTAAGCGATGCCATCAGCATGGGCACCTTCGGCATGAACTTCTCACTGCCCTCGCGCGACCTTATTGCGGATTGCATCGAAACCGTTATGGGTGGCCAATGGTATGACGGGCTGGTCACCATCATGGGATGCGACAAAAACATGCCCGGAGCGGCAATTGCCATGGGACGGCTTAACCGTCCTGCACTGATGATTTATGGCGGAAGTATTCATTCCGGCCGGCACAAAGGAAAAAAAATCAATGTTCTTTCCACGTTTGAAGCCTATGGCGCTAAGGTGGCGGGCCTCATAGATGAGGAAGAGCTGAGTCAGATTATCCGCAACGCATGCCCCGGTGCAGGCGCATGCGGCGGCATGTATACGGCGAACACCATGTCTTCATCCATCGAAGCACTCGGTCTCTCACTCCCCTATAGCTCGTCCAACCCCGCTACCAGCGACGAAAAGAAGCAGGAATGCGTTGCGGCCGCAGCAGCGATCAAAAACCTGCTCCAATTGGATTTGAAGCCGCGTGACATCGTTACCCGCAGGTCGCTGGAAAATGCACTGGTGGTCGTGATGGCATTAGGCGGTTCCACCAATGCCGTTTTGCATTACCTGGCCATCGCACAGGCTTTTGGCCTTCCCCTAACATTGGATGATTTCCAGTACATCAGTAACCATACGCCACTGATTGCCGACTTGAAACCAAGCGGCAAATACATGATGGAAGACGTACACGATAGTGGCGGTACACCCGCCGTGTTAAAAATTCTGTTGGAAGAAGGACTGCTTGACGGCGACTGCCTGACCGTTACCGGTAAAACACTTCGTGAAAACCTCGAAGACATTCAGCCCTGGAACAACGAGCTGAATATTCTGACGCCGCTGGATAAACCCCTGAAACCTACCGGGCACTTACAAATCCTCTATGGAAACATCGCCCCCCAAGGTGCCGTAGCGAAGATAACCGGCAAAGAAGGTGAGTTCTTCGAAGGTACGGCAAGGGTATTCGACAGCGAAGATGAAACCGTCGACGCCGTAAAGAAAGGGCTAATCCGCAAAGGAGACGTGATCGTCATTCGCTATGTGGGGCCCAAAGGTGGTCCCGGCATGCCGGAGATGCTGAAGGTGACCGCTGCCATCATGGGTGCGGGCCTCGGCAAGGAAGTGGCACTGATTACGGACGGCCGCTTCTCGGGTGGCACACACGGATTTGTCGTGGGCCACATTTCACCGGAAGCGGCAGAAGGAGGACTCATTGCACTGCTAAAGGACGGCGATACGCTGACCATCGATGTCCGCAACAATCGGGTAGATGCCAAACTGAGCGAAGACGAAATCAGTCTGCGGCGGTCACAATGGACCAAGCCTGTTCCGAAAATCACCCAGGGTGTATTATTCAAGTATGCGCAGATGGTATCATCCGCATCCATCGGATGTATCACTGATAGCAAAATCACGGCATAAAACGAGCGGACCGGTCAATCCTTCAGCTGTAATACAGCTACCACCGGACGGTGATCAGACGCATAGGTTTCTGCCACAACCCGGTGTTCGGTCACACGCATCGCTGAAGATGGGCGATAAAAAACATAGTCGATAATTCGGTTGGGAGTTGTTACAGGAATCGTCCCCGGGCAATTGTCTCCTACGCAGGTCCGGCGGAATGCCTGATCCATGATTTCGATGGGTTCGCTTCCCACTACATCATTGAAATCGCCGGCCACGATCACCGGGTAATTGTCTTTCGTAAAGGATTCCACAATTTTTTGTGCCTGCAAAGAACGATGCTGTGTAGCCAGATCAAGATGTGTGCTGGCAACTATCAGCATTTGGCCATCCGACAGTTTCACTTTGACAGCTGCGACAGCCCTGGGTTCGGCGTTAAGGCCGGGTGCCATGGGCAATGCAAAACCCAGTGTATCTTCAATCGGAAACCTCGAAAGCACGGCAATACCGTATTCACCGCCTTCATAGTCGATAGCTTTCCTGAAATAATAGTGCATATCGGTCAATTCTGCCAGCGCTTTTGCCTGGTGCAGATCCTTGCCCGACCGGCGCGTATGCACATCCACTTCCTGCAGGGCCACCAAATCTGGCGACTCGTTTCGGATGACCTTGGCGATCGCTTCAACGTCAATCAAATCTGGCTGACTGGGCGGATTGCAATGGTGAATGTTATAAGCCATTACTTTCAATTCGGGACCTTTCCATTCCTGCCCCGGTGCCGATTGACCTTCAATTGGTTCTACATCATTTTTGGCGGACACCAACAAGGTCACCACAAGGATTGGCAGATAAACAATGTATTTCAGCAGTTGTCGACGGAATATCATACGATGTATTAAAAAATGCACAAAAACCTGCTAGTATGCTCCCCTGCAAAGCTATCATTTTTTAATTATTAACCGGATTCTCTAAACAAAACCTGACACCATATGTTTTTACACATATATACCGGTTATTGCCATGAAAGTTGCTCTTCGAATCAAACCAGCACTGTCGTGCATCTTTTTGTTTAGCCTAGTGGCGGGATGCATGGCCCAGGTCACCGAGACCCGAAGCGAATTGGACAAACGCGTGGAAAAATTCCTGACAGAAAAACGGTCGGCATGGCAGGACCTCAATGTGCCGTATGAAGACGGGAAGGTACTGCATGATCTCATCGTAAACAACCACTATCAGTCTGCACTGGAAATCGGTACATCCACAGGTCATTCTACCGTTTGGATTGCCTGGGCACTCAGCAAAACGGGCGGTAGGCTCGTCACCCTTGAAATCGACGAAAACAGGCAACGGGAGGCCATCGAAAACCTAAAATTCCTGGGGCTGGCTGATCTTGTGGATTTCCGGCTGGGCGATGCCCATCAGCTGGTAAAGGGAGTGGAGGGGCCGCTCGATTTTGTCTTTTCGGACGCAGACAAGGACTGGTACATCCAATATTTCAAAGACGTTGACCCAAAACTCAAAACAGGCGGTACCTTCACCACCCACAACGTGCTGCAATCCATCGGCGGCATAAAGGAATATATGGATTTTGTGAGCAGCCAGCCGGGCTACGAAACCACGGTAGACCGGTCGAGCAATTCAGGTATCGCGATCAGCCGGAAAAAATAACTGTAATCTTTCAAACTCCAAAAAATACAGGATATTATTTAACCCATTAATAATATTCAGGTAATGTTTATTCATCACATTTGTGTGCAATATGGTATACACATTAGAATTAACCATTTGCATCATCATCCTGTGTCTCGGTGGATTGTCTTATTTAGTTACCAAATACATCGACGTGCGGTTTGAAGAGGGAGAAGATTAAGTAATACCCGCAGCCTATGAACAAACGGGAAGTAGATCTGGTCGTCCTATCAGACGTACATTTGGGCACCTATGGATGCCACGCCAAAGAACTGCTACGGTATCTGAAGAGCATCAAACCCAAAAAAATCCTTTTGAATGGGGACATCATCGATATTTGGCAATTCAGCAAACGCTACTGGCCCGAATCGCACATGAAGGTAATCCGGAAAATCCTCAAGTTCGTAGCCGAAGGAGTTCCGGTGATTTACCTGACCGGCAACCACGATGAGATGCTACGTAAATTTGCCGATTTCCAATTGGGGTCACTGACCATCACCAATAAACTGTCCCTGCGTGTCGGGAAAAAACGCGCATGGGTTTTCCACGGCGACATTTTCGACGTCACCATGCAACATTCCAAGTGGCTTGCGCGCCTCGGTGCCATTGGATACGACACCCTGATCTTGCTCAATAGCCTGGTTAATTGGATCCTGATGAAATTGGGCCGGGAAAAAATGAGCCTGTCAAAAAAAATCAAAAACAGCATCAAAAATGCCGTTAAATTCATCAATGATTTCGAAGTAACGGCCGCCACATTGGCCATTGAAAAGGGGTATCAATATGTCATCTGTGGCCACATACATCAACCCGAAATCCGGCAGATCGAAACCGAAAAAGGAATGGTAACCTATCTTAATTCCGGCGATTGGGTGGAAAACCTTACCGCACTTGAATATCACAAAGGAAATTGGCAGGTATACCGCTACCAAGCAGCCGACTACCTCACTGCCGATCTGGATCCAGATACATCAGACAATGACAGCCTGGACAGTAAGCTCGATATCCGCCGGTTACTCGACCTGCTTAAATCGGAACCGATGGCTTAGATAGTGGATAATGGATAGTGGATAGTGGATAATGGATAATGGATAATGGATAATGGATAATGGATAATGGATAATGGATAGTGGATAGTGGACAACTGTCAATTATCAACTATCAATTGTCAATTATTAACTGTCAATTATCAAAATTTACCACTATAATTGCAGCGTGATTAATCAGTTTCGGAAATACACGCCGTTAAACATCCTGCTATTATCCGTGACGGGCCTTGTACTGTGCCTGGGTGTGTTTATGCATTTACCGAGAAACCTGATGCCGGTCTTTTTTGAACCCGCCATTGCCAATTTCACAGGCAAGCTTTCTCCGGAAAACATTACCCCGCAAGCCAACGTATTAATCACGTTGGTACTCACCATCTTTCAAGCCCTGTTGATTAACCGGACGGTCAATCGCTTCAACTTGGTAGGCCGATCGAGCTTTCTGCCAGCGCTGCTGTACATGACCCTGGCCAGCCTCTTCCTGCCATTCCTGGTGCTATCGCCGATTCTCATTTGCAACTTCCTTTCCATATGGATGCTGGATAAATTATTCAGCATCTACCGACACGCCGAAATCAAGCCATTGATGTTCGACTTGGGCATGATTGTCGCATTGGGAAGTCTGGTATATTTTCCCTTCATTGTCATGCTGCTATTGCTCTGGTGCAGCCTGATCATTTTTCGTCCCTTCAACTGGCGTGAATGGCTGGCCGCGCCGATCGGCTTTGCTACGGTCTATTTTCTATTGGGTGTGGTATACCTCTGGTTTGACCGGATGGCAGAATTTTATGAAATCTGGCTCCCGCTGGCTTATCCCTTCCCAACATCCGTACACATCGATATCTACGACTACCTGGTATTGCTTCCCGTAATCTTTATCCTCGTATTGTTTTTCCTTTCGCTGCGTCAGAATCTCTTTAAAAGCGTTGTGCATATCCGTAAGTCGTTTCAATTGCTTTTCTGCATGTTTATGCTCGCTGTTGTATCTTTTTACCTCAATGCAGATTGGTCCATAAGCCATTTTCTTTTGGCGGTTCCCCCTATCGCCATTTGCATGACGTATTATTTTAACTACGCAACCACGAGATGGTTCTATGAAAGCGTTTACGTCCTTTTGGTCCTCACAATCATCTATTTTCAGTTTTTCTAAGCAATTTATAAACAGCGTTTTAACCTTTTTTAACAAAAAGGGTATCCTGTGGCAACTAAAAATTAGATAGCTTTGCATACATTTTTAATTTACAGCGTTGCATGAAGTTTGGTGTCGTTATATTTCCGGGTTCCAATTGCGATGAGGACATCATCTATGTATTGGAACACATTATGGGACAAGAAGTGGTCCGCCTGTGGCACAAAGACCACGACTTACAGGGTGCGGAATTTATCGTGTTGCCGGGAGGATTTTCGTATGGCGACTATTTGCGTTCCGGTGCCATCGCACGTTTCTCCCCCATCATGCAGGAGATTATCGCCTATGCAAACAACGGAGGTTACCTCTTAGGCATCTGTAATGGCTTCCAGATATTAGCCGAGGCGGGCTTGGTACCCGGAGCACTGTTACACAACCGGCAACGGAAATTTATTTGCGAAAACATATACTTAACCCCTCAAACCACCCACTCCCTGATTACCTCACAAATGGAAACCGGACGTGCCTATAAAATTCCGGTTGCGCATGGTGAGGGAAATTATTTTGTTGACAACGATACGCTGAAGTCCCTACATGACAACGACCAAGTATTACTCCGTTATTGTGATGCGGCGGGTCACGTAACCGACGCGGCAAACCCCAATGGATCTGTAGAAAACATCGCCGGCGTATGTAACCGTGCGCGGAATGTATTTGGCATGATGCCACATCCGGAACGTGCCGCGGATAACCTATTGGGCAATACGGATGGGTTGGTTATTTTCGAGTCCATTCTCTCCACGGCTTTATCGCATCCGATTTAATGACGCACATGCAGCATCACTTCCCCATTCCAAAGTACCCGAACATTATCATGCAGCATACCCTGAAAGCTTTTGTTTTTCTTGCCTTCCTTTTGTCAAGCACCCTGATATACGGTCAGCGTTCTACCACCAGTTCTCCTTATTCGCGTTTTGGTTTGGGAGAGATCCGTGGGGATCTGTTACCTCAAACACGGGCGATGGGCGGTATTGCAACCGGCGTACGTTACCTGAGCGGCTATGGCAACATCAATGTAGGCAATCCGGCATCCTACTCCGCTTTGGGACTTACCACAGTAGATGTCGGTGTATTTGGAAATGTCACACAATTGAGCCGAAGCCAGCTTTCTGAAAATTCCTACAATTTCGCACTCAGCCACATCAACTTCGGTATCCCATTGGGGCGCCCCGGCGGCATCAGCTTCGGCATCATGCCTTTTTCGGATGTAGGGTTTAGTTATGCCATCCCCGGATCCATTGATACCACAGACATCCGGACCGTATATGCAGGAGCCGGAGGAGCCACGAAAGCGTATTTAGGCTACGGAATCCAATTAAACAAAAATTTCAGTGTAGGAGCCAATGTATCCTACCTCTTCGGTACGCTGAACAACATCCGATCCATTGAATTTCCAAACGATGTGGGCGGCCTCAATGTGCGGATAGACAGTAGTCAGTACATCAAGGGGTTCAGTTTTGATTATGGGGCCCAATATTTCCAGCCACTTGGCAACAACCTAAGCCTGACCATCGGCTATACCGGAACCGCGGGTAATCCACTTAACACCACGGCATCACGTGTTGTAACCCGTACTCCAACCAGTGTGAAAGACGATTTTGAAAACCTACCTGTTGATTCCATTGATACGTACGAAGGTCAAAAACAACAAATCAGCATGCCAATGAAGCACAGCGTGGGTTTCAGCTTTGCGAAGGGCAATCATTGGATGATCGGTGGCGATTTCAATTATGCAAAATGGAGCGATTTCCGGATCGGTGGAGACAATCCGGGACTCACAGACAGCTATGGTTTTTCCGTCGGCGGCCAGATCACTCCGGATATCACCTCGGTGAATTACTTGGGCGTAGTGGATTACCGGCTCGGTTTTAAATATAACAAGTCTTACATCAACATCGCTAATCAGGATATCAAGCAAATGGCATTGACGGTAGGTTTTGGTTTTCCCCTGCCTTCCCTGTTCGGAACATCCTTTTATAAAATCAATTTCTCGACCGAATTTGGTCAGATGGGTACCCTGTCCAACAACCTGGTGCGCGAGCGCTACATTAACTTCAACTTAGGGTTTACGCTCAACGAACGTTGGTTCAGGCGCAACCGTTATGATTAGCGATTGGATTTAGGATGGTCAGTGATGCGGTTAATTGGCAGAAATATCTTTCGTTTTGCAGCGTGTGCCTGCATCGGCACCCTACTGTTTTCATCCTGTGAAACCGACCTGAAGGAAGTGGACCGGATAGCCGCCATTCAGGCCGAAGAACCGGTAGACATCTCCCAGCAGGTCACGGTCGTCTACAGCGATTCCGCACTGGTAAAGGCAAAAATGACCGCGCCCGAGATGCGGCATTATAACGTAGAAAAACCGTACTACGAATTCCAAAAGGGAGTTACCATCGTCTTTTTTGATGAAAATGGGGTGGAAACCCAACGCATCACATCCAACTATGCTATCCAGAAGGAGGCCGAAGAGCTGACCGAATTCCGGGATAATGTGGTCATTACGCGGGCGGATGGTTCCGTTATCAAAACGGAAGAACTCATCCACGATCAGAAAGCCAACACGTTTTATAACCATGTGCCTATTGAAGCATATTTTAAAGACGGACGTGGAAACTTCATGGGATCCTCTTTCCATTCAGATGGGAACTTTGAAAATATTGAGGTGCAGAATTCAACCGGCCTCTATATCTTTGAAGACGGAAAAGGGCCGATGTTCCGTTAGCATACCATGCAATTTATCAAGTTTTTACTCTTTTTTTGATAAAAGTTGTATCTTGCGCCTCATTTTGAAAAAGGGTGCACAATCACCTGAAAAGACAAGATAGTATCAATATAAAATAACAGCTTAAAGAAACAGTTTTAGATAGGTTATGGGATTTATGAATTACTTGCGCAACCGGGCGGGCTTGGTGATCGTCATTTTTATCGGTTTCGCGATTTTCGCGTTTTTATTGGGAGACGTGATCAACTATGGCACACCCTTTTGGGCACGCCATCAGAATCAGGTGGGTAGCATCAACGGAGAAACCATCGATATCAATGAATTTAACGCGCAGGTAGACCAAACTTCGGAAATGTTCCGCCAGCAGATGGGCGGGGGTACGCTGAACCCACAAATGAAATCCTATGCCGTTCAACAAGTATGGGGTCAATACCTGAACCGTGAATTATTGAAAAATGAAGTCGGACGTATTGGTCTGACTGTAGGTAAAACTGAACTGAATGACCTGGTTCAGGGAGATAATCCTTCCATGCAAATCCAACAGGCATTCCGCAATCCGCAAACCGGTCAATTTGACCGTGGCCAACTCAATGGTTTCATCTCACAGGTGGGTACGTTGCCTCCGGGGCATGAAGCGCACGCACAATGGGATGCACTGCTGCAAAGCGTGATGGATGAACAGTTGAGCACCAAGTACACCAACCTGATCAATAACAGCATTTACGTAACGGCGTTGGAAGCCAACGAAGAGTACAGCCAACGGAATAAATTAGCCAATTTTGAATATGTTTTGCTGGATTACGAGTCGGTACCGGACAGTTCAGTGACCCTCTCCGATCAGGACTACAAAGCGTACTACAACGAAAACAAAGGAGTATTCAAAAACGAAGAAGAAACACGCAACCTCGAATATGTCGTATTTGACGCAAGCCCCACAGCCCAAGATACAGCACGGGTCCGGACGACCATCGAAGAGCTGAAAGCCCAACTCGCCGAATCGACCACCGACTCCCTCTTTGCCGCCGTCAATTCGGACACCAAGTACCCCTATATTTTCCGCAAACAAGGTGAATTCAGTCCGGCATTGGATACATTGGTATTCCGTGCGCCGGTTGGCACAACAGTAGGGCCGGTATTAACGAATGGCCGGTTTGAAATTGCGAAGATCATTGATACGAAAGTGGGGCCTGACTCGGTCAAAGCCAGCCATATCCTGCTTAACCCGGCCACTGAAGGCGGCATGGACAAAGCCAAAGCCAAGGCCGACTCCATTAAAGGACTTATCGAAAAAGGAGAGAGTTTCGCCGCATTGGCCGTTCAGTTCAGTGTAGACGAGGGCAGCAAAATAAATGGCGGTGAACTCGGTACATTCGCCCGCGGAATGATGGTTCCCGCATTTGAAAATGCTGCATTTGACGCCAAAAAGGGAGATGTTGTGGTAGCAAACTCCCAATTCGGTATTCACATCATCAAGGTAGAAGATCAGATCGGTTCGTCGCGCGTGGTGAAAGCTGCTGTAATCGACAAACAGATAAACAGCGGAAAGGAAACCATGAATGCCGCTTACAACAAAGCAACCCAGTTCTTCGGCGCGCTTAATAAGAACAATTTCCAGGAAGTTGCCACACAGCAGGGTGTTTCGGTATTGAAAGCAGATAACATCACCGCCATGGAGACGATGCTGATGGGTACGGAAGTGCCGCGCGAGTTAGTCCGCTGGGCTTTTGAAGCCGACAAGGGCGATGTTTCCGACAAAATCTACGAATCGGAAACCAAATACGTAGTTGCCCGGGTTACGGGTATCCGTGAAAAGGGCCAATTACCGCTGGAAGCGGTAAAAAGTGAAATTGAGCCGATTGTACGCAACCGTGTAAAGGCCAAAAAACTGATTGCGCAGGTTGCCGAAGCTGCCAATGGGGCAACCACCATCGCTCAAATCGGAGAAAAACTAGGAAAAGCACCTGCATCTGCTGAAAATATCGTGTTCGCAAATCCCGTTATTCCGGGGGTTGCCCAGGAAAATGCCGTCGTAGGTACCGTATTCGGCTTACAGCCCAAACAACCCTCAAAACCCATCCGAGGTTCGCAGGGTGTATACGTAGTGGAGGTAACCGGTTTTGTAAATCCGGAAGCGCCGGGTGATCTGAGCGCCCAGAAAAAGCAGATGACTCAGGCCCAGGTACAGCGCACTTGGTCCCGCGTATTCCGTGCGTTGCAGGACAAGGCCGATATCGTAGACAACCGGGCGAGGTTCTTTTAACGGAACCATCAGTCATATTTATTTCGTAACTTTGTATCCGGATGGTTAACAACGCCATCCGGATTTTTGTTATGGAAATACAAGAAACCATTATCAATAAAGTGGCACAAAGTGGCTTGGTTACCGTAGACCTTGCCCGCTTTGCTCCGCAGGGTGAACGCGTGGTATACGATATGAAAGATAATTTATTCCATGGCCTTATCCTGCGCGAGAAGGAATTCAGGGAATTTGTAAAAACACACGACTGGTCGCAGTATACCGATAAATATGTGGCCATCACCTGCACGGCAGATGCGATCGTTCCCACATGGGCTTATATGTTGCTGGCTAACCGGCTGGAACCTTACGCAAAAGACATTGTGTTTGGCGACCTGAATACCTTAGAGACGGTATTGTACGAACGTGCACTGTCCAAGCTGGACATGGAGGCCTACCGGGATCAACGTGTGGTTGTTAAAGGTTGTGGCGACGTTCCCATTCCCGAATCGGCCTTTGTCAAATTTACCACCCAACTGAGTAAAGTAGCGAAAAGTATTCTATACGGAGAACCTTGTTCCACGGTTCCCGTTTTTAAGCGTAAGGCCTGACACATGACCAAAAGCGGCGTTCTATTGATAAACCTTTTTTTGGGTCTGGTGTTCTTTGCCCAGGGGCAAACCCTTCCTTTCCTGAAAGAACCGGCATTCAAAGCTGGCGAGGAGTTGCACTACCGCCTGCGTTATGGGGTCATTTCGGCTGCTGTGGGCACACTTAAGGTCGAAGATTCAAAAATCAAATTCAGCAGCCCGCACTCCTTCCACCTGACTGCACGGGGCCAAACCTCCAAAGCATTCAGTGTTTTTTATACCGTAGACAACCGTTACGATTCGTACATTGATTCACAGACGTTTCTGCCACATTATTATACAGAAAACATACGGGAAGGAAATTACCGCCGTACGGATATCGTTCGGTTTGATCACCGCAACCAAACCGTACAGGGAAACAAAGGAACCTTTAAGAGCCAATCTGCCCAGACATTCGATCTGCTTTCAGCTTACTATTTTTCCCGTAACCTCGATCTGACGAATGTGAAACCGGGGCAGTCTTTCAAAATGACCTATTTCCTTAATGATGAGATCGCCACGTTAGGTATTGAATACATTGGAATAGAAAGCATAAAAACCCCTATCGGCACGTTAGAGTGCTTGAAATTCAGTCCCGAGATAACACCCGGCCGGATCTTCCGGAAAGACAGCCGACTGTACCTTTGGGTTACCAACGACGGCAATCGCATTCCGGTAAAAGCACAGGTCGAGATATTAATTGGCTCTGTGACGTTGGAACTTGCCGACGCCGAGGGGCTGAAATATCCCTTGGGCGAAAAATTAGCCGGTGTATCCAAATAGTAACCCGCCATGATGATTGAAGTAGGTCCCGTATTGGTCAGTGAGGAGTTAATCAAAGAAGAGTTTGTATGCAACCTCGGCAAATGCCATGGTGCCTGCTGTGTAGAAGGCGATGCAGGGGCACCGCTGCAGCGGGATGAACTGGCGGTACTCGCTTCGGTGTATCCCAACGTAAAACCCTACATGACCGAAAAGGGCATCGCAGCAGTGGAGGAACAGGGCACGCATGTTGTCGACGTGGATGGCGATCTCACCACGCCGTGTGTAGACGGCAATAAAGAATGTGCATACGTCACCTGGGAAAACGGCATTACCAAATGTGCGATTGAAAAAGCCTATGAACGCGAGGAAATCAACTGGAAAAAACCCATTTCCTGTCATCTTTATCCCATCCGGACCACCGCCTACCCCGAGTTTGACGTGCTGCATTACGACCGCTGGCATATCTGCCATTCGGCTTGCTCGCTGGGCAGGGAACTGAAAGTGCCGGTCTATGCATTCCTTAAAGAACCGCTCATCCGTAAATACGGACAGAAGTGGTACGATGAGTTAGAAGAATCCATCGCACTGCTATAGGTTATTGTGGAATATCTTAGTATCTTGCGCCGGTTTTACGCACATGCTCAAACTAAGCGAAATACAAAAACCCATTGCCAACGAGTTGGCAATTTTTGAAGATAAATTCAAAGAGTCGATGCGGAGTTCCGTTCCGTTGCTCGACCGCATTACACATTATATCGTTAAGCGGAAAGGCAAACAAATGCGCCCGATGTTTGTCTTTTTTTCAGCAGGGTTGTGCGGGAGCATCAACGATGCTACACACCGTGGCGCCGCTTTGGTGGAGTTACTCCATACCGCAACCCTGGTACATGACGACGTAGTGGACAATGCGAACGTGCGGCGCGGCTTCTTTTCGGTAAACGCCTTATGGAAAAATAAAATTGCCGTGCTTGTCGGGGATTTTTTGCTTGCTAAGGGACTGTCGCTTTCAATCCGTAATCACGACTTCAGTTTACTCGAAATCGTTACCCATGCTGTGGAACAGATGAGCGAAGGCGAATTACTTCAAATTGAGAAAGCCCGTCGGATGGACATCGAAGAAGCCGTCTATTTTGAAGTCATCCGCCAAAAAACAGCATCACTCATCGCCTCCTGCTGCGCGTGTGGTGCGGCATCGGCCGGAGCCGACGCATCGATGATCGACCAGATGCGGCAATTCGGGGAGAAAGTAGGCATCGCCTTCCAGATTAAAGACGACCTATTTGATTTCGGTATCGATGACGTGGGCAAACCGCTGGGAAACGATATCAAAGAGAAAAAGATTACCCTGCCACTGATTTATGCATTGAAGCAGGTAAGCAAGTCCGAAAAACGATACATTATCAATTTGGTAAAAAACCACAGTGAAGACCCGAAAAAGGTGCATGAGGTCATTGCATTTGTAAAAGCAAATGGAGGGATGGAATACGCGGCGTCAAAGATGCTGGCATATCAACAGGAAGCATTTGATATTCTGACCCGTTTTCCTGCGAACAGCCATCGCAACGGGTTGGAGCAATTGGTAAGATACACAACTGAACGAAATAAATAACATGAGCAACGAACTTTTATTCTTTGGTGGCTTTTTAATCTTTATCGTGCTCATGCTGGCCATTGACCTAGGGCTTTTCAGCAAAAGCGATAAAGCGGTAAGTCTTACGCAAGCCGCCATCATGAGTGCCGTGTGGGTAACCTTCGCGCTGGTATTTTACGTAGTGCTGCGCATATGGGGGCATGAGCTGCACGATGTCCACGACTTCACCCGATTGGCTGAAATCACCCAGAAGCACCTGCATAACATCCGCCTGATACCGGACGATTTTGCCGCCAGCCTGATCATCTATAAAAATAACCTGGCGCTGGAATACCTCACGGGCTATGTGGTCGAATACGCCTTATCCGTAGACAATATCTTTGTGATGGTTTTGATTTTCAGCTCATTCGGAGTGCCCGCAAAATATTACCATAAAGTATTAGTTTGGGGCATCATCGGTGCCATCATCCTGCGTTTTCTATTTATATTTCTCGGCGCTGCACTGATCAGTCAGTTCGGGTGGATACTCTACATCTTTGGCTTTTTCCTGGTCTACACGGGAATCAATATGTTCCTGCACCGGAGCGAGGAAGAAGAAATTGACCCCCAGAATCATACGGTGGTGAAATTCGCTTCCAAATATTTTTCGGTATACCCCACTTTCGTCGGGGGGGATTTTTTTCACAAAGAAGCAGGCAAAAAGTATATTACCCCACTTTTCCTCGTATTGCTGGTTATTGAATTTACCGATCTAATTTTTGCAGTGGATTCCATTCCGGCTATTTTTGCCGTGACGAAAGACCCGTATATCGTCTTTTTCTCCAATATCTTTGCCATCTTAGGGTTGCGATCGATGTTTTTCCTACTGGTCAACATCATCCACAAGTTTCATTACCTCAAAACCGGTCTGTCGTTTCTATTGGTGTTTATCGGGGCCAAGATGTTGCTGCACCATTGGCTGGACGAGTGGGGCTTTACCACGTCGCATTCCCTGATTGTGATTGTCTCTATTCTCGCCGTCAGCGTAATAGCGTCATTGGTTTTCCCGAAGAAAGCAAAAACCGGGTAACCTTTTTAGATCAGCGGTAACGGACATCCTGTATATCCGGTGTCCGCTCAAACACCTGCTTGGCATACGGGCAAAGTGGTAATATCTTGAGGTTGTTTTCGCGAGCAAACGCGACCGCAGCCATTACCAATTGCTTCCCGATTCCTTTTCCCGAAAAATCCGGTTTCACCTCGGTATGGTCGATGATAAACTTATGATCCCCCGCCCAGGTGTAGGTCATCAAGCCTGCCTCTTCGCCATCAACCCATGCGCTGAATTGTCCTTTTTTGCCGTTGTCGTCTCGTTGGATTTCCATGTTTGCTATGTTAAGGTTGTTCTTGGTAAGAAGTCCCGGTGTTCTGAAATAAAAATGCCCATTTATCCGTCTGCTCGGCAATGACCATTGCCGTCGGCTTGCCTGCCCCGTGTCCTGCCTTGGTCTCGATGCGGATCAGCACCGGATTTGTTCCAGCGTGGTATTCCTGCAGACGCGCCGCAAACTTAAAGGAATGTGCGGGCACCACCCGGTCGTCGTGGTCGGCAGTAGTGACCATTGTAGCCGGGTAAGCTGTCCCGTCTTTCAACGCATGATAAGGCGAATACGTGTACAAGTAGTGAAACATCTGTTCGTTGTCATCAGCGGTGCCGTAATCAAACGCCCAACCGGCTCCGGCCGTAAACTTGTGGTAGCGCAGCATGTCCAACACCCCGACTGCCGGGAAGGCCACTTTAAATAACTCAGGCCGCTGTGTCATCACTGCCCCCACCAACAGGCCACCGTTTGAACCGCCTGCAATACCCAGTTTTTCCGAAGAAGTGTACTTTTCGTTGATCAGGTATTCCGCAGCGGCAATAAAATCGTCAAACACATTTTGCTTCTGAAACTTTGTGCCGGCCAGGTGCCATTTCTCGCCGTACTCTCCTCCACCCCGCAGGTTGGCCACCGCATATACGCCTCCCTGTTCCAGCAGGATGATATTAGACGTGCTGAAAGAGGGTGTCAGGCTGATGTTAAATCCGCCATACCCATACAACAGGGTTGGGTTATTTCCATTCAGTTCCAGCCCCTTCTTATGCGTAATGATCATGGGAATTTTGGTGCCGTCTTTTGAGGTATAGAAAACCTGCTTGGATTCGTATTTGGTCGGGTCGAAATCCACTCCGGACGCTCTGAACAGTGTTGACTTGCCGGAAGCAATGTCATACTTGAAAATCGTGGGTGGGTATACATACGATGTAAAGGAATAATATAATTCCGTTTCTGCCCTTTTGGCTCCGAAACCGCTGGCAGACCCTACATCCGGTAATTCGATGGTCCGTTCCAGTTTACCCGACCGATCGAATTGCTGTACCAATGAGGTTGCATCTTTTAGGTAACTTGCGAAAATCTTTCCCCCACCTGTACCTGGCTCCAGCACGTTTTCGGTTTCGGGGATCAGGTCAACCCAGTTTTCCGGCTTAGGATTGGCTGCATCTACCGTTACAATTTTCCCATTCGGTGCATTTAAGTTGGTATAAATGAAAAGTGTTGAGCCGTCGTTATCGATGATTGCATGATCCTTCTCAAAATTATCCACCACGTTCACGATCGGACTACCTGCGCTGGAAAGATCCTGGATGTACAGTTCGCCACCGCTGGTGGTATTCGCCGCCGTGATAACCAGAAACCGCTCATCTTCGGTTAGGTATCCTCCGATGTAACGGCGGGGCGTGCTGGCTCCGCCAAAGACCAACACATCGTTATCCTGTGGCGTATTGAGCTTGTGGAAGTATAATTTATGCTGGTTGGTGATGCCGGAGAGCGTGCTCCCTTCCTTGGGTTTGTCATAGCTGCTGTAATAAAACCCATCGTTGCCGCGCCATGCCAAGCCGCTGAACTTGACATCCTTCAGTGTATCGCCCACAATGGACTTATCTTCCGCCCGGATGACCACCACTTTGCGCCAGTCGGATCCACCCTCGGATAGCTGATAAGCCACTAAGCTGCCATCTTTACTGAATGCAATACCAGCCAATGACGTGGTACCGTCATCGGAAAATTTATTGGGATCCAGAAAAACTTCCACCTCACCATTGTCTCCTTTTTGGCGATACAGTACGCTTTGGTTTTGCAATCCGTCATTTTTATAAAAATAGGTGTAGTCTCCCTCTTTGAAGGGTGCGGAAAACTTTTCGTAGTTCCACAATTTCTCCAATCGCTTATAAATTGCATCACGGAAGGGGATCTGTTCGAGGTAGTTGTTGGTCACCTTGTTTTCGGCTTTCACCCACGCCTTGGTATCGGCTGCGGTATCATTTTCGAGCCAACGATACGGATCGGGCACTTCGGTACCGAAGTGGTTGTCCACTACATTCCCCTTTTTGGTTTCAGGATAAGGTAATAATGTCATATTTGGTGCAGGGTCAATCGTTTTTTTTTGTTCATGGCAAGCGGTGGCAACCAGCGCTGCCAGCACAAGGATGTTTACGGTTCTATTCATGTTTGCAGGCAATATGTGCGAAACAAACTTAGGGAAAGTTGCTTTTATTTGCAAACCGAGAAGGATTACTTTCGGCGATAGGATATATTTGGAATTCCCATTCCTTTTAATTAACTTAGTCTTATCATCCGATCTTTCGGTCAAAACCCTTTATTTTCCTTTATGTACAATAGCTATACTAAAGCTATACTAACCGGGAACCTTCTTTATACTTTCTTCGGAGTGAGTCCACGGTGAGTCCACCTTAAGTCCAGGGTGAGTCCACCTTTTTCCATAAAAAACTGGACTCACCCTGGATTCAAGTCGGATACAATATAGATTCATAGCGAAGTAAGCACGAACTTGGTCCAGGCCAGGGGCTAACCAAGAAGCAATCTATTGTCCAAAAAAGAGGGAGGATTCCCGTCAGATTAGACTAAGGTACTAAATTAATTTAGATCGCCAAATTTATGCTTTAAAGAAAAGGCTTTACGATAGAAAACAAGAAAAAGTGCGCGAAGGACAAACCTCCGCGCACTCAACGTAAAAACCTTTATGTACTTTGCGTGAAAAAAATCAGACGTCGTAGGTGGTTGAAGAAGTCTCTCCGCCACGTCCCGTCCAGTTGGTATGGAAAAATTCACCACGCGGTCTATCCAGGCGCTCGTAGGTATGCGCACCGAAATAGTCGCGCTGTGCCTGCAATAAGTTGGCAGGTAGCCGTTCGCAACGGTAGCCATCGTAATAAATCAATCCGGCACTTAAGCAAGGAACGGGAATCCCGTTTGTGACAGCAGACGCAATCACTTTTCTCCAACCCCCTTGTGCAGCTTCAATTTTCTCTTTGAAGAAATCATCCAGAATCAGGTTCTGCAAATCCGGATTTTTATCAAACGCCTCCTTGATTTTTCCCAAAAATGCGGAACGGATGATGCATCCTTCGCGCCACATGAGGGCAATGCTGCCATAGTTCAGTTTCCAGCTGTATTCCTTGGCCGCTGCAGCCATCATTTGATATCCCTGTGCATAGGAGATAACCTTTGCGGCGTACAACGCGTCGCGCAGGTCGTTAATAAACGCTTGCCGATCTCCGTTGAAAGAAGGCGTGGGTCCGTGCAGTACTTTCGAAGCAGCTACCCGTTCTTCTTTCAGGGCCGAAAGACAGCGGGCAAATACCGCCTCCGCAATCAGCGTGAGGGGAACTCCCAAGTCAAGCGCCACCGTTCCGGTCCATTTACCCGTACCCTTCTGGCCGGCGGTATCGAGGATCTTATCCACTAACGGTTGCCCGTCTTCGTCCTTAAATGCCAGAATATCGCGGGTGATCTCAATCAGGTAACTATCCAACTCCCCTTCGTTCCATTCCTTGAATACCTCGTGCATCTCATCGGGTGTCATACCCAGCACATCTTTCATGATTTGGTAAGTCTCATTGATGAGCTGCATATCGCCGTATTCAATGCCGTTGTGCACCATTTTGACAAAATGACCAGCACCACCGTCACCTACCCAATCACAACACGGTGTTCCGTCGGCAACCTTAGCAGCAATCGACTGGAAAATCGGCTTCACCGCGGGCCACGCAGCGGGAGAACCTCCCGGCATAATAGACGGGCCCAACAATGCACCTTCTTCGCCTCCGGATACACCGGTTCCGATGTAGTATAACCCCTTACTCTCGACATATTTTGTCCGCCGTTCGGTATCCGGGAAATGGGAATTCCCCCCGTCGATAATGATGTCTCCTTGATCTAAATGCGGAATAAGCAATTCGATGAAATCATCCACAGGTTTACCGGCTTTTACCATCAGCATAACCTTCCGTGGACTTTTCAACGACTGGATCAAATCTTCAATGGAAGTAGCTCCATAGATGTTTTTACCTTTTGCCCGGCCGTTTACAAAACGTTCTACCTTGTCTACCGTACGGTTGTAAGCAGACACATGAAAGCCTTTGCTTTCCATATTCAGGATGAGGTTTTCCCCCATCACGGCGATACCAATAACGCCTATATCAGATTTTGCTTGCATATTCCTTCTCAATTTGCTCCCAAAGTTATACTTTACATACGAAGAACAAATAGAAAAATGAGGAAAATTTGTAAACTGGCTATTGTTTCTGTATATCCGTTGCCAAATCCAGTTTGATCACATTTTTGTGCGGGAGGATGCGGAACGTGCCTGTTTGGCCCACGGATTCGGAAAAACCACCCACCAGTGCCTGCACCGAATACTGGTATCCTTCGAAGACACCTGTAACTGTCTGTTTTTCTATGTCTTTAAAAGGCAACGATTCCTGCTTTGGCACATCCAGCTCGAAAAACCAAGCCAGCTGATTGTTCCCCTTAAGCGCTACATGTAGCGCATCTTCCGTTAATACCATGATCAGTGTCCCTGGTACATTGGTAAGCGGCCATGAAATGTCAAGCCTTCCCCGTTTACGGCTGCGGATTACCGGTGTTCCTCCCGTTATCGATACTTCTTCTCCCGAAATCACTGCTTTTAAGCGCAATCCTGCCAACCGTTCCTGATCGCTCCACAGATAACCATCGACAACAGGAAGCGTAAAAAACTGACATTCGTTGGTGGTGGTCACTCCCGTTGTATAAATGGAAGGAAAATCCTCATTGAACAGGTGGATATCGCGGATCCGGAGTGTGCCATCTTCTTCCCAAAGCAGATTCGTGCGGTAAAACCGGCTGTTGAACCAAACTGTTTTTAGCTTACTGTCTCCCAGATCATCTTTGACGGTTACTGCGGTTGCCGGTGTCAGCTTATAGTTTTCCCTGAACCACGCGCCTGATTCGCCAAGCGTCTGCACCTCCAGTTTTCCTTCGTCCCTCAGTTTGGCGATTAAGGGAAACTGGATCTCCAAGCCACGTGCCATTGCATCCCAGGTAAACGAGTTTTCCTGCCCCGCTTGGGTATAAGCAAACTCCATGGATTCCCCTTCGACCAATTCCCGGAAAAACCAATCGACCCATTCCTTGTCGCCACCACCGAAACGGTAGACAGGTTCCAGCGTAATCACACCCTGCCGATTGTGGCCTACACCGGTATCGTATTGGCGCACGGGATCGCTTCCTAACATCCTGAAAATCGGTACGGGAGTTTGGTTTTCTACCGTTTGGGCGGGCATATAGGAATTGATCTTACTGGGGTAATAAGCTTGATTCCAATAGCCGCCCCACAGCGTGTAGCCATCTGTACCGTATTGGTCCTTGCAATTGGCGGAAGCCACAATGTGGTATTTTTCATACAGGTAATTGAGTGTATGCGCATCAATAAACCAAGAGGCTACCGACTTGGGGTAATCCCCGAAGACGGCTTTGAAGTCGGCCATGTACACATCCACAAGCTTCTCACGTTCTTCCGGCGTATATCCTGTAGCAAAGCCCACGTCGGCATGCCAGTCCCAGGGATAGCGGCCCCGCCATTTTAACCCTGCCTTCTCCACCAAAGGCTGGGGGATCTCCCACCAGGCACCGATTTCATATTGGTCTTTCGGTAATCCGCCCAGCAATTTCTGGTAACGTCCGTCCATCAACGCATCGTATTGGAGCAGAAATGTCCCCTTCAAATTATAGGCATCCATGAGTTTCACTTGGTTGACTACCGTTTCATACAGTACTTCTTCCGTAATTTTTGGGTCCCTGGGTTCGAGCAAACGGATGAAATTGACGATGTTTACGATATTGGGATTGGAGCGCTCCGCGCCCAGGGCTGGTTTTATTGTCAGCCCAAATAAACTCGTTGTACAAATTAGAACGACAAGCTTGCCTGATGACATCCTACCTTTCACTGATACTCGATTCCTAGTTAACATATCTCGTTATTGATTACTTCCAGATGGACAAACATAACTAATATGCTCCCAATTCAGCAAGGTGCGTAATAAGTGATTTTTTTACAACATCAATCAAAAACCACTGTCGCTCTATTCTCCAACAAGAATATGCAACCCATTGCCCTTTATGTTTAGGACCTCTCCGCTTTTAACTGTTTTAGGCTGCTCAAATGGTGCATACAACGTAACCTGTTTAACTTTTCCATTGGTAAATTCCCAAACGTATTGTTTCGTATCGGCAGCATCATTAGCGACAACAAGCGTTTGCCTCCCCGTCTTTAAATTTTCATGGACTTTGTAAACCAAAGCAACCGTTGCCTTTAGGTTGCTACCCTGTTCCTTAGTTGCGCCGGGCATTTCTCCCGGGTTGGTCCTTTGGATCGCAGAGGCAGGTTGATTGTCTGCCTCCGGTGTTTCATATTCCAGTACACTGGCAAATTGGTCGTCGTGGTAACGGCTCAGGAAGATATCTTCTGCCAGTATTTCTCTGATCCGTCCGACTTCTTTGATATAATTTGCCAAATCATTGTATATCGGTTGTTTTAATGATCCTTGGTAGGAATCGGGCTCTACACAAATAACAGAACCGGTGAGAACCGCCCCGTTCACTCCTTTGAAATCACGGGGAGCCGAAATATGCTGGCACGATGTCCACTCTGGGAATACATAACGCAACGTAGAGATACCATAACGGTTTGAATTCCGATAACCCACATCAAAATACGGCAGTAAGCGATCTAGCCCGAACTCAGAAGCCATCCGAAAATCGGGGTTGATCTCCAGGCATTTTTTATACAATCGGTCAATGGCTTGCACCAAGCCTTCACATAAAGCGACATCAGGTTTTAATTTGTTCAACGGGTTAAAATCGAGCGAAGCTCCTACGACCAATTTGTCAATCTGGAATCCCGAAGCACCGTCCTTCACGAGTTGAAGAAAATAACCTTCCAGTATTTCCTCTATCCGTGGGGTAACAGACGAACGAACGTGGTAACGGACGTTCAGTGAACGCCGGGCCAGTAAAGTACCCTCACCCCAGCCCATCCAGATCGCCTGGTTTCCGAATTCATCCTGTGCCATGTATTTATGCAACTCCTGCTTGTACCAGTCGGTACTTTTGTCCAATATGTTATAATTATTGAAAACAAGGCAGTGATCGCCTCTTTCATGGATGGATTTCAGCAAATCTTTAAACCCGGTATGACCACCTATCTTCTCTTCAGGAACATAAAGCGGGTAGTTTCTTTCCAATCCGCCATTGTTCCAACCGATCAGTTCGTAGCAGTTGATTCCGTATTCCTTTGCGTCCTGAGTCCATTGGTTGTAGCCCTTAAAATCGGTTACAATCCGGTCTTCGGGCTGGTAAATAATCGATGTGAACCAGGATTTTTCTTTCCTCAGCCAACTATCTGTTTTATCAAACGGGAAGTGAGACAGAAACCACTCACGGTAGAACTGTGAACCCTGATGCCAATCTCCTTGATGTACGCGAATAATAAATTCACCCGATTCGAGCGTTTCGCCCGATCTGATAAAAGGATAGCGGACATGTGAAAAAATCAGACCGACAGGTTTCCCTGCTGCCTGTTCTTTGGTAAACCAGGGATCGTTTTCTCCGGTGGCATCGGGCATCAAATAGGTGTGCCAGGTGCTGTAGCGGCATATTGGATCGTGGTATCCCATATATAAGCCAACGTCATTCTTTGCATCGTAAACATCCCACCAGGGCATTGGCATACCCGGATAATCCATTGACCATTCAGCAGCTTCCGCTCCAAGTCCCCGGCTACCCGGGTAATTCTGAAACAAACCGATAGTATGCCGGCTATCGGATGCATAATTCGGCACTGCCAGCTTCGCGTCTCGATCCTCGCCAAAACCGGTCATGCCACCAATGCGCGGAAACCAGAATTCGGAGATCGGGTGGCTGTCACGATTGGTCAGCTTTGCCTTAAAAGACACATAATCCCCATGCAGGGTAATCCAATAAGTCAGGTCGACCGAGTAAGTCCCTTTGGGCGATTTCATCCCTGTGAAAACAACGGTAATCTGCTGTTCATTTTTTGTAACGGATACAGGCTTCTGTTCCATCCCATCTATATAATTACTAGCATAGTCTTCTAGTGGAAGGCAAATTCTAAAATTCGCCGCAAGTTGGTTTTCCCCGATCAATTCACTTTGGTTCTTTTTTACCAAAAAAGAAGAAATGGCCCCGGTTTGTGTATCTACCGCTAGCCTGAAGTTGTCGTTCTCCATGTTAACAGACTGTGCATCCACGTTAGTCATCGCGAGTAGAAGCAACAGAATAATACTGGATTTTGTATAAAGCAGTCTTAGTTTCATATCTAGGATTTTAAACGTAAGGAGGCAGTAAAAACAACTACCTCCCTATTAAATTTACGTTAGGACATTCAATAACCCGGGTTTTGAACTAGGTTTTCATTTCTATTCATTTCGTCCCGCATGATGGGAAAAAAGTACATTTTGTCATCCCATATTCTTACATCTAAACTGTTATTAATCACAGTATATACGGGGGCACTCCATGTCGTTCCATCCGGCCGGAGATATCTTGTAGCATTCTCATCCGTTAAATATTTGATATCCATTCTTTTCATTTGATGTGTGATTTCATCCGCAATCATCCAACGACGAACATCCCAATGACGGAATTCTTCAAAAGCAAATTCAATACGACGTTCGTGACGGTATGCCTGTTTTAGTTTTTCGCCTGTTACAGAACTACTCAGTTCGGGCTGTCCGGCTCTTTTGCGGATCAGGTTGATACACCGGCGCGCTTCAAGGTCATCCCCTAGTTCAATACAAGCCTCTGCATAATTCATCAATACTTCAGCATAGCGTATGTGACGGAAAGGCACCGTTTGCACCTCGTATTCAAAGTCGACGGCAGGATCAATCGCTTTTCTAAGGTAATAGCCTGTTTTTCCGGCATTGGACTGATTTGTACTACCGTATTCTGTATCCAACCCTCCTTTTTGCCTCGTAGTCCCATTTAATTTGAAAACAGAGCCTACCTGTATTTTATTGAAAGGATCTTCACTTTTTGTGTTATCGGGACGTTGCAGCCAATCAGCCCCTTCATACAAAATCGTGGCATAAAAACGTGCATCCCGATTAACATATGGGTTAGCTTTGTGTATCGGATTAGACCAATCAAATTTACTCCCATCTTTCATTTCATAATCATCAACCAACTCAGGCAGCGGATTATTTGCTCCATGACCGTTGTAGCCATTAGGGGCAACGCGTAATCCAGGCGTATAATCATCTTGTGCTTTCTTAGGAAAGTATTGCAACAAAATATCTTCGGTGGTGCTTGTCATTGAATAGAAATATTTGGCAATATTATCCGCGACACTATCGGTAGGTGACGGATCTTTTAAATACAAATCATAATACCCCAAATCCATTAAATTTTTGGCAGCATCCCGGGCTAGGACCCATCGTTCTTGGGTTTTTGCCGTTATATAGCCGAGTAATTCAGGATGTGCATAGCCATTTGTTAGGACACCATTTCTTTCAGGGTTATGCAGATCACTGGCAGCAAAAAGTAATATTCTTGCTTTCAACGCCAATGCAGCACCTTTCGTAGCACGGCCGATTTGATTAGCTGACAGCTCTGCTGGAAGAGGCAATAGCGCAACTGCTTCTTCAAGATCTTGAAGTATAAAATTGATGCATTCCTCGTAAGTATTGCGCGGCAATTGGTGATTTTCATTGATACGTTCAAATGGTTTATCAATTAGGGGTACTCCGCCGTACAAAGAAACCAAAAGATGATACGTATAAGCACGGAGAAAATGGGCTTCTCCCTTTAACCGATTCCACGCTTTATCTTCAGTAGGAGAATTTTCGGTTTTTACCAAAAAGATATTTGCTTTCCTTACAGCCGCAAACAGTGGGTCCCAAGTAAGATGCTGCGTATGCTGGGCTCCCCATCCGATGCCGATTGCACCGTCCCACCACTCGGCTAGTCCGTCGGGAGTTACCAGCGATTTATTGAAATTGAAAAAATTCGCAAAACCACCGTAAAAGGCTTCATCAGTGGTCCCCGAAAGTCTAAGGTAATTAAATGGAAATCCCAATGATTCCCTATAGATAGTATTGATGAATGTTTCCGCAAGTGCTATATCTGTAAAAACATCTAGCTCAGAATATTCATTTATGGGTTTAGTATCCAAGAAAGAGCTGTCGTTACAGGAAGGTAAAAAAGTCACAGCAAAAAACACCATCAAGCCGATATACAATTTTCTTTTCATAATTCACTGTTTAAAAATCCAACATTAAACCAGCATTTAAAACTCGTTGCAACGGATAAGGCAAGGAAATAGTACTGGGATCAGATTCAGGATCAACGATCTTTGCTTTATCTAATAATAATAAATTAGATCCGTTGACATACAATCGCAAAGTTTTCGGTCCTATTTTACCGTTAAACATGGAGATATTATAGCCAAGTTCTACACTTTTTAAGCGAATATAGTCTGAGCTTCTAAGCCAGAAAGTATTAGCTTGTGATCTCCAATATTGTGTATCCCCATCAAAACTTCTGGGATAAGCAGCGCCGGTATTTTCAGGAGTCCACCTGTTGTCTGCAAACTCCTGATAATAATTGCCAAGTATGCCCGACTCAGGTTTGATGTACATTTTTGCCCCGGCAGCGCCTTGAATAAGAAGAGATAAATCAAAGTTTCCATATTGCAAGTTAATATTCATACCGCCCGTAAAACGGGGTACTGTATTAAAATCGTCCCTCACACGATCTAATCCGTCAATGATCCCATCTTGATTGTAATCCTCAAAAATGACATCCCCTGCACGTGCTCCCTCCCAATGTGGATAAGCGTCCACGGCAGCTTGGTCTTTAAATATCCCGATTGCCCGGTAATACAAACCCGTATTCATAGGATGTCCCGTTGATTGTTGCCATACCGGGGCACCCGGCGCTTCATCCCAGAAATCAATCTTATTTTTTGAATAACTACCGTTCAGCGAGATGTGATAGTTGAAATTTCCCTCTCTGTTACCGTATGATATCGTAGCCTCAAAACCATTATTACTTACTTCGCCGATATTCTCCCTCGGTAAGCTTAATCCACTGGATTTAGGCACGGAAGCGTTCCGGGTCCAAAGAATATTTGAACGGTCGTTCATGAAGTAATCCAACGAAAAAGATAATTTGTGGTTTAATAAGGTACCATCTAATCCGATGTTACGTTGGGTTGCTACTTCCCAAGTTACATCCGGGTTAGGAATACGGCTTTCGTAAATCATTTTTTCATCGTTTGTACCACCAAACGTATAAGCCTGAGGAAGAAAGGCATAGGATGATAAATATTGATATTCATTGATTCGGTCGTTACCCGTTTGGCCCCAAGAAGCCCGCAGTTTCAGTTCATCAAAAAGATTGACTCTTTCTTTCCAAAACTTCTCTTCGGAGATACGCCATCCGGCCGAAAAACCGGGAAAAAATCCAAATTGTTTGCCGGGAGCAAAAATATATGAACCATCATACCTAAACAGGGCTTCCAGCAGATATTTCTGATGGAAATCGTAATTAATACGGCCAAAATAATTAGCCCGCTTGTATAAGGATGCTGATCCGTTATTAGACATATATTCATCGTCTGCCCCCGCAAATAATTGATCGATGGCTGTCGAAAGATAATTTCTTCGAAAGGCAGAAAAGTCATCGGAGAAACCCGACTGTCTTTCAGCCCCAAGCATAATCTTCATTTTATGCGCATCCGCAAATGTGTTTTCGTAGGTGGCAAACAGGTTAATGGTTGATCGGTATCGGTTAATGGTTGATTCCGTTAGCTGGGCAGAGGTAATTCCTTTCATTGCGGCTGTCAGCTTGTGATCATCACCCCCATCCCAAGAATATAATATCCAAGGTTTTTGGAATCGTTTGCTCAGGTTTACATGTTTATCATATGAAGCATTCCCCTGTACAGACAATCCGTCAATCCAAGGAATATCAACGACGATCCTGGCGTTGGTTTCCAATTTATCCCATACACTTCTGTCGTAACCGGTAGCATCGGTAGTGGTAACTACAGGTTGATCCCCAAACTCAAGGTCTGGGCCAGGCTCTCCCGTAGGGTAATATGCTGGACGTGTAGGCATTCCCCTCATTAATGAACGCCAAATTCCGCCGGCACCTCCTCCATAACCCGGGTTATTATACTCCTCCCGGCTGGCTGCAACGTCAACAGAAATGGTAACGGATTCGCTTATTTTTCCGTCTAAATTACTACGGAAATTATACTGCTTGTAATCATTCGCGCTTTTTTTGTAATAAGCATCCGAATACTTCGTCGCACCGGAAATATAATATTTTAAGGCTTCGCTGCCTCCGGTAATCATAACATCTGCACTGTATTGTTTTGCGAACTTTTTTAATGTTTCATCGAACCAATCGGTATTCGGATGCCCCCATGGATCGGAGCCATCCCTATATTTCACTATGTCTTCTTCCGAAAATTGTTGAAAACGGCCTTTTGATTCATCTTGGTAATAATGAAGCTCATTAATCATTGTAGCATAAGTTGCCGCATCAGCCATATCGGGAATACGGGTAGGCTGATTTACCCCACCGCCTATATTCACGGAAATACTGGAACTACCCGCTTTCCCACGTTTTGTTGTAATCAATATGACACCATTGGCAGCCTGTGCACCATAAATTGCAGCAGAGGCATCCTTTAAAACGGTGATTGACTCAATATCGGCTGGGTTAAGACGGGCAAACTCACGGCCAGCAATACCATCCACAACAATCAACGGGCTATTATTTCCAAGTGTGTTAGAACCCCGAATGAGTAAGGTGGACCCGTCAGCTCCCGGTTGACCACTTCTTGTAATGGAAGTTAACCCCGATATACGTCCTGCCAGATTATTGGTAAGATTGGTGGTTGGCGAGGTCTTTATATCACTGCCCAACGCCGTAGAAATCGACCCTGTACTTGTCACTTTCCGTTGAGTACCGTAACCTACGGCAACCACTTCTTCAATTCCGACGGTTTCTTCCTTCAAAATAACATTAACCAAAGCTTGGTTAGCTATTGTAACCTCTCTGGGCAGATAACCTAGTGCCCGGAATTCAAGCACCTGACCATCTACAGCAAGAATTTGAAACCACCCTTGATCATCGGTTGATGCCCCCATAGATGTCCCTTTGATAAATACCGAAACCCCAGCGATCGGTGTCTTCAGGGAGTCTGTAACTCTCCCTCGGATTTCCCGTTGAATAGTCGTACGTGGAGAAAGATGTGGGGCTTTTACGCCCGCGGAGTCGGCAGCCATCGGCTTTTTCGTCAATACGATCACTTTTTCCTGGATTTGAAAACTATACGTTTTATTGTCTAGTAACTTATCCAATACTTCGGTGATTGGTTTGTCGGTAACGGAAACGGTCACCGGGCCCAGCCCGTCGATATCCCGCATTTTAAAAAAAAAGGTGTATCCACTCTGCTTTTCGATACTACGGATAGCCTCTAAAAATGGGATATTACGCACTTTCAGTGTAACACGCTGGCCGAATACTTCGGCCGAAAGCTGCACACAGCAGAGGGTTAGTATGGCGATGGTTAGGTTTATGCGCATGATAACTCCTTTGCTAAAACTTGATAATCGTTTTAATTGCATACTTTTGCATTGTTTGGTTGTCATTCAATAAGATTAACTCGAAATTTCTCTTGACGATTCAGGCATACCAAACACGGGTCGGCAGTGTTACCAGCACTTCCGACCTTTTTTGGTACCCTGTTCATGCTTATGTGATTGTTGTATTCATAATGGGTTCATTTAAGGTTAGCAAATCAATTTAAATCGTTATTTTCCTTTAACCACCAAGTGGCGGTCTGCTTTGATTTCGAAATCTACACCCGTTGCGGCCAACACCTTAAATACGGAATTCAATGTCATATCCATTGGAATCCTCCCCATAAATTTTTCGTTAGTAGGCATGCCTTCGTAGGACACTTTAAGATCATACCAACGCGCAAACTGCCTCATAACTGTGTGGATATCGGTATTGTTAAAACAGAAAAAACCTTCCTTCCATGCTGTTATTTCGTCTGTATCGACTTCTCTGATCTCGAAATTGTCATTCTGGAATACTGCTTGCTGACCGGGCAGTAACATCCGGCTTTTTGAGATGACACGGTCTGCTCGCACGCTTACTTTCCCATGTACCAATGTTGTACGGATTCCTTCTTCATCTGCATAGGAATTGATATTGAACGCCGTACCCAATACTTCGACTTCCTGCCCCTTGCACAGAACAACAAATGGATGGTCCTTATCCTGTGAGACATCGAAATAACCTTCTCCATCCAACTCGACGATACGTTTTCCTTTCCCGAACGGTGAAGGATATCGCAGTGTAGAAGCCGAATTCAGCCACACGGAAGTACCATCGGACAGTGTAACCCGATATTTACCACCTTTGGGTATGGTCATCTCAAGCAGCGGGGCAGCTTGATCGCTGTCGGATGATGCCGGGGTTGTGGCAATCAATTGCGAACCGTCTTCGTATTGGATTTTTCCATTGTCCAGCACGATACCCGTCTGTGCGTCACTGAGCTCAACGATGCGGCCATCGGATAGTGTCAATGTTGCCCGGTTACCCCCCGGTTGTACATCGTGTGCCACGTTACGTGTATTGTTTTTGTCGTGGAATTTCGCTTGCCACCAAAAGAAACCGAGCGAGCAACAGACAAGCAGTATCGCTGCTGCAGCGATCGCTTTCGGCCAAAACATGTTCCGTTTTTTTAAGGGGATATGTTCAGGCTGTTTCATGAGTTGCCTGACCTTGTCAAAAATACGGTCTTCTAAATGCTGTTCACTTTCGGCAAAGGAACTCGGAAGAAAGCTTTTATCGTCGTCATAGCTGTTATACCAAGCCGTAAATTCAGCCTTTTCGGCTTCGGTGATCGTACCTTCTAGCCACTTCAGCGCCAACTTTTCGTAGTGCTCTTTTCCGCTCATAATTGGGTCCTTTACTATAGATACCCACAGTGAGCTTAATCCCTTAGTTTTTAAAAAAATTTTAAAGCAAGGTCATGAGAAAGTTGACTAGCTTTGTACGTAGGACTTTGAAGGCTTTGCCAAGATGCGCCTCCACGGTTTTTTCGGAAATACCGAGTTCTGCGGCAATCTGTTTTTGCGATAGACCCTCATCGCGGCTTAGTTGGAATACCAGTCGGCATTTTCGGGGAAGTTGTGCAATGGATAGCTCCAATTGGTCACGCAGCTCGTCAAAAGCCAGCCATTCCTGGGTTGAATCATCGATCTGATCACGGGTTACCAGTGAATCGATGTATCGTTTCTGGAGGCAATATTTCCCCAGCGTTTTAATAACGCGGTATTTAACCGATACGCTCAGGTATACCGCTACATTCAAGTCATCTTTGAGGGTTGTACGCCGCCGCCATAAAGAAGCGAAAATATCCTGCACAACCTCTTCGGCATCTTCGGGGCTACTCAACCGATTGAAAGCAATGGCAAACAGCTTTTTCCAATACCGTTTATAAAGCTCAGCAAAAGCCGGTTCATTCCCCTGTTTGAGTAAAACCAGTAGTTCGGAATCCGTATTTTGCTTTACCAAAGACATGATTAATTGTTGTTACGCCATGCAATGTGATGCTTACCCGCAGGTAGGGTATGGCGCTCGCCACCAGGTAATATCAATGTGGCCCTACTGTTGGCGGGGATAATAATCTCCAGATCCGCTCCCTTGCCTTTTTTCTTCCATCGGCTGGTAATTGCACCGTAAGGTCCTTCAAACGTCGCCTCGAAATGATCCAACCCTTTCACGAAATGCGGTTCAATGCGTACATGTTTGAATCCCGGCTGGTTTTCGTCGGGCTTAATGCCGCCCAGCCCTTTGAAAAACCAAGCACCGATCTCGCCGAACATCATGTGGTTGTCCGAAATATCACGCGTGGCGTTCAAGTCCCAGTTTTCAAGCAGGGTTGTTGCCCCTGCGGCAACCCACGCTCCCCAGGAAGGATAGGTATCCCGGGAAGCCAGTGTATAAGCAAGATCCGCGTAACCATTTTCGCTGAGTGCGTTGAGAACGGCCTTTGCCCCCAGGACGCCCACATCAATGTGGTTACCATCCGCCTCCACACGCTCGGCCAACCGTTGGGCAACTTGAGCTACCAGCGCTTCGGGAACGACATGCCACATCAACGGCATGCTGAGTTCTGTTTGGGTACCGGAGGCATAAATCCCCGTTTCCTGATTCAGGTATTTGTCGTTAATAGCCTGTTTGATAAAATCAGCCAACCGCTTGTATTGTTCGTGGTTGTCTTTTTTTCCAAGTAATCCGGCAGCCTTAGACAAAATAACTGCATCCACATAATAGTAAATAGACGATGTAAGTTCGAGTGAAGACTGCGACTTTACCGGAACCCAGTCGCCCCTGCCCCAGGTTGTCAGTCCATTGGGACTGATCTGAGTGACGTAATCCACATAACGCTTGATGGCCTCGTAGTTTTCCGATAAAGGCTTGGTATCACCATAGAAAAGATACAGGTTCCAGGGAATGATGGCAATGGTGCTGGTCCAGTCTGTGCCATTTGCTGTCCCATACCCCCATCCTCCTGTGGGGATGATATCGGGTAATACCCCATTGGGCTGTTGCTCGTCGCGGTGGTCAGCCATCCACTTTTCGTAAACCGTAATTCCATCAAAGTTGTACAGGGCTGTTTCGATGGCAAAGTGACCGTCGCCCGTCCAGCCGTTTTTTTCGCGTTGGGGGCAATCCGTCGGATAGCCGAAAAGATTGGAAAGGTATGCATTATTGGTAGCCCATGCAATGCGGTCTATCAAGGGATTTGACGAACGGATCTGCCCGACTGCGGGGACGTCGCTGTGCATAAAATACCCCACCAAATTAGTCGTGTCAAGTTGTATAGGTTGACTGCTGGTTACCTCTACATACCGGAAGCCTTTATAATTAAAACTCGGCATAAAGGTCTCCGGTCCTTCGCCTTTCAGCGTGACAATGTCCGTCTGGAACGGATCGGTGTTATCTACCGGCCGGTAATATACGTCGATATTCGACAGGTCTACCCGCCCGTTTTTGCCCAGGCGTTCGCCATGTTTGAGCCGCAATACCGTACCAGCAGTTCCCGAAACCGTGAGTCTGCTCACGCCTGCTATATTTCTGCCCAGATCAAACAGATACGTCGTATCATCAAAGCGGGTTACCGCTTTCGGCCGGATTTTTTCCACATTCCGGATGGGATGGAGTGTTTGGGCAACCACCTGTCGGGAGGGTGCAGAACGATAGGAAACACCCCGCCATTTGCTGTCGTCAAAATCGACCGTATTCCATCCGGCTTGCTCCAATCTTCCGTCGTAGTGTTCGGCCGTGTAAATGTTGTTTGATACAATGGCTCCGCTGCTCGTTTTCCAATCCCGCTCCGATACGATGGTTTCCGTGGTCCCATCTTCATAGGTAATGCGGAGATCCAGGCAGAATGCCGGGCGGTTACGCCAGGGCGCCCTATCAAAGTTCCATACCGCTATGGCCTGGTGATTGTACCATCCATTGCCCAATACGACGCCCACCGCATTTGCACCCTGCTTAATCAATGCTGTGACGTCATGGGTGACATAGAGCGTACGCCTATCAAAACGTGTATACATCGGGTCCAACCGGTGATTCCCCACACGTTCGCCATTCAGGAACAATTCATAGAGTCCCGCAACTGCAATATACGCGCGGGCTTGCTTGATCGGTTTACCTGCCTGAAAAGTTTTCCGGAAATAAGGGGCCGGTCTGTGGTCTATGCCATGCCCATCCGAAATCCAGGCACCTTTCCATTTCGAGCCCATGAGGCCGGTTTCAAAAGAAGCTACCGGTGCATTCGGATACAGCCGACCAGCGGCATCCTTTCCCTGGATCGTCCAGTAATAACGGGTAAAGGGTTGTAGTATTTTTCCATCATAGTTGACCAAGTTCGCGTCGGAGGTCCTTTCCCCACTGTCCCATTGGTCACCTTTTCCTTCAGCTACGGCTATAGAATCCAGCCCAACAAGGATACGATAAGTGGTTTGACGGGCACCCATACGATCATCGCCGATCTTCCAGGTAAAGCGTGGATTCGCCGCATCTATTCCGACGGGATTGTCTAAATATTCACAGCGAAGATTATACAGAGTCCCATCAGCGGCGGAAACGGATATATAAGAAAGCATGATGACAACCGCCTGAGAAAAACGAAAAAGCATACGCGAAAGGTCTATACAATGCTCAAATATAACAATAAGATCCGAGCAGCCATACTGCACTGTCCTGTTACATATCTTGTCGAAAACCCTTACCAATTCGCTAATAACCAACTACATGCGAAACAATTGAAAGGGACTATCGTTGGTAGTCTTCCGCGATGGGATCACGGAGAGCCCGGGGCAATCCTATTATCGGTTTTTGGACCTGATGGCTTCAATAATTGTTTCGTATACGTTCTCAGGGAATACATTTGGTTGTCCGTACCAAAAGAATGAATCATGACCTTCATACGTGCCGGCCCTGATGTGCCTATTAGTGGGCAGGTAGCTGGATATGTCATTACAATAACCAGCTACCGAAACCATTTTATCGGGCCAAATTGCCTTAACACCCAAGCTGTATTCGGTGGTGGTTTCGCGCGAAATTCCTACTAATTTCCAATTACCGATATTGAACGTTTGGATAAACACAGGCATTGTCTCCGGCATTTCGCCTTTCTGAATGTTTTGTAGCATCAGATCTGCCCAGCGGACATTTTTTTCCGCGCCCACATTGCCTTCCGATCCTTCATTGGCTGCCCGGAACTCCTTGATTTTATCTTCAGGCCAAGGCCGGCTGTCGAACTGCACGGTATCTAGATAAAAGGTGATGCTCCCCTCGATTGGCTGCATGGTGCCTTGGTCAAGCAGCCCGGTTACGGTTGCCGCGACTTTTTTTGCCGTAACCCGGTGGTCGACGTCAATGGGGTTGATATCACCGCCGCACCCTTGCAGGAACAGGGCCGATCGGACCTGCGAATGGTGCAGCAGCAATTCACGGGCAACGCCGGGGTAATTCGGACTGATTGTGATGTCTTCTTTGCCCGAGTTATCCGAAACCGGGTGGCATCCTGCCAGAAACACGATATCGTCTTGGTCAAGATGCTTGTAATCTACACGGATCACATCCAGGGCTTGGTCATAAGGAGGATCGGCATCCGGCAGGCTCCGATTGCGGCCGATGTGCACCGCTGATCTCCCCATATATAGATTTGCCGGTTGTAGAGACCGCTCAGCTTGCCGGAGGGCGTCCATGATGCCGGCCTTTACTACGGTATACAGATAAGTGCTGTCTGGCTTTTGGCAATGCGGCCCCCACGTTAGCCATCGCTGCGTAACGGGTGCAAAATGAGTATGCGATACATTCGCCATCACTGCAGCGGGTGATATCCCGAATGTCTGTTGGATATCTCGTTTGAAGGCGTTCACAAAGTCGGCATCAAACCCGCATACATCTGCTCCCAATATGGCAACCCGCTGTTTGTCCTGCTGTACCAATAACGCACCTACTGTGAGTTGGTTCACGCTGCTATGCCGCGCCTGGTACAATACACCTGCATGATCCAACGCCCAATATCCGCTTCCTGATGCCATCAAGAGCTGAATGTCCTGGTGATACGTGATGCCGTTCGGGATCGCAATCCGTAGCCAGCCGGTATCCGGCCTATAGCGAAGTATCTCCTGCTTGTCAGTAAGTGTATACAGGTGACGTTGGTCGGACATCACATCCATGGCCCCACGGCATGTTACCAGTGGATGCCATGCCAAGGATCCATGACGGTCTTCAGCCGTCCAAAACACTCCGGCTGTATCCAGTAATACAAATCGGCCGTCATGGTAAGATAAGGCCTGCGGCGCCATCTGCACGGTGCCCACCCGCCTCCAACGGATGATACCCCTGTACGGTGGGGCAGCTTCCAGCAATTCATTGCTTGCATCCAACGCAAACAGCCGGTTGTTTCCTGCGGCCAGCAGCTTGATTTGCCTATCTTGGCGAAGTTCAAAAGACCCTTTTTCCAAGTCGTTCAAATCAAGCCCACCCACATTACCTTCATCCAAGGTATACAACTTGCCTGAAATCAGGGCAGCGTCAGAAACAGTCCCCAGCCTACCTCGCTCCTCCCATTCAAGGGAAAATCGCCCCCCTCTTGGTATACCGTAGCCGGCCAGCGCTAAGGAAAGGATATTTTCACCCGGCTCGATGGATGATTCGCCTTTTCCTACCCGGTACTCATATTGGGCGAATGAAACTGAGTGAACTCCCACCAGCCCTAGCAACCACAGGCAACCAGTGACGTTGAATCTGAATTTTCCGTTCTTACACATTTTTGGTGTTTTTTCAGTGCTGATTCCCTGAATTTGCTGTATAGACGATTCGGCTATTCAGGAAACCATGATCTAAGAAATTGCTCGGTTGTACCGTTGTAATACGCTTCTGCAAGAAACTCGGCTCCCATTTGGTTACCCCATGAGTAATTGATGATTAGCTTTCCACGATACTCACAGAAATCAAGATCCGAATTATTCGTGTTGTCGGCTTCGGCAATCTTCGGACGGAATTGTTTGTCCAAAGCCGTGTTGAAAATCTTCTTGTCTTCGGGTGAGGAACGCAATACCGGGTTCAGCGGACTGGCTTCCCAGTGAATAAAATCCTGCGAACGAACCACCCTCATCTCGAATCCATTATACATTTCCAAATAGAAATTATAATAATATCCATCAAGATAACGCAAACAATGGGGAGCCGTATACCGATCCATGGCATAGTTATGGTTTTCGGGCAGTATATCCCAGTGCTTTAGGTCTGGCGAAGTAGCAAACCGCGCAGTAAAACCGACACCGGCAGGTGGCCCACCGATTTCAAACATCAGCACATATCGTTCTCCATCGTGTATGAGTGACGTATTGAAAATCTGGTAACCGGGCAATTCAAAAGCAATCCATTCTTCCCATGTATCCAAATCGCTGGATGTGAAAAGGTAGATTTTGTCTGCGCCCCAATCGTCTACCCCGGTTACGATCACGTTATTCCGGTGTACGTATGCACTGCCAAGATGAAATCCGGCAGCAAACGATGCAGTAGGTTTCCGTGTTCTGTGCGATACAAACCTGAAATAAGAATCACCCGTATGGTTATCCCAGTACCGCTCCCTAACATATTCAAAACGGTAGACTTTCTTATTAAATACAACAGGGGTTGTTTCCACCAGATCGCAATCGATGGTTCCCAGTTTTATAATTTCCGCGGGATTCTTATCCCTGCCTTTTTGCCCCTTAGCCGGGGGACTTATCAATATGGATAATACAACCCATGTCAAAAAAGCTAGGATGCGAGCAGCAAGCTGCGATTTTATCTTATCCATTATACCTCCTGACTTAATAACTTATTTTTTTCAAAACGATCAATCATCCACCAGCAGAACCATTCCTGCCTCGGCAAATGGAATGGTCCCTTGAACAAATTCCCCTTAGCGGTCTGCGTCGGTGTGCCATCCCGGTGCAGGTAACCAAACCATTCACTATATTCTTTATCATGGAAATGGCCATACGCATAATTATGGACCTGTTCGTGTATTTTTGCATATTTCTCCTTACCGGTAAGCAAATAGGCCAACAGTGCCGCGATGATCAGTTCATTGTGCGGCCACCAAAACTTCATATCATGGTAATATTCCTGCACGGGCTTGCCGAATACGTCCCTGAAATAATATATGCCACCGTAATCCGTATCCCAGGCACGTTCCCACATGTAATCAATGATTTTGGTTCCGAGCGCTATCAGCTTTTCGTCGTTATCAAGATGCCGTGCTTGGTTCAAAATAAACCATGCTGCTTCTATCGCATGTCCGGGCAGATGAGTGCGACCGTCAATGTGGTCAATGATACTTCCATCGGGTGCCACTTGTTCCATCACACAACGCAAATCGTCTTTAACGAAGTCCCGCTCGATTTCTTCGATCCATTTCATAATGTATGTGTCACATCTCGGATCTCCTATGGTGTCACGAAGCTGCTGGGCCGTATTGATCAGTATCATAGGCACACCGATCCCTTTAGCCGGCCGTACGTCCGTAAATTTAGGTGCCAGCAAGCCCGGCTGTTCTGCATATTCGATGCATTTGCCAAAAAGCTGACGCGCCTTATCCGCTATTCGGGCATCACCGCTGGCTTTGGCGTAAGCTGCATACCCGATGACGGCAAATGTTTCCGAAAAGAAATACCGTCGCTTCCTGATCGGCCTACCATCCCGCGTAAGATGGAAAAACATCTGCCCATCTGTGTCAAAACCAAACTTCTCAAGAAACTCAATACCCGTTTTTGCTCCCAATAACCATTCTTCTTTTTTCTCCACCGTGTTATACAAGGTAGCCAGCAGCCAGCAAAACCGTCCCTGTATCCATACCGCTTTATCATCGTCTATTAAGGAACCATCACGGTCCCTCATCAGCAAATATCCTCCGTATTGGTGATCTATTGAACGGGGGAACCAAAAAGGCAGGGTATCACCAAGCAATTGGTCCAAGTAAAAGTTTTTATACGTTGAAAGGTCTTTCATCATTACTATAAATGCGTACGAATTGATTTAATTCAGCTGATCCAATACTTTTTTGACACTTCCGTGCTGGATCAACAATGCCTTTGCATCTCCATATGCTGCGATGCCACCAAGTTCCATTACCATTCTCACCGCACGATCGATGATTTTATCGTTAATTAATTTTACGTTTACCATCCGATTGTCTATGACACGGCCTAATTGGATCATGGCTGTGGTACTTATCATGTCAAATATCATTTTTTGTGCAGTACCGCACTTCATCCGTGTGCTTCCGGTGATAAATTCGTTGCCTGTAATAACCTCAACCGGAAATTCCACGATCTCTGCTATCGGCGACCCCGGGTTACTCACGATGCATCCCGTTGTAATTCCGTGCTGCTTGCACTGTTCCAATGCTCCCAGAACAAAGGGAGTCGTGCCACTCGCCGATATGCCTACCACCATATCTTTATCCGACACCTGATGCCCAACCAATGCTTCCCAACCTGCAAATACTTCGTCTTCTTTTTCTTCGAGTGCATCGGCTAGCCGGTCAATGCCTCCGGCAAGCACTGCATTAAACACACCCTGCTCAATGCCATACGTTGTAGGCAATTCGATAACGTCGAGCACCGATAATCTTCCACCGCTACCTGCCCCTACATAAAACAGCCTTCCTCCTTTTTTGATCTTTTCAACGATGGCTCCAATCAGTGTATTAATCTGCGGCAAGGCCTTTTCTACGGTTTGAGCGACGGTCTTGTCTTCTGTATTAATATCCCTTGTGATTTCTGCTATTTTCTTTTTCTCCAGATGCCTATATGGCGACGGACGTTCCGTAATTTTTTCCATACTGATTTTTTACTAGTCCAACATGTTTTCAACAGCCTTTTCTGCATCGCCTGCTATGGCAGACGTTTTGGTTAGGTCCCAAAAACTCGTTCCTGTTTCAAGTTGAATCTGTGTGGCTACAATCCAACTCTGTATCCATCCGGTAAGCGTACACCAAGTACCCCAGCCGATATCCGAATTTGACGCCCAATAATCCCACCGGGTATAATCAAAGCCCCTGAACCAGGCTCCATCCAAATCGCGATGCACACTACTCGTGACCTGTACGCGGGTTATAAAATCGGAGAGTTTGTTAACGGCATTTATGTATTTCTCATCCTGGGTGGCCGCCGCAGCTTCCGCGAGGCCGAACAGGGCAAAATTGCATGTATATAAGAGGCAAGAAGCCGTTTCGCCATTCCTGAAAATCAGGGATCCTTCGTCCAGTCCGTAATCGGAATTACTGTTCAACGCTCTAAACTTACGCCCCTTGTCTCCTCCTATTTCTTCCCGGATAGCTCCGCATTCGTCTTGATACTTCGTGATTTCTGTAACCAGCTGGTCCAACCATTGCCGATGCTCGGGGGTATCTTCGACCCGGACCAACCAGGCCAGGGGTAAAATCATCCGAGCACGTTGCATCTGCATACTGCTTCCCCACAACCAATCCTGGGGATAAGCCTCCATGGTGATACGGATTGCCTCTTTGGTCTTTTCCAATAGTGGCCTATATCCGGTCTTGTCGTAAAGCCACAGGTAACATGCCCACATCCACGATTCAAAATGCGGCGAAATGTGGACAAAGTCCCTATCTGCATAGGCCTTCCATCCCTCCTGCAGGATTGCTACTTCTTCCAACCGCTCTCCTTGGAAACCTTTTTTACCTGTGAGCCTAAAATTTGCCAGGATTCCTTCAGCGATTTCCTTATCCCATTTATCGGTTTCCAAATACGACGAAGCAGCAATCGCTCCCAAAAGGGCACGGGCATTGTCATCTGCATAAAAGCTTCCCGGGTGTGTAACAGCCCAACCGATCATGCCGTACGATGGACTCGCCGGATTATCTTTTTCATCTGCCCGCAAATTGGACGTGTGAAAAACGAAATCAAGCAGGTTCGTCGATTTGTTTTTGAATTCCTGATTGCCCAAAAGCTGTCCCGCCGCAGCGAGTGCCATACTTGCTTCTCCCTGAACATCTGCCCGCATCCAATAACGGTACTGCTGACTTCCATCGTAATTGATTGTAGATGTATGTCCTTCCAGAATACCCATGCTGCCATCGCCCTGGGCTAAGTCAGACGAGAGAGGTGGCCCCACAGGCATGGTACCATCACCTTGATATTTCAGCCAGTTGTCTTTCCAGGAGGCGTGCAGAAAAAAGTTTCCTTTTTTATACCACGCTGCACCCTTCTTAATGCTTTCAAGACGGGCATCGTCCGGCAATATCCCTTCTTTGGGGAATGCCGGTTTTACATCCTGAGGCCAATCGCCCAACCGGACTACTGGCCCACCAAGCCTGTCGGACAGGATATATTCCCACACTGCCTTGATGGACAGTGCAGGTCCGTAACGTCCTTTTTGAAAATTAGTCAGGCCCGTTGTACTGATTAATACCCCGTCTTTCTCAAACAATGCGGGGTATACCTTGGTATCCGTGAGACCATATTCCGCCTTATCAAAGCCAACCACTTTTGCGAGCACGATGAGTGGATCCGGTATTTCGACCGGGAGCACATAACTGTTGTGAAGTCCCAACAGCCCCATACGGGGCAATACGGGCGCAAGCCCATCGGTTGTGACCACGCCCCGTTCCAAACGGGTTTCAAACGGCGGTCCCTGGATATCCAACCCTTCGTATGCACTGGGATACTCGATATACGCACGTAGTTTTTTCCGCTTGATCGTTTTCAGCAGATCGGCCGTCACGTGCATCTGCGGATCCAGCTCAGGGTAATTCTTTGCAACGAGAAATATGGGATCATTTTTTCCGGCCGCGCGCACCGCTTTTTCAGGATCATCAAAATGCCGTACCTTATACCCTTCCCTGATCAAAAGCTTATAGAGATCGTTTTGGGTTTCCCCATAAAAAAAAAGCTCCTGGGCCTGCACCATGCTGAATGAAACCAGCATCAGCCAACATGTAACTAATTTTACTCGTACCATAATGAGAAATCAATAATGATGATATTTAAATACTGTTTGCCAAGTTTATTTCATTTTCATATAAGCGATTCAGCATACTGACTGCTTCCCGATAAATCCGCTCCTCCGCATCGGCTTCCAAATACGACCATTTTCCGGGGCCGATTTCGTATCCGCCTTCTTCAAATGCATGGCTGGTTGGGATGTAACCGACCGAACATTCCGAATAACCCACCACGATGGTATGCTCAAATGGGGAATTTTGCTCAATCCGCAGGGCCGTTTCCACGAACGGCTCACCGGGAATAAATACCATGGCCACCCGGCCAATCCGGACGAGCCGGATGACAGCCCGGGCATCCGAAATGGGCAAGTTGGCTCCCCGCCGGATATCAAAATCCATGGATTGGCTCATCTGCAATAGATCCGTCACCGTTTCACGCTCTGCATCGGTTTGCTCCACTACTTTTTTCGCGATGGCCTCCGCATGCTTCAGGGTATACTCCACGCCCCACGACACGGTAGGTGGATTGATGTTGCCCGCCGCACCGTTTAAAAACATTGGGAAACCATTTGTAGGTTCTGACTCCAGTATAGCACATAATTCTCCCGGAAAATCGGGGGATACACTGGGGAAAAGCATTTCGTGTACGGGATGGCAGACGAAGTGAACAATGGATGCAAGAGAATTTCCATCCGTTGATAAGAACCGTAATACCCGGACTCTGCGATCTATCGGTCTCCTTGCAAATAGATCAGCGGCGACGGGTTGCATGGTATCGGACATAACAATGCCCTGCGGTAAAGCGATGCGGCGCAGCAGCGAAAACCCATCCAATTCCGATGCGGATATTTCTACTGTCGATACAGGTTTTAACGTGTTTAAGGCATGGGAAATGGTCTTCCGTATGGCGCCTTCCAGTTGGCCAAGCCATTGCTTGTAGGAATCGGCGATATACAGATCGGACAATGCAAGCGATTCGGGGGCTGAATGAGTATGGGTGCAAGTAATAATGACGTTATCAACCGGAACCGTACCACATGAAGCGGCTTTAAACCGTTCCCACCCATAAACGGCATCTTCACTGAGCCCCAGTAAATCCAAGGACACCAATACAACAACATGCGCACCAACTTCCAGGGCAATAGCTCTTGCCTTCAACGGTGACCTTACGGATTTAAACGGAGCATATGTCCCTCTTACAGATGAAGTAAGAAAGCCAACTTCCAAAGCAGGGGTAATATCCGATACACCTGTCCCTACTTTTAACACGGTTTGATTCATCTAATTAATTTATGTTTAAAAATTTTTATCCCTGTTCTCAAGAAAATGGAGGTATTTTGTTATTCCCTTTCGGAAGACCCAAAACAATACAGCCGAGGCTAAAAGTTCGCTGCCACCCCGGGAATAGTTTGCAAACCAAAAATCCGTCAATCCGATCACCAACAGGCATGTAGCGACAAAACCGATAATCGCCAGCACGATTCCATTGATGATGGGTCTTGTATCGGCCGATTTGCGCATATGCATGTTGCGATGCGCATATGCACCCCAATATCCCAATGGTTTGGCCTTTTCATGGAAATTTCGTAACAACGCGGCCGGGTCGGGCTTCGTAAAACAAGCGACAATTATCCATAACAGCGTAGTCGCACCCATGACCAGGAGCGTCTGCCACCACCAGGGCAACACCAACTCCGCTCCCCAGGGAACATTGAAATGCACCAACATCTTGGGCACCAAAACAACCAGGCAAAAAAACAGTGCGCCGCCAAACGAGGCGGCAATACGGGCCTTTCCGTTAAACCGCCACCACCACCATTGCGCCCAATTGGCCGGTAATTCGGCTGCGCTGAGCTGAAGCATGAAAATGGCAACATCGACGATAAAATCTACGTTGAACACGACCATCAAGGATAGACTGAGAATCAATCCCATCGCCACTTTACCCATTGCCAGGTAGTGTTTCTCTCCTCGATTACCCACCAACCATTTCCTGTATACATCACTCACCAGCACCTGAGCGCCGAAATTCAGGTTATCGGCTACCGTAGACATGGTGGCGGCCAACATAGCCGCTACCAAAATACCCATTGCACCTGCTGGCAGCATCTCCTTCATCAGCATTCCATAGACTTGTTCCCGATCCGCCCCCGGCTCTCTCAGTTCCGGCCAAATCACGGCGGCTGACACGCTGGGCAGCGTTACCAGTAAAAGCAAGATGAACATAGTCACCGCAGTCACCACATACATCGTGAGGGCTTCTTTCGGGCTTCGTGTAGACAATATCCGCTGGCCTTCCATAGCCCCACCCATGGGAGCTGCGTCCCCTCCGTAGCCAATACTTTGCCCAACCATCCAAGCCATAGCCGCCATCATCGGAAACACGTCATGGTCTATGGGAGGAATAACCTGCATGATTTCCGGATTTGTCATTCCAAAGGTATTTTGGATCGTAGCTGCCATATGCTCAGGTCCTCCAAAATGTTCTAAGGTGAAGAATGCCAACACCAACGCACCAGCAATAAAAATGCTCATCTGGATCAGGTTTGAGATCACCACTCCTTTGTAGCCCGAGAAAAACACGAACGCAAATGACACCGGAACAATCAGCGCGAGCGTTTCCATTTTACTGAATCCGAACGCCGGCTCCATGATCTTACACGCGGCAAGTAGGGTAATCCCTGTCCAGGCGGGCATGGCAATAAACGATGTCCGGATGGCGATCCAAAAACGCATAACCTGGGCTGTGCGGGGTTTGAACCGCAGGTCGTAAAATTCCAGCGAGGTAAATAGGTTAAGTTTTCTCCAAAAAAATGCAAACAGCACCCCAGCCAAGAACAACGCTAACCCAAACCTGCTAAGGTACCACCAGGAGATAAATGCACCGGTAACCACCGCTAGTCCTCCATATCCCGTAGCCGCATCGGGGCTCACCAACGCTGCGGTGTAAGAAACCCCGTTTAGCCAACCGGGTACCTTACGCCCACCCAAAAAGAAATTTTCCATGCCCCCTGAGGCAAATTTCCGGTGCCACAGCGAAAGCCCTATCATGAAAATGAAGTATGCGATGACGATCCAGATGTCAAGTTGGCTCCAAGCCATGTGCTGTCCTCCCATTAATCCCAACCTGGATTCTGAACCAGGTTGATATTCTTTTCGGTTTCAATGAATGGTATCGGCCAAAGATTGTGTTTTTTTTCAAATACCCTTGATTCAACCAACGTTCGCCGATAAAAATCATCGCTATCCATGGTATATCCCGGTGTACTGATATCCAGGCCATATATCGGCCCTTCATTCACCTGTTCCGCGATTTTCCAACGGATGCAATCAAAGTACCTATGCGTTTCGAAAGCCAGCTCAATTCTACGTTCATGCCGGATACGTTCCCGCATTTGCTCTTTGGTCAGCCCAGTTGGTAGACCGGGGATACCCGAACGTTCCCTGATCAGATTTACATACTTATAAACATCCGCTACCGGACCGGAAACCTCATTGAGCGCCTCTGCATAGTTGAGATACTGTTCTCCCAGCCTGAAAAATATCCACGTCCGGGCGGGACCGCTACGTGTCGCCATATCGTAATCGGGATGAGTCAATTTTTTCATCAAATACCCGGTTCTTGTAAACGCCGACTGACCCGGTTGGCGCCCATTCGGCCCTCCGAACCAGAACTTAAGGCCATCGGTAACCATCTTATATTTAGCTCCGGTGAAGTTAATACTGGCGTAAAACCTTGGTTCCCTGCCTACATACATATCACGGGTTCCGGCTACATACAACGATGTCTCTTCCGCGGTGTTCCCATTTTCGGAATACCCGGAAGCTGGATTGATAATAGGCGTTTTATCTGGGTTATATCCCAAAATTGGCACTTCACCGTTGGCCATGTGATAGGCGTCAACCTGATCCTGTGTTACGCCCTGGTGCGGAAAAAAGGCCCCCGGAATTCCCCAGGGTTCACTATAGGTATCCAAATGGATATAGGACGGATCATTTCTGGTAAAAAACACCTCGTCATTAAAGTTCACATAGAAAGTCTCTTGATAATTTGCAATCGGATTGTTTGACGCAGACCGATGCAGCCGATGGCCTGCCGCTTCGGCGATATCGATGCACTCCTTGGCTGCCAATGCTGCTTCCTGCCAACGCTCACCCGAAAAATCCGGAAACAATCGGACACCATCGCGGTCTGTGAAACCCGCATAATCCGGATTGCCATTCCAAAATGGGCTGGCCATATAAAGCAGCGTCCTGCCCTTAAGCGCTAGTGCAGAAACTTTGGACGGCCTTCCCAACTCGTTTTGCTGGGTAATCCGCGGCGGCAGTATTTCCGCTGCCCGATTGCAGTCTGCGACGATGAACTGGACGCACTGGTCAATTGGTACCCGCTTGAACAACTTGAAGTCCTCGTTAAGTCCGACGGTGCGGTCAAAAACCGGAACCGGACCGTAAATACGCACCAGTAAAAAATAATAGAACGCCCTCAAAAAATACACCTCACCAACCCACTGGTTGATTGTCGCTTCGGGGAAAAACTCATTAGGTTTCAACAGGTGAATATTTTCGAGGAAAATATTGCAGTTCCGGATCGCTTGGTAGTATGGACTCCAGCCGCTGGAGGTGTAGGTATTCGAGCTCCAATTTCCCGCATTCATCAGGTTAGAGAAAAAGGGTTCGTGCGTGATTTCCATTTCATCGGCTGCACCATTGAACGCATTAATCACACCGGTGTTGTCGACCATCATGGCCTCGTTTGGCAAATACGAATAGATGTTTGCCAAAAACTCCCTGGTAAAACCGGGGTTCGTAAACACCTGTTCGGAAGTTAGGTCTTCATCTGGCGTCTTGTCCAGGAAATCCTTCACACAGGATTGCATGACGAAAAGCATCGTCATCATGACCATGGCTTTATAGTTAGCTCTTTTCATAATCCTTAGCTGATAAATAGTTAAAAAATGACGTTAATACCAAAATTAATGTTCCTGGAAATTGGGTGTGCTCCCGTACCGTAATTGGATTCCGGATCAATCGCTTTGATATGGTCCCACGTATGCAGGTTGGTTCCCTGGATAAACAACCTCAGGTTAGAAACACCCACCCTGGAAGTCATATGGGAATCAAAAGTATACCCTACTTCCGCATTCTTTATGCGCAGGTAATTTCCATTTTTACGCCATAGGCTTGAAGAGATGTAGTTATTCTCACTCGCCGCCCTGATTGCCGGATAAATGGCATCTGCATTGTCTTCCCCAGGTACCCACCTGTTGTCATAATACTCGCGTAAAACGTTATACTTGCCCACTCCTGCAAAGAATGGGCGCATCGGCCATCCAGCACCGTAAAAGAAATCACGATTGGCAGCCCCGGTAAAAAAGACAGACGCATCAAAGCCCTTCCATGCCAAGGTGGTCCCAAATCCATACATCACCAGCGGTTCAGGTCCATATTCACCAAAAAAGGTGATGTCCTCAAGATCTATCCGGCCATTTTCATTGAGGTCCTGATATTTGATGTCTCCCGGGCCATACGTTCCGAAAATGGACTGGGATGGGCTGTTGGCAATATCTGCTTCGTCACGGAAGAAACCGGTGGCGATATAGCCCGACGAAGCCCCAATGGCGTGACCCCTCGGATTTTGGTGCTCAAATATGTACGGGACATCGTTTTCGATGACCTTATTTTTGGTATACGTAAAATTTCCAAGAAACGAATAATAAAAGCCCGAACCCGTGGTTTTTCTCACTTGCAGACTACCTTCTACCCCCCAATTCGATGTAGTTCCGATGTTTCCATAAGGGATCACGCCGGTAGGATAACCGGAATACCAAGGCACCGATGATCGCCTTAACAATTGGTCTTTTCTCAATTCATAAAAATAATCCCCCTGAAAACTTACTGCCGAATTGAACAGTTCGATATCAGCGCCTACATTTGACTTATACGCTTTTTCCCAGGTCACATTCAGGTTTCCTACACTCCCTTCGCTTTTCCCTCCGATGCTATTGTTTTGGTTCAGTCCATAGACGTAACCCGCTGCAGATTTGTTGTAGGAAGATAAAAACAGGAACCTGCCCCCACCAATCTGGTCATTGCCTACCAAACCGTATGAAGCCCTCAGTTTGAGCATATTCACGATACTTTTATTCCAGAAATGTTCGTTGGAAACGACCCATCCGGCCCCTACAGAGGGGAAGAGCCCATACTGCTTGCCTTTGGGGAAATTCTCAGACCCATTATACCCCGCATTCAACTCCAGCAGGTACCGCATATCGTAGTTGTAGGTCAACCGGCCGACAAGTCCCTGCCTTCGTTCCGGGAGATTCGCTATCGAACTTCCCGCGTTGACATTGATGTATTCCCGTTTATTTCCCAAAAGAAGTGCCGAGAGGCTGTGGGCGCCAATGGTTTTATCATAGGTGATGCTCAAATCACCGTATAGTGTCTTATAATTCTCATTTGCCAGGCCATAACCCAACGCCGATTCCGAACTCACAAGTGTATAGATATCTTCCCCTGTGGCAACGTCTCGTGTATAATGGTACGTCTCCGGGGATTTTGTCCTGATATTTTGGGTAATGTCAACTACATCATACGCAACCAACCCCCTGACCGCCAAGCCGGGGAGCCAGGATGACAGGTCCCATTTAAAATTCAGGTTACTTACGAGCGTATTATAGAATTGCTTGGTATAGCCCATCTGCGTAAGCAGGGTATACGGGTTGACCGCACCGTCCACGCCAATGGCACCGGGTGCAGAACCATCCGGATTAGTCAGCGGGTACATCAATGGAGTCACCAATTCCATGATTGCGAATGCCGACTGGGTACCGACCCCCGGATAATTCGTTCCGGACACAATGCCTGACAGTCCCAGATTCAGCGTGAAATCAGGAGCGAGCTGCATATCGACGTTAGACCTGAATTGATACCTGTTTAAGAGCGCGTTTGTTTTGTAGTTATTCAGCGAGCTCTCGTTGTAAATTCCCTCCTGAAGGGTATAGCCCAGGTTCACATAGTATTTTACGTATTCCGTGCCTCCCGAGACCCCCAGGTTATTGATGGTCTGTTTTGTGTTTTTTTTCAGCACGACATCATACCAATCGACATTTGGGTAGATATAAGGGTCTGAACCATCTTTAAACTTGTTCAGTTCCTCCGAGGTATACCTCGGCGCCTCGCCGATGTTGGCCAGCGCTTCGTTGTGTAACGAAGCATACTCGTATGCATCAATAACCTTGGGAACCCTTAAAGGTGATACCGTAGCAAATTCAGACCGGAACGTTACTTTCGGCTTGCCGACCGCACCGCGTTTTGTCGTGATCACAATGACGCCGTTTGCTCCCCTATTTCCGTATACGGCTGTTGCAGTAGCGTCTTTCAATACGGTGAAATCAGCTATCTCTTCAATGTTTATGGTATTCCAATAGGTTTGGAGTTCGCGTTCCACGCCATCTACGATAACGAGAGGATTCCTGCCCCCGCTGATGGAGGCAATACCGCGTATATACACACTGGCCGCATCATAACCCGGTTCGCCGGACGCTTGCCTAGTAATAACACCTGCGATTTTTCCACCGATTGTGTTACTCAGCGAAGGTGTGGAAACCTTCCTGATTTCGCCGACCGAAACAGATGAAACCGCACCGACCATGGTTGTTTTCTTCTGCGTACCGAATCCGACCACGACCACCTCATCCAGCTTTTGCTGTTCTTCATCGATTTCCAATTGGATAATAAAATCCCGTTGATCACCGATAACAAGTACATGGGTTATATATCCCACAAAACTGATGATCAGCGAATCCTGTTTACTATCGGCTTCCACCAGAAATTTCCCCTCGATATCTGTCTTCACTTCCCGTGACGACGGTAAAACGCGAACGGAAGCATCAGCCAATGGACTTCCTGCCTTGTCGGTTACCAAGCCCCTTACTACAAAAGACTGTTGTAGGGTTTGCCAGTTTTTGCCTCCACTGCCGTTTGCATGACCAGCTACAAATACCGCCGCACAGCAACATGCGAACGTCAATAATCGGCGCCTGTGAATAAGGCGTGCAAGCGACTTCCCCAGCGATAGGGAGTCCACTGCTGGCCTTAATCTTTTGATTTTAAGAAAAACATTCATAATGGTTAAAAATTAATTAATCAGTCAGTTAATAAACATCTAAATCATATTCTCATTAGTTAGTTAATTATGAATACGTATTCATTATATTTAAAAAATAAAAGTTGGCTTTTAATTCAAAAAATTAATATATAAAGAATACGTATTCATAGTTGAAAAATATAAAACCTTACTATTTTCTGCTCTTCACCGTATTCCGGATAACCAGTCGACCTTTCATCACCAGCATTTTTGACCTGCTTTCCTTTCCATTTATCTCATCAAGCAGAATGGCCACGGTATTATCCACCATGCCTTCAAGGGGTTGCTCCCATGTTGTGAGATTATAAGATGCCCAATTGGTCATCCGGATGTTATCAAAGCCAATGATCGAGACATCATTTGGAACTTCAAATCCCAACATCCTCACCGCATCCATTACACCGAGGGCGATGATGTCATTTCCCCCAAAAATACAGTCGATGTCCTTATTTTTAGTCATCAATTCCTGAGCCAGCTCAAAGCCACTCTCATACGTATAGTCACCCGATTCTATATGAAGATTGCTTATTCCTCTTCCATCCAGTACTTCCCTGAAACCGCGCAAGCGGTCCATGGTAATTGACGTGTGGGAAGGACCTGATATATAGGCAAAATTACGATGCCCCGTTTTTACCAAATAGGTAGCTATCTGTTTTGCAGACAAGTAATTATCGCAAAACACCACACTATTTTCCGAATTTTCCGTATACCGGTTAAACAGTACGACCGCAATTCCATTTTCCCTAAACCGATCTTCCGCTTCTTGTGTGAGCAGTGCATCCGAGATAATTACCCCAGCGACATTATATTCCAATAGTTTATGAATTTCCCACTCTTCTACGTTTTCATTTTCCGAATTAATAAAAATTAAATGATAGCCCAGCTTGGAAAAGCGATCGTGAAAAATTTCGAGTACGGCAGAGTAAAAAGGATTACGGATTGTACGCATGACGATACCGATCAACATACTCCTTCGGGTAATCAGGCTTCGTGCATGCGCATTCGGCCGATAATTCAGTTTCTGAGCCGCCTCCATAATCCGTTTACGTTTTTTTTCAGACACCTTTGTATTGCCTGCAAATACGCGCGACACGGTAGCCTGGGAAACCCCGGCCAGCTCAGCCACATCATGCGATGTAAAGTTTCTTTTCTCTATTTTCGGATTACTCATTTTTGAATTCGTATTCAAAAATAAAAATAAAGCTTCAGAGTAGCAAATATTTTAGAAAATAAAGTTGCTAAAAGGCTCAATATTAGCTTATAAATACAAATTACAGCTTTTTTTTAAAGAATACGAATTCATGTTCAGAACCTATCAATGGGTTATTCAATAAAACAGCTGTTTTATTGATTGATCAACGTCCCCGGGAAATCCGTTACTTTTTCACAACAGACCTGCTCCATCACCTGCTTCAATTGCGCCTTTAGCATCGCAATGGTGTGATCGCCGCCCTGTTTACCCAATGCGGATACCCCGTACATAAACGGACGGCCCATGAACGTAAATTTAGCGCCGCAGGCCAGTGAACGGCCGATATCGGGGCCTGAACGCAGCCCACTGTCAATCATGATGGTTATTTTGTCGCCGTACTTATCCGTGAGGCCTTTCAATGGTTTGATGGTAGACTCACCGGCATCAATCTGCCGACCGCCATGGTTGGACACAATAACCCCATCGGCACCGATGCGGATACTTTCTTCCATGTCTTCATCGCTAACCACACCTTTGATGACCAGTTTACCTTTCCAAAGATCCCGGATCGCCTTTACTTTGTCCGAATCTACCCGTCCGGTAAATGTGGCATTCATAAACTTACCGAGCTGCTTGATGTCCAAATCTTTTCCCATGTAAGGCTTCAATGTTGCAAAGGTGGGCATCCCGGTTTTCAGGAATTCGATGGACCATGCGGGCCGTACGGCTGCCTGGATAAAATTATTAATCGTAATTTTCGGTGGCATGGACAAGCCAGCTTTGATTTCGCGGTAACGCAAGCCAAACGACGGAACATCCACCAGTACGACCAGCACCGGACAACCTACGGCTTCCAATCGCCGGAGGATGTCGTCGCGTAGTCTATTCTCGGTTGGGTGATACAACTGAAACCAGAATTGTGATCCGGCAACTGCTGCAATTTCTTCAATACTCGCAGTAGACACGGTACTCAGTATGTATGGAACATTATGCTTCCGTGCCGCTTCTGCCAAAATAAGCGGCGCATTCGGCCACATTAATCCCTGTAGCCCGATGGGCGATATGCCGAACGGCGCATCGTAAACATGGCCAAACAGCTCCGTCTGCATATCGACTCCATTGTGCTTTCTCAAGTACCTTGGCATGAGCTGGATATCCCTGAAATCCGCTTCATTACGCAGGAGGTTCAATTCGTCGTTGCATCCTCCTTCTAGGTAGTCAAATGCAAATTTCGGAATACGCCGTTTGGCCTTTTTTTTTAGATCCTGTACCGACGGATATTGAGGATTGTATTTCAGTAAATCAGGGTTCATTTATTTAATTTTTTTATGGATTATGTGCATAAAACCGCAATTCGATCAGATCATTGGGCAGTGGCCGATTGTTCCACGCCGAGTGAATAGCCAATGCTGCACCCACCGCGGTAGCTTGCGCCATTGAGGCCGCAAATACCTCCATTTCCGGGAAGGCATCCGCAAGCAGATTCATGTAAATTGTATTCTTGCTAAATCCGCCATCTACAAAGATACGCTTTACTGAAGAGCCTTTAATGACCCGTTGGGTAGCGATCTGTTGGAGATCGACCAGATCCATAATCAGACGGTGGTATGCTTCGTCGTATGTGCGGTAATCCGACAGATTGCGTTGTGCGAAAGCAGACACCTTGCCGCCAATGGGTTTGGGGCCATTTTTTTCCTCACGCAGCTTGGCTACAATGTTCCGGCTATAGCCCAAGTTGCGGTACCTGCTGGAGAGTTGCCCGAAATGCTCCGCAATCCGCTTCACCTGCTGCTCGTGTTCGTAACCCGCAAAAAGCCGGGATGCCTTCACAGGAGTTCCCTGATAGTGCATATAACAAAGGCAATCAGACTCCAGCTCTTCCTTGGTCAGTGGTGTATGGTTAAACGGATTGAGGCTGATACACCAAGTACCTGTTGAAATCAAGACAAAAGGTTCATGAAAGGAAACCAGATAGGGGATCAATGCTGCCGAACTATCGTGCAAGCCTACACCTACCCCGTATCCGTTGCCAGGAAACGAGGCGGGCAATACCTGATCTCCCAGCGCTATCGGAGCTAACTTATCAATGATGCCTTCTTGGTACACCCATTCGTGGTAATCGTTTTTGGAGAAATCCCACAGATGGGTATGACAGCCGATGCTCGTCATATCCGAATACATTTGTCCAGACACCAGGAAACTCAGGTATTGGGGCAAATGCAAGGCATAGTGAATACGTTCAAACAGCGCTGGTTTTTCGTACTTGGTACGGTACAGTTGCATTCCCGAATTGAGGCTACCCAAAACCGGCGACGCGGTGACGAAGGCCACTGTATCTTCACCACCGTATGTGTCATAAAACTTACGCTGCAGTGCTTCGGGATAAGGTTTGAGGTAGTTATACAAAGGAGCCAGCGGTTTACCGTCTTCATCCACATACACCAAACTGGCGCCATATGCTGCAAAATTGATGGCCCGTACCTCAAACTCGGATTTCCGGAACACTTCGTGCAACGAATCGAAAACTGAGAGACGCAGGCTCTCCAGGTTCTCACACGGATCGCCATCCTCATCCACGGTTTCGGTAAACCGGGCGGACCTTTCAAAAACTATTTTATACTGTTCATTAAACAGGAACAGTTTCTTATTGGTCTTGCCTACATCAAATATCGCTATGACTGGTGTTCGCATTTTCAAATCAACTTATAACCCGGTAGCTACCGTTTTGGCACCCCGCTCCTTAATCAACTGGCTACGCACGCCCAACTCCCTAAAAAGTTGAACAGGATTCAATGCTGCGCCGGTTCTTTTACGGGCCTCTGCGACGAGTGGGCGTACATCGGTGCGGAAAGCATGCTGCAATATTTCCTGCGCACGCACGACGTCGTTGGCAGACTGCGCTTCCGTCAGTGCCGCCCGATCGACCAGCAGTGCTTGAGCATAAGCTATCAGAATCGCTTCTACCGATTGCAATAAATCTTCAAGTGGGTCTTTGAGGTTGTGGGATGCATCGATCATCCAGCCCAAGTCTTTCGTATGGTCCATACCCCGGTTATCCATTCCTTCTACCAATTCGCTGAAAATCAAAAACAACTGATAAGGTTTAATACTGCCGGTGGTCAGATCGTCATCGCCGTATTTGGAATCGTTGAAATGGAATCCGCCGAGTTTTCCTTCCATCAGGAGGAGGGATACAATCTGTTCAATGTTGGCATTCGGCAGGTGATGGCCAAGATCAACCAATGTATACGCCTTATCGCCCAGTTTGCTGGCGTACAGCAACGACTGCCCCCAATCGCCTACCGTGGTAGAATAAAAGTTGGGCTCAAATGCCTTGTATTCCACAAAAATCTTCCAATCTTCCGGAAGGGCGGCATATACTTCCTGCAAGCTTTCTAACGTATTTTGGAAAGCACGGCGGAAATTCAGCTGCCCCGGGAAGCTCGATCCGTCGGCCAACCATACCGTAAGTGATTTAGATCCCAGTTCAATACCGTGTTTAATTACGTCGATATTGTGATCAACCGCTTGTTTACGCACTGCCTTGTCTACGTGTTGCATGGAACCGAACTTATAGCTGAGCGCCTGTCCCTGCTGATCCTGGAACGTATTGGAATTCATCGCGTCAAAACTTAGGTCATACTGGCTGGCCAGGGTACGTATCGCCGCATAATCTTCTGGAATGTCCCACGGAATGTGCAGGGATATGGCTCCACTTGACCGATTGAGCGCGTGCAGCAAACCGATGTCGGCAATTTTTTCCTCCAGGTTACGGGGTTCTCCCCCTCCGGAAAACCGACCAAAACGTGTGCCTCCGGTACCCAATGCCCAGCTGGGTATGGCTACCTGGAAATCAACCAGCTTTTGCACAATGGTTTCCGCATTGGGCAGGTCTTCTGCCAACTGATTGAACCTGCGATTTTGAACTGCCTCAAGTTGCTGATTATGTTCTGCTATCTGATTTTTATCGATATTCATAACGGGTGTACTTAGTCAAAGATAAATAGAATTGCCAATTAAGTGCCACGTGGGCCGATCTAATTGACAATTCTGCTAATAAAGGATATTTACCGGACGAATGCCATGGCGACTCCGCCATCCACATTCAGCACATTTCCGGTGGATTTTTTCAGTAATCCACCTACTTGCGCGAAGCAGGCATTGGCGATATCTTCGGGCAAAATGATTTCACCGAGCAGGGTACGCTTCGCATAGTATGCCGGCAGTTCTTCTACCGTAATACCATACGCTTTGGCACGTCCTTCGGCCCAGCCGCCTGCCCATATATTGCTGTCACTAATGACCGCATCGGGGTTCACAACGTTCACACGGATTTTGTCAGCACCCAATTCGGCTGCATTCAACCGGCTTAGATGGAGCTGCGCAGCT